>JAESGM010000069.1_pt1 | contig 326912 bp, 283 predicted proteins | sample 9269721 | NCBI WGS metagenome assembly JAESGM01 (sample SAMN15720920, study PRJNA650825) | algae metagenome | isolation source: Komarekiella atlantica HA4396-MV6 and co-occurring heterotrophs from... | place: USA: Theobald House, Kauai, HI | collected 2009-07-29
CCGGTTCCGACGGTTGGCCCGAGACTACGAACGCCTGACCGAAACACTCGCGGGTTGGCACTGGCTCGCCTTCCTCACGCTGCTGCTGCCACGACTCGGACTCAATAGTGCATAACTGGCTCTAGCGGCGATCGGGCTGGGGTTCTGGAAGTATGAGGACGCCGTTCCGGCGCTGATCACCGCCCTGGCCGACCCGGACGCGTTGGTTCGGGCGGGCGCGGCCATGTCGATCGCGGAGCTCGGTCCATTGCGTGAGGCGGTCCCGGCTCTGGCGAACGCCCTGGCCGACCCGGACGAGCACGTCCGGTTGCACGCGGCCATGGCCCTCCGGAGGGTCGAACCGGGGGCGAAAGGGGCGGTGCCCGCACTGGTCAAGGCACTGGCAGACCCGGACAAGTTAGTCCGATCGGCGGCGGCGGCGGCACTCGGCGACGCTGGTCCGGCGGCCAGGGACGCCATTCCGGCCCTGGAAAAGCTACTCGGTGACGATGAGGCGTTCGTCCGGGGTGCGGCGGAACGAGCCCTCGACGAGATTCGCAAGCCGTAGCGGGGTCGGGCGGGGCCCCGGACTTTCCCGCCGCACACCCCGCGCGGTATCCTGCCGGGGTGACCGCCCCGGAGGAACGGCCGTGCCGCTGCTGGACCACTTCCACCCCCCGCTGAGCGAGCAGCGGCACTGGCACTCGTTCCACAACTCGTGGGCCACCTACCTGTCCTCGCAGCTGAACAGCCGGCTCCCGGCCGGGTACTTCGCCGAGGCGAACGTCCAGTTCGGGGTCGAGATCGACGTGGCCGCGTTCGAGGAGGCGGGGGCGCCGCCGGCGGCCGGGTGGGCGGCCCCGCCCCCACGGGCCAGCTTCCCGGTCGAGCTCCCGGGGGCGGTGGTCGAGGTCGGCGTCTTCAGCCGGTCCGGGGGGCCGGTCCTGGCCGGGGCGGTCGAGCTCGTCAGCCCCGGGAACAAGGACCGGCCGGCCGCCCGGGACGCCCTGGTGTCGAAGTGCGCGACGTACCTGCGGGCCGGGGTCGGGGTGGTACTGGTGGACGTGGTGACGGAGCGGCCGGCCGACCTGCACGGGGAATTGCTGGCCCGGCTCGGCGGGGCCGGGTCGGCGGCCGGGGAGTCGCCGCTGTTCGCGTCGGCCTACCGGTTGGTCGAGCGGGACGGGGCGGCCGCTGTGGACGCGTGGCGGGAGCCGGTCGCGGTCGGCCAGCCGCTGCCGACAGTCCCGCTCTGGCTCCGCGGCGGGCTGTGCCTGCCGGTGGAACTGGAGGCGACCTACGAGCGGACGTGCGACGAGCAGCGGGTGCGGCCGGCCGCCTGACCCGCACCCCCTGGGTTACGGCTTCGCGTACGGGATCTGGTCCGGCGGCCCCTTCGGAACGTCCGGCGGCTTCGGCGGGTTGGCCGGGGCCTTCAGCAAGGTGTCCACCTTCCACGGCAGCACGGTCACCTCCCGGTCCCCGGACAGCGTCTGCGTCCCGTTCGCCAGGAACGCCGCCCCCACCACCGGCGCCCCGTGCTTCCGGAACACCGCCGGGTCCGCCTTCGACGCCGCGTCCCACAGCCGCACCGTCCGGTCCGCACCCGCCGTCAGCACCCACCGCCCGCCGTCCCTCACCGCCACCGACCGCACCGGCCCGTCGTGCCCGGTCAGCACCGACGCCGCCTTCGCCTCCCCGAACTCCCACACCCGCGTCACCCCGGCGTCGTCGCCCGCCGCGTACCACTTCCCGTCCGGGCTGACCCCGAGGCTCACCACCGGCGCCGGCAGCGGGCCGTGCGACCGCACCGGCTGACCCGTGCTCAGGTCGAGCAACTGCACCGTCCGGTTCGCCGCGACTGCCACGAACCCGCCGGTCGGGTCCACCGCCAGCGCCGTCACGATCCCCAGCCCCTCGACCCGCCACACCTCCTCGCCGGTCGCCACCTTCCACGCCGCCACCACCCCGTCGAACCCGCCCGAGATGCCCCACCGGCCGTTCGGGTTGAACGCCACCGCGCTCACCAGGCTCCCGTGCTCCGCGTACTTCCGCCGCTCCTGCCCGGTCTGGACGTCCCACACCCGGGCGGTCCCGTCCATGCCCCCGCTGATCGCCCACTTCCCGTCCGCCGACAGGGCCACCGCCCACACGCTCGCCGTGTGCCCGACGAACCGCCGGACGTCGCGCCGGCCCTCGACGTCCCACAGCCGCACACTCCGGTCCGCGGCGGCGACCACCGCCCGCAGCCCGTCCGGGGTGAACGCCATCCCGTTCGCCGCCCCGTCCCGCGACTCCAGTGGGTCGAGCTCGCCGGTGTTGTCCTGGTTCGTCGGCCCGTTCAGGCTGGCGAGGAAGAGCGTCCCGAGCCGGAGTTCGCGGACGAGGTCGCCGAACGCCTGCAGCCAGATCTGCCGCGACACCGTGCCGCCGGCCCGCAGCGCCCCGAAGTGGCGGGTGAGCGTCTCCGACCGGCTGATCCGCTCGCGGAACGCCTCGGGCTGAAGCCCCACCTCGGCGGCGGCGGCGGCGAGGTCGAGGTCCGCCTCGTACCGCAGGGTGATGGTGCTCACCGCCTCGAACTTCGACACCTTCGCCCCGGTCTTCGCCACCACCTCGGCGTACCGCTTCGCGTCGTCCTCCATCAGCTTCAGCACCGCGTCCTTGCCCGGGTACAGCGCCTTGATCAGGTCCGTCTCGGCCCGGGAGAACGCCTTCGGGTTCTTCGCGAGGTGGTCGCGCACCTGGTCCGCCTTGGGCAGGACGCCGGTGACGTGGCACGACATGCACGACACCCCGGCCTCGACCGCCCGGTCCGGCCGCCGCGGGTCGGACACGACCGCGACCGGGGCCTTGTCGAGCTTGGCGTTCGCGGCGCTGGCGATGTAGTAGGCGTGCAGCCCGTTGGGCAGCGCAAAAATAGCCTCCCCGCCGGCGTGCCGGAACGGGAACTCGGCCAGCCCCGCCGGCCCGAGCGGGAACGCGAACACGTTCCGCGGGTCCGGCACGAGGTTGCCGTTCAGCCGGTCGGCCAGGTTCTGCGGCGGCTCGTCGAAGTCGTAGGTCCGCCAGTACATCCCGTGGGCCGAGTCGTGCCGTTCGAGGATGCGGTTGAACCGCGACACCCCGGACCCGTTGAACGCGGCCCGGGCGACGCGCTCCTGCTGGATGTTCTGCACCGCGTCGACGCGCAACAGCTTCTCGACCTCGGTGAGACTCGCGGGAAGTTGCAGCACGTCGTAGTAGAGCGGGGCCCGGCTGGCGGTGGCGACGAACCAGTCGGCCCGAATCACCGGCACCTTGGTCAGCGTGCCGACCGACGCGGCCCGCGCGGCGGTGGTGTCGTCGAGCATGCCGTAGGGGTATTCCTGGAGGATGCGGTTCCAGATCGTCGCGTCCCAGACGTACCAGCGGAGGTCGATGCGGAACACGGTGCGGGCCGCGTCGACCGGCACCGGGTTCACGACCTTCGACCCCCACGACAGGCTGTTGACGAGCTTGTTCAGGGCGTTGCGGTAGGTCTGGAGTTCGCCGTCGGAAAGGCCGGCGTTGTGCAGGTGGGCGAGGGAAAAGTACCGCTGGAAGCGGCGCGAGCGGCGCTCCATCGGCTCCAGATCGGCGAGGACGGCGGCGTACACGTCGGGGGTCGCGACCGGCTGCCGCACCTCGATCGTCGCCCCGGCGGGGGCGCCGGCGGCGATCCACTTCTTGACCGCCTCCAACTCGGCCGGGGTGGGCCGGGGGTTCTCGTCCGGCGGCGGCATGCTGCCGTCGTCCATCCGCTTGAACAGCCGGCTGGCGGCCGGGTCGCCGGGGACGACCTTCTTGCGGGCGACGAGCTTGCCGAGGTCGGCGACGAAGTTCAGCCCGCCCTCGACCGACCCGTCCTGACCGTGGCAGCGGTGGCAGTGGGCCTGGAAGACGGCGTGGGCCGCGGCGGCGAGCTGCTTCGGGTCGTCGGCGGCGCTGGCGAGCGGGGGGCGTGAGCCCCCTGAGACCACGACGGCGAGCGCGGCGGCGAGCGGGAACGTGAGGCGGGTCATCGCGGCTCCCCGGGGCGCGGGTGGTTCCACTATCCGACGTACCACAACGGCGGACCGATTGCCACCGGGAGGAGTGTAACGGCCCCGGTGAACCCGGAGCGTGAGCGACGGGGTGGAGGCGCCAACCGAACCCAGGCCGGTGGCCTGGGCTGAGGGAGGCCGCCCCTTCGGGGCTCAGACGGCTTTGAGGGCCGAAGGCCCGCCCTCCCTCAGCCCAGGCCACCGGCCTGGGTCCCACGTCGGGCCGGGTCCCGGTGACGTCACCCCGTCGCTCACGCTCCGGGTTCGCCGTTGCCCTTCCCTCACCCCGCCGTTACCATTCACACCCATCGGGCCACTCGGCCCCACCCCACGTTCCGCGGCCGACCGGCCGCACCATCCACCGGCGCTGCGTCAGCCGAGAAGACGCACGGTCATGGGTCTCCGCATGCGGCTCCACGACGGGGAGCCGATCGCGCACGCACTCCGGCGGTTCAAGAAACTGGTCGAGCAGCACAAGCGGCGGGGCAAGCCCCACAAGCCGACCCCGTGGTGGTACGAGCCGCACTTCGTCCGGAACACCGAGATCCGCCGGGCGAAAGAGTACCGGAAGTGGTGGAAGAGTCGGTTGTACGGCGGGGTGCCGAACCCGCGCGGCGAGCCGTGATGGCACACCGCCACAATTCCCGTGCGCCCCGGCCGCCGGCCGGCATGTCACAATGGGGAACGGTTCCCCGCCGCCACCGGGACGCACGCCCATGGCCTCCGGCCGACCCGACCCGTCCGCCGTCCGCCGGCTGATGAAGCTGGCCGGCGTCTCGCCGGGCGGGTCGGCCACCGACAGCGAGCTGATCGAGCGGTTCGTCCGCGACCGGTCCGAGGGGGCGTTCGCCGACCTGATGGCCCGGCACGGGCCGATGGTCCGGGCCGTCTGCCGCCGCCACCTCCGCGACCCGCACGCCGCCGACGACGCCTTCCAGGCGGCGTTCCTCGTCCTCGCCCGCAAGGCCGGGGCGGTGCGGTGGCGCGAGTGCCTCGGCGGGTGGCTGTTCGAGGTGGCGACGCGGGTGTCGCGCAAGGCGGCGAGCCAGGCCGCCCGGCGGGCCGCCCGCGAGGGGTCGCCGGCCGACGCCGCCCCCGAGCCGGCCGCCCCGGTTCCGCCGACGCCCGCCGACCTCACCGCCCTCCAGGCGGCCCTCGACGAGGAGCTGGCGCGGCTGCCCGAGAAGCTGAGGTCGCCGCTCGTCCTGTGCCACCTGGAAGGGCTGTCGCAGGACGAGGTGGCCCGCCACCTCGGGCTGTCCGACGGGCAGCTCCGCGGCCGGCTGTACCGGGCGAAGGAACGCGTCCGCGAGCGGCTCGTCCGCCGCGGGTTCACCCTCACCGCGGTGCTCCTGGCCCTGACCGTCGGGGGCCGGGCGGCGGCCGTCCCGGCGGTCCTCGCCACCGCCACCCTGCGGCTCTGTTCCGCCCCCGCGGGCGCGCTCCCGGCCGCGGTCCTCGAGCTCTCGCACGGAGTGATCCGAGACATGACCCTCACGATGAAGCCGCTCGCCGCGCTCGCCCTGGTCGGGCTGCTCGGGCTGGGCACCGCCGGCCTGGTCGCCCGGCCCGGCCCCGGGGCCGACCCCGCCGCGCCCGCGGCCGCCGTCCCGCTCCCGAAGCCGCCCGTCCCGGCGCCCGTCCGCCAGGACGACGAGAAGAAGCCGGACCCGGCCCGGCGGGTCGAGACGATCGGCGGGTGGATCAAGGCCGTGGCCGCGGACAAGAACAGCATCCGCGTCAAACCGGACGAGGACGGCGGGGAGACGGACGTCCCGGTCCCGGCGGCGGCCAAGGTGCGGTTCGGGAAGCAGCCGGTCGCCGTCGCGGACCTCCAGCCCGGGATGCGGGTGGCCCTGACCTACGTCGGGAACGAGCAGACGCCGTCCGAGGTGAAGGCGTCGTGGCCGCGGACCGGGTCGGAGGTCCGGGCGGTGGACGCCGCGAAGGCGACGGTCACCATCCGGGTCGAGAACCGCGGGGTGGACTTCGACGTCCCGCTGGCCGTCGCCGCGGACGCCGAGGTGGTCGTGGACCGCCTCCCGGCCGGGCTGGCGGACGTCCCCGTCGGGCGGAAGGTCGAACTCGAACTGACCCTGGACAAGAAGAGTGTGACGGCGGTCCACGCCGACGGGGACAAGGGCGACATCCCGGCCCTAGTGAAGACCTACGACGCGGCCGCGCGGACCCTGCTGGTCGAATTCGAGGCGGAGGCGCACGACGTCGGCCGGCGGGTGACGCTGTGCCTGCCGGTGAGCGCCGACGCCAAGGTGCGGCTCGCCGGGAAGGACGCCCATCTCACCGACCTGAAGGAGCGGACGCCGGTCCGGCTGCGGATGACCGCCGACCGGAAGGCGGTCGCCGGGGTCCTGGCCGGCAACCCGCTGCCGGCCGAGAAGGACGACGACTGATCCCCTCGGTCCGAGCCGGAGCGCCAGCGGCGGTGGGCGTCGGCCGTCGCTGGCGCTCCGGCTCGGACCGAGCCACGGTCCCCGAACCCCGGCCGCCCCGGCGGCGTAGGAATCTCGGACCGACCCTTCACGCCCGGGGCAACTCCTGACACGCGGGCCCGCGGCCGGATCGCGCCCGCCGTAACTTTCCCGCTTTTCCCGGGTTCAACCGTTTGCCTCCCCCCGCGCCGTGTGTTTAGATTGGTTATCACCCGCCCCCGGCGATCGTCTTCCCGTACGCGCCCCGCCACCCCCGAGTCACGCATGAGCACGACCAGCCCGGCCGCCGAGAACGACGTGGCGATGATCCAGAAGCTCCGGGCCGCGCACCAGAAGCTGCGGAAGGAGATCGGGAAGGTCATCATCGGGCAGGAGAAGGTCGTCGATGAGCTGCTGATGGCGATCTTCTGCCGGTCCCACGCCCTCCTCATGGGCGTCCCCGGGCTGGCCAAGACGCTCATGGTCAGCACCCTGGCCCAGGCCCTCGACCTCACCTTCAAGCGGATCCAGTTCACCCCCGACCTGATGCCGTCGGACATCACCGGGTCGGAAGTCATCCAGGACGACCCGGTCACCCGGGAGCGGAAGTTCAAGTTCATGGCCGGGCCGATCTTCGCCAACATCGTGCTCGCCGACGAGATCAACCGGACCCCGCCGAAGACCCAGGCCGCGCTGCTGGAGGCGATGCAGGAGCGGAAGTGCTCGATCGGCGGGACCGACCACCCGATGAAGTCGCCGTTCTTCGTGCTCGCCACCCAGAACCCGATCGAGCAGGAGGGGACGTACCCGCTCCCGGAGGCCCAGCTCGACCGGTTCCTGTTCCTCATCAAGGTCGACTACCCGACCGCCGACGAGGAGGAGCAGATCATGCGGGTCGGCACCTCGGACACGAAGGTGTCGATCTCCCCGGTGCTGACCGGGGAGGACATCCTCGGGCTGCAGCAGATCGTCCGCCGGGTGCCGGTGTCGGACAAGGTGTTCACGTTCGCCCGGCGGATCACCCGCCTGTCGCGCCCGGGCACCCCGGAGGCGGCCGACTTCGTGTCGAAGTGGCTGACCTGGGGCGCCGGCCCGCGGGCGAGCATGAACCTGATCCTGGCGGCCAAGGCCCACGCCCTGTTGCGCGGCTCGAACCACGTGGCCGGGGACGACGTGGTGGCGGTCGCCACCCCGATCCTGCGGCACCGGCTGATCCTGAACTTCGCCGCCCAGAGCGAGGGGATCACCATCGACCAGGTGATCCGCGAGCTGGTGAAGACCGCCGCGAAGGCGGTAGCGGCTTGACGTGCCGACCCCGCGCGGGGTCGGCCGCCCGGGGTTCACACCCCGGGCTATTTCCTCGCCGCCCCTTCGGGGCTGAGTGCCTGAACCCCGAAGGGGTGGGCAGGTAATAGCCCGGGGTGTGAACCCCGGGCGAGCCACCACGGTACCCGATGCCCACCTACCTCCAGCCCGACATCCTGGCCCGCGCCGAGGCCCTCGGCCTGCGCGCCCGGCAGCTCGTCGAGGGGCTGCGGGTCGGCGACCACAAGAGCCCGTACAAGGGGTTCTCGGTCGAGTTCGTCCAGCACCGGGAGTACGTCCCGGGGGACGACATCCGGCACATCGACTGGAAGAGCTACGGCCGGAGCGAGCGGTACACCATCAAGCAGTACGAGCAGGAGACGAACTTCGCCTGCCACCTGCTGCTCGACGCGTCGAACTCGATGCGGTACGGGGCCGGGGCGACGAACAAGCTGGAGTACGCCAAGCTCCTGGCCGCGTCCCTGGCGTACCTGGTCGTCCGCCAGCGCGACTCGTTCGGCCTCCGGGTGTTCAACACCCGGGTGGTGACCGAGCTGCCGACCAGCAGCAACCTCGGGCACATCCACGCCGTCACCCGCACCCTGGAGGAGGCCGAGCCGCGCGAAAAGACGTCGATCGGCCCGGTCCTGGACGAGGTCGCCGACCGGATCGGCCGCCGCGGGATCGTCGTCCTGATCTCCGACTGCCTGGAGGACCTGGAGCCGACCCTGGCCGGGCTGCGGCACGTCCGGTTCCGCGGGCACGAGGTGGTGCTGTTCCACGTGCTGCACCCGGACGAGGTCCGGTTCCCGCTCGACGGGAACGTCCGGTTCATCGGGCTGGAAGGGTTCGAGGAGCTGATGACCCGCCCGCACCTCCTGCGCCCGGCGTACCTGAAGATCGTCGGGAAGTACCTGGAGGACATCCGCCGCGGGTGTGACGGGAGCGGGGTCGACTACGTCCAGATGCCGACCGACCGGCCGCTGGCCAACGCCCTGGCCGAGTACCTGGTCCGCCGCCTCCAGGCGGGCCGCCGATGACCGCCCCGCCGGGCCGGTCGCGCCGCCGGTTGGCCGTGCTCGGGACGGTCGTCGTACTGGTTGCGGCCGCCGGGTTCGCCGCGTGGTACTTCCTGATCCGCACCCCGGAGCCGCGGACCGATTTGGGGCGGTTGCAGGGCGACTGGCAGATCGCCGTCGGCGACCGGGTCACCCCGAACGTGGTGACGGTCGCCGGCGACACCTGGCGGGTGACGGCCAACGGCGTCGCGGCGAAGCCGTACCGGGTGACACTGAACGAGGCGGCCGACCCGAAGGAGATCGACCTCGAGCTGGCCGACACGGCCGGGCTGACCGGCGCCCCGGTCCGGATGCGGGGGGTCTACCGGTTCGACGACCCGCGGACGCTCCGGGTCCGGTTCGGGGTCGGTGCGGAGGCGCGGCCGGCGGCGCTCGACGACCCGGACGCCGTCGTCCAGGTGCTGACCAGGGTGAAGGTGGAACCGGCCCCGGGGAAGTGACGCCATGCGGACCGCCCTGCTGCTCGCCGCCGTGTCCGGCCTCGCGGTGTTCTCGACCGGGTCGCCGACCGCCGCGGCCCCCGTCCCGAAGCACCTGATGAAGGCCGCGGAGAACCCGGAGCGGGACAAGCTCCGGGGGCGGTGGAAGCTGACCGGCATCCGGGTCGGGGGCCAGGACGTCGACGTCGCCGGCGCCCTGGACATGGCCCTGGAGTTCCGCGGGGACGACGTGACCGTCTCGGTCAAGCAGGCCGGAAACGACCAGGCGATGACCGCCAAGGTGAAGCTCGACACCGCCGACGGGGTGAAGCGGATCGTGCTCACCGACTCCCGGGTGGTGGCCGGCAACGCCGGCAACCCCGGCCGGGAGGGGGACGGGAGCTTGGGGTACGTGCTCGACGGCGACACGCTGACGGTGGCGGCGCGGCAGGGGGCCGGGGGGCAGCAGGCCGCCGACCCGGCGAACCCCGGCAAGGACACGGTCGTGATGGTCCTGACCCGGGTGAAGACCGACGCCGGGAGGTAACGCCGTGCGAGCCACCGCACTACTGCTGCTCGCCCTCGCGGGCTCGACGCCAGGTGTCGCGGCCCCGGTGCCGACGCACCTGATGAAGGAGCACCCCGATCTGGCCGCGTTACAGGGCCGGTGGAAGGTCGAGTCCAAGTCGTACCGCGGCGGGTCGTTCGGCTTCCCGGACACCGAGACCGTCTGGGAGTTCCGCGGCGACACCTGGGCCGCCAGCTCCAAGTGGCACGGCTACGTCAGCGCGTCCGCCAGCAAGGTGGCGTTGGACAGCGTGGACGGGGTGAAGCGGCTGAAGTACACGAGCTGTCGGCGCCTGGACAAGGACGGGAAGCCTGACGGCGAGGAACCGGACGGGGTCCTCTGGTACCGGCTCGACGGCGACGAACTGACGGTCGCGAACCGGGTCCGAGGTGACAAGGGCCGGGTGGTCGACCCGGCGAAGCCCGACGACGATACCGCCGTAATGGTCCTCGTCCGCGTAAAGAACGACTGACGCGCCGAGACGCACCCCAAGGTCCACCCGCGATGCAACTGTTGGCTCCGTACATGATGTGGGGCGCGGCGGCGGTCTCCATCCCGATCGCCCTGCACTTCTTCTACCGCGCCCGGTACCGGCCGCTGCCGTGGGGGCCGATGCGGTTCCTCAAGGAGGCGATCGAGCAGACCAGCCGGCGGCTCCGGTTCCAGGAGTGGGTGCTCCTCGCCCTCCGCTGTCTCGCCCTGCTCCTCCTCGCCTTCGCCCTCGCCCGGCCGGCGTCCGACGCCCTCAAGGCCGGCAGCCGCGGCGGGGCGATCGACGCCGTGTTCGTCCTCGACACGTCCTATAGCATGGACGCCCGGGACGGCGACAAGACCCGGCTGGAGCGCGCCCGGGCGGCGGCCGCCGCCGTCCTCGACACCCTCCCGAAGGGGTCGTCGGTCCAGGTCGTCACCTGCGCCGACCGGGCCGCCCTGCTCGGCCCCCGCGACCGGTTCAACCTGGACGAGGCCCGCCAGCTCGTCGCCAACAAGGTGAAGGTCACCAGCCTGTCGTCGGACCTGTTCCCGGGGCTGACCGAGGCCCTCGCGGTGGTGAAGACGGAGTCGCCCCGGCCGAAGGAGGTGTACGTCTTCTCCGACTTGCAGGAGGACGCCCTGAACCGCCAGCAGGGGGCGGTCCGCGGCCGGTGCGAGGAGATCAAGAAGCTCGCCAACCTGGTGTTCGTCCGGTGCGGGGCGCCGGGCCGGGCGGTCCCGAACGTGGCCGTCGCGGACGTGTCCTGGAAGACCGAGATCCCGCACACCAAGACCAGCGTCCCGTTCGTCGTCAGCCTGCGGAACACCGGGGCGGAGCCGGTCAAGGGGGTGAAGGTGAGCCTCGCCCTGGACGGCAAGGCGGTCGAGAAGGACGAGGTGCAGATCGACCAGATCGACCCCGGCCAGACGTACCCGGTGACGCTCACCGCCGGGCTCTCCCGCCCGGGCGTCGGGGTGGTGAGCGTGGCCGTGAAGGGCGACGACCTGCCCGGGGACAACGTCCTGTACAAGACCATCCTGGTCCGGGACAAGGTCCGCATCCTGCTGGTGGACGGGTCGCCGAAGCCGGAGAACCCGACCGGGTCCGGGGACCACTTCGTCCGGACCGCGCTGAACCCCGGGAAGGTCGCGGACTACTACATCGACACCGAGACGGTGTCGGCCGCCGAAGCCGGGACGAAGGACCTGGACGGGAAGGAGATCGTCTACCTGTTGAACGCCCCGATCCGCGGGTCCGACCCGACCGCCGGGCTGTCGGCCGAGTTCCTGGGCGAGCTGAACCGGTTCGTCCGGGCCGGCGGCGGGCTGGTGATCTCCGGCGGCGACCTGGTGGACCCGGAGGCGTACAACCGGGCGCTCGGGTCCGGCGGGGCGAAGCTCCTGCCGTTCGACCTGAAGAAGGAGGGGCACGCGGCGACCGAGGCGGCCCCGCTCCACCCGGCCGCCGACCAGGTGGACGAGGCGTCGTTCCTCGGCCCGTTCCGGAAGTCGCCGTACGCCGAGGCGCTGCAGCGGGTGTCGATCACCCGGATGCTGGACGCGACCGGCCCCGGGGGCGGGCGGGTGCTGGCCCGGACGACCGGCGGGTTCCCGTACGTCGTCAGCAAGCCGGCCGACGCCGGGGAGGTGATCCTGGTCGCCGGGGCGCTGGACGAGCAGTGGGGGAACTTCTCGGCCGACCCCGGGTCGTTCCACGTCCCGCTGGCGGTGTTCACCGTCACCCACCTGACCGGGCGGCGGGTGGCGGGCGGGACGGAGACCGCGGGCACCCCGGTGGTGTACCAGGCCCCGGCCGACCTCGGGACGGCGTTCGACCTGGTCGCCCCGGCCCCGCCGGACGAGAAGTTCCGGCCGCGGACGAAGCTGACGGCCGGGGAGCCGGACCGGTCGGGCCGGCGGGCGGTGACCGGGACGGACACGGCCCGGGCCGGGGTGTACCACATCGTCCCGGCCGGGAAGGGGGACGACGTCGGCCCGGTGTTCGCGGTCAACCCGGACCCGCGGGACGGGCAGAGCCTGGCCGCCCCGGCGGACCGGGAGGTGGCCGAGTGGCTCGGGTTCAGCCCGGCGATCGTGCAGGCCGGGGCCGGGACCGAGACGGCGGTCAACGACCTGCGGACCCGGAGCGAGTGGACCGAGTGGGTGCTCTTGGTGCTGCTGGTGCTGCTGATCGGGGAGTCGGTCTGGGCGTGGCGGTGCGGCCAGGCGCGGTGAGCGGAGCGGAGATCGGAACCGACGGGTCCACGGGTCCAACGACATGCACACGGTGTTCGCGCTGGAGCCCCTGTTCGCCGGTCTGGACGTCGGCCGCGGCCGGTTCCCGTGGCCGCTCGCCGCCGTCCTCGGCGCCCTGGCCGTCGCCGGGGTGGTGCTGCTGTACGTCCGGGAGGCCGGCCGCATCCCGCTCGGCGCCCGCATCGCGATGGCCGCCACCCGGGTCGGGATCGTCGCCGCCGTCGCCTTCCTGCTCGTCCGCCCGGTGTGGGTGACCGACCAGGCGACCGAGAAGGTCCGCCCGGTCGTCGTCCTGATCGACGCGTCCCAGAGCATGGGCGCGGAGGACCCGCGGCCCGGGAACGACGACCAGGCCCGGGCGGCCCTCGCCTTCGGCCTGCTCCCGACCGGCGGGCTGCCGACGGAGAACGTGTCGTCGCTCGTGCCGCGGGAGAAGCTGCTGCCGGCCGAGAAGGCGAGGCGGATCGACGTCGCCCGGGCGGCCCTCACCAACCCGCGGTACGACCTGTTCAACCGGCTCAAGGCGGTCGGCCCGCTGGAGGTGTACACGTTCGGGGACCGGCGGACCGGGCGGGACGCGGCGTCCGACGAGTGGCTGAAGACCCTGGAGGCGAAGGAGCCGCGGACCGCCCTGGCCGCCGCCGGGTTCGAGCTGCTGAACCGGGACGACACGGACGCCCCGGCGGCGATGGTGATCGTCACCGACGGGCGGGAGAACGGCGGCGGCCGCGGGCTCGACGACCTGGCCCGGGAGTGCTACCGGCGGAACATCCCGGTCCACGTCTACGGGGTCGGGGTGACGACCGTCGGGCAGCTGACGACGGCGTTCGGCGGGGCGAGCGCGGCGGCCGCACCCGCCGCCCCGGGGGTGTCCCGGGCCGGGGACGCGATCGACGTCCCGAACACCCTGTTCGTGGACGACGTGGCCGCGATCCCGGTCCGGTGGACGGTCAAGGGGGTGGCGTCCGGGGCGGCCAAGATCACCCTGTGGTACGGCGACCGGGAGGTGGCCGCCCGGCAGGAGGCGTTCACCGTCCCGGCGGACGAGGTGCGGGCCGGGAAGACGTTCTCGACGGTGGTCCGGTTCACCCCGACGAAGGAGGACGCGGAGGCGAAGAAGCAGGAGTACCGGGCGAAGGTGGAGATCGCGGCCGGGGGCGAGGCCCTGGCCAGCGAGAGCGCCCGCCCGGCCCAGGTGGTGAACCGCAAGCTGAAGGTGCTGGTGGTCGACGGGCTGCCGCGGTACGACTTCAAGTTCCTCCAGCGGGCGCTGCTGCGGGACCGGCGGGTGGAGGCGAAGTTCTACCTGACCGAGGGGGACAAGCCGGCGATGCGGTCCGGCCCGCCGTGGATGGTCGACTTCTCCCGGGAGGTGGACGGAGTCCTGAACATGGACCGGGAGGAGTTCCGCAAGACCCTGTTCGAGTTCGACCTCTTGGTCCTCGGGGACGTGCCCGGGAAGTACCTGACCCGGGAGCAGCAGGAGCTGGTGAAGGAGTTCGTGACCGAGGGCGGGGGGCTGATCCACGTCGCCGGGCGGTGGCACGCCCCGGCCGAGTGGGCGGCCCCGAAGGGGGCGGCCGGGGCCGAGGGGAGCCCGCTCACCGACGTCCTGCCGGTCGAGGTCGAGCCGGTCCGGTTCCCGGTCCAGGCGCTGGACGCCCCGGTCGGGTTCGTCCCGGTCCTGGCCCCGGGGGCGGCCCGGACCCAGATCGTCACCCTGGAGGACGACCCGGTGGACAACGCCGAGCTGTGGGGCAAGCCCGGCCCGCCCCCGGCCGTCCCGGACCCGCGGCTGCTCAAGCCGCTGTACTGGTACTACCCGGTGGCCAGGACGAAGCCGGCGGCGGACGTGTTCCTGACCCACCCGACGGCCCGCACCCCGGCCCCGGACGACAAGCCGATGCCGCTGTTGGCCGGGCACCACTTCGGGAAGGGGTACGTGCTGTTCGTCGGGTTCGACGACACCTGGCGGTGGCGGTTCAACACCCAGGAGAAGTACTTCGGCAAGTTCTGGGCGCAGGCGGTGTACACCGCCGGGGTGCCGCGGGTGGTCGGGACGAAGCAGACGCAGCTGGCGTCGAACACCCCGGCCCCGACGGTCGGGACGGCCGGGGAGGTGTACCTGCGGGCGTTCAACGCGAACTTCCAGCCGCTCGCGGAGGAGACGGTGGAGGGGGCGCTGGAGCGGCTGGACGCCGGCCCGGACGACAAGGACCGGTCGGTCCCGGTGACGTTCCAGAAGGTGCCGGGGGTGGCCGGGGAGTACGTGACGACCCTGGCGTACAACCGGAAGGGGCAGTTCCGGCTGCGGGTGGACCCGAAGAACAAGAGCGAGGCGGTGCTGAACTTCCCGGTCGAGTACGCGGACACCCACGAGCTGGCGGCCGGGCCGATGGACGAGCCGGCCCTGCGGAAGCTGGCGAAGGACTCCCGCGGGGCCGACGCGGACGCCGGGTTCTACCGGGAGGAGACGCTGGACAAGCTGCCGGACGAGGTGAAGCGGCAGGCGTTCCCGCTGACCGGGCGGGCCGAGACGCTCTTGTGGAACGAGTGGGCGATGCTCGCCCTGATCGCGCTCTTGAGCCTGGAGTGGGTGCTCCGGAAGTTCAACGGGCTGAGCTGACCGGGCGGGGGTGCGCTCCGGGTGGTCTCCCTCGGTGGCGCCCCTCACCCGCCGGCGAGGCGCCGGCGACCTCTCCCCCGAAGCGGGGGCGAGGTGAAGACCCGCGACCGGCTCCGTCGCTACACGGGTCGGGTCGCTCCGGAAGGGCGGCGCCAGCCCCACCTCGCCCCGGCTTTGCGGGGAGAGGTCGCCGGCGCCTCGCCGGCGGGTGAGGGGCGCCACCGACACGGCCCCCCCCCGGCGACCGAACCCCGCCCAAATGCGGCGGGCGGCCTTCGCACGACACGAACTCGATCGACCCCGGCGGGAACACGCGACATGAAATCGGTCCTCGGACAGCTCGACCGGTGGCGGCGGCGGGAGCGGGTGGTCCGCGTCCTCTGGGGCGCCGCCCGGGTGGTCGCCATCTCCGGCACCGTCCTCGCCGCCGCCTGCCTCGTCGACTGGCTGGTCGACCGGTACTCCGGGTCCCAGCGGTTCCGCGAGGCGATGCGGCGGACCCGGCTGTTCGCCCCGGCCGACCCGCTCTCCGTCGGGGAGACCCCGTTCGGGCTGCGGCTCCTGATGACCGCCGGCCAAGTCGCCCTCGCCGGCCTGCTCCTGTACTACCTCGTCCTCCGGCCGTGGCGGCGGACCCCGCCGGTGGACGACTTCGCCTCCCGCGCCGAGGAGGCGTTCCCGGCGTTCGACCACCGGCTCGTCACCGCGCTCCAACTGAACCGCCCGACCGCCCGCACCGCCGGCATGTCCGAGACGCTGATCCGGCAGGTCACCACGGAGGCGGGGGAGATCGCCGGCCGGCACGACCTCTTGTCACTGGTCGAGTACCGCCGGGCCGGGCTGGCGGCCGCGGTCGTCGTCCCGGTCCTGCTCCTGTGGGCCCTGTTCGTCGCCCTCAGCCCGACCCTGGCCGGCATCCTGTTGAAGCGGCAGGCGCTGCTCGGCGGCGAGATCCCCCGCCGCACCCAGCTCGTCGACCACACCGCAAAGGTCCACCCGACCGGGACCGAGGTGGTCGTCCGGTTCGAGGCGGTCGGGGAGTACGACCCGAGCGGGACCGGCACCCTCCGGGTCGTCCCGATCTCCGCCCGGCCGAAGCTGAACGGGGACGGGAAGCCGGTGACCGACGCGGACGGGAAGACGGTGCTGGACGAGGAGCTGCAGCCGGAGGAGTTCTACGTCCTGACCAACGAGCGGACCCCGGACGGGGCGGCGACCGCGTTCTTCTCGGCCAAGCTCCCGCCGGCGTCGCTGGACTTCAACTACCAGGCCCGGCTCGGGGACGGGCGGACCAAGGACCCCGGGCGGGTCCGGTTCGAGGCCCCGCCGCAGCTCGGCCCGGACGACCCGGCCGACCCGCCGCTGACCGCCGAGCAGGTGCTGCCGGACTACCTCGGGCGGGTCCCGGACGGGCCGCGGAAGGGGCAGCCGTTCCTCCGCCGGGCCGGCGGGTGGGACCGGGGCGAGGTGGTGGACGCCCTGCCCGGGTCGCAGGTGGTGGTGGACGCCCGGTTCAACAAGCCGGTGAAGGTGGCCCGGCTGATCCCGATCGAGCGGGTGCCGACGAAGCGGGACGGGGTGACGGAGGAGAAGGACCGGGCCCCGGTCGACCCGGGGGAGGTCGACCCGAACCGGAAGCGGGCCGCGTTCGTGTTCCCGGCCGCCCCGCGGACCGTCGGGTACCGGCTGGAGCTGGTGGACGACCTGGGGTTCACCAACCCGGTGACGATCCGGCGGAACGTCCGGATGTGGGAGGACAAGCCGCCGGCGGTCGACCTGATGAAGGAGACCACCCGGAGCCCGGACCCGGCCGCGATCGACGGGCAGGGGAACCCGAAGGACTATGAGTGGGACATGGCCCTCGGCCCGGACGGGCTCCTGCAGGTGATCTTCGCCGCCCGGTCGGAGGTCGGGGTGCGGGCCGCCAACATCCGATACCGGGTCATCCCCCGGGGCGTCGACTTCAACGCGTACCCGAAGAAGAAGTTGCCGGACGGGACGGAGACGTCCATCGACCACCCGGCGAAGGACCCGGAGTTGCTCATTTTCGACCGCCTCCCGCTGACCCGGTTCTCCCGCGACCCGAAGGAGAAGGACCCGCCTCCGTTCGTCCCCGAGCTGGGGCTGTTCCTCGACTCGTTCCGGGGCGTCCCGCGGTCGGACCGGAACAAGGTGAACGTCGAGTTCTACCCGCTCCCGTCGCGGAACCCGCGGGACGAGCCGGCGGAGCTGGGGGCCGGCGGGCGGCGGAACTTCGAGGTGTCCGGGCTGTTGAAGAAGGTACCCGAGCGGGTCGGGGACCAGACCGTGCTGGTCAACCGGCCGATCGAGATCGGGGACACGGTCGAGGTGTACGTCGAGGTGTTCGACAAGCTGCCGGGGAGGGACGGGAAGCCGGACCCGGCCCGCCCGGCCGGGTACACCAAGACGGCGGTGCGGAAGATCGTGGTGACCGAGGCGGACGCGTACGCGGCCCTGAAGGCCCGGGACGAGGCTAAGCAGAAGCTCCAGGACAAGCTCCGCGACATCGCCCGGGACCAGGCCGAGGTGTCCAAGCCGAAGAACTGACCGCCGCGGCGACCGGCACGGAAGTTGTAACTCCCGACCTGTTTCGTGTTGCAATCGGCCGGAAACGGTCCGATAGTGGGATGAATCCTGCCCGGGTCGCTCCCCCTCGACCCCCCGACTCTGCCCCGCCTCAGGAGGCCCGCCGATGCCCGCCGGAAGCCGCACCCGGTTCCTGACCGTCGCCCTCCTGGCCGGGGCCGCCGCCTCGCTCGCCGTCTCCCAGGACGTCGACCCGGCGAAGCAGCGGGACGAGCAGCGGAGGATCAAGCAGCGGGTGGACGAGGCCGCCCGCCGGGCCGGGTCCACCCTCGACGCGATGGCCTACCAGCGGCTGTCCCCGACGACCGAGCGGAAGATGCTGGAGGACGTGGCGGCCGGCCTCCGCGGGCTGTCCGACGAGCAACTCCGGGAGGTGCTCAAGCACCTGGAGGACGCGATCGCCGCCCCGAACGCGGAGAAGGCGACGGCCGCCCAGAAGGAGGCGTTCGCCAAGCAGCGGCAGGTGATCGACCAGCTCCGCGGGATGCTGTTCAAGCTGGACGTGGTGAAGAGCCTGGAGGACGCCGCCGCCCGGCTGGAGCGGGCCGCCGACGCCCAGCTGACGATCAACGCCGAGACCCTGACCAACGCCCGCCTCCCCCGCCGCCCGGGCCGCCGGGTGATCGACGACCGCGAGGACCTGTCGCTGCAGGAGAAGGACCTGAGGGACGAGGTGGCGGCCGTCGTCCGGCAGCTCGAGGTGCTGGCCAAGGACCCGGAGCTGTCGAAGAGCCTGACCCCCGAGCAGAAGGACCGGCTGGCCGCCGCCGAGGTGATCCTCCGCGGCACCCGGCTGGTGTCCGAGATCGCCCTGACCGCCCGGGCCCTGGCCGACGGGTCGTTCTCCGACGCCGGGGAGCGGCAGCGGCGGCACGCCAAGGAGCTGATGGACCTGGCCGCCGCCCTGCGGAACCCGCCGGGCGGCCGGGTCGAGGCCCTGCGGGCGGCCGCCGACAAGGTGACCAAGGCGATCGACGCCCAGACCAAGGTGAACAACGAGGCGGCCGAGCCGATCACGAAGGTGGAGGAGGACCGGGCGACCAAGAGCGGGTTCGACCCGAAGGTGGTGAAGGGGAACGAGCTGGCCAACCAGCAGACCAAGGCCGAGTTCGCCACCCGGGAGGCCCAGCAGGCCGCCCTGGACGCCGCCCCCGACGTCGCCCAGATGCTCGGCCAGACCTCCGAGAAGAACCAGTGGAAGGCCGAGGACGACCTGCGGAAGGGGAACCTGGACGCCGCCAAGGAGCCGCAGGCCAAGGCCCTGGAGGACCTGAAGGCGGCCAAGGCCGAGCTCGACCGGCAGATCGCCGCCGCCGAGCTGGCCAAGCAGGACCCGCTCGCCGCCGTCAAGCAGGCCGCCGAGCGCGTCGACCAGCTCATCAAGGACCAGCAGGCCGCCCAGGCCAAGACGGAGAAGGCCGAGGCGAACCCGGCCAAGCTGCCGGCCGCGAAGGTCGCCCAGAAGGACGTGGCCAAAGAAGCGGAGGCGGTGAAGAACGCCCCGCTCCCGCCGAACCCGGAGGCCAAGGCCGCCCTGGACCGGGCCGCCGCCGAGACCAAGGACGCCGCCGACAAGCTCGACGAGAAGAACCCGGCGGCCGCCAAGGCGGACCAGCAGCAGGCCCTGAAGGACCTGCAGGAGGCGAAGGAGGCGCTGGAGAAGCAGGCCAAGGAGATCGAGCAGCGGCGGGCCGACATCGCCCGGCTGGAGGAGCTGAAGAACAAGCTGGACGAGCTGGCCAAGAACGAGAAGGACGTGGCGAAGGACGCGGACAAGGCGGCCGCCGACCCGAAGAAGCCGGACACCGGCGAGATCGCCAAGAAGCAGGACGAGCTGACCCCGCAGACGAAGGACGCCGGGATGCAGCTCAAGGACCTGGCGGAGCAGGCGAAGGCCGCCGACCCGAAGGCGGCGGAGGCGCTGCAAAAGGCGGCCGAGAAGGTGGACATGGCCGGGATGAAGCAGGAGGGGGCGAAGAACGACCTGGCGATGAACATGCCGATGGCCGGCGGGGAGAAGGCGAAGGACGCGGCCGAGAAGCTGGACCAGGCGGCGAAGGACGTGCAGGCCCAGCTCGACCAGAAGAAGGGCCAGGAGGCGAAGGACCAGGCCGCCCTGCAGCCGAACAAGGTCGACCCGATGAACGCCGCCCAGCAGGTGCAGAAGGCGCTGGAGCAGGCGAACGAGGCCGCCCAGAAGGCGATGGAGGCCAACATGGGCGCCATGCAGCCGATGGACGGCATGCCGATGGCCGGGATGCCGATGCCGAAGGACGGCATGCCGATGGCCGCGATGCCCATGGACCCGAACGGCATGCCGATGATGCCGATGAACGGCATGATGCCGATGGGCAAGGACATCGCCGAGGCCCAGAAGGAGATCGCAAAGGCCGCCGCCGAGCAGAAGCTGCCGGACGCCGCGAAGGCCGCCGAGAAGGCCGCCGAGGCGCTGAAGAAGGGCGACCTCCCGGCCGCGATCGAGAACCAGCAGAAGGCGCTCGACCAGCTGAAGCAGGCCGCCATGATGCCGATGGGCGGCATGCCCATGCCGAAGGACGGCATGCCCATGGGCGGGATGCCGATGCCGAAGGACGGCGGGATGCCCATGGATGGTGGCATGCCCATGCCCAAGGATGGCGGGATGCCGATGCCGAAGGACGGCATGGGCATGGGTGGCATGCCGATGCCGAAGGACGGCGGGATGCCGATGGGCATGATGGGGATGATGGGCCAGACGCCGGGCCAACTCGCCCAGCAGCAGCAGCAGGTGCTCGAGCAGACGAAGGCGCTGCAGCAGTCGCAGCAGGCGAACAACGCCGCCCAGGCCGCCCTGCAGCAGGCCCAGGCGAACGCCCCGATGGCCGTCCAGCCGCAGCTCCAGCAGGCCCAGCAGCAGCTCCAGCAGGCCCAGCAGCAGCTCCAGCAGGGTCAACCCGGTCAGGCCGGGATGAACCAGCAGCAGGCCGCCCAGGCCCTCCAGCAGGCCCTCGACACCCTCAACGCGGCCCAGCAGCCGGGCATGATGGGCATGGGCATGGGCATGGGCATGGGCATGGGCATGATGCCCGGGATGGGGATGGGCATGGGTCAAGGGATGGGCATGGGCATGGGGATGGGTCAAGGCATGGGGATGGGCATGGGCATGGGTCAAGGGATGGGGATGGGGATGGGGATGGGCATGGGCATGGGCATGGGCAACAACGCCCAGCAGGGGATGAACATGGGGATGGGTGAGGGCGACATGCAGGGCGGGGAGAAGCTGAAGAACGTCGGCTCGTCCGGGGTCGGCGCGACCGGGGACGGTTCGTTCATCAACCTCCGGAAGAAGGACCGGGACAAGGTCCAGCAGGGGACCGACGCCCAGTTCCCGGCCGAGTTCCGCGAGCTGATCAAGCAGTACAACGTGAACATCAAGAACGCCAAGCCGGCGGCCCCGGCCCCCGGCGGGAAGTGACGCCCGCCCGCCGACCACGACCCCGGGCCGGCGAGCCGACGCGGTCGGCTCGCCGGCCCGTCCCACGGACGGCTTCCCCCGAACACACCAGGGAGTTCCCCGACATGCTCCGCCTGACCGCCGCCGCCGCCCTGCTCGCCCTCGTCGCCGCCCCGCCGGCCCCGTCGCCCGCCCAGACGGACGGGAAGACGGAGTCCAAGGCGGCGCCCGAGGACAAGGTGAAGATGGACCCGGAGACGAAGCGGGCGGTGGAGGCGGCCCTGAAGTTCCTGGCCAAGGACCAGGCCCCGGATGGGTCGTGGGGGAACACCGCGATCACCGGGTTCACCCTGCTGGCGTTCATGGCCAACGGCCACCTGCCGAACCAGGGGGACTACGGGAAGGTGGTGTCGGCCGGGGTCCGGCACCTGCTGGCGTGCGCCCGGGAGGACGGGTACGTGGTCGGCCCGCGGGGCGGGAACATGTACTGCCACGGGATGGCCGCCCTGGCCCTGACCCAGGTGTACGGGATGACCGGGGACGCGGACGTGAAGAAGGCGACGAAGAAGGCGATCGACCTGATCATCAAGACCCAGAACAGCGAGGGCGGGTGGCGGTACGACCCGTCCCCGACCGGGGCCGACATCTCGGTCACGATCATGCAGGTGATGGCCCTGCGGGGGGCGAAGGACGCCGGGCTGCAGGTCCCGGACAAGGTGATGGCCGACTCGCTCAAGTACATCAACCGGTGCCACGACAAGCGGACCGGGTCGTACCGGTACATGCCGTCGTCCGGCGGCGGGGTCGGCCAGGGGTACGCCCGGACGGCGGCCGGGGTGTGCGTGCTGCAACTGTGCGGGGAGTACGAGGCGGAGAGCATCAAGACGTCGGTCGAGTTCCTGGAGCGGAACGGGGACGACCGCGGGCACTACTGGTACGGCCACTACTACGCCGCCCACGCCCTGAACCAGGTGGGGGGGGAGGTGTGGGAGAAGTACTACAAGCGGATGCGGGACCGGCTGCTGGCCGCGGGGTACCAGCAGGCGAACGGGTCGTGGTACGACCAGACCCGGGAGGCGGCGTACGGCCCGGCGTACCAGACGGCGATCGCGGTGCTGATCCTGAGCGTCCCGACCCACTACCTGCCGATCTACCAGAAGTGACGGCGGCGGGGTGGTGAGGTCGTGAGGCGACGTCGGCCGGGGCGAACCCCCGGCCGCTTTCGTTGGCGGCGGTCCGGGACGTGGCGCGGTTTCGTGAACGGTGAGGCCGCCCTCCGTGGCGGCCCGAGCGCCACGACCCCGACACGGGGTCTCGTAGAACCGACCCGTTCTGCTACCTTGAGGGCGGGCACCCGGGCGGCGGAGGCGACGGCCGTGAAGCTGAAGCTCGCGTACGTCCAGGCCGAGAACGGCGTCCCGGCCGCCGACTCCTTCTTCCGCGCCTGGGACGGGTTCCGCAAGCGCGGCGTCCGGTGCGAGCTGTTCGAGCCGCGCCAGCTCGAACAGGGAACCCTCCCCCTCGCCCGTGACACCCTGGTCGCCGGCGGGGTGCCGGTCGTCGAGGCCGCGCTGGCCGCCCTCGGGGTCGCCGCCCCGCCGGCCGACAACCTCCCGGCCGCCCTCGCCAAGTACCGCGGCCGGAAGGTCTGGACCTCGACCTGGGGCGAGCTGCGGGCGAAGTACGGCCGGTCCGGCCCGCCGGAGCCGCTGTGGGTCAAGTCGCTGCGCCGGAACAAGGGGGCCCCGTCGATCGCGGTGTACGACGCCGACGACGTCGCCGCCTCCCGCCTGCCGGACGGCCACGAGGTGCTGGTGTCGGAGTACGTCACGTTCGCGTCGGAGTGGCGGTGCTTCGTGCGGCGCGGCGAGGTGCTGGACCTGTGCCGGTACGCCGGCGACGTGTTCCGGTATCCGGACGCCGCCGTGGTGAAGGGAGCGGTAGCGGACCTCGGCCGCGCCGCCCCGGCCGGGTACGGGATCGACTTCGGCGTCCTGACGGACGGGCGGACGGTGCTGGTCGAGGTGAACGAGGGGTACTCGCTGAACCCGTACGGGCTGGAGGCGACGGAGTACGCGGAGCTGCTGGAAGCCAGGTGGGCGGAACTGGTCGGCGGCCGTTGACGCCCGAGCCGGCTCGTGAGACCATACCCTCACGCCCCAACCACACACTGGAACCCGCCGTGCCCCTGACCGTCGAACTGCCGGACGACTTGGCCGACGCCCTGACCGGCGAGGCGGCCCGGGCCGGCATGTCGCTCCCCGACTACGCCGTCCGCCTGCTCGCGGCCGCCCGCCCGCCGGCCGTGACGGTCCGCACCGGCGCGGACCTCGTCGCCTACTGGCAGGTCGAGGGGCTGATCGGCGGTCGGGCGGACGTCGCCGACAGCCGAGCCGAAGCCCGCCGCCTCCGCGAGCAGGCCCAGCGCCGCGGGGCGTGACCGCCGTGCTCGTCCTCGACACCGACGTGCTGATCGACGTGCAGCGCGGGCACCCGGCCGCCCTGGCCTGGTTCGCCGGGCTACCCGACCTGCCGTCGGTCCCCGGGATCGTGGTGATGGAGTTGATCCAGGGGGCCAAGGACGCCAAGCAGGTGCGCGAGGCGCTGCGGCTGACCGCCCCGCTCCCGGTCGTCTGGCCGACGCCCGCCGACTGCCAGCGCGCGCTGGCCGACTTCACCGCCTTCCACCTGTCCCACGGGCTCGGGCTGCTGGACGCCCTGATCGCCTCCGTCGCGGTCGGGCTGTCGGCGGAACTCTGCACGTTCAACGACAAGCACTACCGGGTCGTCCCCAGACTGGTGACGCTCCAGCCCTACACCCGGTAGCCCGGTCACCCGCCTTTCTCCAGCTCGTCGAGCCACACCCGCGCGGCGGCGTCCGACGGCATCCGCCAGTCGCCCCGCGGCGACACGCTCACCGACCCCACCTTCGGCCCGTCCGGCAGGCTCCTCCGCTCGAACTGGTTCGCGAGAAACCGCCGGCCGCGGGAGATCGCGGTGCTGATCCTGAGCGTCCCGACCCACCACCTGCCGATCTACCAGAAGTGACGGCGGCGGGTGGCGGGGTGGTCGGGTACTGCCGGACGAGACCGGCCGGAGTACAACCTGCCGGGGTGGCGGTGGCCGCCCGCCGACCGGCCGACCGCCACCCGGGAGCTTCCCCGATGAACCGGATCCGTCGAACCCTCGTGGCCGCCGGCCTCGTCGCCGTCGCCGCCGTCACCGCGCCGGCCGGCGGGCAGGAGCCGGCGAAGCCGGCCGCCCGCGGCTGGCAACCGGACCCGAAACTCCAGGCCACGCTGGAGGCCCAGAAGAAGCCGTGGGTGTACCGGGAGGAGTCGGTCCCGAAGTACGCCCTCCCCGACCCGCTGCGGCTCGCCGACGGGACCCGGGTGGCGACGGCCGCCGACTGGGAGGCGAAGCGGCGGCCGGAGACCCTCGCCCTGTTCCGCAAGCACGTCTACGGCCACCCCCCGGCCCCGACGGCGGCGAGGTTCGCCGTGACCGAGACCGACCCGAAGGCGATGGGCGGGAAGGCCACCCTCAAGCGGGTCCGGATCGCCTCGGCGGACCCCGCCGGCAAGACGTTCGCGTTCGACGCCGCGGTGCTGATCCCGAACGGGGCGAAGGGGCCGGTCCCGGCGTTCGTCCTCATCAACCACCGGGCCGTCGGCAGCGCCGACCCGACCCGGCGGGAGAAGAACGACTTCTGGCCGGCCGAGGCGATCGTCGGCCGGGGGTACGCGGCGGCCGTGTTCCAGGCCGCCGACGTGGACGCGGACAAGAACGGCCCGGAGGCCCGGGCGGGCGGGGTCCGGGCCGTCTGGCCGGCCGGCGGGGGGACCCTGGGGGAGGACTCGTGGGGCACCCTCGGGGCGTGGGCGTGGGGGGCCAGCCGGGTGCTCGACTACCTGCGGACGGACGCGGCCGTCGACGGGGCGAAGGTGGGGGTGGTCGGCCACTCCCGGGGCGGGAAGACGGCCCTGTGGGCGGCCGCCCAGGACGAGCGGTTCGCCCTCGGGGTGTCGAACGACTCCGGCCGGGGCGGGGCCAGCCTGACCCGCCGCGGGTTCGGCGAGCCGTGGGCCGGCATCAGCAAGTCGTTCCCGTACTGGTTCTGCGGCGCCTACGTCAAGGCATCGGCCGGCAAGGCGGACGACCTGCCGGTCGACCAGCACCAGCTGATCGGCCTGATCGCCCCGCGCGGGGCGTACGTGGCCAGCGCCGACCAGGACCTGTGGGCCGACCCCCGGGGCGAGTTCCTGTCCCTCGCCCACTCGGCGCCGGTGTACGCCCTGTACAAGCACCCGGTGCCGGCCGCGGACGAGATGCCGCCGCTCGACACCCCGCTGGTCCGCGGCCGGGTGGGGTACCACGTCCGCACCGGCGGGCACAACCTGACCCCGTACGACTGGGACAAGTTCCTCGACTTCGCCGACCGGCTGTACGGCCGGTAGGGAGCGGTCGCGCCGGGGTGGCGGGTCACTCGCCCTTCTCCAGCTCGTCGAGCCACACCCGCGCCGCCGCGTCACTCGGCATCCGCCAGTCGCCCCGCGGGGACACGCTCACCGACCCCACCTTCGGCCCGTCCGGCAGGCAGCTCCGCTTGAACTGGTTCGCGAAGAACCGCTTCAGGAACACCCGCAGCCAGTGCCGCACCTCGTCCGCCGGGTAGTCCTTCCCGAACTTCGCGTGCCGGGCCAGGAACAGCACCTTCTCCGGCCCCGCACCCCACCGCAGGAAGTGGTACAGGAAGAAGTCCACCAGCTCGTACGGCCCGGTGCTCGCCTCCGTCGCCTGCAGCGCCTTCCCCTCCGCGTCCGTCGGCAGCAGTTCCGGCGAGATGTCGGTGGCGACGATGTCGAGCAGCGTCCGCCGGGCGTCCCCGTCGAACTCGTGCTCCGCCGCCCACCTCACCAGGAACCGCACCAGCGTCTTCGGGATCGACACGTTCGGGTTGTACATGCTCATGTGGTCGGCGTTGTACGTCGCCCACCCGAGCGCCAGCTCCGACAGGTCCCCGGTCCCGACCACGAACCCGGCGTTCATCAACAGGCTCGTCCGCACCCGGGCCTGCACGTTCTCGAACACCAGGTCGTGCCGGTTCTCGTCCGGCAGGCGGAGCAACTTCTCCCCCAGCGACTCCGCCGTCTCGCCGTCCAGCCGGATGCCGAACGGGGCGTGGCCGAGCGCCTTCATCTGCTCGAAGCACATCGCCCGGATGTCGCACTCCCGGGCCGACACCCCGAGCGCCCGCATCAGGGCGTGGGCGTTCCCCTTCGTCCGCCCGGTCGTCCCGAACCCCGGCATCGTCAGCGCCCGGACGTGGTCCCGCGGGTCGCCGATGTCGTCCATCGTCTTGCACAGCACCAGCAGCGCGAGCGTCGAGTCGAGCCCGCCGGACACCCCGATCGACACCGCCGGCGGGTGGACGTGCAGCAGCCGCCGGCCGAGCGCCGCCACCTGCGTCTGGAAGATCTCCCGGCACCGGTCGTCCCGGGTCGCCGGGTCGGACGGGACGAACGGGGCCGCGTCCACCTCGCGCACCAGCGGCGGGTCGCGGTCGGCCACCTCCAGGTCGAAGTACAGGGAGCGGTACTTGCCGAAGCTCAGGTCCGGGGACCGGTTCGCGTCGTGGAACCCGTTCGTCTGCGTCCGGTCGTGGGCCAGCCGGTCGAGGTCGAGGTCGGCGGCGAGCAGGTGCCCGCCCCGGCGGAACCGCTCCGACTCGGCGACCAGCACCCCGTTCTCGGCGATCAGGCAGTGCCCGCCGAACACCAGGTCGGTGGTCGACTCCCCGACCCCGCACCCGGCGTACACGTACCCGGCCAGGCACCGCCCGGACTGGGCGGTGACGAGCTGCCGGCGGTACCCGGCCTTGCCGATCACCTCGTTGCTGGCCGACAGGTTCGCCAGCACCGTCGCCCCCATCAGGGCCGACAGCGAACTGGGCGGGACCGGCATCCACAGGTCCTCGCAGATCTCGACCGCGAGCACGAACCCGGGCACCGTCTTGCACTCGAAGAGGAGGTTGGTGCCGAACGGGGCGCTCTGCCCGGCGACGGCGACGTTCGAGGACACGGCGTTGTCGGCCGGGCAGAAGTACCGGGCGTCGTAGAACTCCTTGTAGTTCGGCAGGTACGTCTTCGGGACGACGCCGAGCACCTTGCCGGCGTGGACGACGGCGGCGGCGTTGAACAGTTGGCCGTCGACCAGGAGCGGGAGGCCGACGACGGCGACGCCGCGGAACACGTTCGCCCCGCGCTCGACGACCCGGGCCAGGGCGTCCTCGGCGGCCCGCTGGAGGGTGCGGTGGTGGAACAGGTCGTGGCAGGTGTACCCGGTCAGCCCCATCTCCGGGAAGACGACGAGGTTGACGCCGCGGTCCTCGGCCTGCTTCATCAGGGCGAGGGTGCGGTCGGCGTTGAACGGGCAGTCGGCGAGGCGGAGTTCCGGGGACGCGGCCGCCACCCGGAGGAACCCGTGGGTGTTCATACCGGAAGTGTAGCCGGGCCGTCCGGCCCCGTCCCCGCCGGCGAGGGCTGCGGGCGGGCGACAGGTACGGGTGTCGGGCACGGCCCGACCCACGACCCGGCGACCCGCCCCCGGGGGCCGGATCAGTCGTCCAGGTCGAGCAGCCCGACGTGGCCGCGGCGGCTGGAGAACGCGAGGGTCAGCCCGTCCGGGGCGAACCCGACGGCGTGCAGCTTGCCCACGCCCGGGTCCAGCGCCCGCACCTCCGCCCCGCCCGCCACCTCCCACAGCCGGACCGTCCCGTCGTGGGCGGCGGACGCGAGTGTCACCCCGTCCGGCGAGAAGTCGAGCGACTGCACCTGGCCGGTGTGCCCGCGGAACTGCCGCACCTTCCCCGGCGCCCGCGGCCCGCCCTTCCGCCGCGGCGGGTCCATGTCCCAGACCGTCACCGCCGACCCGCCGGCGGCCGCGAACCGGGTGCCGTCGGGCGAGAACGCCAGCCCGCGGACGACGCCGCGGAGCGCCAGGTCGTGGGAGCACCGGCCGGTCGCCCACGACCAGAACCGGACGTGCCGGTCGGCCCCGCCGGAGGCGAACCCGTCCGGGCCGGCGGCCAGCGCCCCGCACGCGCTGGCGTGCCCGCGGACCGACCGCTCGACCGCCGCGCGGGCGCGCAGGTCGGCGACGAACACCCGCTCCGGCAGCCCGATCACCCCGCCGGCGAACGCCACCCGCGCCCCGTCCCGGGACACGACCACGGTGCCGACCCCGCCGACCCCGCGCGGCTTCCGCACCGACCATCGGGCCGTGCCGAACTTCACGTCCCACGCCCGCAGGTGCCGGGACCACCCGCCCGTCAGCAGCAGCCTGCCGTCCGGGGTGAACTGGGCGTGCGACACGCCGGAACTGTAGAACGTCGCCCAGATGTCGTCCTCGCCCCCGGCCTCGGCGTCCCGCGCCCACACCGGCACCCCGGCGCCCAGGGTCGCGGGGTCCCACACCTTCACCCACCCGTCCTCCGAGGCGGACGCCAGGCGGGTGCCGTCCGGGCTGTAGCACACGGCGGTCACGCAGTCGGCGTGCGGGCGGATGACGATCACGCGGTGCCCCCCGCGGACAGCCGCGCCCGGGCCGCCGCCACCTCGGCCGCCCGCATCTCCCGGAACCGCCGCTGGTGGTCGGCCACGAGCGGCGACGGCTCCCACCGCCGGTACCGGTCCCACGTCCGCTCCGCCCGCGCCGCCTGATCCCGGAACGACTCCGCGTACACCACCTTCCCCCGCTCCACCAGCCTCACGAACAGCGGCTCGCCGTCCACCGCCTCCGACACGTCCGCCACCACCACCGCGTCACCCCGGCCGTACACCCGCACGCACCCCGGGACCGTCTCCTTCCCCGGCGAGTTCGAGAACTTCACGTTCGGCCGGCCGGCGGTCGCGGTCCGCTTGAACGCGGCGCTCACCGTGTCCCGGTGGACGAGCCGCCACCAGTACCCGCCGGCCCCGGGGAACAGCACCGTCGGCTCCTCGCCCGTCCGCTCCCGGAACACGTCGTACACCCGCCGCACCGCCTCCGGCGTCACCTCGTCCTCGAACACGATCGTCCGCGGCGGCACCCCGAGCTTCCGCATCTCCTCGAAGTACAGCACGCACTGGCCGGCGATGTCCCCGCTGTCCACCCGCACCCCGACCCGGTCCGCCTCCGGGTGACCGCGGATCACCCGCAGGGCGTTCTCCAGCCCGACCGTCTCGGCGTCCACCAGGTCGCACAGCAGCGACGCGGAGCCCATCGCCGACACGAACCGGTCCATCATCTCGAACTCGGCCTCGCCGAGCGACTTGTCGAAGCTCTGGGCGGCGCACATCATCTCGTGGCCGATCGTGCCGACGGAGCGGAACAGCTCCGGGTACAGGAACTCGGCGGTGTCGCTCGACGTGAGTTGGGGCTCGCCCTTTTCCCCGGCCCCGCCGACGAACCGGGCGAGCAAGAGGATCAGGTTGCACACCTCGACCGGCGCCGACCGCAGCCCGAACTCGGCGTCCCGCGGGGTCGCGAGGCGCATCAGCCGGGCCTTCGTCGCCTGGATCACCGGGGCGAAGTACCGGCACATCGCCGGTTCGAGGTACGACACCGCACCGCCCATGCCCTCGAACGCCAGGCACGGGACGCCGGCCGGGAACGTCTGCCCGCCGGGGAAGCCCCAGACGTCCACGGGGAGGGTGACGTCGTCGCCGGGCTGGGCGGCGAGGACCGCGTCCCAGACCGCGTGGGGGAACGCCCGCGTCGCGGAGTGCTCCGCGTACCACCGGCGTGACAGCTCGATGTCACCGCGCTTGAGGGGGCGGTGGAACCACTGCGCGAGGACGGCCTCGTGCCCGGCCATGACGAGGCGGCCGTCCGCCCCGGGTTCGGGCAGCCCCTTGCGGAAGGTGAGGGAGTAGCAGGCGGGCTGGAGGGCGACGTCCGGGACGGCGGCCCACATGGTCCGCTTGTACGTGTCGGTCGCCCCGGGCCACCCGCCGAGGAGAAAGAGCTTGGCGGAGAACTCGTCGCGCATCGCCTGCCGCTTGGCGGCGAACGGGTCGGGCATGGCGGCACCGGGGGGCGGGGGCGGGACCATCCTACCGCCCGCCGCCCCGCGCCGCGACCCGCCCGGTCAGAACCCCGGGGCCACCTCACCGCCGGCCCGGGTGTACAGCGCCCGGAACGCCGGCCCGGACAGCCGGTCGGAGACGAACTGGACGGACCCGTCGCCCATGAGGAAGTTGGCCCCGCTGGTGCCGGCGTGGAAGCTGTAGATCTCGTTCCCGTTGTTGCAGTTGAAGAACGTCTTCCCCTGGTTGCAGGAGGACGTGATGACCTCGATCGTGATCCGGTTGGCCGGGTCGGCCCACTTCTCGTTCCCGGCCCCCGACCCGCTGGCCATCCGCCCGTTCAGCCAGTACTGCGGCCGGCCCACGTCCTCGAACACCATGAACGTGTTCGACAGCCCGTCCGACACCTGGTGCGGGGCGACCGCCAGCCCGGAGGTGCCGAAGAACCCCTCGACCTCGGCCGGCTTCGGGGCCGGGCTGGCCGGGTACCCGAGCGCCGGCCGGGCGGTCGCCCCGATCGAGTCCGACACGCAGTAGTCGCTGGCGAACTTCCCGGCCCGCGCGTTCGGGACGGACGGGCAGATCAGGAGCGGGACGTCGTGGTTGATGATCTCGAGGTTGCTCCGCCCCCCGGCGTTGGCGGTCGAGTTGTTCCACGACTTGGCGAAGTCGTACCCCCGGACGATGTTGTCCTGCTCGACGTACGGCAGGACCCGGACCATCACGTTCTGGTCCGGGGCGCTGGCCGTCAGCCCGGCCCACCCCGGCGGGAACTTCCCGACCACCGACAGGTAGTTGTGGAACGCGATCCCGAGCTGCTTCATGTTGTTCTGGCACTTCGTCCGGGCGGCCGACTCCCGGGTCTTCTGGACGGCCGGCAGCAGCAGCCCGATGAGGACGGCGATGATGGCGATCACGACCAAGAGCTCGATCAGCGTGAAGCCGCGGGCGCGGGGGCTCGGTCGCATGGGTGGTCCTCGGTGACGGGGCGAGGAGACCGGTCGCCGGCGGGTCGGGAGGGGCGTCGCGAGACTAATGACCCGTCGATGAGTGGCCGGGAGTTGAATTAACCAGAACCGATCGGGCGTGGCAAGAGAGAAGTGAGCGAAAAATGAACCCACCGTCCCGGACTCACGGCAGGCCGCGGACCGCCAGCCAGACTAGCCCGTAGACCGACCCGAGGCCGAAAAGTAAGACCAGGCCGATCCCCAGGCACGTCCGGGCCGGGAACGGCGGGGCCGGTTCACCTGACCCGGGCGCCGCCCGCGACACGTCCCGGCGGTAGACGCCCCACACGATCAGGAGGAGCACGCCGCAGGCGACCACGTCCGCGAGCGCGAAGGCCGCCAGGACGAGCAGCACGACGTCCATCCGGCCGCCCCGGTCAGTCCCCGGCGACCCGCAGCGAGGCGACGACCGCCCGCAGCGCCGGGTCGTTCGCCTCCCGGTCGTACTCGCTCACCTGGGTCATCACCAGCAGCGGCCCGGCCGCCGACTCCAGGCACCGGGTCCGGCAGGTGATCGACGTGTCCAGGGTCAGGAAGTCGACGTCGTGCCCGACCGCCGGCCGGCCGGCGACCGTCTCGACCCGGTTCTCGGCGTCGAGTTCCTGGTACTCGGCCCGCAGGGCGGCGAGGGTCTGGTCGGCGAGGTCGGCCGGGTCGCGGGCGTCCGGGCGGGCCGACACCAGCACGAACGCCGTGTCCGGGCTGCTCACGGTCACCGCCCACCCGCCGTCGCCCGACTCGTCCACCTCCGCCCGCCAGCCGGCCGGGTACCGGAACGAGACGCCGTCGCGGTCGAACGTGTTCATCGTCAGCCCAACCCCTCGCCGGTCTCGGCCACCAGTTGGTCCGCCACCGCCCGGGTGCTGCCGGTCGCCTCGAACGTCCGCAGCTGCCGGTCGGCGCTCGACCCCTGCTCCATGATGGTGTACGCGTACTCGACCTCCTTGCGCGTCCCCAGCTCGTCGAGCACGTCCCGGAGGAACCAGTCGATCATCTCGTGGATCAGCTCCCGGACCGGCACCTCCTTCTCCTTCCCCAGGTCGAGCAGCTTCCCGTCCAGCCCGTACCGCACCGCCCGCCACTTGTTCTCCTCGATCAGCTCGGTCGGGTACACCCGGAACGTCAGGTTGTCCCGCCGCAGCTTCCACAGCTTGGCGATGATCGCCTGGAAGATGGCCGCGATGCACACCGCCTCGTCCACCCGGGTGCAGACGTCGCAGATCCGGAACTCGAGCGTCGGGTACCGGTGGTTCGGGCGGACGTCGTACCAGATCTTCGACCCGTCCGGGATGCACCGGGTGCGGACCATCGTGTCCACCATCCCCTCGTACTCCACCCAGTCGGTGAACAGCGGCGGGATGCCGCTGCGGGGGAAGTGGCGGAAGATGATCGACCGGTAGCTCTTCAGCCCGGTCTGCCGGCCGGTCCAGAACGGGGAGCTGGTGGACAGGCAGAGCACGTGCGGGGCGAAGTACCGGGCCACGTTCATCGCGTCGACGAGGAAGTCCCGGTCCTCGATCCCGACGTGCACGTGCGTCCCGAAGATGAGCAACTGCTGGGCCAGGTCGGCCATGTCCTGCTTCACCCCGAGGTACCGCTCGAACGGGGTGATCTCCTGGTGCTCCCAGTCGGAGAACGGGTGGGTGCCGGCGGCCGCGATCACCAGCCCGTGCCGCCCGGCCAGGTCCGAGATGCACCGGCGGAGCCGCACCAGCTCGGCCCGGGCGTCGGCCGGGGTGCGGCAGATCTCCGTCCCGACCTCCACCATCGACTGGTGCAACTCGGCCTTGATCTGCTCCTTCAGGACGAGCTTCCCCTCGTCCAGGATCTGGGTGATGTACGACTTCAGCTCCCCGGTCCCGGGGTCGATGATCTGGTACTCTTCCTCGATCCCGAGCGTCAGCGACGGGGCCTTCATCGATGCCTCAGTGGGCAGTGGTTAGTGGTCAGTGGTGAGAGGAAGCCGACCGGACACGGGCCGCCGGGTTGATCTTCTACTGTCCACTGCCCACTGTCCACTGCCCACTTTCACCGCGGCTCGACCAGGAACGTCGGCACCGTCGACCCGCCGCCGGCGGTGACGTTCACCAGCGGGTCGGTCGAGATGCGGGTCAGGCAGCCGTGGACGAACGCCCCGAACGCGACGTAGGGGTTGGTGTCCAGCGTCCGGTCGAGGATGTGGAGCGAGTTGTTCTCGAAGCTCGGGAACGCCTCCTGCGGCAGCCGCACCTTCTTCTGCACCACGTAGGGCGTTTCCAGTGCGGTCCTCACCGCCGCCTCCCACGCCGGCTGGTCCACCGTCCACCCGAGGACGATCCCCTTCCCGCCGTAGTCGTCGTTCGGCTTCAGCACCAGCGTCTCGCGGTTCGCCAGGGTCCACGGGACGAGGTCGACCGGCGAGCCGTCCGGGGCGGCGGTCTTGCGCTCCTCCATCACCCGCGTCCACGGGATGTGGCGGGCGACGGCGGCGAGCTGGTCGGCGGCGAACAGGCCGGCGTTCCGCTCGTCCGACAGTACCGCCAGCGACGCCTTCTTGAACAGCACCTTGCACCGGAACGAGTTGACCATGCAGGCCGCGCGGTCGCGCACGGCCCGCACCACCGGGTGGTCCAGCCCGCCGCGCTCGATCAGTTCGGTGATGAGGACGCGCTTGTAGATCAGCGTGATGTGGTAGTCGCCGGCGGTCAGCTTGCCGTCGCGGTACTCGCAGTCCCGCGGGTCGACGATCCGGGCCTCCACCCCCATCCGCTTGAGGTAGTCGTAGAAGACGACGAACTCGCCGAACGTCGGCACCTCGCGCCAGTCGAGGATGGCGACCCGCGGCGGGTCGGACGTGTTCCCCTGCCACTGGCGGAACGAGTCGGCGAGGGCGTGCAGCACCCCGGGCCGGGCCGGGACCGGGAGGACGTGGTGGGTCCGCTGGAACTCCTGGAACACCGGCAGGCCGTAGAACAGGGCGGCCAAGGCGTCCGAGTACCCGGCCCCGGCCGGGGTCTCGGTGTTGAACTCGGTGAACAGCAGCTCGTCGTCGGCCGCGAAGAAGGCGTCGAGCCGGCTGGTCGGGCTGGGGTCGCGGTACCCGGGGTGGACCGCGAGGAGTTCGTCCTCCCACGGGAGGAGCCGGAACTGGGCGCGGAAGGCGGGGTCGGCGAGGGCGCGGTCGTGCGCCGCCCGGAACGCCGGCAGCAGGGTGCCGACGGCGTCGTGGATCAGCCGGTACTGGGCGGGGGTGAGGAACCGCGGGCGGAGGACGGTGCAGACCGGGCGGTCGCCGAACCGCAGCCCGCGGGCCTGCTGGCCCTGTTCGAGGGCGGCGTGGGAGTCGGCCGCCAGCCGCGGCCCGGCCGCGAGCAGGTCGTGGTAGGCGGCGATCGGGTCGGCGGGCATGGCCCCACTCCGGGCGAACCCGGAGCGTCAGCGACGGGGTGGTGCGAGCCAACCCCGTCGCTGACGCTCCGGGTTCGCCGGGTCACCGGGTCAGAACAGCTTCGCCCACCGCAGCTCGGCGAGCTGCGGGCGGGGGTTGAGGGCCCGGTCGATGACCAGGTCGGCCATCTTCTGCACCACCCAGTCGAAGTGCGCCGGGGTCAGGGAGTTGATGTCCATGTCCGGGGCCGGGTTCATGAAGTCGATGGCGTACGGCACCCCGTCCTTGACCGCCCACTCGACGGTGTTCATGTCGTACCCGAGGGCCCACACCAGCTTCAGCGAGTCGGCCACCACCCGGTCCCGGACGGCGGGGGTCAGGTAGTCGTCGTCCGCCAGGTACCGGCGGTTGTGGGTGTCGTACGGCATCGGCAGGACGGTGTCCCGGCCGAGGCACATGACCCGGACGTACTGGTCCCACTTGACGAACTCCTGGGCCACCATGGTCAGCAGCCCGGACCCGTCGTAGTACCGGATCAGCTCCTCGACCGAGTGGCACACGTACACCCCGCGCCACCCCCCGCCGTGGGCGTCCTTCAGGACGCACGGGAGCCCGACGTAGTCGACGATCGCCTGCCAGTCCATCGGGTAGGCGAGGTTCCGCAGGCTCTCGGTCTTGACGATCCCGGGGACGTAGTCCTTGTTCGGCAGGGCGACGGTCTTCGGGTGGGCGAGGCCGAGCTTGGCGCACAGGGAGGCGCCGAAGAACTTGTCGTCGGCGGTCCACATGAACGGGTTGTTGACGACCGTCACCCCCTCCAGCACCGCGTGCTTGAGGTAGCTGCGGTAGTACGGGACCTCGTGGGAGATGCGGTCGACGAGGACCGCGTACGGGACCGGCTCGTCCATCCGGGTGCCGCCGAGCTTGGCGAACTCGGCGACGACCCCGCGGTCCCGCCGGTTCACCTCCTCGATGAACCGCGGCGGGAACGACCACTCCCGACCGACCAGCACGCCGACGCGCTTCATCGCTAGTCGTGCCCCCCGATGTACATCGCCGCCATCCGGTGCCACACCGGCCAGTCGTGGGCGAACCCGTCCCACTCCCGCAGGGCGTTCCCGACGCCCTTGTGCCAGAGCTTGGCCGACAGCTCCCGGTTCTGGTGGACGAGCCGGTCCCCGTTCCCGACGGCCAGGATCACGTCCTGCCGGCGGAGCCGGTCGAGCCGCCACCCGTCGTGCTCGTTCGGGATGAAGTCGACCGGGTTCTGGAGGTACACCGTCTCGCTGTGGTACCCGCCGAGGAACCCGCGGATGTCGGCCAGCCCGCTCATGCTCAGGACGCGGTCCACCTTGTCCGGGTGGCGGAGGCCGATGGACAGGGCGTGGAACGCCCCGAAGCTGGCCCCGGTGAGGACCGTGTACGGGTGGCCGTTCCGCCACCGGGTCCAGGGCAGCACCTCGTCGACGACGTAGGCGGTGTACTGCTCGTGCCGCCACGCCCGGGCGCCGGGGTGCTGGTGGTACGCGTACCAGCTCTCGGCGTCCACCCCGTCGACGCAGGTGAGGTGGAGCCAGCCGTTGTCGAGCAGGTGGGCGAGGGCGTGCGGCATGCCGCGGTCCTCCCACTCGTGGAACCGGCCGCGGGAGGTGGGGAACGCGACGGCGCGGGCCCCGCCGTGCCCGAACTCGAGGAGCTCCATGTCCCGGTGGAGGGACGGGCTCCACCACCGATGGTACGCCCGGTGCATGCGTCGGCCGGACCGCGCGGGTGACGGGGTGAGAGGATAAGTGGAGTATGCGCGGGCGGGGCGGGATCGGCAACGGGCGGCCGGCTACCGCGGCTTCTTCTTCCGGCGGCGGGTGGCGGCGAACAGGTCGGCGAGCGGGAGGCGGAACCCCGGCAAGACCTTCCCGCCGTCGAGGACGCCGGCGGCGCCCAGCTCCTTGAACCGCTTCGCCGACGTGTACACCTTGGCGGCCTTCGCGGCCGGGTCGATCACCCACGCGAGCTTGCACCCCGCGGCAAAAAACTCGTTCAGCTTCCGGTCGATCTCGGCCCGGGTGTTCCCGGGGCTGAGGACTTCGACCGCCAGGGCCGGGGCGACGGACCAGTACGCCTCGTCCTCGGGCATCTCGCCGCCCGGAAGGGCGGACCACGGGATGAAGCTTACGTCCGGAGCGCGGAGTTGCCCGCCCGCCAGCCGGAGAATCCCGTCTCCGCCCAGCACGACCCCGAGGTCGGCGGGCTCGATGTGGTTCCCGATCAGCCGGCCGACGTACACCCCGAGGGCCGACTCCCTAGTCCCCATCGCCTTCTCCACGAGGACCCCGTCGATCAGCTCGCAGGTCGGGCCGTGGGGCTTCAGCAGGTCTTCCTCGGTGGCCGTCCCCGGGGCCGGCTTCATCCGGATGCGGTCGAGCGGGATGCCGCCCAGCCGGGCGTGCAGCTCGGCGAAACTCCAGACCGGGGTGTCGGCGACGGCCATCCGTGGTCACCTCGCGGGAACGGGGGCGGGGCCGACCCCATATCGGCCCCGGGGTCGGCCCGGCTTCAGGCGGCCGCGTACTTGTCCCGCAGCTTGTCCAGGTACTTCTTGCTGTCCGCCGTCACCTGCCAGGCGTCCGGCCAGAAGCACAGGTCGACGCACCACCAGTCGTGCGGCACCCCGGCCGACCGCAGCGCCGGGGCGAGCTGGTCGAAGTTCAGCTTCCCCGTCCCGAACGGGTTGTGGGTCGACGTGTTGTGCTCGTTCAGGCTCCCGTCCGAGTCGATCACGTGGACGTGGGTGATCTTCCCCTTCAGCTTCTCCAGCAGCTCCAACTCGCCGCCCGGCAGCGTCTCCTTCGCCCCGCTCTGGTTCGCCCCCACCACCGCGCACATGTGGGCGTGGCAGGTGTCGTACAGCACGCCGAAATTCTTGTTCCCCTTCGCCCGCACCAGGTCCACCAGCTTCGTGATCTCCGACGGCTTGTTGAACGCGAACCCCGGCTCGAACTCCCAGCACACGTTCATCCCGTAGTCCGCGGCCATCTTGCTCGCCTTGTCCCACACCGCCGCCACCCGCTCCATCCCCTTCTCCGCCCCGAGGTCCTTCCCGTCCTTCTCGAAGTAGTCCGGGGCGATCACCGTATCCACCCGGATCGTCTTCACGTCCAGGTCGGCGGCGAACGCGCACCACCCGAGGAACGCGGTCAGGTACGCGGACGGGGTCTCGTCCACGATCGAGGTGCCGGGCGTCTTGAACGCCCACAGGTCGATCGCGATCCCGGACAGCGCAAGGCCGTGGTCGGCGATCGTCTTCTTCAGCTTCGCCCGGCTCGCCCTGGTCGGGTGCGACGCCGGGCTCGGGTGCGGGCCGAAGCTGCCCAGCTCCACCCCGTCGTACCCGAGGTCCTGGAGCTTGTGCAGGATCGTGTGGAAGTCGTTCGTCGGCTCCTTCTGGTTGAACAGGTACGCCCAGGTGCCGATCGAGATGCGAGCCTTAGCCATCGTCGTGTCCCCTGGAAGAGTGGGCCGGGCGTGACGGTCGCGCCGGGGCCGGGTCGGGCCCGCCGGTCGCGAACCGCCACCCGACCTCGACATTTGACCACTACCACTGTAACCTCCCACCCACACCCGGACGTGCGGCCGGGGCGGGAGGACGCCGGAAGCTCGGTTCTAGCCCCGACTTCCGCGGGTGACAAGGAGAAACCGCCCCGGCCGCGCAAGTTCCGCCCGGCCGGGGCGAACTTGACAGCATGAGGCGTGTCTACTCCGGTGTGACACGAGGAGTGGTTGACATGAGACAGTGCTGGGAGAGGTGTGCGGCGGTGGCGACGGCCCGGCGGCGGCGGGCGGTCGTGGTCGACGGGGCCGGGTGCGCCCGGGTCGCCGACCGGTTCCGGAACCTGGACTGGGACGTGGCGGCCGTCCCGGCCGGCCCGGACCTCGCCTGCGCGATCCTGGCCCGGAAGCCGGCGGTCGTAGTGCTGCCGCTCGAGACCGGGTGGGAGAGCGGGTACCTGGTCGCGGCGAAGGTGCGGGCCGCCCGCCCGAAGACCCGGGTGGTCCTGGTCGCCGCGGCCCGGACGCCGTGGACCGAGCGGTTCGCCCGGTTCGTCGGGGCGACGCTGGTGGTGGCGCGGTGAGGCGGTCTTGGCGAGCGGGGGGCGTCAGCCCCCTGATCCCACGGTTGGGATCAGGGGGCTGACGCCCCCCGCTCGCCGTTTACTCCACCTCGAAGATGCACTCGATCTCGACGGCGATGTTCCCGGGCAGCGAGTTGTGCCCGACCGCGCTCCGCGCCCCGACGCCGTTCTCCTCGCCGAACACGTCCTTCATCAGCTCCGAGAACCCGTTGATCACCTTCGGCTGGTCGAGAAAGTCGTCGGTGCAGTTCACCATCCCGTAGGTCTTCAGCAGCCGCTTCACCTTCTTGAGCGACCCGAGGGTGTCCTTGACGGTGGCGAGGATCGCGAGCCCGGTCTGGCGGGCCGCCTCCTTCCCCTGGTCGACGGTCATGTCCTTCCCGAGCCGGCCGGTGATCATCGTCTTGTCGGCCTTCAGCGGGCCGTGCCCGGACACGAACAGCAGGGTGCCGTGCTTCACCGCCGTCTTGTACACCGCGACCGGCTTCGGGGCCGGCGGGAGGGTGAGGTGCAGCTCGTCGATCCGCTTGTCCGGGTCGCTCAGCATGGCCGGCCTCCGTGGGGGTGACCATGTGATACCCGCCCGCCGCGGGAACGGCAATCACGCGACCCGCCACCGCCCCGCGTCCGGGCTCACCGTGATCCCCAACCCCGGCTCGGCCGGCGGTACCAGCTTCCCGCCCTCGACCCGCGGCCCGCCGGCGAACACGTCCCGGAACCACCCCACGGAGTCGACGTGCGGCACCACCCCCAGCCCGCACGCCAGGTGCACCCCCACCTCCGGCATCCGCACCGGCGACACCGCCACCTGGAACGCCTCGGCGACGGCCGCCACCTTCAGCAGCGGGGTGATGCCGCCGAGCCGGCAGACGTCCGGGCGGACGGTCCGGACGTGCCCGGCCCGGACCACCCGGAAGAACGCCTCGCGCGACCCGAACCCGGCCCCGACCGCGAGCGGCACCCCGCCCAGCCCGGCGAGCTTCGCGTACCCCACCTCGTCGGCCGCCGGCAGCGGGTCCTCGAACCAATCGACCCCGACGTCCTCGAAGAAGTGGGCCAGCGCCTGGGCGGTGTTCAGGTCGAACCGGCCGTCGGCCGCCACCCCGACCCACGCCTCGTCGCCGAGGCCGTCGGACACCTCCCGCACCCGGTCCGCGTCGGCCTGTACGTCGCCCCCGCCGACCTCCAGCCGCACCCCGACCGCCCCGTCCTTCACGAGCGGCTTCGCGTTCGCCACGTGCCGGCCGACGTCCGACCGGAAGAACGGCGCCGCCGGCCGGGCCGCGCCGAGCAGGTGCGCCAGCGGCACCCCGGCCGCCTTCGCCTTCACGTCCCACAGGGCGACGTCCACCGCGGCGTACGCCCGGGCGGCTAGCCCGGCGAACCCGCCCGGCCGGAAGTGCGCCTCGGCCCGCGCCAGCAGGGCGTCGGTGTGCCGCGGGTCGGCCCCGGCGACGAGCGGTGACACCTCGGTGTCAATCAGCCCGCGGACGGCGGCCGCCCCGGGGCCGAGCAGGTACGTGAACCCCAGCCCCGAGACGCCGGCGTCGGTGTCGAGGTGGACGAGGACGAGGTCGGCCGCGGCCGGGCCGGGCGGGGTCGGGTCGGTGAGCGGGACGCGGGCCGGCTTCCACAGCGGGACGCGGAGGTGGTCGGTGCGCAGCGCGGTGACGTGCATCGGGTGAGTTTAGCGACGCCCCCGACACGCACCCAGGGCGTTGCCCTGGGCTGGGGTTGTGGCAGGCCTTCGGCCTGCAAAGAATTCGACCCCGAAGGGGTCACACAACCTCAGCCCAGGGCAACGCCCTGGGTGCGGATGGGCAGGGGCAAAGGGCTTCATCCCTTCAGGAAGGCGTCGACCACGTCGGGGGCGGTCTCCATCTCGGCCGCGTCCCGGGACGGGCCGATCTCCCCGGTCCGCAGGACGTACCCGCGGTGCGCCACCTTCAGCGCCATCCGGGCGTTCTGCTCGACCAACAGCACCGACACCCCCCGCCGGTTCAGCTCCTGGATGACCCCGAAGATCTGGGTGACGACCTGCGGGGCCAGCCCGAGCGACGGCTCGTCGAGCAGCAGCAGCTTCGGCCGGGCCATCAGCGCCCGGGCGATCGCCAGCATCTGCTGCTGCCCGCCGGACAACAGCCCGCCGGCCTGGTGCTTCCGCTCCCGCAGGATGGGGAACATCTCGAACGCCTTCTCGATGTCGGCCCTCACCCCGTCCGCGTCGGCCCGGGTGAACGCCCCCATCTGGAGGTTCTCGAGCACCGTCAGCCGGGGGAAGATCTTCCGCCCCTCCGGCGCCTGGGTCAGCCCGAGCCGCACCACCTCGTGCGCCGGCACCTTCCCGGCGACCAGGTCCGTGCCGGCGAACACCACCGCCCCGGCCCGGGCCGCCACCACCCCGGAGATCGTGTTCAGCGTCGTCGACTTCCCGGCCCCGTTCGCCCCGATGATGGTCACCACCTCGCCGGGGGCGACGCAAAGAGACACCCCGCGGAGCACGTTGATCGGCCCGTACCCGGCGTCCAGCCCGCGGACCTCCAGCAGCGGCTTCTCGTCCGCCCCGGCCGGCCGCGGGTTCCGGACCAGCCCGTCGGCCGCGTCCTCCTTCCCGAGGTACGCCTCGACGACCCGCGGGTCCCGGCTCACCTCGGCCGGCGTCCCCTCGGCGATCTTCACCCCGTAGTCGAGGACCGCGACCCGGTCGGAGATGCCCATGACCAGGTCCATGTGGTGCTCGATCACGAGCACCGTCAGCCCGCGGTCCCGGGTGCGGCGGATCAGCTGCATCAGGTCGGCGGTCTCGCTCGGGTTCATCCCGGCGGCCGGCTCGTCGAGCAGCAGAAGTTTCGGTTCGCTGGCCAGGGCGCGGGCGATCTCGAGCCGCCGCTGCTCCCCGTACGCGAGGTTCCGGGCTAGCTCGTTGTGCCGGCCGGCGAGGCCGACGAACGCGAGCAACTCGGCCGCCTTCCGCTCGGACTCGGCCTCCTCGCGGCGGTGCCGGCCGAGGCCGAGGGCGCCGGCGAGCGGGTGGGCGCGGAGCGACCGGGTCATCCCGACCAAGACGTTCTCGAGCGCGGTCATGCCCTGGAACAGGCGGATGTTCTGGAACGTGCGGGCGATGCCGAGGCGGGAGATGGCGTCCGGCGACTGCCGAGCCCGCCGCCAGCTCGCGAGCGCCCCGGCGGCCCCGAGCAGGAACCCGACGCCGAACCCCAGGGCGGCCCGCCCGCCCCGCGCGGCGAAGTGGGCGCGGGCGGTGTCCAGCGCCTTCCCCCACGGGAAGGGCTGGTTCCGCACGAAGTTGTCCCGGATCGACGCCTGCCACAGGGCGTCGACGTTCACCGCCAGGACGGCGAACAGCAGCCCGACGAGCAGCCCGACGGCCAGCGCGAACAGGACCGTCCGGGCGGACAGCGGGCGGGCGACCGGGACGTTCCCGAACAGCACCCGCCCCTCGGTCGGCTCGTAGATCCCGGTGACGGCGTTGAAGACGGTCGTCTTCCCGGCCCCGTTCGGGCCGATGACGGAGAAGATCTGCCCCTCCTCGACGGCCAGGTCGAGGCCGCTGACGGCGGTGATCCCGCCGAACCGCATGGTCAGCTTCTCGATCGCGAGCAGCGGCATCGGTTACCCCGGCGTCATCCCCCGAGCGGGGGGCGTGAGCCCCCTGTGCGCCTGACGCCACAGGGGGCTCACGCCCCCCGCTCGGGCCCCCCGCCCAGCTCCCGGCGGTGCCGCTCCTCCGGCAGCAGCCCGGCCGGGCGGAACCGCATCATCAGGATCAGTACCGCCCCGAAGATGAACAGCTTCCACCCGCTCACCTTCAGGTAGGTCGGCCCGCCGGTCCCGACGTGCTCCTGGATCAGGTTGTCCAGGACGTTGGCGGCGACCCGCTCGAACCCCATCAGCAGGAGGGTGCCGAGCAGCACCCCGGGGCGGTTCCCGAGCCCCCCGAGGATGACGCAGCAGACCATCGTCATCGACAGGGTGAAGTCGAACCCCTGGGGGTTGCCGGTCCCCTGCAGGGCGGTCGCGTACAGGGCCCCGGCCAGCCCGGCCAGCCCGGCCCCGACGGCGATCGCGGCGAGCTTCAGCCGGGCCGGGTTCAGCCCGGCGCAGGCGGCCGCCAGCTCGTCCTCCCGCAGCGCCACCCACGCCCGCCCGAGCCGGGACCGCTCCAGGTTCCGGAGGAACAGCATCACCAGCCCGAGCACCCCCAGCGCCAGGAAGTACAGGTACGGGTACCGGTACCACCGCGCCCCCCACTCCGGGCGGACCCGCCACCCGGACAGGTCCACGTCCTCCGCCACCCCCGGGACCGGGCCGGCCCCGATCGGGTTCATCCCCTTCATCCCCCCGGTGATCGCCTCCAGGTTCCGGATCGCGTACAGGGTGATGAGCCCGAACCCGAGGGTGACCAGGGCCAGGTAGTCCCCGCGCAGCCGCAGGACCGGGGCGGTGGTGGCCACCCCGGCGGCCACCGCGGCCAGCGTCGCGGCCACGGCGGCCACCAGGAAGCTCTGCCCGAACGGGAAGAACGGGACGGTCAGGATGCCGGCGGTGTACGCCCCGATCCCGAAGAACGCCGCGATCCCCAGGTGGAACAGCCCGGCGTACCCGATCACCACGTTCAGCCCGAGGGCCAGGACGGCGTAGGCGAACAGGACGGTGAGCTGCTCCCCCCGGTTCGGCCCGGCGACCGGCAGGAACGGGTACGCGGCCAGGAGCGCGAACAGGGCCGGGACCCAGTACCGCCCGGGGCTCATACCTTCTCCCGGGTGCGGGCCCCGAGCAGGCCGGCCGGGCGGAACACCAGGATGGCGATCAGGATGGCGAACACGATGGCCTCGCTCCACTTCGCCTCCAGGTACGCCTTCGACAGCTCCCCGACCACCCCGATCACCAGCCCCCCGAGGACCGCCCCGGGGATGTTCCCGACCCCCCCGAGGACGGCCGCGGTGAACGCGTACAGCCCGTTCTGGAACCCCATCTGGAAGTCCACCGCCTTGATGTACAGCCCGTACACGACGGCCGCGACCCCGGCCAGCGCCCCGCCGAGGGCGAACGTGACGGACGCCACCCGGTCCACGTCCACCCCCGCCAGCCGGGCGGCGGTCGGGTCCTGGGCGGTCGCCCGCATGGCCTTCCCGAGCGGGGTGTACCGGACGAACAGGGTGAGGGCGACCATGGCCGGGACGGTCGCCCCGACCACCATCACGTCCTTCCAGGTGAGCCGCAGGCCGGTCGCGGGGAGCAGGTCGGCGTCCGGGATCAGGTCCGGGAACCTGACCGGGCTGGGCCCCATCCAGAACAGCCCGAGGTTGACGAACACGAAGCTGACCCCGACGGCGGACACGATGGCGGTCAGCTTCGGGGAGCGGCGGAGGGGGCGGTAGACCACCCGGTCGGCGGCCACGTTCAGGGCGGCGCAGAACAGTGCGGCAGCTGCGATGCCGCCCGCGACCATCCAGACCAGCAGGTACGCCGGGGCGGCGGCCGCAAAGGCGGGGTCGGCCAGCCCGGCCCAGGTGAAGTGGGAGAGGGCCAGGAATGACCCGAGCATGAACAGGTCGCCGTGGGCGAAGTTGATCAGCTCGACGACCCCGTACACCATCGTGTACCCGAGGGCGATCAGGGCGTACAGGGAGCCCATGACCAGCCCGGTCACGAGGAACTGCCCGAACCCGGCGGCCTCGGCCTGGGCGAACAACTCCGGCATCGGCCCCGACCCCCCGGCGCGGTCACTCGGAGACGGTCCGGACCGGCTTGAACGGCCAGCCCTCGACCTTGCTGACGGTGAGCACCTTCAGGGTGGTGTCCCCGTCCGGGTCGAAGCCCCACTTCCCGAGGGCGCCCTTGTCGAAGTCCTTGGTGCCCAGCACCGCCGCCCGGATCGCCTCCCGGTCCTTCTTCCCGACCTGCCGGATCGCCTCCAGCACCACCTTGGCGGCCTCGTACCCGTACACCGCGTACGCCTCCGGGTCGGTCTTGTACTTCTCCTTGTACTTCCGGACGAACTCCGCCCCGGCCCCCTTCAGCTGGGACGGGTCGATCCCGGCGACGGTGGCGTAGACCGGGACCGCCTTGACCGTGTCCAGCCCGGCCGCGTCCACGAACGACTTCTCGTAGCACCCGTCCGGGACCATGAGCGGGCAGGTCAGCCCCTCCCCCTTCATGTCGATGGCGATCTGCGGCCCCTTGCTCACCGTGGTCCCGCCGAAGTACAGCAGGTCCGGGTTCAGGCCCTTGATCTTGGCGATGATCGTCTTGAAGTTCTGCTGGGAGGCGACGATGCTGTCGTGCCCGAGCACCTCGACCCCCAGGTCCCCGCACTTCTTGATGAACAGCCCGGCGATCCCGGACCCGTACAGCTCCTTGTCGTCCAGCACGTACACCCGCTTGGCCTTCAGCTCCTCCTTGGCGAAGACCGCGCTGAGCGGCCCCTGGACGAGGTCGTTGGCGCACACCCGGCAGAAGGTCACCTTGCCCGACTTGCGGTAGATCTCCGGCTGCCCGGACTGGTCCCCGGGGACCTTCTTGGTCAGCTCGGCGGAGGTGCAGGCCGGGGACACCTGGACCAGCCCGTACTCGTTCAGGATCGGCATCGAGTACTTGGCCGCCCCCGAGTTGTACGGCCCGACGAACGCCATCACGTCCGGGTCGTTCGCCGCCTCCCGGGCGTTGTCCGCCTCCTTCCCGCCGTCCCACCCGCCGTTGGTCGCGTCGTCCAGGTCCCGGTGCACGAGCTTCATCCCGGCGACCTCGCCGCCGGACTCCTCGATCGCCATCTTCAGCCCGTTGACGATCGAGTCCGTCTGCCCCTGGGCCATCCCGGTCCGGGGCAGGCTGGACGCGATCTTGACCGTGTCCTTATTCCCGCTGCACCCGCCGGTCAGGAACAGGGCGCCGGCGGCGGCCGCCCCGGTCCCGGCGGCCGCGGCGGACAGGAACTTGCGACGGTCCACGGTGAACTCCCGGTGAGGGCGGGGTGGGGCCAGCGAGAATCTAGGGGCGGCCGGCGCCGCCGTCAACGACCCGGTCACGGCTTCCGCCGCGGGTCGAGGTCGTACACCAGCGGGGCCTCCCACTTCTTCAGGTGCTTGTCGGCGAACTTCGTGTGGGCCGGGTCGGCGAGGTACGCCCGCAGCCCGGCCGCGTCGTCGAACACCAGCACCAGGGCGACGGCGTAGTCGGTGGTGGCCTCCGGCGTGGCCTTCGTCGCCGGCTTGCCAGCCCACAGCCCGCGGACGCCTTTGATCTTCGCCAGCTGCGCGACCGCGTCGTCGATCACGGCCTGGGCGGCGGTCGCCGGGGTGTCCGGCTTGGCCTTCAGGATGACGACGTGGACCAGCCCGGCGTCGCGGAACCCCTCGACGGTGTCGCGGAGGGCCTTGATCGTCTTCTCGTCGCCGTCGTTCTTCTCCTTCTTGAGCTGGGCCTGGAGGCGGTTGTTCTCGGCCTCCGCCTTGTTGAGGGCGGCCTTGAGCTGTACGACGTCCTGCTTGAGGGCGTTCGCCTGCTTCTCGGCCTGGGCGGCGTCCTGGAGGGCGGCCTTGAGCCGCTTCTCGAGGCCGTCGTCCTTCTTGTCCTTCGGGGCCTGGGCGGCGAGGTGGTCCGGCGGGCCGGCGACGAGGGCGGCGGAAAGGGCGAACAGCCCGGCGCACAGGGCGTACCGGCGTGGCATGGCGGCGCTCCGGGAGAGGGGTCACCGTCATGATGGCGGACGGCCGGGCGGGTGGGAAGGGTAATCCCGCCGGGTCACTTGGCGGAGAGGTCCCAGACGAGGGCGGTGCCGTCCTGGTACCCGACGACCAGGCTCTTGCCGTCCGGGCTGAACGCGGCCGCCGTCGCCCGGCCGTTGCCGCCTTCCAACTTCCGCGGCGGGGCCGCGTCCGACCCGGCGTCGCACACCTGCACCACCGGACCCCACACGTTCCATACGGCGACCTGCTTGCCATTCGGGCTGAACCGCAGTGCCGGCAGGTACACCCGGCCGAGGTCGTGCTCGGCTAGCTTCTTTCCGGACTTCACCTCGAACACCCGCAGCACCGTCGCCCGCGGCTCCGCCCGCTCGGCGACCACCGCGACCCGGGCGCCGTCGGCCGAGACGGCCATCGGGAACGGCCCCGGGGCACCCTCCGACTTGAGCGGTCCCGCGGCGATCTTGAACTTCTCCTTCCCGGTCGCCACGTCTAGCCCGGTGATCCCATCCCCGCCGACCAGCAGGGCCGACCCGTCCGTGGTGACGGCCAGCGGCGGCCACGTGTGGAACCCGCCGCTCGGGGCGTGGGTGAAGGTCCAGGCGTGAAGCTTCTTCCCGCCCGGCCCGTCGTACACCGCCACGTCCCACGCCCGGGCCTTGCCGTTGTACGACACCCCCACGCACCGCCGGCCGTCGTGCGTCAGCACACGCTCCGGGGCCGGCCCGTCCACCGCCGCCCGCCACCCGATCTCCCCCTTCGCCCGGTCCCACCCGACCAGTTCCGTCCCCTTCCCGTCTACCGGCCGGGTGACCCACACGAGGTGTTCGCCGAACGGGAAGTACGGGATGGTCCGGCCGGCCCACTCGGTCAATCCCTCCGCCCCCTTGCGCTCGCCCGCCGGGGTCCAGGTCCGGAACCCGTCCGGCCCGGCGGTGAACACCCGCCCGCCGTCCGGCGAGAACCCGACCCACGCGACCGCCCCGGGGTGGGCGGCCGGCTCGGCCACCGGCTTGCCGGTCGCGGCGTCGTACACGTGGGCGACGCACGCCCGGTTGGTGGCCGCGAACCGCTTCCCGTCGTCGGACGCGGCCAGGTACGCCGACCCGTCCGGGGCCGGTACCTCCCACTCCCGCTTCCGGGTCGCGAGGTCCCAGCGGGAGAACGCGTAGACCGGGGCCTGCGCGGGTCCGGGCCGGTAGGTGAGGACGACGAGCACCCCCGGCCCGGCGAAGCGGAAGTCTGCCGGGTGCCCGCCGACGTCCAACGTCCCGAGGGTCTTGTTCGCCGTCACGTCCCGGACGACGAGCTGCTTCGCCGAGCCGACCGCTCGCACGTTCCCCTTCTCGTCCTTCAGCAGCACCGTCCCGCGGGTGACCAGCTGCTTACCGTCCGGGGAGGCCAGGATGAGGTCGATCATCCGGTCGGTGTCGGCGACCGCCTCCAGCTCCTTCCCGGACGGCAGCTCGAACCGCTGGACCGGCCCGCCGGCCCCGCACAGGTACAGAGCCTTGCCGTCCGGCGACAGGTGCACCCCCGCCCCGCCCGCGTCCTTCAGGCCGTGGCGGAACAACTCCTTCCCGGCGTCCAAGTCGTAGGCCGCGACCCCCTTCCGCTCGTCCGTGATCGCCGCCAGGTACTTCCCGTCGGGGGTGACCGAGGCGTCCCAGGTGCGGTGCGAGATGACGTTGAAGTCCGGGCTCGCCGCGGGGACCGGGAACCGGGACACCTCGCCGCCGGAGAGGTCGTAGGTGGCGGCCGTGCAGTCCGGCCGCCGACCCCCGCCGGTCGGCTTCGTGAGCCACACCACCCGGTCCCCGGCCACGGCCCCGCTCAGGCTGAACCGCCCGCCGTCAAGCGACTCGAACGGCCTCGCCGGGAGCGGCTTACCGGTGTCGGCGTCCCAGGCGAACACCCGCCCGTCTTCCGAGGCGGAGAGGAGCTTCTTCCCGTCCGGCGAGAAGGTCAGGCCGTACATCACCGGCCCGCGGTAGGCGAGCGACCCGAGGCGGGCGGTCGCCCCCTTCGGCAGCGGGTTCCCCTCACGGTCCTTCGTCGGGTCCTGCGGGACGACCGGGACCGGGGCGGCGGCGGCCGTCGCGGCGGCGAAGAGAACGGGCGCGCACAGGAGACGTGACACGACACACCTCGCGGGACGGAGACGTGATCTCGGCACCCCGCACCCCAGACGAGTCCCCGCCCGACTCCTAACCTCAAGCCTTCGCGGCGACCTGCTTCATCCCCCGGGCGCGCTCCTGCGCCTTCGTCTTGTTCGCCCGCTCCACCGCATTCCCCGACGGCAGCGCCTCCGCCTCCGCCGCGGCGGCATTCGCCTTGTCCGTTGTCACCTCCGCCGCCGGCACCGCCCGGGCGGTCAGCACCGTCACCACGTCCGCCCGCACCTGCACGAACCCGGCCTCCACGAAGTACCGCCGCGTCCCGGCCGCGGTCGTCAGCCGGAGCTCGCCCGCCCCGAGCCGGCCGATCAGCGCCGCCCGCCCCGGCTGCACCCCCAGCTCGCCGTCGTACAGCGGGACGGTGACGAACGCCGCCGGCTCGTCCAGCACCGCCTTCTCCGGGGTGACCACCACGCACCGGACCGTCTTGCCGTCGGCCATCGGTTCACCTCAGCGCTGGAATCGGAACGCGGATGACGCCGGATGAAACCCCGCGGATGACACGGATCAGAACCAATCTCGTGTTCTGATCCGGCGTTGATCCGCGGGCTCGGATCCCGCGTCATCCGCGTTCCGTTTTCTGCCCCCGCTCACGCCTTCATCTTCTCGCCGGCGGCCGCCGCCTGCTCGATCCCGCCGACGTACATGAACGCCCCCTCCGGCAGCGCGTCCCACTTCCCGTCGCACAGCTGCTCGAAGCTGGTGATCGTGTCTTCGAGGGTGGTGAACTCGCCCGGCTTCCCGGTGAACGGCTCGGCCACGAAGAACGGCTGCGACAGGAACCGCTCGATCCGCCGCGCCCGGGCCACCACCTTCTTGTCCTCCTCGGACAGCTCGTCCACCCCCAGGATGGCGATGATGTCCTGCAGGTCCCGGTACCGCTGCAGGATCCGCTTCACCCGGTCGGCCACCGCGAAGTGCCGGTCCCCGACGAACTGCGGGTCCAGGAGCCGGCTGTTCGACGCCAGCGGGTCGACCGCCGGGTAGATCCCCTTCTCCGAGATCGACCGCTCCAGGTAGATGAACGCGTCCAGGTGCTGGAACGTGTTCGCCGGGGCCGGGTCGGTCGGGTCGTCGGCCGGGACGTACACCGCCTGCACCGAGGTGATCGCCCCGTCGCTGGTGGTGGTGATCCGCTCCTGCAGCTCGCCCATCTCGGTCGCCAGCGTCGGCTGGTACCCGACCGCGCTCGGCATCCGCCCGAGCAGCGCCGACACCTCGCTCCCGGCCTGGCTGAACCGGAAGATGTTGTCCACGAACAGGAGCGTCTCGGTCTTCGACACGTCCCGGAACCACTCGGCCATCGTCAGCGCCGACAGCGCCACCCGCAGCCGGGCGCCGGGCGGCTCGTTCATCTGCCCGAACACCATCGCGGTGCTCTCCAGCACGCTCTTCGCGTCGGCCGCGGCGCTCGTCTTGGTCTCCTGCATCTCGAGCCAGAGGTCGTTCCCCTCGCGGGTCCGCTCCCCGACCCCGGCGAACACCGAGTACCCTTTGTACACCTTCGCGATCCGGGTGATCAGCTCCTGCAGGATGACCGTCTTGCCGAGCCCGGCCCCGCCGAACAGCCCGGCCTTCCCGCCCCGGGCCAGGGGGGTCAGCAGGTCGATCACCTTGATCCCGGTGACCAGCACCTCGGCCTTCGGGGACAGGGCGTCGAACTTCGGCGGCTCGCGGTGGATCGACTTCCTCTCCTTCGCGTTCACCGCCCCCCGCCCGTCGATCGGCTGGCCGAGCAGGTTGAACACCCGGCCGAGGGTCTCGGGGCCGACCGGGACGGACACCGGGGCGCCGGTGTCGGTCGCGCTCATCCCGCGGACCAGCCCGTCGGTGCTGCCCAGCGCGACGCACCGGACCCGGCTCCCGCCGAGGTGCTGCTGCACCTCCCCGGTCAGGTCGATCTCGACCCCGCCCTCGGTCTTGGCGGTGATCGTGAGGGCGTTGTAGATCTCCGGCAGGTGGCCCTCCTCGAACTCGACGTCGAAGGTGGACCCGATGATCTGGACGATCGTGCCGGCCTTCTGCTTGGCGGTGGAAACCATGTGGGTACTCCGGTGTATCGGCACATAGCCCCCGGCTCGCCGGGGGTGATTTCGTCACGAAGACCCGGCGTAAAGCCGGGCTATTTGTCACGCCCGCGGCACTAGGAAGCTCAGGTGGTGGGCGCAATGGATCAACTGCAGCCGCGCCGCCAGCTCCTTGTCCATCGGCCCGAACAGCGGGGACGGGTGGATCGGGCCGAAGTGGGCCGCGAACCGCGCCGCCACCTCCCGGAGTTTCGCCACCGCGGCCGCCGGGTCCCCGCCGGCCGCCGGCACCGTCTCGCCGATCGTCCGGGTGCCGGCGGCGAACCCGTGCTGCAGGATCGTGTCCCGCATCTGCCGGCCACTCACCGTCCGAAGGAGCCAGACCGCCGGCCGGAGGAGGAGCGGGGCCTTCGGGAACCCGTCCATCGGGAACCGCATCCACTCGGCCAGGTGCCCGGCGACCTGCGCCAGGTCCCAGTTCCCGGCCCGGTCGTACCCGCCGGCCAGCAGCCGCTCGGCGTCCGCCACCGCCTCGTCGAGGGTGGCGAAGGCGAGCTTGCGGCGCTCGGGCTTGGCGGCGGTGGCCACGGCCGGCCTCACAGGAACGGGCGGTTGATCGGCTTGTCGAAGGCCTTCCCGTAGACCTCCGGGTCGAGCCGCTTCTTGCACTCCGCCGCGAACACGTCCAGCCCTTCCAGGTAGTGCCCGAGCTTGAGCTTCACCCGCCCCGCCCGCACCACGAACTTCCCGGACATCACCTTGTTCTCGACCGAGGTGATGTCCTCCCAGGCCACGGTCGGGGCGGTCCCGAACCAGCCGCGGGCGGTCAGCCCGTCGTCGTCCAGCACCACCCGCCGGCGGAACGCCTCGACCGTCAGCGGGGCGCCGAGCAGCCCGAACAGCCCGAGCAGGAGCAGGATCGGCAGCTGCGCCTCCCGGCTCGGCCCGACCCCCAGCAGGCTCAGCAAGAGGAGCACGGCCATCGCCAGGGCGACGACGACGCCCATCAGCCCGACCGCCCGGAACGCCCCGCCGTACCGCAGCACGGTGGTGCCGTCGGCGGTCTTCTTCGCCCCGCCGCCGAGCAGGTACCCGACCAGGAACAGCAGGCCGATGACCAGCGCCCCGGCCAGCCCGGTGACCGCCCCCTTCAGCGTCCCCTCGAACACGGCCGGCCCCCCGTGTGTGGCCCGCTCGCTCCGCGAGCGGCCTTCGTCGACCGCTCGCGGAGCGAGCGGGCCACACTCTTACTTCAGCGCCTCGGACCCGCCGATCAGCTCCGAGATCTCTCGGGTGATGTTCGCCTGCCGGGTCCGGTTGTACAGCCGGGTGATGTCCTTGATCAGGTCGCCGGCGTTCTCCGTCGCCGCCTTCATCGCCACCCGGCGGGCGATCTGCTCGCTCACCGCCGCGTCCAGGAACACCTTGAACAGCCGCACCTTCAGGGCGGCCGGCACCAGCTCCTCCAGGATCTCCCCGGCGTCCGGCAGGAACTCGTAGTCGACCCGGTTCCCGCCCGCCGGCGCCGCGGTCCCGGCGGCCGGCTCGGCCGCGACCGACGACAGCGGCAGCAGCGTCTCGACCACCGGCGTCTGCCGGGCCGCGTTCTGGAACTTCATGTACGCGACCTTCACCTCGTCCACCTGCCCGGTGACGAACAGGTCGATGAGGCGGCCGGCGAGCACGTCCACCTCGGCGAACGTCGGCTTGTCCTCGAAGTTCGTGTACTCGGCGGCGCGGGCCAGCCCCTGGAACTTGAAGAACGCGATGCCGCGCTTCCCGGCGACCTCCAGGTCGAACGGGGCGTTCGCGGCGCGGTACGCCCGGACGGCGACCATCGCCTCGCGGATGACGCTGCCGTTGTACCCGCCGCACAGCCCGCGGTTCGCGGTGACGACCAGCAGCAGCGACCGCTTGACCGGGCGGGTGGCGAGGAGCGGGTGGCTGACGTCCCCGGCGTTCTTGCTGAGGTCGGCGGCGAGTTCGGCGATCTTGCGGGTGTACGCGTCGGCCTCGGTGGCCCGGTCGAGCGCCTTCTTGAACCGAGCGGTGGCGATCAGCTCCATCGTCCGGGTGATCTTCCGGATGTTCCGGACCGCCTTGCGGCGCTTCACGAGGGCGCGGAGGTTGGCCACGTCTTCTTCCCCCCGCCCGGGGTTGAAACCCCGGGCTATTCTCGGTGACCCCTTCGGGGTCAGGACCTCTTGGACCCCGAAGGGGTCACCGGCAATAGCCCGGGGTTTCAACCCCGGGCGGGCCGCCCCCGGGCGGCCGAGCGACCCGCCGTCACAGCGTCCCCGGCTTGAACTGCGGCTGGAACGCGGCGACCGCCGCGTTCAGCTTCTCCACCACGTCCGCCGTCATGTCCTTCTTCTCCGCGACCAGCGCCCGCACCTCCGGCATCTGCTCCTTCATGAACTTCAGGAACTGCTCCTCCCACGCCTTCACCTTCGTCCGGTCCACCTTGTCCAGCGCCCCGCTGTTCCCGGCGTAGATGATCATCACCTGGTCGACCACGTTCAGCGGCTTGTACTGCCCCTGCTTCAGGATCTCGACCATCACCCGCCCGCGGTCGAGCTGCCGCTGCGTCGCCGGGTCCAGCTCCGTCCCGAGCTGGGCGAACGCCTCCAGTTCCCGGAACTGCGCCAGCGTCAGCTTCAGCCCGCCGGCCACCGTCTTGTTCTTCATCGCCTTGATCTGGGCGTTCCCGCCCACCCGCGACACCGAGATGCCGACGTCCACCGCCGGCAGCACCCCGGCGTTCTTCAGGTCCGGCTGCAGGTAGATCTGCCCGTCGGTGATCGAGATCACGTTCGTCGGGATGTACGCCGACACCTCGCCTTCCAGCGTCTCGATGATCGGCAGCGCGGTCAGGCTGCCGCCGGTCCCGGCGACCTTGGCGATCTTCGCACCCGGGAAGCTCTTCAGGTCGTGCTTCGCCTGCTCCAGCCCGCCGGCCTCGCCCGGGCCGGTGTACACCATCCCGGTGTCGCCGGGGCCGCGCCGCTCGCCCGGGGCGCCGGACTTGTTCACCCCCCAGTGGGCCTCGGCCTTCGCCCCGTCGGTGTTGCCGTCGAGGATGACGTACTTGTCCGCAAGCTTGGCGCTGCGCTCCAGCAGCCGGGAGTGGGCGTAGAACACGTCCCCGGGGTACGCCTCGCGGCCCGGCGGGCGGCGGACCAGGAGCGACAACTGCCGGTACGCGGCCGCCTGCTTCGACAGGTCGTCGTACACCACCAGGGTGTCCCGGCCCTGCTCGTACATGAAGTACTCGGCCATCGCGCAGCCGGCGTACGGGGCGATGTACTGGAGCGGGGCGGCGTCGGCGGCGGACGCGACCACCACCGTGGTGTAGTCCATCGCCCCGTTCTGCCGCAGGATCTCGACCACCCCGGCGACCTTCGCCTCCATCTGCCCGCACGCCACGTACACGCAGAGGACGTTCTCCTCCTTCTGGTTCAGGATCGTGTCGATCGCGATGGCCGTCTTGCCGGTCTTCCGGTCGCCGATGATCAGTTCGCGCTGGCCCCGGCCGATCGGGGTCATCGAGTCGATCGCCTTGATCCCGGTCTGCAGCGGCTGCTTCACCGGCTGGCGGTCGACGATCCCGGGGGCCGGGCTCTCGACCAGCCGCCGCTTGGTGGCCAGGACCGGCCCCTTGCCGTCGAGCGGGTTGCCGAGCGGGTCCACCACCCGGCCGACCAGGGCGTCGCCGACCGGCACGCTCAACAGCTCGCCGGTGGTCCGGACCTCCATCCCCTCGCGCACCTTCAGGTAGTCGCCGAGGATGATGACCGAGACGGCGGACTCTTCGAGGTTGAACGCCAGCCCCTTCACCCCGGCGTCGGGGAAGTCGACCAGCTCCCCGGCCATGACGGTGGACAGGCCGAAGCAGCGGGCGATCCCGTCGCCCACCTCGAGCACCTGCCCGACCTCGCGGCTCTCGACCTTGCGGTCGAAGTCCGCGATCTGGCGGGACAGGACGCTGATGATCTCGCCGGCGTTAATCGCGTTGGACGGCATAGCTGCTGCCCTTGTCGAGCAAGAGGGTACGGAGGGTGCTGAGCCGGGTGCGGACCGAGGTGTCGAAGACGCGGTCGCCGACCTGGACGACCATCCCGCCGAGCAGGTCGGGGTCGACGCGGACGTCGAGGACCGGCTCCTGCTTCAGCATCCCGGCGAGGTGGGCGGTCAGCGCGGCCCGCTGCTCGTCGGTCAACTCGGTGGCCGACGCCACCTTCACCCGGACCCGCCCGGCCCGGTCGTCGAGCAGCTGGCGGTACGAGGCGGCGACCCCGCGGACGAGGTCGAGCCGGCCGTTCCGGGCGAGGACGGCGAGCAGCCCGCGGAGTAGCTCGGACGCCTGGCCCGGCAGGGCGGCGTCGAGGGCGGCCGCCTTCGTCTTCTTCCCGACGGCCGGGCTGGCGAGGAACCCGGACACGACCGCGTCCCGGTCCAGCACGTCGGCGACGAACGCGGACAGCTCGGCGCCGGCGGCGTCCGCGGCCGGCGGCCCGCCCTGGTTGAGGGCGGCGGCGAGCAGCGCCTCGGCGTACACCTTGGCGAGCCGGGCGCGGACGGACCCGGCTTCCAGGACGGTGTCGTGCGTCTCGGGGGAGGGCATGGGAGGTTCCGGTTGCTCAAAGGCGGTAGCTTCCCGCCACCCGTGGCACCGGCATTCCTGCCGGTGCTTGATGGAAGCACCGGCAGGAATGCCGGTGCCACGGGATCGTCGGGTCACGCCTTGCTGGCCGCGTCCTTCAGCTCGGCGATCGACTCGTCGAGCAGCCGGCGGTGGTCCTCGGCGGACACGCTCCGCCGCAGCGCCTTCTCGGACATCAGGGCGGCGAGCCGGACGGCCTGGTCGTAGATGTCCTTCAGGGCGGCGTCGCGGGCGGCGGCGATCTCCCGCTGGGCCCGCTCCCGCTCGGCCGCCGCGTCCCGTGCCCCGGCCTCCCGCTCGCTCGCCTTCAGGGCGTCCGCGTCGCGGCGGGCCTCGTCCAACAGCGCCCGCACCTGGTCGGTCGCCTTCGCCATCTCCGCCTGCAGCTGCGCCCGCATCGCGGCCGCCTCCTCGCGGGCCGCCCGGGCCTCGTCCAGCGCCTGGTACTGGGCCTGCTCCCGGGCCGCCAGGCCCTTCATGATCGGCCCCCAGGCGAACCGGTACAGAATCGCCAGCAGCCCGAGGAACACGACCAGGGTGACGACCGAGTTCACTAGGTTCGGGGTCAACGGGTCCGCCTGCTTCCCGCCCTCCGGCGCGGACGCGGCCAGGCCGAGGGCGGGGGTGGCGAGCAGCACGGCCGCGGCGGCCAGCGTCCGGACGGTCATGTGCGGTCTCCCGGCGGGGGGTGCGAAGGTCGGCCGCGGGTCACGGGGCCGGGATCCGCCCGACCAGGGCGAACGCGATGACCAGCAGGGCGATGATCGCCACGCCTTCGACCAGGGCGGCCATGACGATCATGTTCACCTGGATCGCCCCCTTCTGCTCCGGCTGGCGGGCGATCGCCGACAGGGCCGACGCCCCGACCAGCCCGATCCCGATGCCGGCCCCGACGATCGCCAGCCCGGCCGCCAGCCCGGCCCCGATGCCGGCCCCGTTCCGCCCGGTGTCGGCGACCGCGGCCGGGGCGGTCGTGGCCTGCGCGAACGCCGGGCCGGCGGCGACCACGAACAGGGTGAACATCACCAGGGCGAGCCGGACGACAGGCTTCATGGCGGTCGGTCCTCGTGTCACGGGTGAGGGAATCGGTCGGTCGGCGGGGTCCGCCGGGTGGTTCCTTAGTGCTCCGGGTTCAGCTGCAACCCGATGAAGATCGCGCTCAGCAGGACGAACACGAACGCCTGCAGGAAGGCGACGAACAGCTCCAGCACGCTCAGGGCGGTGCCCATCAGGACGGCCGCCACCGTGCCGCCCGGGGAGAACCCGCCGTGGTGCACGTCGGCGACGGCGAACAGCAGGATCACCCCGAGGGCGACGTGCCCGGCGAAGATGTTGGCGAACAACCGGACGGCCAGCACCGCGGCCCGGATGAACGCCCCGAGCACCTCGATCACCGCGATCAGCGGGACGATCAGCACCGTCAGGAAGATCTTCATCGGGAGGTTGTCGGCCTCCAGGTGGGGGATGAACGACTTCACCCACCCGCCGAACCCGTTCTTCGCGATCGACCCGACGTGGATCACCAGGAACACCAGCGCCGCCAGCACCAGCGTCACGCTGAGTTCCGCCGTCGGGGAGCCGAGGAACGGCACCATCCCGAACAGGTTGCAGACCAGGATGAACAGGAACAGCGTCCACAGGAACGGGACGTACCGGTCGGCCGGGTGGCGGGTCGGGGCGTGCGGCGCGTGGCCGTGGACCTCCGCCGAGAGCATGTCGGAGATGTCGTGCTGCTCGTCGTGGCCGTGCCCGGCCCCGATGTTCGGCCGGGCCACCTCGTCCCGGACGAACAGCAGGAGCATCTCGAGGAAGTTCCAGAACCGCCCGCGCGGCGGCGACCCGTCCCGGACCCGCCGGGCGAGCAGGGTGTACGGGACGGCGACGGCCACGGCCGCCGCGACCAGCAGGATCTGGTGCTTGGTGACCGGCCCGACCCACGCGTGGTCGAGGACGTGTTCGAGAGGGTCCATCGCCATGATCGCGCCCCCGCCTTCCGCCCCGACGCTTCCGCGAAGCGCCGCTAACCGGTCGGGCCCGTGCCCTTGTTCTGCTTCTCCTTCTCCCGCGCCGACTCCCGGCGGGCGATCACGACCAGGTGGGCGAGCCCGCCGACGAACCCGATCGTCGCCCCGACCGCGAGCCCCCACGGGGCCCACCCGTACCGGCTGTCGAGCCACACCCCGATCAGCACCGGGGCGACGATCTCCCCGACCGCGGTCCCGGCCAGGGCCAGCCCGCGGTAGTCAGCCCGCCGGTCCTTCCCCGGGTCGCGGCTCACACTTCACCCCCGCCGCCCCGCGGACCAGCAGGGCCGACTCGGTCACAAGGGTGGTGAGATACAGGAACACGACCCACCCGGCGAACCGGTCCGGGTCGACGCCCGCCCGGCTCATCAGCCCCCCGAGTCCCACAACCCCTACGACCGCTACCACCATCCGGAACGCCGTCCCGACCATCACCGCCACCGGCCCGTAATCCGGGAACCGTCGGAACACGAGGTCGGCCAACAGGAGCGTGACGGCCGCCGGCGGCAAACAGAGCCCCGCGGCCGCGGCGGCCGGGACCAGGTGTCCGCCGCCGAGACACAGCTCCGCCAGGGCCGCGACCGGGGCCGTGATGGCGACGGTGACCAGGGAAAGTACAGCGACCTTCACGGCCGATTGCCGCCCGTCGCGTCCGGATATGGAGCCGTATTGTGGGCGGGGAGTGGGCAAAGTCAATCGGCATCTCGTGAAATTCTTCACAAGCCGTTCGCGGGACGAAAACGGGCTTGTGCGGGTGAGCAACACGTCAGCAAAATCCGGTAAGCGATGCGCGAGGTGCCGTGGCGAGTTTGTCGATTCATGCCCGAAGATTGAGCACGTCTCCTGAACAATTCGGTCCGCGGATTCCGACCGGCCGGGAGGTTTTGTCGGCACTTCTTGCCGATTTACGTTGACAGCCGCGACCCCTAAAAATTAGATTAGGTGTAAGTCGGGGTGCCAGTTACGTCATCCCCCCTGCGTTGCTCGCCGGTCGTCTACCCTTTGGTTGCGGCGCCCGCGGCCGGGTCCGGTAACTCCCGGACAAGCCGTCTCGGCGACCCCCGACTTCGGCCGTTACGTCGATTCACCGGTAGAATGTCCGTACCGCCCGGGACCGCCGGGCACACCGCCGGTGACGACCTGTCCCCCGCCGGGAAGGTCGTCGACCCTGACGCCCCCGCACGGACGCCCGGCCCGAATAACCGTTCCACCACCGCCGCCGCCCGGCGAGGGAGTGGCCCGCTGATGAGTACCGCTGCCGCGCTGAACGACCGGCCGAAAAAGGAGTTGGCCGAACTGGCCCGCCGCCGCGGCGTCCGGGGCTGGGACGCGATGGACAAGGCCGCCCTGGTCCGCGCCCTGTCCCGGCCCGCCGCCAAGCCGAAGGCCGCGGCACCCCCGCCCAAGCCGACCCCCCGCCCGGTCAAGCCCGCCCCGAAGCCGGCCGCCAAGTCCGCGGCGAAGGTCACCCGGCCGGTCAAATCGGCGAAGCCGACCAGGCCGCCCGCCGCCCCGGTCCGCCCGCCGCTGCCGCCCGCCCGGCCGGTGCTCCGGGCGGCCGTCCCCCCCGCGGCCCCCGCGAACGGGGCGCCCCGCCCGGCCGCGGTGAACGGGTCGAAGCCCGCCCCGCCCGCGCCGGCGAAGCCGGCCCCCAAGCCGGCCGCCCCGGTGAAGCCCGCCGCCCCGACCCGGGAGGCGGCCCGGACCGTCCTGCCGCCCGGCCCGACCAAGGACCGCATCTTCATCGCCGTCCCGGACCCGCACTGGCTGCACGTCATCTGGGAGCTGTCGGCCCAGTCGGTCCAGCGGGCCGAGGCGGCGCTGCGGCAGGACTGGTACGGGGCGAGGCTGGTGATCCGGCTGTCGGACGTGACCAGCGGGGACACCACCAGCACGTCCGAGACCCCGATCCGGGACGTCGAGGTCGGCCCGGACACCACCACCTGGTACCTGAACGTCCCGCAGCCGCCGCGGCAGTACCGGGTGGACGTCGGGTACAAGTCCCGCCGCGGCGACTTCTTCGTCCTCGCACGGTCGAACGTGGTCACCCCGCCGAAGGCCGGGGCGTCCGACGCCCTCGACACCCCGTTCGCCCTGGACCCGAAGCAGGCCGAGCGGACCCTGGCCCGGTCCACCGGGTTCGAGTCGGCCGGCAGCCCGGAGCTGCGGGAGTTCTTCGAGGAGCGGCTGAAGCGGTCCCTCGGCGCCCCGCGGGAGACCGCGTTCGGGACCGGGGCCACCCCGCCCGGCAGCCTGAAGAAGTTCTTCTTCGACATCGACGCCCGGCTCGTCGTGTACGGCCGGACCGACCCGGCCGCCCACCTGACGCTCGGGAACGACCCGGTCAGCCTGAAGCCGGACGGCACCTTCGCGATGTGGTTCAGCCTGCCGGACAGCCGGCAGATCATCCCGGCGGTGGCGACGTCGGTGGACGGGGGCGAGGAGCGGACCATCGTCCTGGCGGTCGAGCGGAACACCAAGTACCTCGACCCGATGATCCACGACCAGATGACGGAGTGACGGACCCGCCCGCCCCGTTTAGCCGCGACGCGGAGTCCTCGGAGCGGAGCGCGGCGCGTGGCTCGCGCTCCGCTCCGAGGACTCCGCGTCGCGGCTAAACGGGGCGGTTGGCGCCGATGCTCGACCTCCTCTTCCCGCTCGCCGACGAGCCCGCCGCCCCCGCCGAGTTCGCCCTCGTCCGCGCCAGCCGGCGGGCGATGGCCACCACCTTCGAGGTCGCCGTCCCGGCCGGGTCCCACCCCGACCCGGTCGCCGCCGCGACGGCCGCCCTCGACCTGATCGACGACCTCGAAAACCAACTGACCGTCTACCGCGACCACTCCGAGGTGTCCCGGCTGAACGCCGCCGCGGCCGACGGCCCGGTGGCCGTGGAGGAGCACCTGTTCGAGCTGCTGACCCGCTGCGCCGGGTGGACGCGGGAAACCGACGGCGCGTTCGACGTCGCCACCGGGGCGCTGATCCGGGCGTGGGGCTTTTTGCACCGCGAGGGGCGGGTACCGGCGGCAAGGGACCTGTCCGCGGCGATGGCCCGGACCGGGTTCCGGCACGTCGTCCTCGACCCGGAGGCGCGGTCGGTGAAGTACCGTGTGCCGGGGCTGGAGATCAACCTCGGGGCGGTCGGCAAGGGGTACGCCCTCGACCTCGCCGCCCGGCTCCTGCGCGACGAGTGGGGCGTCACCTCGGCCCTGCTCCACGGCGGCGGCAGCAGCGTGTACGCCCTCGGCCGACCGCCGGGCGGCCGCGGGTGGCCGGTCCGGCTCCGCCACCCGACCGACCCGGGCGCCTCGCTCGGCACCATTTCCCTGCGGGACGAGGGGCTGGGGACGTCGGCGGCCACGTTCCAGTTCTTCGAGTACAATGGGCGGAGGCTCGGCCACCTGCTCGACCCGCGGACCGGGTGGCCGGCGGCCGGCACCGCGAGCGCCAGCGTCGTCGCCCCGACGGCGGCCGAGGCCGACGCGATGTCCACCGCGGCGTTCGTCCTAGGGTTGACCGGGACGGAGACGCTGACCCGGCTGAAACCCGCCCTCGGCGCGGTCGTGCTCGCCGACCCGCCCGCCCTCGCCACGTTGAACCTACACCCGGACTCGTACACCCCGCCCGCGTAGACCGACCCATGACAACCCCCCTCCCGCTCGCGGTGCTCTACGCCGGCCTCGCCGGCACCCTGCTCGCCCTGGTCGTCGCGACCGCCCAGCAGCGGTGGCAGCCGCGGGTGTTCTTCCTGCTCGCCCTGCGGCTGGCGATCGGCTGGCACTTCCTGTTCGAGGGGCTGCACAAGGTGCACTCCCACTGGGTCGGGCCGACGGACACGAGCAAGCCGTTCTCCAGCGAGCCGTACATGCGGGTCGCCCCGGGGCCGATCGGCGGGCTGATGCGGCGGCAGTTCGACGACCCCGGGGCGGCGATCGCGGCGAAGGTCCGGCGCGGCCAGGAGATCGCCCCCGAGGCGTTCGCCAAGCTGCCGGCGGACAAGCAGGCGGAGGCGTGCCCGGCCGCCGTCGCCGACGCGCTGAACAAGATGGAAGAGGCGGCCCAGAAGGCGGTGAAGGCGGAGGCGGAGCAGGAGAAGAAGGCGGCGACTGACGCCCGGCTGCGGATGCTCTTCGACACTGACAAGGCGGAGACCGAGGCCCTAAAGGGGGCGAAGACGGACGAGGACAAGGCGAAGGCCGCCGCGACCGCCAAGGCCGCCCGGGAGAAGGCGGAGGCGGACGCGGCGAAGGCGTTGGAGGCGGCGAAGAAGAAGGCCGAGTCGTTCGAGTCGGCCGGGAAGGACCTGGTGACGGCGGCGAAGGCGAGCTACGCCCGGTGGGTGTACGGGGTGGACGCCCGGGACGCGAAGGTGAAGTTCATCGCCCAGGACGTGCCGCTCACCGCCCCGCAGCGGCTCGCCCACCTGGACTGGCTGCGGGAGCAGTCGAAGGCGGCCGAGGGTCAACACGGGCCGGGGCTGGGCAACGGCTACGGGGTCGACCAGAAGCGGGCGGCCGAGGCGCGGATGGACCTGCTGACCGCCGAGTCCGACCTGGCCAAGGACGCGAACGCGTTCGTCGCCGAGCTGCGGACCGGCCTGAACGGCGGGAAGGCCCCCGAGGACGACAAGCCGCCCCTCTCGACCGGGCAGCGGATGGACAAGGTGACGATGTGGTTCCTGGTGGCCGTCGGGGCGTGCCTGCTGGCCGGGCTGTTCACCCCGGTGGCGTGCCTGCTCGGGGCCGGGTTCCTGGTGACGACGTACCTGCTCCACCCGCCGTTCCCGTGGTACCCGCTCCCGCCGAACACGGAGGGGAACCCGCTGTTCGTGAACAAGAACGTGATCGAGTGCCTGGCCCTGCTGGCGATCGCGACGTTCCCGACCGGCCGGTGGATGGGCCTCGACGCCCTGCTCTGCCGCTGCGCCCGCGGCCGCCGCGAGGCGCCGGACGCCTAAGTCCCGTGGGCGAGGCACTCCTGCCTCGCACCAACTCGTGCGAGGCAGGAGTGCCTCGCCCACGGGACGTTTTCCCGCTTCCACCCGCCCGCCCGACCCCGCACAATAACAGCTACCCTCCCGGAGTGGACCTCATGGCTCTCGACCTCACGCCCGAGCAGAAGGCGACCGGCAAGGCGAACTTCGACCAGGCGGCCGGCGACCTGGCCCGGGCCGGCAAGATGAAGGGGACGATGGCCGTCGGCGGGGCGGCCGACCCGGACAAGCCGGACCGCCGCGACTTCCTGAAGGTCGGGCTGGCCGCCGGGGCGGTCGTCCCGGTGTCCGCGGCCGTGTACTTCGGGTACGAGTCGTGGAAGGGGAACAAGGCGGTCAAGACCGCCTTCATCGGGACCGGGGACGAGGGGGGGGTGCTGGTCGGGGAGCACAACCCGGAGTTCAACGAGGTCGTCGCCGTCTGCGACATCCGGCCGACCAACCTGGACCGGATCTTCAAGGGCGAGCCGTCCGGCCCGCGGAAGGGGCTGAACAAGCTCTACGGGGCCGACGCGGAGAAGAAGATCGCCCGGTACGACAGCGTCGAGAAGCTGCTGGCGGACAAGGGCAAGCTCGGGCTGGAGGCGGTGGTGATCGCCACCCCGCTGAACACCCACGACCCGATCACCAAGCTGTGCCTGGACGCCGGGCTGCACGTCCTGTGCGAGAAGCTGATGGCCCGGACCATCGGCCGGTGCAAGGACATGATCCGGCACGCCCAGGACAAGGGCCTCCTGCTCTCGATCGGCCACCAGCGGCACTACAGCACCCTGTACGCCCAGGCGATGGAGGTGCTGAACACCCAGGTCCTGGGCGACATCAAGCACATCCGGGCCCTGTGGCACCGGAACAACTCGTGGCTCTACTCCGCGTCCGAGGCGGAGAAGGCGAAGTACGACCTCCAGTACGGCCTGCCGCACTACATCGACGGGTGGTGGAAGCCGGTCCCGAAGGAGGACGCGGCCGCCCTGCCGCCGGAGAGGCTGAAGGAACTGGCGTTCGGCAACCCGGCCGTGTACGGGTTCAAGGACGTGGGCGAGCTGGTCCGGTGGCGGATCTCGAACACGGCCGGCGGCGGGCTGATGGCGGAACTCGGCAGCCACCAGCTGGACGCCTCGTCGATCATCCTGGGGCACGTCCACCCGCTGGCGGTGTCGGGGGTCGGCGGGAAGTTCTTCTACGGCCCGGGGAAGAACGACCGGGAGAGCGACGACGGGGTGTTCGTCACCTACGAGTTCCCCGGGCCGAAGCACCCGAAGGCGGGCAAGGGCGGGACGGACAAGGACGACATCGTGGTGGTGACCTACACCTCGATGAACACGAACGAGTTCGAGAGCTACGGCGAGTGGGTGATGGGGAGCAAGGGGACGATGTTCCTGGAGAAGGAGGCGAACGTCTACCTGTTCCGGGAGAAGGACAAGACGAAGAAGGGGGACGCGGCGGCCGGCGGCCGGGACACGAAGGTGACGGTCGGCGGGGCGGGCGGCGGGAAGCCGGCGCTGGAGGCGACGAGCACCTGGGGCGGGGGCGGCGGGGGCGGGGTGGTGAAGTCGGCGGGTGCCCCGGAGTGGGACACCGCGGTCCGCGGGTACCGGACGGAGATGGAGCACTTCGCGTACTGCGTCCGGCGGTGGCAGGAGCAGGGCGGGAAGGTGAGCTACGAGAAGGGGGCGGACGGGAAGCTGAAGCACGCGGAGATCCTGCCGCGGTGCCACGGGGAGGTGGCGATGGCGGACGCGATCGTCGCCCTGACCGCGAACATGGCGATGGCGAAGCGGGAGCGGATCGTGTTCGAGGACGGGTGGTTCGACCCGGCGTCGGCGGAGGTGCCGGAGACGAAGCACGCGAAGAAGGTGCAGGGTTGACGGCCGGCCGGAAAACGGAACGCGGATGGCGCGGGATCAAGGCACGCGGATCTGAACAAAACTCTTGTTCGGATCCGTGTCATCCGCGGGGTTTCATCCCGCGTCATCCGCGTTCCGTTTTCTCCGCCACCTACTTCCCCGGCAGTTCCGCGACGCGGATGTTGCGGAACAGCAGGTCCGTCGTCGGGTCGTGGCCCTGGATCGAGAGCGGCCCCTTCGCCGCCCGGTACCCCTGCCGCGGGTTCTCGTTCTCCTTCCGATCGTCGGTCCAGTCCACCGTCTGGTACCCGTTCACCCACGTCGAAATGTGCCGGCCGTCGGCGACTACGGTCATCGTGAACCACTCCCGGTCGTCGCTCACGACCTTCCGGGCCGGGACGCGGCGGTAGATCGCCCCGGTGCCGAAGTCCTTCGGCTTGGTCCGGTCCTTGTCGAGGAACGCGTTCTGGACCTGCGCCTCGTACCCGTTCTGGTACTGGCCGGGGATGCAGCGGAAGAAGACGCCGCTGTTCAGCCCGTCGCCGAGCGTCTTGCACTCGAACTGCAGGACGAAGTTGTCGAACTCCTTGTCGGTGACGAGGTCGCCGGGGCCGTCCTTGACGGACAGCTCGCCGGCCTTGGTCACCTCGAACTTCGACGCCACCCGCTTCGGGTCCGCCTGGTTCACCTTCCACCCGTCGAGGTTCTTCCCGGCGAACAGCGGCGTGGTGGCCAGCGGGCGGATGCGGACGCGGCCGAACGACGCCCGCGACCCCTTCGGGACGGAAATGCCGAGGGCCGGCCCCTTCATGGGGCCGCACGCCTGGCCCAACATCCGCTCCGACGCCACGACCTTCCCGTCGCCGTCTGTCCACTCGATAGTATGCCGCAGTTTGGCGTCGGGGTCGCCCTCGGGGGCGTAGACGAGGCGGAAGCCGGTGGCACCCTTGGTCAGCTTCATGGCGTAGCTGTCCGCGTGCTCCTTCCAGATCGTTTTGAACGACGACTCGCCGACCAGTTCGACATCCGCCCGCAGTTCGTAGTACCAGGGCAGCGGGCCACTCGTGACGGCCACCGCCGGGACATCGCCCCCGTTCAGAACTAATCTCCCGTCCTTAACCGTCACCTTCTCCGCGGGCTGTTCACCGACCTTCCACCCGAACGTGGTCTCGCCGTCGAACAGCAGGACCCACCCGTCGGCGACCTCCTTCGCGGTGAGCGTGTTCGGTTTCGGCTTGTCGTCGGCGGACACGGGAAGGGCGAGCGCCAGCGCGGCGCACGCGGCGAGCAGTCGGGACATGGGTCACCTCGGTGGTTGACTTCACATAGCGGCCGGTTTACCGGCCGTCCGCGCCACGAAGACGGCGGGCAAGCCCGCCGCTATATGGACGCCGGCAGGCCTTCGCGGTACGTCGGGAACCGCGGCGCCCACCCGAGCGCCGCCCTCGCCTTCGCGTTCCGGACCCGGCGGTTCGCCGCCCCCGGCTCGGGGCGGTGATCGAACCTCGCCGGCGGGGCGCCCAGCAGCTCCGCGAGCCGCGTGTAGAAGGCCCGCCGCGACACCGGCTCGTCGTCCGCGATGTTGTACGTCTCTCCGGCCGCCCCGCGGGCCTCCGCCGCCAACACCGCGTCCGCCGCGTCGTCGATGTGGACGAGGTTCAGCCACTTGTCCGCGTCGCCGACCAGCGGGTCGCCGTTCAACAGCGGCTGCTTCCGCAACAGCCGGCCCGGGCCGTACTGGCCGGCGGAGCGGAGGACGACCGCGTCCGGCCGCCGCTCGCGCAACAGCCGCTCCGCTTCGAGCACGACCCGGCCCGACTCCTCGACCGGCTCCGTCGCGGAGTCCTCGTCCACCCACCCGCCGTCGGCCTGGCCATAGACGCTGGTGCTCGACACGTAGACGAACCGGTCGCACCCCGGCAGCGTATCCAGCACATGCCGCAGGCCGTCCACGTACACCTCCCGCATCCCCTTCCCCGCCGCCCGGTCCAGCCCGACCGCGTACAGCACCGTGGACGCCGCGGGCAGCCCCCGCAGGCTCGCCGGGTCGAGCACGTCGCCGACCACCGGCTCGACGCCCAACGCCGACAGGGCGGCCGTGTTCCCCCGGGTGAGGGCAGCGACGCGCCGGCCGGCGGCGACCCACCGGGCGGCGACCCGCCGGCCGAGGTAGCCGCAGCCGACGACCAGGGCGGGGGCGGCGAGGGGTGACATCGGGGCGGCGCGACCCTAAGTAGTGGGGTGGTGGCGAGCGTCGGGGCGTCAGCCCGACGTGGCTCTGACAACCACGTCGGGCTGACGCCCCGACGCTCGCCACCACCATCGTATCCGGCCCGCCCATGTCCGACCCCGCCCCGGAGCCGGCCGCCGACCCGCCGCCCCGGTGGCGCGAGCGGGTGGCGTGGTACGCGGGCACCGCCCTCCTGAGCTGCGCCCTCGTGGCCGGCGGCCTCCGCCTCGACCGGGCCGACCTCGCCGCCCCGTTCTACTACGACCTCGACGCCCTGCTGATGCTCCCGTTCGTCAAGGCGACGGTCGAGCGCGGGTTCGGCGGGCACTGGCGGAACGAGCAGATGGGCGCCCCCGGGGCGCTGGAGCTGCACGACTTCCCGGTCATCGACCACCTCCACTTCCTCCTCATCTGGCTCCTCGGGCAGGCCGTCCCGAACCTGCTGGTGCTCTACAACCTGTACTTCCTCCTCACCTTCCCGCTCACCGTCCTGACGGCGATGGTCGTGTTCCGCCGGCTCGGGCTGTCGTTCCCGGCGGCGGCGACCGGCGGGCTGCTGTACGCCTTCCTCCCGTACCACTACCAGCGGTGGGAGAACCACTACTTCCTGGCCGCGTACTGGATGGTCCCGCTGTCGCTCCTGCCGGCGTTCGCCATCCTCCAGGGCGACCTGCCGTTCTTCGGCCGGCGCCTCCGGGACCGGCGGACGCTCGGGCTGGTCCTGCTGACGGCGGCGGTCGCGTCGGCCGGGGCGTACTACGCCTTCTTCGCCTGCGCCCTGACCGCGTTCGCCGGGGTGTACGCGGCGGTCGCCCGGCGGGAGTGGCGGGCGGCGGCGGCGGCCGGCGGGGTGGTCGCCCTGGTCGTCGGGTTCGGGGTCGCCAACCACGTCCCGACGTACCTGTACCAGTGGGAGAACGGGGCGAACCCGATCACCCAGCGGCTCCCGGAGGAGGCGGACCTCTACGGGCTGAAGGTCGCCCACCTGCTGCTCCCGATCGAGGACCACAACCTGCCGGCGCTGAACCGGCTGAAGTGGCTGTACAACTCCCCGCACCGGCCGGCGGAGACGGAGAACCGGTCGGCGTCGCTCGGGCTGGTCGGGGCGGCCGGCCTGGTCGGGCTGGTGGCGGTGGCGGTCCTGCCGCTCGGCCGCGGGTGGCCGTGGGGGCCGCTCGCCGGGCTGGCGGTGTTCACCGTCCTGTTGGCGACGATCGGCGGGTTCGGGTCGCTGTTCAACCTGCTCGTCACCGCCCAGGTCAGGGGGTACAACCGGGTCAGTGTGTTCGTCGGGTTCTTCGGCATCCTGGCCGCGGTGTGGGCGCTCGACCGGGTGTGGGCGCGGCACCCGGGCGGGCTGCCGGCCCGGTACGCGGCCGGGTTCGGGGTGGTCGTGCTGGCGCTGTTCACGGCCGGGGTGGTGCTGCTGGACGTCGGCGGGAAGGCGGTGTGGCTGGCGGTGCTGGCGGTCGGGTGGGCGGCGCTCCTCGGGGTGCCTACGTGGTTCCGGCGGCGGCACCCCGAGCGGTTCCGGGCGTGGGTCGAGCGGGCCGACGCCCGCCGGCTCCCGCCGCGCGCCCGGTACGCGGCGTGGGCGGCGGTGGCGGCCCTCGGGTTCCTCGACCAGACGCCGCGCGGGTGGTTCGGCGACGGGGTGGTCGGGGCGATCGACGAGCACGCCGAGCGGTTCCGGGCGGACGCCCGGTTCTTCGCCCGGGTGGCGGACCGGCTGCCGCCGGGGTCGAAGGTGTTCTGCCTGCCGTACGCCGCGTTCCCGGAGGTGCCGGAGGTGTACCGGATGCGGGCGTACGAGCACGCCCGGGGGTACTTCCACACCGCCGGGCTGGTGTGGAGCTACGGGGCGATGAAGGAGCGGGAGGCGGACGCCTGGCAGCGGGAGGTGGGGTCGGAGCCGCCGGACCAGCTCCTCCGGCGGGTGACGGCGGCCGGGTTCGACGGCATCCTGGTGGACAAGCGGGGGTGCCCGCCGGCCCGGGACGGTAATAGAGGGGACATCTGGCTGGGCACCGCCCACTCGGTGTTCGAAGGGCTGCGGCGGGAGCGGACCGGGCAGAAGGCCGCCCGGCTGCCGGAGGAGGTGCACGAGGACGGGCAGCAGGTGTTCCTCGACCTGCGGCCGTACCGGGAGGAGTGGCGGCTGGCGGACCCGGGCGGGTACGCGGGGGCGGCGGCGCGGGAGCGGGAGTACGTGGCCGCCACCTGGCTCGGGAAGTTCCTCACCCCGATGACGGCGGTCGGGGAGTTCGAGAGGTTCCGGTACGGGCCGCCGGACGGGTACCTGGTCCTGACCAACCCGACCGACCGGGTGCGGGCGTTCCAACTGGAGATGACGTTCGGGGTGGACCAGCCGGGGGCGTTCCGGTTCACGCTGTCGGGTCTGGCCGCCGACGAGTTCGACGTCGAGAAGGGGGCGGCGGACTGGGTGCCGGAGGCGTTCGGGGTGCCGAAGGCGTACCGGGTGGAGGTGCCGCCCGGCCGGCACCGGGTGCGGATCCGCTGCGCCCCGCCGCCGGACTTCGTCCCGACCGACGTGCGGAAGCTGTGCTACCACGTGCTGAACTTCCGCCACACCGAGGTGGGGCGGTGACGAGGCACCCGGAAGCTCGGGCGGGTCCGTGTCTTCACCTCCCCCCTGGTGGGGGAGGTCGGCGGCGCCTCGCCGCCGGGTGGGGGGGAAGGCACCCCGCGCGGTAGGCTCGGCGGACCATCCCCGTAGCTCTCCCCCTCACCCGCCGCTCGCGCGGCGACCTCTCCCCAGCGGGGCGAGGTGAAGACCCCGGCACGCGGTGCGTGCCCTACGGGCCGCCGGCCCGGGGCTATAATTCACCGCTCCCGTCCCTCCCCGACGGGCCCCCTCCCCGGCCGAGGTCCTGCCGATGTCCGCACTCGCCCCCGCCGCCCCGCCGCCGGCCACCGTGTTCGACGCCTCCCCGGTCTACCGGATGGCGTGCCGGCAGCTCGAGGCGGTCGCCGCCGCCGTCGACCTGGACCCGAACATCGTCCAGCGGCTGATGGTCCCGAAGCGGTCCCAGGTGGTGGCCGTCCCGGTCCGGATGGACAGCGGGAAGACCCGGGTGTTCGTCGGGTTCCGGGTGCAGCACTCGCTCACCAGCGGGGCGAGCAAGGGCGGGCTCCGGTACGCCCCGGAGGTGGACCTCGGGGAGGTCGCCGCCCTGGCCATGTGGATGAGCTGGAAGTGCGGGATCATGAACCTGCCGTACGGCGGGGCGAAGGGCGGGATCGCCTGCGACCCGGCCGCCCTGAGCACCGGGGAGAAGGAGCGGCTCACCCGCCGGTTCACCGAGGAGGTGCTGAACATCATCGGCCCGCGGGTGGACGTGATGGCCCCGGACATGGGGACCGACGAGCAGACCATGGCCTGGATCTACGACACGTACTCGATGAAGGTCGGGTTCGCCTGCCCCGAGATCGTGACCGGCAAGCCGGTCGAGCTGGGCGGGTGCGTCGGCCGGCGGGAGGCGACCGGCCGCGGGGTGGTGTACTGCGCCCGGGCGGCGATGGAGGAGCTCGACGTCCGCCCCGGGGACGCGACGGCCGCCGTCCAGGGGTACGGGAACGTCGGGTCGGTGACGGCCGACGAGCTGCACAAGCTCGGGGTGAAGGTGGTGGCGATCGGGGACCGGTACGGGGCGATCCGGCACGACCGGGGGATCGACGTCCAGGCCCTGAACAAGTACGTCGCCTCGCCGGGCAACGAGCGGCGGACGGTGGTCGGGTTCCCGGAGGCCGAGGCCCTGGACCCGGCCGACCTGCTGGCCGTCCGGTGCGACATCCTGGTCCCGGCGGCGCTGGAGCGGGTGATCACCGCGGAGAACGCCGGCCGGCTCCGGTGCCGGATCCTGGCCGAGGGGGCGAACGGCCCGACGACCCCGGAGGCGGACGCGGTGCTGGCCGACAGCGACGTGTTCGTCGTCCCGGACATCCTGTGCAACGCCGGCGGGGTGACGGTGTCGTACTTCGAGTGGGTGCAGGACCTGCAGCAGTTCTTCTGGGGCGAGGACCAGGTGAACGCGAAGCTCCGGGACCTGATGCTCGGGGCGTTCCGGCGGGTGCGGGAGGTGGCCCGCCGGCGGAACCTGTCGAACCGGCTGGCGGCCCTGAGCCTGGGGGTGCAGAAGGTGGCGACCGAGAAGGCCCAGCGGGGCCTGTTCCCGTGACCCCGGCGCCGTTGAGCCGCGACGCGGAGTCCTCGGAGCGGAGCGCGGCGCGGCCGCCCGCGCTCCCCTCCGGGTCGCGGCTAAACAGTCTCTGGCCCGACGCCGCCTGGCTGCTCGTCCTGACGGGGTGGGCGGCCGGGTGGTGCCTGACGGCCGCCCCGCGCCTCGGGCCGACCTACGACGAGCCGTTCTACCTCCTCGCCGGGCTACACGACTGGCACCTCGGGCGGCCGGACCGGCTCGCCGGCCACGGGGTGATGCCGCTCCCGGTCGAGGTCGCCACCTACCCGCTGCACGAGCACGACAGTTGGCTCCGCCCGCTCGACGACGGCACCCTCGACCGGGTGCTCGCGCACCTCCCGGCCGCGCGCCGGACCAACCTCCTCTGGATGGCGCTGCTGCTCGTGTCGGTGCTGCGGCTCGGGCGCGCGGCCGGGGGGCCGTGGGCCGGGCGCGTCGCCGCCGGGCTGGTCGCGGCCGACCCGACGGTCCTCGCCCACGCCACCCTCGCCACCACCGACCTGTCGGTCACCGCGGCGCTCGCCGCCTTCGCCCGCGCCGCCTACGTCGGCCGCGGCGGGGGGCTGTGGGGCCGCGTGCTGCTGCCCGGCCTGTGGTTCGGGTTCGCGGTGCTGTGCAAGCTGTCGGCCCTGCTGTACGGCGGGGTCATCCTCGTCGCCTTCGAGCTGGCATACCGGGTGTCGTCGGGGGCGTTCGTCGGTACGGCCGGCCGGGTCGTCGGGGCGGCGGTGCGGTCGGCGCTGGCGGTCGGGGCGGTGGTCGCGGTCGGGGTCGGGTTGGCGGTCTGGTACTGCGGCGACCCGCCGGCGGACGCGAAGCCGATGGCCGAGATGCTGCCGAAGATCGCGGCCGAGGAGCGGATGAAGCCCGAGTACCCGAAGCTCGCGGAGGCGTACCCGCGGCCGCCGTACGCGGCGGTGGCGCTGGCGTTCCAGGCGTGGCGGAACCGGGACGGGTGGCCGGCGTACCTGAACGGCACCTACTACCCGGCCGGGTGCTGGTTCCACTTTCCGGTGCTGCTGGCGATGAAGGCGCCGCTGCCGGTGCTGCTGCTCGGCCTCGCCGCGCTGGCCCGCCCGCGGGCCGTTGTCAACCCGCTGTCACTGGCCGCCGCGCTGCTGCTCGCGGCCACGCTGACGGCGAAGGTGCAGACCGGGGTGCGGCTGGTGCTGCCGGTGATGGTGGTGGGGTATGTGGCGGTGGCGGTGGGGGTGTGCCGGGGGTTCCCGCGGTGGGGGCCGCGGGCCGGGCTGGCGGCGGTCGCGGTGACGGCGGCGGTGGCGGCGTGGGTGTGGCCGCACGGGCTGGGGTACCTGAACGTGTTGGCCGGCGGGCCGGCCGCGGCGCACCGGCGGGTGAGCGACTCGAACCTGGACTGGGGCCAGGGCGTGCCGGACCTGCTGGAGTGGCACCGGGCGAACGGGGAGCCGCCGCTGGCGGTGTGGTACTTCGGGACCGACCCGGCCGCCGCCCGCCCGCCGCTCCACCCGGTGGTTGTGGGGAAGGCGTCGCCGATCCGGACGGCGGACGACTTCCGGGCGGCGGTCGGGAGCCGGTACCTGGCGGTCGGGGAGTCGGTGCTGGGGCTGCACCCGTTCGACCCGCCGCCGAAGGAGGTGGCGATGCGGGAGCTGGTGACCCGCACCCCGGTCGCCCGGACGGCGACGTTCGCGATCTACGACTTCCGCGACCCGCCCGTCGAGTGACGGCGGGGTGTCACTGGAACCGGTATGACCCGTCCCCGTCTCCCGGCGCGGTCTTTGGTCTTCACCTCCCCCTTGGTGGGGGAGGTCGGCGGCGCCTCGCCGCCGGGTGGGGGGGAGAGCTACAGGGGCGGCCCGACAGCTTCCCCGCCCGTGTCGCTCTCCCCCCCACCCGCCGCTCGCGCGGCGACCTCCCCCACCAAGGGGGAGGTGAGGACACCGGCTCCCACTCGCCTTCCCCATACAACACGCCCACGCGGGACGAGTCACCGAACGCGCGAGGCCCGATGAGCGACGCCCCGACGACCCCGGCCGGCCCGCCGGCCACCCCCGCCCGCCGGTGGTGGCGGTACGCCGGCTACGCCGCCTTCGCGGCCGCCGCCCTGCTGTTCGTCCGCGCCGCGGCCGCCCGGCCGCCGCGGCTGACCGGCGACATCTGGGAGTTCTGGGGGATCGCCGAGTCGTTCCACCGGCACGGGTCGCCGGAGCTGCGCGACGAGGACCTGGAGGCGGTGTACGCGGACGCCGCCCGGCACGGGTGGGCCAAGCCCACGGCGACCCCGTACGCCTACGAGAAGGCCCCGGACGGGCGGTGGTTCAGCGTCCACTTCTGGCTGTACGGGGCCGTCGGGGTGCCGGCCAAGGCGTACCTGGAGGCGACCGGGCGCGACGGGCTGGCGTGGCCGTGGCCGACCAACGCCGCCCTACTCTCCCTGGCCGTCGGGTTCGCCCTGTTCGCGTCCCGCGCCCCACCCGGCGACCGCGTCGCCCTCGCCGCGCTCGCGGGCATCAGCCCGGCCCTCGACTACATCGGCTGGCCCGGCCCCGAGGTCTTCACCTGGGCGTTCGCACTGGTCGCGGTCGTCGCCTACCGGGACGGGCGGTTCGCCCTCGCCGGGCTGGCTGCCGGGGTCGCCTCGCTGCAGAACCAGCCGGTCATCCTGTTCGGCGGGTTCGCGGTCCTGGCGGCGCTCGCGGAGCGGCGGTGGCGGTCGGCGGCCGGGGCCGCGCTCGGCACCGCCGTCGGGCTCAGCACCTACGCCTTCTACCTCTACCACTTCGGCACCGGCAACCTCGTCGCGAAGGACAACGTCAGCGTCCTGTACGTCTCCTGGCACCGCACCTGGAACCAGTTCTTCGACCTGAACCAAGGTCTGCTGCCGTTCGCCCCGGTGCTCCTCGTCGGCATGCTCTGGGGGGCGGTGCGGATCGTCCGGTCGGGAGACGTCCGCGCCCGGCTGCTGTTGGCCGGGACGCTGGCGGTGATGGTCGGGACGCAGGTGTCGCGGAACTGGAACTCCGGCGGCGACGGGCTGCAGCGGTACCTGGTGTGGGTGCTGCCGCTCGCCGCCGGCGTCGCCGCGACGGGCCTCGGCGGGGGCCGCCGGCTGTGGTGGCTGGCCGGGGCCGCGGTGGTCGCCCACTTCGCGCTGGAGGAGGCGTACCGGCGGACCGACGCGCTGCAGGGGTACTTGCAGCACACCGGCCCGGCGCGGTGGGTGATGGAGCACGTCCCGCAGGCGTACATGCCGGAGGCGGAGGTGTTCGTGGAGCGGACCCGCGGGGTGGACAACTACCCGCTCACCGCCCCGGACCTGCCGGTCGCGTTCGCCCGCCCGGACGGGACGGTGAGCAAGATGGTCCTCGACCACGCCAGCCTCGACAAGCTGGCCGCGCGGTTCGAGGTGGACCCCGAGTACCTGGCCGGGCTGCGCGGCCGGGCGTCGGGGTTCGCCTGTCTGTTCTTCGAGCACCCGCCGCGCGGTGCGGTCCGGGTCCGCCCCGCGCCCCAGCCTTGACCGGCCCGCCGGGCCACGCTATCCCGCGCGGTCACCCGCCGCGCCGGACCGCCTGTGCGTGCCGCGCGGCGCGGGACCGTTCGGGGTGTAGCGGGGGTGGCGCGGGAAAAGCGCGGAATCCCGCCGGCGCGGGCGGGTCGGCAACTTGTTTTTCAAAGACCCGGCGTTACGATTCGTGTTTAAAGCGTCCTCGTCGCGGCGCGCGCCGCCCGCCGAGTCGCACCCGCGAGCCGCCGCACCGTGAGCCGCGACCCGGGACACGCCGACCCGTAGAGGTCACCCGCCGCATGTCCGAGCCTGACGCGCGCCGCCCGCTCGCCAACCTCGGCCCCCCGGCCGCCGGCGGGTTCGGCGACGACGAGCCCCCCAGTCGGCCGCGCCGCCACCCGGCCTGGGAGCACGTGCCCGACGCCCAGTGGGACGACTGGCGGTGGCAGACCCAGAACTCGGTCCGGTCGGTCCGCCAGCTCCGCACCCTGCTCCGGTTCTCGCCCGAGGAGCTGGAGGCGATCGGCCGGCTCGAGGGCGACTACAAGCTCGCCATCCCGCCGTACTACTTCTCGCTCATCGACCCGGACGACCCGGCCGACCCGATCCGGCTCCAGTCGGTGCCGTCCCCGCTCGAGGCGGAGAACCCGTCCGGGTACGAGCTGGACGACCCGCTGGAGGAGGACAAGGACTCGCCGGTCCCGGGGCTGACCCACCGGTACCCGGACCGGGTGCTGATGGTCACCACCCCGAACTGCTCGATGTACTGCCGGTACTGCACCCGCAAGCGCGCCACCCTGACGCGCGGCGGGTGGGAGGGGGTGAGCGCCGACGACGAGCGGATGGTCGACTACGTCCGGACCCACCCCGAGATCCGCGACGTGATCGTGTCCGGCGGGGACCCGCTCACCCTCCCCGTCGGCAAGCTGCGGTACTACCTCGACAACCTCAAGGCGATCGACCACGTCGACGTGATCCGGGTCGGCACCCGGGTCCCGGTCACCCTGCCGCAGCGGCTGTACGACCCGGAGCTGGTGGACCTGCTGGCGTCGGCCGAGAAGGTGTACGTCCAGACGCACTTCAACCACCCGCGGGAGGTGACGCCGGAGGCGGCGCGGGCCTGCCGGGCGCTGCTCCGCGGCGGCATGCCGATCAACAACCACTCGGTCCTGCTGCGCGGGGTGAACGACGACCTCGCCACGATGCGGGAGCTGCTCCGCGGGCTGTTGCGGATCAAGGTCCGGCCGTACTACATCTTCCACTGCGACCCGGTGACCGGGGCCGGCCACTTCCGGACGAGCGTGTGGAAGGGGCTGGAGATCATGGAGGGGCTGCGCGGGCACACCAGCGGGATCGGCATCCCGACCTACGTGGTGGACAGCCCGCACGGCGGCGGGAAGATCCCGATGATGCCGAACTACCTGGTGAGCATGAGCGACGACGCGGTCGTCCTGCGGAACTACGAGGGCCTGCTGATCCGCTACCAGGCGGAGGACAAGCCGGGGACGATCGCGGGGACCGCGACCCGCGGGGTGAGCGGGCTGCTGCAGGGCGACAAGTCGGCGCTGATCCCGGACGACAACGAGCGGATGGCCCGGCGGCGGCCGCGGGTGGTGCGGGACGGGTGCGGCGGGGACGGGGCCGACGGCGGCCGCCCGATCCTGCCGCTGCCGATGCTCAACGGCACCGGCGGCCACGCGGCGAACGGCTAAATTCGGGAAGAGGATTGATCCACAGATTACGCAGAAGACACAGATTGAAGACACGACTCTTCTCGGTCTTCAATCTGTGTCTTCTGCGTAATCTGTGGATCAATCCTCTTCGTCCCGCGCGGGAGGAGCCCATGCGCATCGGCCTCGCGTTCGACCTGAAGCCGGACGCCCCCCTCCCGGCCGGCGCCCCCGACGACCTGCACGAGGAGTTCGACTCCCCGGCCACCGTCCGGGCGGTCGCCGACGTGCTTCGGTCGCTCGGCCACACCGCGGTCGAGCTCGGCAACGGCCGGCCGCTCGTCGAGGCCCTTCTCCGCGACCCGCCCGACCTGGTGTTCAACTTCGCCGAAGGCTCCGGCGTGAGCCGGTCCCGCGAGGCGCGGGTCCCGGCCGTGTGCGAGCTGCTCGGCGTCCCGTACACCGGGTCCGACCCGCTCGCCCTGGCCGTCGCGCTCGACAAGGACATGACCCGCCGGGTCGCCGAGTCGGTCGGGGTGACGGTGCCGAAGGGGGTCGTGCTGGCCCCGCCGCCGGGCGATTACGACGGCGACTGTGCCGAGTTCGCCCCGATCCTGGAGGAGGCCGGGCTGCCGCTGCCGGTGATCGCGAAGCCGACGTGCGAGGGGTCGAGCAAGGGGGTCCGGAACCGGTGCGTGGTCCGGACCGCCGCCGACTTCGGGCCGACGGTGGTGGAGCTGTGGCGGGCGTACCGGCAGCCGGTGCTGGTGGAGGAGTTCGTCGCCGGGGACGAGGTGACGGTGGGGATCGTGGGGAACGACCCGGCGGAGCCGCTGGGGGTGATGCGGATGATCCCCAAGACGGTGCCGGTCGGGGAGTTCGTGTACAGCCTGGAGGTGAAGCGGGACTGGGAGCGGCACGTCGAGTACGAGGCGCCGGCGCGGCTGCCGGCGGACGTGGTGCGGGCGGTGGAGGCGGACGCGCTGGCGGTGTTCGCGGGGCTGGGCTGCCGGGACGTGGCCCGGGCCGACTTCCGGGTGCGGGACGGGGTGCCGTACTTCCTGGAGGTGAACCCGCTGCCGGGGCTGAGCCCGGAGTCCGGGGACATCGTGTTCCTGGCGTACCGGATGGGGCTGACGTACCCGGACCTGGTCGGCCGCATCCTCGCCGCCGCGGTGGCGCGCTGCGGGGTGGTATAATCGGTACACTTCCGCGGAGGACTCGCCGTGCCGATCCACGACTGGACCCGCGTCGACGCCGGGCTGTTCCACGCCTTCCACCAGGACTGGACGATCGAACTCGCCCGCACCCTGAACCGCGGCCTACTGCCGTCGGGGTTCAGCGCCCTCCCGGACCAGGTCACCGGCGGTGGCGAGCCGGACGTCCTGGCCCTCCAACGCGCCTCCCCGGTCCGGAACAGGCCCGACCGGTCAGGGGGCGTCGCCCTGGCCGAGGCACCGCCGGAGGCGCAGTTTGTCGAGGAGTTAGAGGAGGAAGACATCTACGCCCGTAAGGCGAACCGGGTGAAGATCGCCCACCGGCACGGCCGGGTCGTCGCCGTCGTCGAGGTCGTGTCCCCTGGCAACAAGAGCAGCAAGCACGGCATCGCCGCGTTCCTCCGCAAGACCACCGACCTCCTCGCCCAGGGGGTGAACCTGCTCGTCGTCGACCTGTTCCCGCCGACCCCCCGCGACCCGCACGGCATCCACCGCGCCATCTGGGGCGAGTGGACCGACAGCACCTTCGAGCCGCCCGCCGACAAGCCGCTCACCGCCGCCGCGTACCGCGCCCGGCCGACCAAGGCCGCTTACATCGAACCGCTGGCCGTCGGCGACGACCTGCCCGAGCACCTCCCCATCTTCCTCACCGACGACATCTACGTCCGGGCACCGCTGGAGACCACCTACCGGGCGTCGTGGGCGGCGTTCCCGCCCGACTTCCAGGACCTCCTCGAACCGCCCGCCGCCTGATTCCCCTCGCGTCCCCGCCCGCCGCCGACCGATAGGGGTAGAATGCCCGACCGCCGACCCCCGCGCCGCCGCGTGGCCGCCATGAAGCCGCCCGTCCTCGTCCTCTACAACAACCCGGTCCTCCCGACCGACCACCCCGAGGCCGGGTCCGAGCACGACATCCTCGACACCGTCGCCGACATCGCCAAGGTCCTCGCCGCCGCCGGGTTCGACGCCCGCAAGCTCGGCGTCGACCACGACCCCCGCCCCCTCCTCGACGAACTCCGCCGCCGGCCCCCGCTCGCCGTCTTCAACCTGTTCGAGGGGCTCGCCACCCGGCCCGGCACCGAGGTGTCCGTCGCCGCCCTCCTCGAGTGGCTCGACGTCCCGTTCACCGGCTGCCCGGCCCCCGCCCTCGTCCTCGGCCGGGACAAGGTCCGGGCCAAGCACCTGCTCGCCGCCGCCGGGCTGCCCACCCCGGCCTACGCCGTCGTCGAGCGCGGCCCCGCCCCGGCCTGGGACGGCGGGTGGCCGGCGATCGTCAAGCCGGCCATGCAGGACGCCAGCATCGGCATCGACCAGGGGAGCGTCGTCACCGACGCGGCCCAGCTCGCCGCCCGGGTCGAGCACGTCCTCGCCGCGTACGGCCCGCCGGTCCTGGTGGAGCGGTTCGTCACCGGGCGTGAGTTCCACGTGAACGTGTTCGAGGACGGCCCGGACCGCGCCCCGACCGTCCTGCCGCTCGCCGAGATCGCGTTCCGCCCCGCCCGCAAGGGCCGCTGGCCGGTCTACACCTTCACCGCCAAGTGGGACGAGGCGAGCGACGAGTACCGGGACTGCCCGCTCGTGGTGCCGGTCGAGCTGCCGCCGGCCGAGACCGCCCGCCTCCGCGACCTCGCCGCCCGGGCGTTCCGCCTCCTCGACTGCCGGGACTACGCCCGCCTCGACGTCCGGATGGACGCGGCCGGCGGGTTTCACGTCCTGGAGGTGAACCCGAACCCGTACCTGAACAGCCTCGCCCTGGTGAAGGGGCTGGAGGCGGTCGGCCGGACCCACGAGTGGTTCGTGGTGAAGCTGATGCTCGACGCGATCGGCCGCGGCGGGAAGGCGGTCCCGCCCGGGAGCGTCACCGTCCCGGTCGGGGTCGTCACCGGGGCGTGACCGGTAGGGCCGGCTGTGCCGGCCGACGCTGGACCGGCCGGCACAGCCGGCCCTACGGAACCAACCCGATGTCCCGACTCGCCCTTCCCGTCGTCGTCCTGAACGCCGACACCGCCACCTTCGACTGCGTCTTCGGCCGCGGGTGCGACGGGGTCTGCTGCCGGAACGGCCGGCCGAGCGTCGGCCCGGGCGAGCAGGAGGCGATCCGCGCGGTGCTGCCCCGCGCCCTCCCGCTCCTCCGCCCGTCCGCCCGGGCGGTGGTCGAGGCGGGCGGGTTCCTGAGCAACCGGACGAAGCTCGGCAACCCGATGCTCCGGGTCGAGGGCGGGTGGTGCGTGCTGTTCAACGGCGGGTGCGTCCTCCACACGATCGGGGCCGAGGACGGCGACCCGTATCGGTACAAGCCGACCCAGTGCGCCCTGTTCCCGCTGGAGCGCGGGGACGGCGACTCGTGGTACGTCCGGCAGTGGGGGTACGAGGGGGAGCGGTGGGACCTGTTCTGCCTGAACCCGCGGCAGTCGGACCGGCCGGCGGTCGAGGGGCTGGCCCCGGAGCTGGCCCTGGCCGCCCGGTCCGGCGCCGGCGGGGACCGTGCCGGCGGGCCGCCCGGGGCGTAAAAAGACCCCCGGCCCCTTGACAGCCCGGGGCCGACCCGGAAGGATTGTCTTTACTTTTCCCCCGCCCCGCTCGCCGGCCCGGGCAAGCCACCCGGTCGGGCTACCGTCGCTCCCCCCCGTCACGGGGTTATCGAGGTGCAGGCATGTCGACCCAACCCGCCCGCCGCCAGCGCCTCAAGGTCGAGGACGTCGGGGACATCGCGGTCGTCGAGTTCGTGGACAAGAAGATCCTCGACGAGCAGAACATCCAGATGATCGGGGACGACCTGTTCCGGCTGGTCGACGAGCTGGGCCGGCGGAAGGTGCTGCTGAACTTCGACAACGTCGAGTTCATGTCGTCGGCGGCCCTGGGCAAGCTCATCACCCTGCACCGGAAGCTCCAGGCGGTGCAGGGGAAGCTGGTGCTGTGCAACATCGCCAAGGACATCCTGGACGTGTTCAAGATCACCAAGCTCGACCGGATCCTGACCATCGCCGCCAACCAGCAGGCCGGGCTGCAGGCGTTCTGACGACCCCGGCGCGGCGGACCCCGCGCCCGAACACCCGCGTGCCGACCACATGCCCCCCGACCACACGGCCGAGGTCAGCATCCCGAGCGACCTGGCCGAGGCCCGCCGCGTCCAGGAGCAGATCGCGGGCGCCCTCCAGGCGTCCGCCTACTCCGAGCACGACATCTTCTCCATCAAGCTGGCCCTGGAAGAGGCCCTGGTCAACGCCATCAAGCACGGCAACCAGATGGACCCGGACAAGCGGGTCGTCGTCGCCTACTCCGTCAGCCCCGACCGGTTCGACATCCGCATCACCGACGAGGGGGACGGGTTCCGCCCCGAGGACGTCCCCGACCCGACCGCCATCGAGAACCTGGAGCGGCCGTGCGGCCGCGGCCTCCTGCTGATGCGCGGGTTCATGACCGAGGTCGAGTACCACGGGAGGGGGAACGTCGTCAGCATGGCCAAGGTGCGGGAGGCCGGCGAATAGTGGGCGGCGGGAAGTGGTCAGTCCGGAAGCCCGCGGGCCGCCCCGCGGGCTTCTTTCATTCCCCCCGCGGCGGCCCGCCGATACACTCCCGAAACGGACCCCGGCCCGGCCGCGCCCGCCCGTCACCCCACCCCCGGTGGCCGATGACCCGCATGATGCAGCAGTACCACGACGCGAAGGCCGCGCACCCGGGGATGGTGGTCCTGTTCCGCAACGGCGAGTTCTACGAGCTGTTCGAGGACGACGCGGTCCTCGCCCACCGGGCCCTCGGGATCACCCTGACCAAGCGGGACGGGACCACCCCGATGGCCGGGGTGCCGGTGGTCAGGGTCGAGCACTACCTCGGCCTCTTGCTCCGGGCCGGGCACCGGGTCGCGGTGTGCGAGCAGCTGGAGGAGGCCGACCCGAAGAAGAAGATCATCCCGCGGGAGGTGACCCGGGTGGTCACCCCCGGGACGGTGACCGACGACGCCCTCCTCGACCCCCGCGCCCCGAACCACCTGCTCGCCGTCGTCCCCGGGAAGGGGAACTGCTTCGGCCTCGCCTGGGCCGACCTCTCGACCGGCAGCTTCCACGCCGCCGACGTCCCGGCCGCCCGGCTGGCCGACGAACTCGCCCGGGTCGGCGCCGCCGAGGTCTTGTTCGCGGAGAACGCGGCGGCCGCCGTCACCCTCGCCGCCGGCGTTCACCTGCCGAAGAGCCGGACCGCCCGGCCGGACTGGACGTTCGACGCGGCCACCACCCTCGCGGCGCTGCGCACCCAGTTCGGGGTCGGCACCCTCTCCGGGTTCGGGTTCGAGGACGCCCAGCCGTGCGTCGCCGCCGCCGGGGCGGTCGTCATCTACCTGCAGGAGACGCTGAAGGCGAGCCTGGCCCACATCCGCCGGCTCCGCCCGCACCGGCCGGAGGCGGTGCTGATGCTCGACGAGGTGACCCGCCGGAGCCTCGAACTGACCCGCACCCTGCGGGACAACCAGCGCGACGGGTCGCTGCTGTCGGTGCTCGACCGGACCGTCACCCCGATGGGCGCCCGGCTCCTGCACGACAGCGTCCTCGCCCCGCTCACCGACAAGGCGGCGATCGACGCCCGGCTCGACGCGGTCGAGGAGCTGCTCGGCGACCACAAGCTCCGCGGGCAGTTGCGCGAGCTGCTGGAGGCGTGCGCCGACATCCACCGGCTGACCACCCGCGCCTCGACCGCCCGGGCGAACCCGAAGGACCTGGCGGCGATCGCCCGCACCCTCCGCAAGCTGCCGGCGGTGAAGGCGAAGCTCGCCGGCCGGCGGTCGGCCCTGCTCCAGGACCTGGAGAAGCGGCTGGAGCTGTGCCCGGACCTGCGGGAGTTGCTGGACAAGGCGCTGACCGACGACCCGCCGTACGTCGCCAAGGACGGGGGCGTGATCCGGCAGGGGTACAGCCCGGAGCTGGACGAGCTGCGCGGGCTGACGAGCGAGGGGAAGAACTGGATCGCCCGGTACCAGGCGCAGGAGATCACCCGGACCGGGATCGCGAGCCTGAAGGTCGCGTTCAACCAGGTCGCCGGGTACTACATCGAGGTGACCCACGCGAACGCGTCGAAGGTGCCCCAGGACTACATCCGCAAAGGGACGCTGAAGAACGCGGAGCGGTACATCACCCCGCCGCTGAAGGAGTACGAGGAGCGCGTCCTGAGCGCCGAGGACAAGAGCAAGGCGCTGGAGGTGCAGCTGTTCCTGGCCGTCCGTGACCAGGTGGCGGCGCAAACCCCGCGGCTGCTGTCCGCCGCCGACGTGCTCGCCGCGGCCGACGTGCTGGCCGCCCTCGCCGACCTCGCGGCCGCCCGGAACTACGCCCGCCCGGTGCTGGCCGAGGACCCGGTGCTCGACGTCAAGGACGGCCGGCACCCGGTGCTCGACCAGCTCCTGCCGCCGGGCACGTTCGTCCCGAACGACGCGGCGTTCGGCCCCGAGGCCGGGACGTTCTGGCTCATCACCGGGCCGAACATGAGCGGGAAGAGCACGTTCATCCGGCAGGTCGCGCTGATCACGCTGATGGCCCACGTCGGCAGCTTCGTCCCGGCGAAGGCGGCGACGGTCGGGCTGACCGACCGGATCTTCACCCGGGTCGGGGCGAGCGACGAGCTGAGCCGGGGGCAGAGCACGTTCATGGTGGAGATGACGGAGGCGGCGAACATCCTGAACAACGCGACCGCCCGGAGCCTGGTCATCCTGGACGAGATCGGGCGGGGGACGAGCACCTACGACGGGGTGTCGCTGGCGTGGGCGATCACCGAGTACCTGCACGACGCGGCCGGGTGCCGGGCGCTGTTCGCGACCCACTACCACGAGCTGGCGCAGCTGTCGGCGTCGCTGCCGCGGCTGCGGAACTACAACGTGCAGGTGAAGGAGCTGCAGGACGAGGTGATCTTCCTCCACAAGATCGGGCCGGGGAACGCGGACAAGAGCTACGGCATCCACGTCGCCCGGCTCGCGGGGCTGCCGGACGCGGTGCTGGGCCGGGCGGCGGCGGTGCTGGCGGCGCTGGAGAGCCGGCACGAGCTGCCGACCCCGCAGCGGGAGGCGCCGGTCAAGGGGGCGGCCCTGCCGGAGGCCGCCCCGCGGCGGCGGCACCGGCTGCGGCCGCAGGTCGGCGGCCCGACGCTGTTCGGGGACGCCGACGCCGACGCCGAGGCGGGGTGAACCCCCCGTGGGCGAGGCACTCCTGCCTCGCCTCCCGATGCGAGGCAGGAGTGCCTCGCCCACGGGGAAGTCACTTCGGGACCGGCGGGGCGGCCGCCGGCAGCTCGACGAACAGCACCGTGTCCTTGAACAGCGCCCGGTGCTTCTCGTTGACGGCGCCGGTCACCAGCACCACCGCGGTCGGCCCCTTCAGCCGGTCAGCGAGCTTGTCGGCCGGGACCGCCTTCCCGGCCGCGTCCGTCACCTTCAGGGTGTTCAGCTCGGCCGCCCGGGTGGTGGTCACCGGCACCAGCTTGGTCACCGTCCGCGTCTCGGCCCGCGTCACCCCGTCGACCACGACCTGGACGGCCACCTGCTCGGTGACCGGGACCTGCTGGTTCTCGGTCCAGAAGAACCGGTCCTTCTTGACCTCGGCGTCCACGACCCGGAACGGGTCCGGGCCCTGTGCGGCGGCGAGGCCGGGGGCGAGGGCGGCGAGCAGAACGGCGGCGAGGCGGAACATGAGGAGTCCTCCGGGGGTGGGCCGATCCCGCCCCCACGATATCCTTTCCGGCGGCGATGTTCTATACACCAGACGGCGGGACGGGCGGGCCTGTGACCCGCCGCCGCTCCACACCACGAGTCGCACCAGCCCCATGAACGTGCCCCTGCCGAAGTACGCCGAGCGCGGCCCGATCCACGACGTCGCGTGGATCCCGCTGAAGTTCTTCCACGACAGCCGGGGGTGGCTGGTGGAGCTGTTCCGGACCGACCTGATCGACCCGAAGTTCCACCCGGTGATGGCGTACGTGTCGCAGACGAAGCCGGGGGTGGCGCGGGGCCCGCACGAGCACTGGGACCAGGCGGACTACTTCTGCTTCTCCGGCCCGTCGACGTTCCGGGTGTACCTGTGGGACGCCCGGAAGGGGTCGCAGACCCACGGGGCGAAGGAGAAGCGCGACGTGGGGGAGAGCTCGCCGTACGCGCTGATCGTGCCGGCGGGGGTGGTGCACGCGTACCGGAACGTGGGGGACAAGGACGGGCTGGTGTTCAACGCGGCGAACCGGCTGTACGCCGGGTGGCTGAAGCAGGACCCGGTGGACGAGATCCGGCACGAGGACGCGGCCGGCTCGCCGTACCAACTGGACTGAGGAGCGGCCGGTCCGGGACGCGGTGTCGCCGGGCCGGGCTCCGATCGTGTCAACCGGCACGGGGTGGTCGGCTGCCGGAGGGCGAAGCGGATGAGGGAGACGAGGAAGCGACAGGTCGCTCTGGCCGCGCCCGTGATCGCGACGGTCATCGGCTTGGCCGTGGTGCTCGTCCTCATGGCGACCCGGCGCGGCCCCTCTCCCGAGCCGGACTTGGCTGCCCCTTACGTGCGCGTCCGTTCGGGGATGCCCGAAGCAGACGCCTTGGCCGCGGTGGGCGTACCCCCGCGGCCGGCCGAGGGGTCCGGTCGGACGGACCGCGGCCCGGTCCGGTTGGTGGCCGAGGACGGGACGGCCCACTTCCCCAACGCGGCGGTGACGCCAGTGGACCGTGAGGACGGCTCGGTGCTGTACAAGTGGGACGCCGACGGGCAGGTCGCCGGGTGGGCGCGGTGGTGGGACACCCGGCGGCACACGCTGGTCGTGGTGTTCGGCCCCGACGGTACGGTCATCGGCCGCACCCCGTACGAGGACACGACGGCCGTGGCCGGCCGCTGACGGCACCCGGTCAACGTGCCCGAGCCAGCTGTTGCGTCGGGGCGGCCTCGCGTACAGTGGGGGCGGAGGAAGACCCCATGCGGACCCGCGTCGAGACGTGCCCCGGCGGCGTCGCCGTCGTCGTCCCGGAACCCTTGGCCGCGCAGGCCGGTCTACGCGGCGGCGGCCCGGCCGAAGTCGAGTTGGCGGGCGGGCGACTGATCGTCCGCCCGGCCGGCCCGGCGACCCTGGCCGACCTGCTGGCCGGGTTCACCCCCGACAACCTGCACGGCGAGTGGGCGGCCGGCCCGCCGGCCGGGGCGGAGATGCTGTGAAAGATTGACTATGGTGGGAGATAACGCCGACAACCCGTTCGCGTCGTTCGCCCCGCAGCCGACGGAACTGGTGCGCCGGAAGGTGGCGCGACAGTCGTCCGTCGCGCGGCGGTGGCGACGGTGCTTCACCGGCGCGGGCGTCGCCGGGTTCGCCGTAGGCGCGGCGCTGATTCTCCTCCTCGGGGGCGTTGCCGGCGCGGCCCTGGCACTCCAGCGGGTCGTGCTCGCGGTCGGGATCTCGCTCGGCGTCACGCTCGGCGGTATGGCGGTCGTGGGGGCGTACGCGATCAGGTACTGGGCGCATCTCCGGACGGCCGAACTCGACCCACGTCCCCGACTCGTCACGTTCGCCGTGCTACTCGGTGCCGCCGCTGCCCTGGGTGCGACGGGGGGAGTGTTCTGGTTTTCTGCGGAACTGCCTGACCCCAACGGCTGGATACTCGTGTGCGGGACCGGGTTGGCCATTCTGCTCGGTGGCGGGCTCGGTGCGTGGACCGCGCCCGCCGACCGCGAACCAGACGCGAGGACGTGACCCGAGCGTGGTGCGTTGGTGGCGGAGGGCTTCGGGACGTGCGACCCCCGATCACGATCGCGTACCGGTTCGGCAGGCGACCACCTTCCTGCCGTTCGCGGGACTGATTCTCTGGGTCGGGCTGACGCGGCTCCGGACCATCGGCCGGTGGTCCGGCCCGCCGCCCGAATAGGGTCGGCGGCGGGCCGGACGGCTCACGGCTTCGACCCCGGCCCCGGCCGCGTCAGAACGCGAGCAGGGCGTCCAGGCCGAGGGTGAACTGGTTCTTCTTCCGCCCGTCGCTGAAGGCGGGGAACCCGGACCCCTGCGCGTCGTACCGCACCTCCGGCCGGATCAGCAGGTTGCGGACCGGGGTGTAGTTCAGCCCGAACGTCGTCGAGACGAAGTTGCTCGCGAACGGCCGCTTGTTCGGGTTCGACGGCCGGTTCAGCCCGACCCGGGTCCCGTCCTCGTCCCGGAACCACTCCACCCGCAGGCCCGCCTTCAGGGTGTCGCTGACCCGGTAGTACAGGTACTGGTCGATGCCGTACCACAGGGCGGTGCCGCCGGTGCTCGGCCCGGTCGGGGACCGCGGCCCCGGCACCGCCCCCACCGGGCCGGCCCCGACCGGCAGGAACTTCCCGTCGTCCTGCAGCCCGAGCCAGTGGTGGAACACGTACTCCAGCCGGTCCGTCGGCCGAGTGTCGACGATGAAGCTGTACCGCGTCCGGTTGCGGTTCGCCCGCTGGGTGGTCAGCGTCTCCTCGTTGCCGGTGACCACCGCGAACGCCACGCCCAGGACGTTCAGGTCGTCGACCCACCGCACCCGGCCGAGGAAGTTCGGCTGGTCGCTCTCCCGGTCGATGGCGTTCCACCCGTTCACGATCCCGGCGTCGAACGTCCAGTTCCCCCGCTTGACGGTGGTCAGCCCGCCCCAGTGGGTGAACGGTCCGGCGAACTGGTACGAGTAGGCGTGGGAGTAGAAGAAGTTGCTCGCCGCCGTCACCCCCTCGTACCCGACCACGCTGTAGAACCGGCCGACCTTCACCGACACGTCGGTGTTGCCTACCTCGCCGTACAGCTGCGGCAGCGCCAGCCCGTAGAACTGGTTGCCGAAGTTCCACTTCGGGCTGCCGTCGGGCGTCAGCTCGAAGCCGCGGGACTGGGCCAGGAAGAAGTCGAACCCGTACAGCAGGTCGGCCCGGAGGCCGAACCCGACGCCCTCGCCGTCGGTCAGCGGCCGGTCGAGGATCAGGTACGCCTGGTTGAACATCAACTCGTTCCGGTCGACTGCGTTGTACGGGCCGTTGAACCGGCTGGCCGGGTTGCCGGTGTTGCCGATGTACCCGCCGTCGAGCCAGCCGTAGGCCCGGAGCGGGCCGTCGTTGGGCAGGAGGTGGTCGGCCGCGTCGAACGGGTTGCCGGCCAGCACGCCCCGCCGCCGCGCGGTGAGCCCCTCGGCCGGGCCGGACCCGAGGTACTCGCCGGCCGCGGCGGGCTGGCCGGCCGCCGGCGGGGCGTCGGCCGCGGGCAGCGCCGCGGCGTCTGTGCGGGGCACGTCGCGCCCGGGCGGGGGTGCGGGTGGCTGGGCCAGGGCGGTACCGGCGACCGCGCTCCAGAACCACGCCAGGGCGAACTTCGGTTTCCAGTTCATTCGATCTTCCTTGATCGATCGGGTTCGGACGCCGGCGAGGCCGGCCACCGAATGGGCTCCGGAACTGAGAGGGCCGCACAAGGATCGGCAGGTCCCCCGTCCGGCGTCAGTACAGCCGCGCAACCGTCACAGTGCCGCCCGCGACGGGCACCTGAAACCGCGTCACAACCCTCCCACTCGGCCCAACCCCCTGGCACGACGGCCGCGTCCCGCGAATTTTCTGCACGGGCCAACTACGCCCCGCGGTTCAGGTCCGCCCCGGCGCGCCACCACGACACCACCCCGCCGGCGGCGAATGCCACGGCCGCCCACCTCAGCACCCCGGCCGACCCGGGCAGGTGCCACGCCAGCGCCGGCGCCGCGGCCGCCAGCACCACCGCCGGCAGCGCCACCCGGAACGCCCGCGCCGGGGTCGGGCTCCGGACCGACGCCCACGCCCCCAGCCCCGCCACCAGCCCCACCCCGGCGGCGAACGCCGCGACCGCTGCCAGCCCGGCCGCGGTCCCGTGCGCCGTCCCGAACCCGGCCCCGAGCGCCCCGGCCGCCCCGCCCGCGAACACCAGCCCGCGCTCGGCGTGCGCCCGCACCTTCGCCCACAACACCCGCCGCCGGCCCAGCGGGGTCGCCAGGAGCGGGTCGAGGGTGCCGGCGAGCCGCTCCCCGGCGACGCACCCGCCCACCCCGGCCGCCAGCGGCACCAGGTACAGCCCGGCCGCCAGCACCCCGGCCGCCACCAGCCGGGCGCCGCCCGCCGACTCCTCCCCCGCCCGCACGAACCGTTCCGCCTGCTCCGGGTCGAGCGCCCGCACCGCCCGGTTCACCACCTCCCACCCGCCGCCGACGAACAGCGCCAGCGCGACCACCGCCACCCCCGCCGCGAGCCACTGGCCCGGCCGGCCGAGTCCGGGAAGGAACCCCGCCCGGCCGGCGTACCGCTCCTTCCACAGCACCGGGTCGGACCCGCCCAGCGGCGGGCGCGGCGGCGGGTCCGCGGCCGGCGGGGCGAACACCACCGGGGCCGGCCGGCCGCGCGGCGGCTCCGGGTACGCGGTCGGCGGCACCGGCCCGGCCCCCGGCTCGACCGCCCGCAGGTCGCGCGCGGCCCGGTTCAGGAGCGCCCACCCGATCAGCACCTGAGCCGCGGGGTAGCCGAACCCACACGCCGCCCGCCACGCCCACGACCCGCCGTCCGCCCGGACGTACAGGAGCATCGCGAACGGGCTGAGCAGCACCAGCGGCGGCACCAGCAGGGCCGCCGACACCGAGTACGCCCGCACCAGCGCGCCGCGGGTGTCCGCGGCCCGGCACGCCGCCCCCACCCCGATCCCGGCCGACAGGACCGCCGTCCCGGCGGTCAGAGCGTACCCGGCGGCGAGCAGCCCGGCGCCCGCCCCGCCGAGCGGCACCAGCAGCACCGTCAGCGGCAGGCCCGCGGCCGCCGCCGCGAGCACGAACAGCACCCGGGCGGCCGCCTTCCCGAACACGACCTCCCGGTCCGTCAGCCCGGTCGTCAGCAGCAGGTCGAGGGTGCGGCGGTCCTTCTCCCCGGACACCGCGGCGGCGGCGAACGCCGGGGTGGCGGCCGCGACGATCACCAGTTGGACTTCGAGCAGGACGACGGCGAGAGACGTGGCGAAGTCGGCGGCCCGGGCGGGCGGGACCGGGTCGAGCGGGGACCCCGGGTACGCCCACACGAACGCGAACCCGGCGGCTGCGAGGAGCAGGGAGTAGAGCACCAGGACCCGCGCCCGGGCGGCGTCCCCGCGGCGGGCGAGCCGGACCAGCTCCCGCCACACGAGCGGGCCGAGCGCGGACGGGCGGGGCGGGGTCACACCCGTGTGGTAGCGACCCGCCCGCCGGCGGGTAGGGCCGCGCCGTTACCCGGTTGTGACTTGCACCCGGCCGGCGGCGGCCGGACACTGACAGTAGCAGGCACACGCCGTGTGCCGTCCGCAGCCGCGGCACACGGCGTGTGCCTGCTACCTTCCGGGTGCCGCCCATGACCGGCCTCGCCGTCGCCGCCGTGCTCGCCGCGCCCGCCGCCCCGGTCCCCGGCGCCGCCCCGCCCCCGGCCGCCCGGGAGGCGGTGAACGCCGCGCAGGTCCACGCGTTCGCCCACGCCGTCTACAACCTCGCCGAGCAGGTCCAGCAGGCGTACGCCCGGAAGGTGGGCCTGACGGAGCTGCTCCGGGGGGCGGTCCGCGGGCTGTACGAAGAAGCCGGGGTGCCGGTCCCGGACGCCGTCGCCGACGCCCTCACCCGGGCCGACCACACCAACCACCTGCTCGAAGCCCTGGTCGACGCCCGCACCCGGCTCGGGAACCACCCGAAGCTCTCCGGGGCGAAGTCCCTGTTCGCGGCGGTGAACGGGTTCCGGTACGCCACCGACCCGCTCTGCCAGCTCGCCCCCCCGCGGGCCGGGATCGCGGCCGCCGCCGACCAGGAGTTCAGCGTCGGGGTCGAACTCGAGGGCGTGGTCGGGATGCGGTGGGCCCTGTACCAGGTCGAGCACGGGGTGGCGACCGGGCGGGCGCCGGCCGTCCCCGGGTTCTTCGGCCCGGTCCCCCGGCCGGACGCGGTGCCGAGCCCGGCGGCCCTCCCGTGGACCGTCCGCCGGGTCGTCCCCGGCAGCCCGGCCCAGCGCGCCGGGGTCCGCCCGGGGGACGTGGTCACCCACCTCAACGGGGCCGAGGTGACCGCCGCCACCGCCGACAAGCTGTTCGCCGAGTTCGCCTTCCCCCGCAGGCCGGCGTTCGACCCGGCGACCGGGCTGGGCCTCGCCCCGGAGCGGACCCTGACCTTCCGCCGCGGCACCGACCCGGCATTCTCCGCCGCCCTCAAGGCCGACGGGTACACCCCCGAGAGCGCGTTCGGGGTGGTCCGCACCGCCGACGGGTGGGACTGCCTGCTCGACCGGAAGTACAAGATCGGGTACGTCCGGCTCGGGCCGATCGAGTCCGAGCTGGACAAGCGGTTCGGGGGCCTGATGGCCGACCTGGAGAAGCGCGGGTGCCGGGCCCTGGTGCTCGACCTCCGGTGGTGCCCCGGCGGGTACGTGAACGAGGCCGCCGGCATCGCCGGGCTGTTCCTCCCGGGCGGGGCGGTGGTCGCCAAGATGGAGTACCGGAACCCGGCCCGGGCCGGCACCGGGTCCGAGGTCACCGCCCCGCCCGGCGGCGGCCGGTACACGGCCCTGCCGCTGGTGGTGCTGGTCGGGGCGGAGACGGTCGGCGGCGGGGAGCTGATCGCCTCGGCCCTGCGCGACAACGACCGGTGCGAGGTGGTCGGGCAGCGGACGGCCGGCCGGGCGTCGATCCAGAGCACCGTCCCGGCCGGGTTCGGGAACCTCCAGTTCCGGGTCACCACCGGCACCTCGTTCCGGCCGAACGGGAAGGCCCGGCAGCGGACCCCGGACAGCGGCCCGACCGACGACTGGGGCGTCCGGCCGGACCGCGGGCTGGAGGTTCCGGTCACCCCGGACAAGGCGGCCGAGCTGCGCCTCCATGCCGAGCGGCACGCCCTCCGCCCGGCCGACAGCCGGGAGGCCCTGCCGTTCGACGACCCGGACGCCGACCCGGTCCGGCTGGCCGCCCTCGCCCACCTCCGCAAGAAGCTCGGCCCGCCGAAGTGACGGGGCCCCCGACGAGCCGGGCGCGTGAGCGACGGGGCCAAGCCGGGTCCGTCGCTCACGCGCCCGGCTCGTCCGCCCCGCCGTGTCCCCGGCCGCCACGCTTCACTATCAATACTCCCGACTCCTCTCCACCCGGAACCCCGACATGCCGGTCGTCACCGTCCGGGTCACCCGCGACGGGGTGACCGCCGAGCAGAAGGCGCGGATCGTGGCCGAGATCACCCGCACCCTCGGCGAGGTGCTCGGGAAGCGGCCGGAGCACACCCACGTCATCATCGACGAGGTGGACCCGGAGAACTGGGGGTTCGCCGGGGTCCTCACGACCGAGTACCGGAAGGCCGCCCCGCCGGGCGGGTGACCCCGGCGTTAGGCCGGCCGCCGGCGGCCGGTATGGACCGTTGGCACGACACCTCGCGGGGACCCGCATGAGCTCCCGATCGCACCGCCCGGCCGGGCTCCTGGCCCTGGCCGCCGGCCTGTCCGCCGCCGCCGGGTGCGGGAAGGCCCCGCCCCCGCTCCCCCCGCCGGACGCCCCGACGGTGAGCGTCCGCAGCCCGCAGGTCCGGCCGTACGCCCCGACCAAGGAGTTCACCGGCCGGCTGGTCACCAAGGACCCGGTGAAGGTGGTCCCGCGGGTGAGCGGGATCGTCGTCCGCAAGGCGTTCCTGGACGGGGACGCCGTGGTCAAGGACAAGACCGTCCTGTTCGAGATCGACAAGAGCCTGTACGAGGCGGACCTGAACAAGGCGAAGGCGGACGTGGCCAAGGCCGAGGCCGACGCGAAGAACTGGACCGCCCAGATCAAGCTCGCCGAGGTCGACCTGGCCCGGGTCACCACCGGGTTTCAGAAGGGCGGGATCGCCCAGACCGACGTGGACAGGGCCCAGGCCACCCTGGACGTGAACAAGGCTCAACTGGACGTGGCCAAGGCCGCCAAGGAGGCGGCCGTCGCCGCCCGGGACAAGGCGGCCGACAACCTCGGGTACTGCACCATCCTGGCCCCGACCACCGGCCGCACCCGCCAGGCCCAGGTCGCCGAGCGGAGCCTGGTGGACGCGTACAAGACGGAGCTGGTGGTGGTCGACCCGGTGGACGAGATCTACGCGATCTGGGACGTGGACGAGCTCACCTCCCTGTGGTACCGGGACCAGATCTTCCAGAAGAAGGAGATCCCGAACCCGCGGGACAAGGACACCCCGCTCCGGTGCCACATCACCCTCCGGGACGGCCGCACCTACCCGGCCCCCGGCCGGCCGGGCGTGCCGATCGACTTCTACGACCCGGAGATCGTCCGCAGCACCGGCACCCGGACCGTCCGGGCCACCTTCCCGAACCCGGACGCCGCCCTGTCGTCCGGCGACTCGGTCCTGGTCCGGGTGGACGCCGGGAGGCCGCGGCAGGTCCTCACCGTCCCGGAGGCGGCGGTGTTCGCCCAGCAGGGCAAGCGGTACGTGTACGTCCTCGGGCCGGACGACGCGGCCCAGCTCCGGGAGGTCGAGCCCGGCCCGCCGTTCGACGGCGTCGTGATCATCGAGAAGGGCCTGACCACCGCCGACCGGGTGGTCGTCGACAACCTGCTCCGGGTCCGCCCCGGGGCGAAGGTGCAGGCGCAGAAGTGACCCGTTTAGCCGCGACGCGGAGTCCTCGGAGCGGAGCGCGCTCCGCTCCGAGGACTCCGCGTCGCGGCTAAACGTCCCTGGTGTTCAACCCCCGCGAGTTATGGCCCACTTCTTCATCACCCGGCCCGTGTTCGCGATGGTCATCTCCGTCCTGACCGTCCTGGTCGGCGGGCTGGCCCTCACCCAGCTCCCGATCGCCCAGTACCCGGAGGTGGTGCCGCCGCAGGTGGTGGTCACCGCCGCGTACCCCGGGGCGGACGCCCGGACCGTGTCCGAGACGGTCGCCGCCCCGATCGAGCAGGAGGTGAACGGGGTCGAGGGGATGCTGTACATGGAGTCCCAGGCGACCAACGACGGGGCCCTCCGGCTGACCGTCACCTTCCGCCTCGGGACCAACCCGGACATGGCCCAGGTGCTCGTCCAGAACCGGGTGTCGATCGCCCTCCCGCGGCTGCCGGAGGAGGTCCGCCGGCTCGGGGTGACGACGAAGAAGCAGTCCACCGCCATCCTGCTCGTCGTCAACCTGTTCGCCACCACCGAGGCGAAGACCGACAAGGACGTGTTCGAGCAGCAGCTCGCGGTCAGCCGGCAGGCGAACCTGCAGGTGAAGGACGAGCTGGCCCGGATCGGCGGGGTCGGGGACGTGTTCCTGTTCGGGAACCGCGACTACTCGATGCGGGTGTGGCTCCTCCCGGACCGGATGACCGACCTGGACCTGAGCCCGGCCGAGGTGGTGGACGCGATCCGGAAGCAGAACGTGCAGGTGGCGGCCGGGCAGATCGGCCAGCCCCCGGCCCCGAAGGGGCAGAACCTGCAGATGGTGATCAACACCCAGGGGCGGCTGCGGACCGAGCAGCAGTTCAAGGACATCGTGGTCAAGACCGGGCCGGCCGGGGAGGCCCTGGTCCGGCTGTCCGACGTGGCCCGGGTGGAGCTGGGGGCGAAGAGCTACGACTCGTCCAGCGCCCTGGACAACAAGCCGTCGGTCGGGCTGCCGGTGTTCCAGCTCCCGGGGTCGAACGCGTTCAACACCGCCCGGGACATCAAGGAGAAGATGAAGGAGCTGCGGGCCGATCCGGGGTGGCCGCCGGGGATCGAGTACGACATCGTGTTCGACCCGACCGAGTTCATCCAGGCGTCGGTCGAGGCGGTGGTCGAGACGCTGGTCGAGGCCATCGTCCTCGTCTTCATCGTGGTCCTGCTGTTCCTCCAGAACTGGCGGGCGGCGCTGATCCCGATGCTCGCCGTCCCGGTGTCCCTGGTCGGCACCCTGGCGGTGATGTTCGCCCTGGGCTACTCGATCAACAACCTGACGCTGTTCGGCATGGTGCTCGCCATCGGCATCGTGGTGGACGACGCGATCGTCGTGGTCGAGGCGGTGGAGGGGCACATCGCCAAGGGGCTGTCGCCGCAGGAGGCGACGGAGAAGGCGATGTCCGAGGTGGCCGGGGCGATCGTCGGGGTGTCGCTGGTCTTGTGCGCGGTGTTCGTCCCGGCCGCCGTCATCCCGGGGCTGACCGGGCAGTTCTTCAAGCAGTTCGCCGTCACCATCGCGGTCTCGACCCTGCTGTCGGCGTTCAACTCGCTGACCCTGAGCCCGGCCCTGTGCCCGCTGCTGCTCCGCCCGCACCACGCCCCGAAGGACCCGATCGACAAGGCCCTCCACTACACCCTGGGGTGGTGGCTGTTCCGCGGGTTCAACTGGACCTTCGACCGCGGCACGAGGCTGTACGGGCACACGGTCGGGTGGCTGATCCGCCTCGCCGTCGTCGTGCTGGCGGTGTACGGCGGCTTGCTGGCCCTGACGGTGCTCGGGTTCGGGTCCGTCCCGGGCGGGTTCATCCCGCAGCAGGACCAGGGGTACCTGGTGGTGAACGTGGAGCTGCCGGAGGGGGCGTCGGTCGAGCGGACCGAGCGGCTGATGGCGGAGGTGGCGAAGCGGTGCCTGGAGACGGACGGGGTGAGCCACACCGTGCAGATCGCCGGGTACTCGATCTTCGCCAGCGCGAACATCCCGAACGCCGGCGGGATCTACGTCCCGCTCAAGCCGTTCGCGGAGCGGAAGGGGCGGGCGGCGGACGACGTGATGCGCGACCTGAACGGGAAGTTCGCCGGGCTGCGGGAGGGGACGGCGACCGCGTTCGGGGCCCCGCCGATCCTCGGGCTGGGGAACGCCGGCGGGTTCAAGCTGCAGGTCCAGGACCGGGGCGGGCTGGGTTACGAAACGCTGGAGGGGATGACCTGGAACCTGGCCGGGGAGCTGACCAAGCCGGGCCCGGACGGGCGACCGTCCGGCATCCCGGCGGCGTTCAGCGGGTTCCGGTCGAACAGCCCGCAGGTGTCGGTCCGGGTGGACCGGGACCGGGTGGAGCAGATGGGGGTGTCGGTGTCGGCGGTGAACGACGCCCTGCAGTCGTACACCGGGCAGGTGTACGTGAACGACATCACCCTGGAGAACCGGAACTGGCAGGTGACGGTGCAGGCGGACGGGGCGTTCCGCGGGCGGGTCGAGGACCTGTACCGGATCAAGGTGCGGGGGCCGGCCCGGCCGACCGCCCCGCAGGGGGACATGATCCCGCTCTCCGGGCTGATCCGGGTCGGCCCGGCCCAGGGGCCGGTGAAGGTGAACCGGTACCAGATGTTCCCGGCGGCCGACCTGAACGGGTTCACCATCCCGACCCTGATCAGCTCCGGGCAGGCGATCGAGAAGGTGGAGGCGCTGGCGAAGCGGGACCTGCCGCCGGGGATGACGTTCCTGTGGACGGACATGGCGTACCAGCAGCAGGAGGCGGCGAACACCCGGGTGGAGGTGCCGGGGGTGTTCACGTTCCGCGGGGACACGACCCTGCTGGTGTTCGGGCTGAGCGCCCTGGTCGCGTTCCTGGTGATGGCGGCCCTGTACGAGAGCTGGCTCTTGCCGCTGGCGATCGTGCTGATCGTCCCGATGTGCCTGCTGTGCGCGGTGGCCGGGCTGATCGTGACCGGGCTGGACCTGAACGTGTTCGTGCAGATCGGGCTGGTGGTGCTGATCGGGCTGGCGACGAAGAACGCGATCCTGATCGTCGAGTTCGCGAAGCAGAAGCGGGAGGCCGGGCAGCCGCGGCGGGAGGCGGCCATCAACGCCGCGGCCCAGCGGCTCCGGCCGATCCTGATGACCAGCTTCGCGTTCATCCTCGGGGTGGTGCCGCTGGTGACCGCGACCGGGGCCGGGGCGGAGATGCGGAAGTCGCTCGGGACGGCGGTGTTCAGCGGGATGCTCGGGGTGACGGTGTTCGGCATCCTCCTGACCCCGGTATTCTACGTCGTGATCCAGCGGCTCCGGGACCGCGGCGGGGAGCCGGCCCCGGCCGCCCGCCCGGCCGGCGCCGGCCTGCCGGCCGACCGGAACGGACCGCCCGCCCCGGCGGCGAAGCCGGAACCGGAGGGCGCGGCGTGACCGTCCGGGACGCGACCGAGGCCGACCTGCCGGCGGTCGTGGCGATCTACAACGCCGCGATCCCCGGCCGGACCGCCACCGCCGACCTGGAGCCGGTGACGGTCGAGAGCCGCCGCGGGTGGTTCGCCGAGCACGACCCGGCCCGCCGCCCGCTGTGGGTCGCGGAGGAGAACGGCGAGGTGGTCGCGTGGGTCGGGCTGAGCTCCTTCTACTGCGGCCGGACGGCCTACGCCGCGACGGCGGAGGTGAGCATGTACGTCGCCCCGGGGCACCAGGCCCGCGGCCTCGGCCGCGACCTCCTGCGGCGGGTGATCGAAGCCTGCCCGCGGCTCGGGGTGACGACTCTGCTGGCGATGTACTTCGACCACAACGAGGCGAGCCGGAGGCTGTGCGCGGCGGTCGGGTTCGAGCCGGCCGGGCACCTGAAGCGGATCGCGATCCTCGACGGGGCCGAGCGCGGCCTCGTCATCGCCAGCCTGCGGGTCGGGTCATGACGCCGCTCCCGTTGTTGCAGCAGCGCGAGGTCGAGGCGAACGTGATCGCCCCGCTGGTCCGGGCGTTCGCGGCCGAGGTCGGCGAGGAGCGGGCGCGGGCGATCCTGGTCCGCACGGTCGAGGAGTTGGCGCGGCAGGCCGGGTGCGCCGCGGCGGAGCGGCTCGGCGGGAACGACCTGGCAGACCTGAAGCGGGCGGTCGAGAAGTGGACCGAGGGCGGGGCGCTCGAACTGACCGTGCTGCGGGACGACGCGGCGGCGTTCGAGTTCGACGTGACCCGGTGCCGGTTCGCCGAGATGTACCGCCGGCTCGGGCTGGCCGACCTCGGCCCGCTCCTGTCGTGCAACCGCGACGCGGCGATGGTCGAGGGGTTCAACCCGGACGTCACGCTGACCCGGACGCAGACGATCATGCAGGGCGCGACGCACTGCGACTTCCGGTACGCGAAGCGGTGCGGGCCGGGCGAACCCGGAGCGTGAGCGACGGGGTGGCGCCACCCCGTCGCTCACGCTCCGGGTTCGCCCGGAGCGGTTCGGCGCTGGCGTCCGCGTCGCCCGTCGCGGATAATGCTTCCCGCTGCCCCTTTCCCCAACCCCCACCCGCCATGACCCGCGCCCTGCTCGCGGCCGCGCTCACCGCAGCCGGCCTCCCCGCCCGGTCCGCCGCCGACGTCAAGTTGCCCCAGGTCCTCAGCAGCCACATGGTGCTGCAGCGGGACGCGGCCGTCCCCGTCTGGGGCACCGCCGCCCCGGGCGAGGCGGTGACGGTGAAGTTCCGCGACCAGACGAAGACCGCGACCGCCGACAAGGACGGTAAGTGGGCGGTGAAGCTCGACGCCCTGAAGGCCGGCGGGCCGGACGCCCTGGTCGTGTCCGGGAAGAACACCGTCACCCTGGACGACGTGCTGGTCGGCGAGGTGTGGGTCGGGTCCGGGCAGTCGAACATGGCCGGCCCGGTCCGGGGGTACGCGAAGGGCGACCCGGGGCTGGCGAAGCTGGCCGCCGGCAGCCACCCGAAGCTCCGGCTCAGCAAGAGCGGCGGGGCGTGGCAGGAGGCGACCGAGCCGGCGGTCGGCGCCCACTCCGCCCTGCTGTTCGCGTTCGGGGTCCACCTCCAGAAGGAGCTGGACGTGCCGGTCGGGCTGATGGTCGGGGCGGTCGGCGGGACGCCGTCCGGGTACTGGCTGAGCGAGGAGGCGTACCGGGCCGACGCGGCGTGCAAGGCGGTGGCGAAGAAGGCGGCCGAGGCGTACGACCCGGCGCAGGCGAAGGCGCAGCACGAGAAGCAGTTGCTGGCGTGGGAGAAGAACGTCGAGCAGGCGAAGAAGGACGGGAAGAACCCGCCGCAGAAGCCGCTCCCGCCGGCCCCGCCGGGCGAGTCCGGCGGCAAGATCGGCAACCTGTACCAGACCCACGTCCGGCCGATGCAGCCGTTCGCGATCCGCGGCGTCTTGTGGGACCAGGGCGAGAGCGGGACGGCGATCACCGGGGTCGACCAGTACACGCTGATGGGCGCCCTGATCCGCGGGTGGCGCAAGGAGTGGGGCCAGGGCGACTTCCCCTTCATCTACGTCCAGAAGGTCAGCGGCGGCGGGTGCGCGTGGGACAAGGCCGACCCGGTGACGAGCGAGGGCGAGGCGTTCACCCCGCTGCCGAAGGCGGTGCCACCGACCGCGGACGGGCTGTACCGGGAGACGCACGTCCGGATCATGACCTACCCGAACACGTTCATGGCGACGAGCAGCGACCTCGGGCCGGGGGTCCACCCGACGAACAAGTCCGGGTACGGGGCGCGGGCCGCCCGGGTGGCGCTCGGCGGGGTGTACGGGAAGAAGGTGGCGATCTACGGCCCGGTGTACAAGGCCCACGCGGTCGCCGGCGACAAGGTGCGGGTGACGTTCGACCACGTCGGGCAGGGGCTGGCGTTCCGCCACGGGGACAGGCTGCAGGGGTTCGCCGTGGCCGGGGCGGACGGCGTCTTCCACTGGGCGGACGCGGCGATCGACGGGGACGCGGTGGTGGTATCGTCGCCGGCGGTGCCGAAGCCGGCGGCGGTGCGGTACGGGTTCGCGGCGAAGCCGGCGTGGGCGAACCTGTTCAACAAGGACGGGCTACCGGCGCTGTCGTTCCGGACCGACCCGGACGGGAATTGAACGCACCCGAGCGGGGGGCGTCAGCCCCCTGTGGCGTCGGACACACAGGGGGCTGACGCCCCCCGCTCAGTGGGGACCCCGACGAGACCGCGGAACGGCTCGCCGAGCGCCGCCTCGATGTACGGCGTCACGCCCCAGAACCGCTTCAGCTCCCGGTACTCGGCGGCGTGGGCCGGGTCGCCCGGCGGCAGCCCGCGGACGGCCCGGATCATCAGGTTCCGGGCGGTGTGCTCCGTCCCGACGAACTCGACCACGTCCGTCCGGTAGCCCGTCACCCGCAGCGCCAGCGCCCGGAACGCGTCGGTCACCAGGTCGGCGGCCCGCTCGCGGAGGATGCCGTGGCGGAGCAGCGGGCGGAGTACCTCCGCCGGGCCGTCGGGTCGCAGCTCGCGGTTCAGGGCGTGGTGGCAGCACGGGACGCTCAGCAGCAGCTTCGCCCCGCCGCGGACCGCCTGCGCGATCGCGTCGTCGGTCGCCGTGTCGCAGGCGTGCAGCGCCAGCACGACGTCGGGCTTCGCGTCGAGTTCGCCGATCCGCCCGCACGCGAACGACAGCCCGCCGGCCCCGACCCGCTCCCCCTTCTCCACGCTCTTGCGGATCACTTCCTCGTTCACGTCCACCCCGAGCAGCCGGGCCGGGACGCCGGCGACCGCGTTCAGGTAGTGGTGGGCGGCGAGTGTCAGGTAACTCGACCCGCACCCGCAGTCGAGGATGTCGAGCGGCCGGCCGGGGCGGTCGAGGCCGGCGTCGGCGAGGGCGTGGCGGAGCTGCTTCAGGAACTCGTTGATCTGCGTGAACTTCGCCCGCATCGCCGACCGGACCCGCCCGTCGGCCGTGGCGATGCCCATCACCTCCAGCAGCCGGTCGGCCTTCCCCTCCGGCAGCGGCACGTCTTTCACACGGTTGTGCGGCTCCGGCGCGGCCGGCCCGCCGGCGGCCGTCCGCCGGCCGACCAGCACCTTCCCCTTCTTCGTGACGCGGACGTCGATCTCCTCCGCGTCGGTCGTCACGTGGATGCCGGAGAATCCGACCGCGAGCACCTCGGCGAGCGGCCCCACCGCGTCGGCGACGGGGTGGTTGCGGGTGGTGTCTTTCCGCTGGTCGAAGTACGAGAACTGGAGGTGCGGGCCGCCGCGGAGGTCGACCGGCCGGACCACCACCCGCACCCACGCCGACGGCGTGTCGCCGCGGGCCGGGCCGCCGAACGTGGCGCGGCGGAACCCGGGTCCGAGTACGGCGGCGGCGATCAGGTCGCGGGCGGGGTCCATGCGGGCATCATACCGCCGGCGGCTTCGGCTCGGGGTGCGGCGCCTCCCCGAACAGCTCCGCCCGCACCCGCTCGCGCTCCCGGTCGACCTGGTCGGCCGACGCCCCGAGGTCGCGCAGCACCGACTCGGTCATCGCCAGGGCGATCTCCCCTTCCCCGGCGAACACCCCGTCCGCCCCGGCCTTGAACAGGTCCGGCCGCTCGCGCAGGTAGGTCGCCCGGGCGAGCACCCGGACGTCCGGGTTCAGCTCCCGGGCCAGCCGCACCACCTCCCCGGCCCCGGTCAGCCCGGACGCGGTCAGGAACAGGGCCCCCGCCCCCGGCACCCCGGCCTCGGTCAGCGTCTCCCGGTGGGCCGCGTCCCCGTACACCGCCGCCACCCCCTCCGCTCGCAGCCGCCGGACCGTCTCCAGGTTCATCTCGACCACGGTCGGCGCGATCCCGTTCTCCCGCAGGAGCCGGACCAGCGTCCGCCCGACCGGCCCGTACCCGACCACCACCGCCCGGTACTCCGGGTCGGCCTCCGCCGCCTTCGCCCGGACGCGCTCCAGCCGGGTGCGGGCGGCGAGCCGGCGGGCCAGCCCGGGGCGGCGGGCCACCCAGGCGTCGATCGGGCCGACCAGCCGGAGCAAGAGCGGGTTCACCGAGATCGACACGATCGCCGCCGCCACCAGGGCGTGCCCGGCCTCCGGCGGCAGCGCCCCCAGGCTCTTCCCCAGGGTGGCGACGATGAACGAGAACTCCCCGATCTGCCCCAGGGCCAGCCCGATCCCGACCGCCGTCCGGACCGGCCGGCCGAGCGCCAGCGCCGCGGCGCAGGCCGCGACCGGGGTGCCGACCATGACCACCGCCAGCGTCGCCAGCACCAGCCACGGGTGGCCCGGGAGGAACGCCGGGTCGAACAGCATCCCGACGGAGACGAAGAAGATGACGGCGAACGCGTCCCGCATCGGCAGGGCGTCGGCCGCCGCCCGGAGGCTGAACTCGCTCCGCCCGACCACCATCCCGGCGAGGAACGCCCCGAGGGCCATCGACACCCCGAACCCCTCGGCCGACCCGACCGCGATCCCGGTCGCCACCACCAGCACGGTCAGGGTGAACAGCTCCCGGGAGTGGGTGGCGGCGACGTGCCGCAGGAGCCACGGGATGACCCGCCCGCCGACCAGCAGGACGGCGGCCGCCAGCCCGACGATCTTGGCCGCCGCCAGCCCGACCAGCCCGGCCGCCCCCGCCCCGCCGCCGCCCGGGCCGAGCACCGCGTGCATCAGCACCAGCACGAACACCGCGAACAGGTCCTGCACCACCAGCCACCCGACGGCGGCGTGCCCGAGCGGGGTGTGCAGCTCGTTCCGGTCCCCGAGCACCCGGGTCAGGACGACGGTGCTGGCGACCGACACGCACAGCCCGAACACCAGCGGGGCCGGCCACGCCCACCCGAACGCCGCCCCGACCCCGGCCCCGAGGGCGGTGGTGGCGGCGATCTGGGCCGCCGCCCCGGGGACCGCCACCCGCCGCACCGCGAGCAGGTCCTCGACGTGGAAGTGGAGGCCGACCCCGAACATCAGCAGGATGACGCCGACGTTCGCGAGCTCCTCGGCGAGCTTCGGGTCCGCCTTGAACCCGGGGGTGTACTCCCCGACCGCGACCCCGGCGAGCAGGTACCCGACGATCGGCGACAGCCCGAGCCGGTGGGTGAAGTACCCGAGGGCGAGGGCGGCGCTGAGCGCCCCGGTCAGGGTCAGGACGAGTTCGGGCGGGTGCATGCCGAGATGATACGGGCCGGGGTCAGTCACCGGCGAACGGGTCCACCCGGGTCGGCACCCGGAACGCCTGGTGGCACCGGTTGCACGCGTTCGCCACCCCGGCCAGCCCGGCCCGGGCCTTCGCGTAGTCCTTCGCCGCCGCCGCCCGCGCGAGGCCCGCCCCGGCCTCCCGCAGGTCGGCCGCGTGCCCGAGCCACTGGTCCTGCCCGGTGCCGGTCCGCGGCGGGCGGAATAGCAGCAGGTTCCCGGTCTCGGCGACCAAGAGCGCCTGCCCGCGGGCGAACGCCCACGCCTCGGCGTCCGCCGGCTTGTCCCGGAGCAACTTCCCGAGGCCACGCAGGTTCGCCGCGGCCAGCCCCTCCATCAGCAGCTTCGTCTCCGCCACCGGCTCCGGCCGCGGGGCCGCCTTCCCGCCCGGCTGCGACTGCGCGACCGGGACGAGCAGGCACCCCGCCCCGACCGCGGCGACCCCGACCCACGACCGGACCCGCGACATGATCCGTCTCCCATCCGGGGGCTTACGCCCCCGGCTCGCCCGGGACCTCCACCTGCACCTCGTCCCCGACCACGTGGACCGGGTACCACCCCGTCCTCACCCGCGGGCTGTCGGCCCACGCCCCGTCCGACAGCCGGAACCGCCAGTAGTGCCACGGGCAGGTGACGCACCCGTCCTCGACGTGCCCCCCGGACAGCGACGCCCCCATGTGCGGGCACAGGTCGTCGAGGGCGTAGAACGCCCCGCCCACGCGGAACACCGCCACGTCCTTCTTCCCGACGGCGACCACCCGCGACCCGCCGTCCGGGATGTCGCCCACCTTCCCCACGACCACCCGCTGGGCCACGCCGAATCCTCCCCGCCGGTCGGTGTCCGATCCGGGACGCGCGGCTATTGTACCACCACGGCCGAACGGGGGGCGGGACGTGCTGGAAGTCGAGGTCCGCTACCGCACCGCCGACCGCCCCGGGGTCGTCGCCCGCCTCCTCGCGATGGGGGCGGAGCTGGCCGAGGACCGGACCGACGAGGACCAGTACTACAACGCCCCGGACCGCGACCTGCGGGCGGCCGACGAGGCGTTCCGGCTCCGCCGCGTCGGGGTGCGGAACTACCTCACCCACAAGGGGCCGCGGCGGGACGCCGAGACCCGCACCCGGACCGAGACGGAAGTCCCGCTGGCCGACGGCCCGGAGGCCGCGGCCGGCGCCGCCCGGCTCCTCGCCGCGCTCGGATTCCGCCCGGTCGTCGTCGTCCGGAAGGCGCGGCAGGTGTACCGGTTCGCCCGGGCCGGGTTCCGCCTCGAGGCGTGCTTCGACGACGTGGAGCGGGTCGGCCCGTTCGTCGAGCTGGAGATCCTCGCCGAGGAGCACCAGTACGCCGCGGCGAAGGCGGTGCTGCTGGCGACGGCGGCGGAGCTCGGGCTGATCGAGGTCGAGACCCGGTCGTACCTCGGGATGGTGCTCGCGGCGCAGGGGACCGGGTCATGACCCCCGTCGTCACCACCGTCGCCGAGGTCCGGGCCGCGGTCGACGCGGCCCGCCGCGCCGGCAAGACGGTCGGGCTGGTGCCGACGATGGGGGCCCTCCACGCCGGCCACGCCTCGCTCGTCCGCGCGGCGGCCGCCGGGTCCGGGTTCGTGGTCGTGTCGGTGTTCGTGAACCCGACGCAGTTCGGCCCGGCGGAGGACTTCGCCCGGTACCCGCGCACCCTCGACGCCGACCGCCGGCTGTGCGCCGACGCCGGCGGGCACCTGGTCTTCGCGCCGGCGGTCGCGGAGATGTACCCCGAGCGGTCGGTGACGTTCGTGGAGGTGACCGAACTCGACCGGGAGTTGGACGGCCCGGCCCGGCCGGGGCACTTCCGCGGGGTCTGCACGGTGGTGCTGAAGCTGTTCAACGTCGTCCGCCCGGACGCGGCCCACTTCGGGGCGAAGGACTTCCAGCAGGCGCGGATCATCCGCCAGATGGTCCGCGACCTGAACGTGCCGGTGGACGTCCGCGTCGAGCCGACGGTGCGGGAGGCGGACGGGCTGGCGATGAGTTCGCGGAACCGCTACCTGTCCCCCGCCGAGCGCGCCGCCGCCCCCGGCATCCACCGCGCCCTGCGGAACGCCGCGGCCCGCGCGCAAGCCGGCGAAGCGGACGTGTCCGTGTTGGAGGCGGAGTTGGCGGCGGAGTTGGCCGCGATCCCCGGGGCGCGGGTGGACTACGCCCGGGTCCTCGACGCCGACCTGCTCCGCCCGCTGGCCCGCCTCGACCGCCCGGCCGTCGCCGCAGTCGCCGTGTTCCTGGGTACGACGCGGCTGATCGACAACGTCCTCATCCCCTGACCGCCGCCGCCCGATGTCCCACCCGCTGTTCGGCCCGGAACTGACGCTGATGCTCGCGGGCGGGGACGCCGCCGGGCTGCGGGAGTTCTGCGAGTCGCTCCACCCGGCGACGGTGGCCGAGGCGCTGGACGCCGAGTTCGCCCCGGACCAGGTGTGGGAGGTGATCAGCCAGGCGGACATCCGCACCCAGGCGGCGGTGTTCGAGTACCTGCCGCCGGCCCTGCAGGTGGAGATGGCGGAGAAGGCCCGGCCGCAGATGGGCCAGCTGCTGTCGAAGATGTCGCACGACGACCGGGCGGACCTGATGCGGCGGCTCCCGGGGCCGGTGGTCGAGCGGGTGATGCGGTTCGTCGACGAGGCGGACCGGAAGGACATCGCGACCCTGTTCCGGTACGCCCCCGGGACGGTCGGGGCGCTGATGACCACCGACTACGCCTGGCTGCCGGGGACGGTGACCGCCGCCGAGGCGGTCGACCAGCTGCGGGCGCAGGCCCCGGACAAGGAGACGATCTACTACGTCTACGTCCTGGCGGACGCGGCCCGGCGGGCGGACGGGAGCCTGGCCCCGCGGCGGCTGCTGGGCGTCGTCTCGCTGAAGGACCTGATCCTGGCCCCGCGGCACGCCCTGGTCCGGGACCTGATGGAGACGGACCTGGCCACCCTGCGGTACGACGAGGACGCGGAGGCGGTGGCGAAGCTGTTCGCCCGGTACGACCTCATCGCCGCCCCGGTGGTGGACGAGAACCTCGGGCTGCTCGGGATCGTCACCCACGACGACGTGCTGGACGTGGTCCAGCGGGAGGCGACGGAGGACCTGCAGCGGCAGGCGGCGGTCGGGCCGATCGAGGGGGACTACCTGGACGCCGGGTTCTGGGCGGTGTGGAAGAGCCGGGCGTTCTGGCTGGCGGCGCTGTTCCTGCTCCAGATGTTCACCATCAACGCGATGGCCCACTTCGAGGACTCGATCAAGCGGGTCGCCTTCCTGGTGGTGTTCATCCCCCTCTGCCTTTCGGTCGGCGGCAACTCCGGGTCCCAGGCCGCGACCCTGGTCATCCGGGCGCTGGCCCTGGGGCAGATCCGCCTGCGGGACTGGGTGCGGGTGTTCCGCCGCGAGCTCCTGACGGCCGCCGCCCTGGCCGCCCTCCTCGGGGTGCTGTCGGTCGCCCGGACGTACCTCCTGACCCCGTCGAACATCCGCGCCGACGTCCCGGACGGGTCGTTCTGGCACCTGACCTGGGTGGTCACGCTGGCGGTCATGGGGATCTGCCTGTGCGGGGCCCTGATCGGGGCCATGCTGCCGATGCTGCTCAACTGGTTCGGGTGGGACCCGGCCCTCATGTCCGCCCCGCTCATCGCCACCGTGTCCGACGTGCTCGGGATCGTCATCTTCTTCAACGTCGTCGCCCTGTTGTTTTTCTGACCCGGGGGCGGTCATGGCTGACGGGTGGCGGTGGGAGACGGCCGTCGCCGCGGGTTGCGTCGGCCTCTTCCTGGCCGGACGCGCGGCCGCCGGCTCGCCGCTCGACGAGTTTTGGACCGCCGTCCTCGCCGCGGCGGTCGGGGCGGGCCTCGGGTTCGGACTCGCCGGGTCCCGGCGCGGGTCGCGGAACAGCCGGTCCGTGGCCCAGGGGTGCCTCCTGCTGCACACTGTCTTCGCCCTCTTGCTCGCCACCTGGACCAAGGCCCGCTGATCAGGGCGGCCCTCCCGGTAAGCGTCACCAACCGCTCGTTTGCCGAACCCAATCCCCCTTCCCGGCCATCGAATAATGGCATCAGGGGTGGTGCGCAGCCGCCCCGGAAGGGAAGCGCCATGTTCCAGTCGTTGCGGCTCGGGAAGTTCTTCGGGATCGACCTGTACGTCCACGGGACGTTCTGGCTCTTGCCGCTGTTCGTCCTGCTGAGCGGGCTGTCGGCCGGCGGGAGCGTGGCCGCGGCCGGGGCCGAGGTCGGGTTCCTGTTCGCGGTGTTCGGGTGCGTGTTCCTGCACGAGGTCGGGCACGCCCTGGCCGCCCGCGCCTACGGGGTCGGCACCCGGGACATCACCCTGTACCCGGTCGGCGGGGTGGCGTCGCTCGACCGGATGCCGGAGAAGCCGGGCCAGGAGGTCGCGATCGCCCTGGCCGGGCCGGCGGTCAACCTGGTGATCGCCGGGGCGCTGCTCGTCGGGTTCGTCGGGGCGACGTACCTCTCCCCGTGGGTGCCGGACCCGGACAACGCCCTCGACGTGTTCGGCGCGCGGCTGATGGTCGCGAACCTGGTGCTCGCCGCGTTCAACCTGCTGCCGGTGTTCCCGATGGACGGCGGGCGGGTGCTGCGGGCGGCGCTGGCCACCCGGCTGACCCGGGTGCGGGCGACGGAGATCGCGGCCGGGGTCGGGGCGGTGATGGCCGGGGCGTTCCTGGTGCTCGGGCTGATCCTGCCGCACTTCGGGCTGGTGCTGCTGGCCGTCGTGGTGTGGCTGCTCGGGCAGGCGGAGCTGGCGGGGGTGCGGGCGCGGGCCGCGGCGACCGAGTGGGACCGGCAGGCGACCGACTGGGAGTCGGCGGCCGCCCCGCCGGCCGCCAACGGGTTCACCGGGCTGGTGTGGGACGAGGCGCGGCGGCTGTGGGTGCAGTACCGGGACGGGCACGTCGTCCGGGTGCTCGACCCGGACGCGTGACTTGGGCGAACCCGGAGCGTCAGCGACGGGGTGGGCGACGCCGTGAGGCAACCACCCCGTCGCTGACGCTCCGGGTTCGCCGTCACTCCCCGATCGGCTTGTCCCAGTCCGCCAGTTGCCGGCGGAGGTCGTCGAAGTTCAGCCCCGCGGCGGGCCGCGGCTCGGCCCCCGGGTCGCCGGCGTCGCGGGCCTTCGCCGTCCGCAGCGCCTCCTCCAGCCGCCGCACCCACGCCGGCACGTCCAACCCGACCCCGCTGACGTTCGCGGCCAGCGGGCCGACCGCCGCCGCGAGCCGGCCGAACGCCGGGTTGTCCTCGCCCTCCCCCGCCCGGGCCGCGTCCGCCGCCGGGGCCACCCGTGCCGCCGCCTGGTCGATCTCCAGCGGCAGGAGGAAGCGCTCCTCCAGCCGGTCGCGGATCGTCCGCAGCCGGACGCCGTGCCGCGTCTCGAGCGCCCCGAGCCGGTCGAGCAGGTCGTCGGCCAGCCCGGCGGTCTTGCCCGCGACGAACTCCCGCCACCGGGCCGCCAGCGCGTCGTTCCCGCCGCGGCACAGCACCTCGTGGGCCAGGGCCAGCGGCCGCAGCCGCCAGGCGTACCGGTCGTACCGCACCTTCACCCGCAGGAAGTCCAACAGGATGTGGATGTTCTCGCCGTAGTCCGACTGCGTCGTGGTGGTGTTGTAGTCGCGGTACTCGTCGTAGTGCTCGACCAGCGCCTGCAGCACCACCTCGGCCGACTTCGCGGTCCGGGCCTTGTCGAGTTCCCCGCCGGCCCAGTCGTCCACCAGCTTCGGCCGCTTGTCCGCGTCGTCCCGCCCGGCCTCGTGGTCGAGCCACGCCGCCACCCCGCGGGCCAGGATGCCGCGCATGTTCGACAGCCCGAGGAACGGCACCGTGAACAGGTCGCTGCCGTAGGTGCGGGCGAAGTCCCGGACCGGGGCCCAGTCGTCGTCGTCGGTCACCGACTCCAGCACCGACAGCCGCAAGGACTGGCTGTGCTGCACCCACAGCTCCTGGAACGCCTCGGCGAGCCGGAACAGCATCCCGGACAGCGGGCCGTCCGGGCCGGCGTCCTCGCCGCCGTCGGCGGCCGCGGCCAGCAGCGTCTCCACGACCCCGGTCAGGGCGGTGCGGAACAGTTGGTCGAAGCTGCTGACCCGGCGGCCCTCGGGCGGGCTGTTCCACTCCATCTGCCGGGCCAGCTTGGTCAGGTGGAACGTCTCCCGGATCAGCCCGAGCCGCGGCAGCCGGGTGAGCAGGTCTTCGAGGACGTGCAGCGCCGTCTGGGCGCGGAGCACCTCGCGCGGCTTCCCGCCGTCCGGCGGCGGGCAGTACAAGAGCGGCTCGCCGCGGAACTGTCCGACGAACCCCGGGAGCACCGCCCGCACCCCGCCGGCCGACCCGCGGGCCACCGCCCGCTCGATCCGGATCAGCAGCGGCTCCCACGCCACCGCGTCGGTGGCGGCCGGGGCGCGGCCGCCGGCCGACGGGAGTTCCGGCCCGGGGGTGAGCACCGCCGACAGCGCCCGGCCCGCGCGCTCGGTCTCGACGCAGGCCGACACCCCGAGTTCCAGGACGTGCCCGCGGAGCGCCCGGCGGCGGTCGAACTCGGTCATCCCCTCGTGCCCCGGGGCCGGGTCCGGGACTTCGACCGCGGTCACCCGGTCGAGGAACCCGACGAGGGCGTCGTGGGCCCGGCGGGCGGACCCGAGCCACCCGCCGACCGCCTCCTGGCCGGCGGGGTCGGACCGCGGCCACAGGTCGGGGCGGGCGGCGAGCCGCCACAGCTTGGCCACCGCGTGGAGGAACCGCAGCCGCTCCTCCAGGGCGTCCGACTCGGCCTCCAGGGGGAAGTCGTGGCCGGCCCCCTTCGGCTCCCCGCCGCCGGCGACCGAGCCTTCTTCGCCGTCGTCGGCCGAGTCCTTGTACGTCATCCCCTCGTAGGCCGACTCGAACTCCGGCCCGCGGTCCTCGTCCGCGTCCTCGCGCGCCGCCCCGGCGAGCCACCCGGTCGGGTCGAGCCAGTCCTCGGGGGCGTTCGCCTCCAGCAGCTCGAAGAACCGCTTGACCAGCGCGGCCCGGGCCGCCGCCGGCACCACCTCGGCCGCCGCGACCGCCCGCACCCACCGCTCGGCCAGCGCCTCGAACGACGCCGACGGGTCCTCCAGCGGGACCGCCCCGCCCTCGGACAGCCAGGTCATGAGCAGGGCCATCGCCGCCCGGTACTCCTGCCGGGCGGTGAGCGGGTCGATCACCTGGGCGAACGCGGCCGGGCTGGTGAACCCCTCCCGGTGGCCGCGCCAGAACGCCACGTCGTTCGACGCCGGTGTCCGCTTCGCCCACGCGGTCAGGGCCGCCGCCACGTGCCCGGCGGCGTCCGCCCGCTCGGTCCCGACGACCCGCGGCAGGTCGGTGACGGTGGCCGTGGCGAACCGGTCCCACCACTCGGCCAGCCCGCGCGCCCCGGCCGCCAGCCGCTCCCGGGTGGCCTCGTCCCCGGCCACCGCCGCCGCGGCCGACGCCTTCGCGTACAGGTCGAACTGCCGGCCGATCTGGTGGATCAGTTCTTCCGCCCGCGGGTCGCGGACGGTGTCCTCCCGGCCGGGGAAGATCGGGAACAGCCCCTGGTACCCGAGGATGTTCCACGGGTCGATGAGCGCCCCGCAGTCGATCCCGCGGCGCAACAAGTCTTCGACCTCGGCGAGCAGCCGGGCGGCGGTCGCCCCGTCGTTCCGGTCGGCGGCGAACCCGGCCTCGGTCTGGCGGATGCGGACCTCGGTCCCGAACCGGACGGCCGGGGCGGCGATCCGGACCGCCTGCGCGCGGGCCGCCGCCGGGTACCCCATCGCGGCGTACAGCTGCGCGAGCCGGCGGTCCTGGAGGTGGGCGGCCCGCTGGGTGGCGATCGCCTGGTTCAGGTACTGCCGCACCCCGGCGAACGGCTGCTGCCGCTTCTGCGCCTCGTCGCGCAGCCGCTCCCCGTGCGGCCCCGGGAGCTGCTTCAGGAGCCGCTGGTAGAACCCGTCCCGGTACCGGGCGATCCGCGGCACGAGCTTCGACAGGGTGACCGTCGAGTCGTGGTAGTTCGGCCCGGCCCCGCTCACCCCGGCCCCCATCAGGACCGTCCCGGCGAGCACCGCCGCCGCCTCGAACAGCCTCTCCGCCGGGTCGCCGCCGGGGCCGGCCGACGGGTCCACCCACGTCAGCAAGGTGTCGAGGGTCATCTGCCGGAGGACGAACCGGCGGTAGAACCCGCGGCCGTCGATGGTGTGCGGGTCCCACTCCCCGAACAGCACGTTCGGCCGCTTGTTGACCGGGTGGAAGTGGTCGTGGGCGCGCGGGTCGAACGCGAGTTCGTCGAGGTGGTCGGGGGTGAAGCTGGCCTCCTCCAGGAGCACCGGGTCGGTGGACGCGAGGAGTTCGAGCGCGGGGCGGATGACGTCGGCGTACCGGCCGGGGGCGACGCCGGCCCCCTTCAGGTACACCGGCACCGGCCGGACCTTCTCGTGCGGGTAGAAGTCGGTGTTCGGCCGGGTCTCCAGGACGGCGATCGGGCGGTACCCGACGTAGTCGTTCAGGAGGTGGATCGCTCCGGTGACGAGGCGGTCGGTCTCGTCCCACGGGGGGCCTTGCCGCAGGACCGCCTCGCACGCCCGGGCCAGGAAGAACGGGCCGAACAGCTCGCCCGGCGGCTGGTGGGCGAGCAGGTCGGCGTGGTGCGCGAGGTACGCGGCCGGGAGCCGGCCGAGGGCGGCGACGACCCCGCGGGCCTGGGTGGCGTCCCGGAACACCGCGGACCCGGACCCCTCCAGCTCGGCGAGGGCGGCGGCGAGCCACCGGTGCAGCGCCTCCCACGGGGCCGGCTCGCCGGCGGCCAGCAGGAACGCGGCGGCGTCGGCCAGGCCCTTCTGGAACTTCGGGTCCGGCCGGCCGTCGGAGAAGTTCAGGTACCCGAGCAGCTTGCCCGGGTCGGTCTTGCGGGACAGGTCGTGGAAGATGCCGTCCATCCGCGGGCCGTTCCTTTCCGCCCCGGGGGCCGCCCGGGCGTCCCTCCAGCATAAAACAACCGCGCCCCCGGACAAAGCCCGCGCCGGCCCCGGCGCGGGGGTTTCTCCCGAACTCGTTACCGGGCCGACAGACATGGCGCGTCCGCTGCGGCTCGTGGCTCTCATTTCCGGCGGCGGGACGACGCTCCAGAACCTGCTCGACCGGTCCGCGGCCGGGCAACTGGCTGGGACGGTGGTGGGAGTCGTGTCGAGTCGGGCGGACGCCTACGGGGTGGAACGGTCGCGGCGGGCGGGGGTTCCGGTGTCGGTGGTCGAGCGGGCGCGGCCGACGGAAGCGGTGTGGGCGGCGGTCCGCACCTTCACCCCGGACCTCGTCTGCCTCGCCGGGTGGCTGCACCTCCTGCCGATCCCGGACGAGTTCCGCCACCGGGTGCTGAACATCCACCCGTCGCTGCTGCCGGCGTTCGGCGGGAAGGGGATGTACGGCCGGCGCGTCCACGAGGCGGTGCTGGCGTACGGGGCAAAGGTGTCGGGCTGCACCGTCCACTTCGCCGACGATAGCTACGACACCGGGCCGATCGTGGTGCAGCGGTGCGTGCCGGTGGGGGCGGGGGACGACGCGGACGCGCTGGCGGCGCGGGTGTTCGGTGCGGAGTGCGAGGCGTACCCGGAGGCGGTCGGGCTGATCGCCGCCGGGCGGGTGCGGGTGGACGGGCGGCGGGTGGTCATCTCGGATTGAGGGCGGTCGGAGCGTCGTGGTAGAACGAGTCGAACAGAGGTGTCATCATGTCCACGACCGCGCCCGCGGTCCCCGGCTACCTGTCGGGAGACACGTTCCTGCTCGCCAAGCTGTCCGTCGTCCAGTTCCAGCGGATGATCTCAGTCGGCATCCTGGGCGAGGATGAGCCGATCGAGCTGCTGCAGGGGTACATGGTGGACAAGGTGAGTCGCGGGGCGGGCCGGGACGCGGCCCTGTGCGCCCTCGACGCCCTACTCCCGCCCCTCGCTCCCGCCGGGTGGCTCGTTCGGGGCCGTCGGCCATTCGTCCTCGCGGACAGCCAACTGAAACCGGATCTGGCGGTCGTCCGCGGGCCTGCCGCGGGTCTCGTGATCGAGGTGTCCGACGCCTCGCTCGACTTCGACCGGCTGAAGGGCCGGGTGTACGCCCGGGCCGCGACCCCCGTCTACTGGATCGTGAACGTCGTCGACAAGGTGGTCGAGGTGTACACGCAGCCGTCCGGCCCGGCCGACGCCCCCGCCTACGCCGACCGGCAGGACTACCCGGTCGGCACCGCCGTCCCGGTCGTGCTCGACGGCGCCACCGTCGGCACGGTTCCGGTCGCCGAGGTGATGGGCTGAGTCCGGTCCCACCGGTCTAGCGCCTACCACTCCGGTGAGTCGGCCCACGCAAAGTCCTCAGTCCGCGACGCCCCGCGCTCCAGGACCGCGCGCCAGAAGTAGCCGAGGGCGTCCGCCAGCGCCTCGTCCGGGCTGCCGCCCAGCCCCGCGAGCCAGTCCGGGTGGCCGTCCGGCCCGCGAACCGCCACGTTGAGGTGCGCGGCGAACGTCCCGTTGCCCCGCTCCAGTACCTTGACCGCGAAGCTGGCGAACGGGAGCGGCGCGGGCAGTGGCGGGCCGACCTCGAACACCGCCGCCACGCGGGAAACGACCGTGTAGCCCTGGAAACTCAGCGTTCGCCAGTCGGCCATACGTCCTCCGGCCCGCCCCCGTGGCCCTTCGCCGGCTTTACCAGGCTGCCGCCGCGGGGTAGTGTGAACGGGTCCCGTGTCCGATCCCCGACCGCCGCGAGGGCACCGCCGTGGACCCGCAAGTCAGCGCCGAGGTGAAGCAGAACCGGACCACCGAGTTCATGCGGCTGCTGCCGCTCGCCCTGGAACTCGCCGGCCTGCCGAAGGGCGACCCGGCCCGGCCGTTCACCGCCGACCAGATCGAGGGCCGGGCGATGACCGTCCGCACCGCCTACCGGGCCGCCCGCGCCCTGGTCAAGGACGTCGCGGAGAACGGGGCCTAGAAAAGTGTGAGTGCGAGTGTGAGTGTGGGGGAAGCAGGGACCTGAACTCCTGGCTTCCCCCACACTCACACTCGCACTCACACTTCCCGAACTCAGTCGTCCAGCGCCGTGTCCTCCATCGGCCGGGCGGCGGACGCCCGGACGGCGATCCCGGTGGCGGTCGCGAACTCCCGGCAGAAGGCGAGGGTGATCAGCACCTGGGTCGCCCCGCGGGCGGCCATCAGCTCCCGGGTCGGCCCGCCGACCAGCACCCGCGGCGGCCCGCCGGTGTCGCACAGCACCTCCACGTCGGTCCAACTCATCCCCCGCCGCCACGTCGTCCCGAGCGCCCGGAACACCGCCTCCTTCGCCGCCCACACCGCCGCGAACTGCTCGGTCGTCTGCTTCTTCCCGTTGCAGAACCGCACCTCCCGGTCGGTGTACACCTGCTTCAGGAACGCCTCCCCGTGGGCGTCGATCATCTTCCGCACCCGGGCGCAGTCCAGCACCTGGCTGCCGAGTCCGACGATGTCCATCCGCCGCCTCCGGGCTGAGCTTCGCACCCCCGGCCGCGGCCGGTAGAATCCGGTGGTTGATCTACTCCGCCCCGGAAGGACTCGCCATGCCCGACCTGCTCGCCGACCTGACCGACGACCAGCGGGCCGCGGTCACCCACGGGGACGGCCCGCTCCTGATCCTCGCCGGGGCCGGCAGCGGCAAGACGCGCGTCATCACCCGCCGCGTCGCGCACCTGTTGGAGCGCGGCGTCCGGCCGTGGTCGATCCTGGCGATCACGTTCACGAACAAGGCGGCCGGGGAGATGCGGGCCCGGGTCGAGCAGCTGGTGCCGGGGAACCGCGTCTGGGTGAGCACCTTCCACAGCCTCGGGGCGCGGCTGCTGCGGCAGTACGCCGACCGGCTCGGGTTCGACCGGAACTTCACCATCTACGACATCGACGACCGGAACAAGCTGGTGAAGGACGCCTTGGAGGCGACCGGGATCGACAACGTCCGGTTCAGCCCGGAGCGCATCGCCGGGGCGATCAGCAAGGCGAAGAACCAGCTCACCACCCCGAAGGAGTACGAGAAGGCGGCGACCGACTTCTTCGCCCAGACGGCGGCGAAGGTGTACCACGGGTACGAGAAGCGGCTGCGGGCGGCGAACGCGATGGACTTCGACGACCTGCTGTACCTGCCGGCGATGGCCCTGCGGCACAACGCCGAGCTGCGGGCGGAGCTGGATGCCCGGTTCCGGTACGTGCTGATCGACGAGTACCAGGACACGAACTCGGCCCAGTACGAGATCGCCCGGAAGCTGTCGCTGGACCACCCGAACCTGTGCGTGGTCGGCGACCCCGACCAGTGCCTGCCGCCCGGGACGCTGGTCGAAACCCCGGCCGGCCCTCGGCCGATCGAGACGGTCCGCGACGGGGACGAGGTGCTGTCCGGGATCGGGTGGGGGAAGGTCGCGCCGATGCGGGTCGAGAAGGTGATGGCGAACCCCCACCGCGGGAAACTCGTCCGGATCACCGTGGAGGGCGGCATCACCGTCCGGGCCACCCCGAACCACGTCTGCTTCGCCCGGCTCCAGCCCGACCCGAACCTGCACCACGTCTACCTGATGTGGAAGCGGGGGATGGGGTTCCGGCTCGGCACCACCCGCGGCGTCCGGACCAGCAAGAGCGGCCCGCTGATGTCCGGCCTCCAGGTGCGGACGAACCAGGAGGTCGCCGACGCGATGTGGGTCGCCCACACCTGCCGGTCGTCGTCCGAGGCGCGGTACTACGAGCAACTCCTCTCCGTCCAATACGGCATCCCGACGATGGTGTTCTTCGTCCGCGGGCGGAACATGGGGATCGGTCAGGACCTGATCGACCGACTGTTCCGCGAGGTGGACACCGAGGCGGGCGCGGCCCGGCTGATGGCCGACCTCCACCTCGACCGCCGCTACCCGCACCACCGCCCCGGGGCCGTCACCCGGGGCGGACTCGCCCGCCGGTTCGTCCAGTTCACCGTGTTCGGCGACCCCCGGCCCAAGCAGGAGGGCGGGCGGCGGTGGCACGAGCACCGGGTCCAGTTGGTGACCTCGGGGGCGGAACTGCGGGAGAAGGTGGCGGCCGCCGCCCTGCCGGTGCGGGGCGGGAACCGGGGGACGTGGCGGGTCGAGACCTCGCGGAAGGGGTACGACGACGCGCTGGCGCTGGCCGAGGCGATCAACCGGGTCGACCGGTTCGAACTGGTGTCGCGCGCCCGGCTCACCAAGTCGAAGGCGTTCCCGTTCCTGCCCGCGAGCCACCTGCACCCCGGGATGGTGGTCCCGGTGTGCACGGCGGGTAGGGTCGAAGAGCGGCTGGTCGAGTCCGTCGAGTGGGAGGACTACGACGGCCCGGTCTACGACCTGTCGGTCCCGAACACGCGGAACTTCGTGGCGGACGGCCTGGTCGTCCACAACTCGATCTACAAGTGGCGGGGCTCGGACATCAAGAACATCCTCGACTTCGAGCGCGACTTCCCGGACGCCCGGGTCATCACCCTGTCCAAGAACTACCGCAGCACCAAGGCCATCCTCCACGCCGCGTCCACCGTCATCGACCACAACAAGCAGCGCAAGAAGAAGAACCTCGTCACCGACAACGAGCAGGGCGAGCCGGTCCGCGTCGTCACCTTCGACAACGGCCTCGACGAGGCGGAGGGCGTCGTCACCCGGATCAAGGAGGCGGTCGCCGCCGGCCGGTTCCGGTACCGCGACCACGCCATCTTCGTCCGGATCAACGCCCTCACCCGGACCCTGGAGTCGGCGTTCGTCAAGCACGGCGTCCCGTTCCAGATCGTCAAGGGGCTGGCGTTCTTCGACCGCAAGGAGAACAAGGACGTCCTCGCCTACCTCCGGCTCCTCGTCAACCCGGCCGACACGGTCAGCTTCCTGCGGGTGGTGAACGAGCCGCCGCGCGGGATCGGCAAGGCGTCGCTCGACAAGCTCCAGGGGTTCGCCGCCGACCGCGAGGTCAGCCTGACGGACGCGGCCGGGCAGGTGGTCATGATCCCCGCGATCAAGGGGCGGGCGGCGTCCGGCCTGCGCGACTTCCACAAGATGATGGCCGACCTCCGCGGCCGGCTCGACCTCCCGCCGCACGACCTGGTCCGCCTCGTCCTCGACAAGAGCGGGTACGCGGCCGCCCTGCGCGAGTCCGGGGAGGACGAGGACGCCGACCGGCTGGCGAACGTCGAGGATTTGGTGACCGCGGCGAAGCAGTTCCACGACCTGAACCCGGACGGCACGGTCGCCGACTTCCTCGAGCAGATCGCGCTGTCGTCCGACGTGGACGGGTGGGACGAGCAGGCCGACCACGTCTCGGTGATGACGCTGCACGCGTCGAAGGGGTTGGAGTTCCCGGTGGTGTACGTGCTGGCGGTGGAGGAGGGGTTGTTGCCGCACGAGCGGAGCATGGGGCAGGCGGACGAGGTCGAGGAGGAGCGTCGGCTGTGCTTCGTCGGGATGACCCGGGCGATGAAGGAGCTGTACCTGTGCCACTCCCGGCTGCGCGAGTTCCGCGGGCAGATGAACTACGCGATCGAGAGCAGCTTCCTCCGGGAGCTCCCGAAGGACGGGGTCGAGCGGATCGACACGTCGCTGGCGAAGAACGTGGCGCGGAGCGCGGCGGACGAGTGGCGGGCGAAGGCGGTCGCGGCGGCCGGGGAGGGGGCGTACCCGGTGCGGCGGCGGACGGAGATCCGGCCGACGATCCCGGACGCCCCGGACACCGGACTGGCGGTCGGGGTGCTGGTGCAGCACGAGGAGTACGGGCTGGGGACGGTGCTGGACGTGTCCGGGTTCGGGGCCTTGCGGCGGGTGAAGCTGCGGTTCCCGGGCCACGGGGAGAAGACGTTCGTCGCGGACAAGGTTAAGCTCAGGGTGGTGGCGCGGAAGAAGGCCGGGGGGGAGTAGCGATGCGGGCCGCCGTTCTCGTTCTCGCGACGGGGTTCGTGGGCTGTGCGAAGCCGCAGCCGGCCGAGGTGCCGGCAGCGGCGCCGGTGGAAGTCGCACCTCCACCGTTGGAAGTGCCGAGCGACCCGCACACGGCCTACCGGTCCCGGTGTCACCGCGAGAGCGACGTGCCCTTGCTTCGTGCCCTCGCCCGCCGCGAGATCCGGCCGGGGGACGACATCGAACCGCTCGTCGCGCGGTTCCCCGAGTGCCACGTGCTGCGGCACGGGCCGTACGTCGCCCTGAGCTTCTCGCACGGCCGCGGGGGCACGGGCGTCACGGCCAAGAACGGGAAGGTGGTCGGCGGGGGCACGGGCAGTTGCACCTACCACGACGTGTTCTTCAGCACGCTGACCGAGGCGGAGCGCGAAGACTGCCGGAACAGCTACCACGCGGTGATGCATCGGTGGTACGCGTGCCGGGACACACTGCCCGCCGCGGTCGGGGTGCCGGCGTCGATCCTCGTTTGGCACCGGCCGTCGGACCGCTGACCGGGCGCGTGAATTCCCCGTGTAAGCCCGGGGCGGGCGGCGGGTAACTGCGTACATTCCCACGGACCGCTCGCCCGCCCGTCGCCCCGTCCCGGAGGATCCGAGTGATGACCCGTTCCCTGTTCGCCCTCGCCGCGGCCGTTCTGGTCGCCGCCCCCGCCCTCGCCGCCGAGGTCAAGTACCCGCTCACCGGCGAGAACACCAAGATCACGTTCACCGGGTTCAAGCCGGGCGGCAAGCACGACGGCGGGTTCAAGACCGTCACCGGGTCGGCGGTGGTCGCCGACGGCGACCTGACCAAGCTGAAGATCGAGGTCGAGATCGACTGCGACTCGCTGTTCAGCGACGACCAGAAGCTGACCTCGCACCTCAAGTCGCCGGACTTCTTCGGGGTGAAGGACAACCCGAAGGCGACGTTCAAGTCCACGAAGATCGAGAAGACCGACAAGGGGTACACGGTCACCGGCGACCTGACGATGCTCGGCAAGACGAAGGCGGTCAGCTTCCCGGCGGCCGTGGCCGCGACCGCCGACACCTTCACCCTGACCGCCGACACCAAGATCGACCGCACCCAGTGGGGCATGACCTTCGGCAAGGGGAAGATCGACGACGAGGTGGCCCTGAAGCTCGCCGTCACCGCCAAGAAGTGACGAGCACTCCGCTACGCCCCGCAAGAACCCAGGCCGTTGGCCTGGGCTGAGGGAGGGCGGGCCTTCGGCCCTCAGAAGCCCCGAAGGGGCGGCCTCCCTCAGCCCAGGCCAACGGCCTGGGTACCACCGACGCGGTCCGGGTTCGGCGCAAACGGCCCGGGTCGGGAGCCGAAACCCATGCCCCCGCTCCCGCCGCTCAAAGACACCCTCGAAGTCCTCGAGCACGTCGCCCTGCCGGCGGCCGGCGGGGCGGCGCTGGTCGCGGCCGCCGTCCTCGTGCTCGGCCGGTGGGCCGGGGCGACGGCGTCGGCGGCCGGGGCGGCGTTCGGGTTCGCGTGGGCGAACTACGCCGCCCGCCGCCTCGGGTGGGACGACGAGACCCCGCTACTCCCGTGGACGCCGGGCGAGGACGCGAAGCCGTGGCACCACCTGCCGCGCGCCGCGTTCGTGCTCGTCGCGGTCGGGCTGCTCACGCGGTGGGCCGGGCTGGTCGCCGCCCACTACCTCCCGGAACGCCGGTGGTGGGTGGCGAACGTGTTGGTCTGGCTGCCGCGGGCCGCGGCGGTCGGCGTCGTGAGCGGGTGGCTCGTCTCCGGTAAGACGGCCGGCGAGGTCCCGTGGCTCGTCCCGGCGCTGGCCGCCGCGATGCTGCTCGAATGGGTCGCCTTGGACGGCGTCGCCCGGGCCGGGGCCGGCGGGCAGGTCGCGGCGTACCAGTCGGCCGTGTTCGTCGCGGCGTCGGCGCTGCTGCTGTACCACCACTGGGCGAGCGCGTCGCACGTCGCCCTGATGATCGGCGGGGCGATGTTCGGCGTCGCGGTGGTCGCCGGGGTGGCGAAGGCGGACGCGAGCGGGGCGGTGCCGGCCGGCGTCGGGGTTCTGCCGGCGCTGCTGCTCGCCGGGCACGTCTCCCAGGACAGCAACATCCCGCAGGCCGCGTTCTGGCTGGTCGCGCTCGCCCCGCTCGTCCTGCTGCCGTTCCTCGTCCCGGCGGTGGCGCGGCGCGACCGGTGGTCCGTCCGCCTCGTCCGGGCCGCGCTCGTGTTCGCCCCGCTCGTCGCGGCCCTCGTCCTCGCCGCCCGGCACGAGCAACTCGCCTTCGAGTAGGGTGGCCCCGTACACTACCGGCACCGCCAACACTCACCCCGGTGCCGCCGCATGTTCGTCATCAGCGCCTTCGCCGACGAGATCAGCCCCGACCCGCGCGAGCAGGTCGCCGTCCTGAAGGGCTGCAACGTCCGGCACATCGAGTTCCGGTCGATCCACAAGACCAACGTCCTCGCCCTGTCCGACGACCAGGTCCGGGAGTTCAAGCGGCTCCTCGACGGCGAGGGGTTCAAGCTGTCCGCCATCGGGTCGCCGATCGGCAAGGTCGCGGTGGACGCGCCGTTCGAGCCGCACCTCGACCGCTTCAAACGGGCGGTCGAACTGTGCGGCGTCTTCGGCACCCCGAACATCCGGGTGTTCAGCTTCTACCCGCCGGGGAACGACCCGAACTTCGACCCGGCGAACTGGCCGGCCCACCGCGGCGAGGTGATGCGCCGGCTGTCCGTGCTGGCCGAGGCCGCGGCGGCCAACACGGTGACCCTGTTCCACGAGAACGAGCACCGCATCTACGGCGACTCCCCGGAGCGCGTCGCCGACATCTTCGCGACCGTGAACAGCCCCGCCCTCCGCGCCGCCTACGACGCGGCGAACTACGTGTTCGGGAACTACGACCCGGTGGACGGGTGGGAGCGGACGAAGGCGTTCACCTCGCACCTCCACATCAAGGACTGGAAGCGGAACTGGAAGGAGACCGGCACCGGGCACGAGAACGGCGTCCTCGCCGGGCACGGCGACGGGAACATCCCGCACAGCATCCGGGCGGCGGTGCAGTCGGGGTACAAGGGGTACGCCACGATGGAGCCGCACCTGCGCGGCGGCGGCCCGACCGGCGGGGTGACCGGGGCGGACCTGTTCCCGGTGGCGGTCGAGGCGTTCCGCAAGATCCTCCGCGACTGCGGCGGGCGGGAGGGTTGAAATCGGAACGCGGATGACGCAGGATGAAGCCCCGCGGATGAACGCCGGATCAAATCCTGTGTTCGGATCCGCGTCGATCCGCGTGCCTTGATCCTGCGTCATCCGCGTTCCGTTTTCTCCCGCTATGCTCACCGTTCACCTGCGGGTCAGCGACCCGGCCACCAACCAGCCGACGCCGGTGCGGGTCCGGGTGACCGGCCCGGACGGCACCCACTTCGCCCCGCTCGGCCGGTTCCCCGACGTCCCGCTCGGCCGGAACGAGGCGGTCGGCGGCCACCTCGCGGTCGGCCGGGAGCGGTGGTTCTACACCGACGGGGCGTGCGAGATCCCGCTGCCGGCCGGGGTGCCGCTCCGCTTCCAGGTGACGAAGGGGCCGGAGTACGCCCCGCTCGACCGGACGGTGACGCTCGGCCCGGGGCAGATGGCGCTGCGGTTCGCGGTCGAGCGGTCGGCCGAGCCGGTCCCCGGGCGGGTCGCGGTCGACACCCGCTGCCACTTCCTGTCGCCGCACAACGCCCTGCTCGAGGGGGCCGCCGAGGGGCTGGACGTCGTCAACCTGCTCGCCACGGTCCAGCCGTTCCCGAGCCTCGACGGCACCGCGTACCCGACCGCCCCGAACCTCACCGCGTTCAGCGGGCAGGCGCCCGCTCTGGGGCGCGACGGCACCGCGGTCGTGGTCAACACGCTCAACACCCACCCGGTGCTCGGCAAGGTCGCGCTCCTGCACTCCCACCGGCCGGTGTTCCCGCTCACGTTCGGCCCCCCGGAGGACACCGACGACTGGGGCGTGTGCGACTGGTGCGACCAGTGCCACCGCAAGGGCGGGCTGGTCGTCTGGGTGGACGCGTTCGAGCCGGCCGGCGGGCTGGTCGGCGGCGAGGGGCTCGTCGCGGCGGTCCTCGGCAAGGTCGACGCGATCGAGGTGACCGCCGCCCCGCGGAAGGCGCCGCTGTTGCCGTGGGTGTACCGGCTGTGGGACGCCGGCGTCCGGCTGCCGCTGGTCGGGGCGAGCGGGAAGGACAGCAACCGGGTCGCGGTCGGCGGCATGCGGACGGACGTGCGCGCGGCGGGCGAGACGTGGGTCGAAGCCGCCCGGGCCGGACGGGCGGTCGCCACGGCCGGGCCGCGGCTCGACCTCATTCGCGACGGCACCCGGTTCCGCGCGACCGTCCGGCCGGCGGGCGGCGTGGAACTGGTGGCGAACGGGCGGGTGGTCGCCGCCGGGCCGGAGGTGGCCGAGGCGGACGTCGCGGGGTCGGGGTGGGTCGCGGCGCGGGGCGGGCCGGCCGGGGCGTTCGCCCACACCGCGCCGGTCGCGGTCGGGCCGGTCGCCCGCCGGCCGGAGGCGGTGGCCGTGCTACGCCCGCTGATCGAGCAGGTCCGCGAGTGGGCCGGGGCGCGGGGCGTGTACCGCAACCCGCGGCGGCGGGACCAGTTGCTCGCCCGGTGCGCGGAGGCGGCCGCCCGGCTCGGGGAACTCCCGTAGCCCGCCGGGGCTTCCTATATTGGCCAGGTCACCGCCGCGGGAGGGCGCATGGCTTCGACCGAGAACCCGGCCACCGGACCCGACGCCGCTGCGGCCCCGGCCGCGCAGGAGTTCTGGCGGACCTGCCAGCACCTCGCCTACCACCTGGACAACGCCCCGGTCGCGGTCGTCGTCTGGGACGCCGAGCTGCGCGTCACCCGCTGGAACGAGGCGGCGGAGCGGCTGTTCGGGTGGACCGCGGCCGAGGTGACCGGGCGGCGGCTGTGGCCGGACTGGGCCGGGTTCTTCCCGCCCGGGGAGTGGGAGGCGGTGGTCGCCCCGGCCGCCGAGCGGGTCCGGTCCGGGGCCGAGCGGGCGGTCGTCGTCACCAACCGGAACCTGACCAAGGGCGGCGAGGTGCGGGTGGTGGAGTGGCGGAACTCGGTCCTGACCGACCCGGCCGGGAAGGTCGCGTCGGTCCTGTCGTTCGCCCTCGACGTGACCGGCCGGCCGGCGGAGGATTCGGACCTGGCGGCCCAGGCCGGGGCGGTGGCCCACGACCTGAACAACGTGTTCACGGTCGTCCTGGGGAACGTCGGGCTGGCCCGGCGGGAGTTGCCGCCCGCCGCGGCGGCGCACCTCGACCCGATCGAGCAGGCGGGGGTGCGCGGGGCCGAGCTGTGCCACCGGCTCACGGGCCTCGCCGGCCGGGCCCGGGACCCCGGCGAGGCGGCCCGGAAACCGCGGCCGGCGCCGGCCCCGCCGCGCCGGGAGGCGGCCCGGGCGCTGGTCGCCGACGACGAAATGTTCGTCCGCGAGCTGATGGCTTCGACCCTGGAGGACCTCGGGTACGAGCCGCTCCTGGCGGCCGCCGGGCCGGCCGCCCTGGAGCTGTTCCGCCAGTACCCGGGCGAGATCCGGGTGGCGGTGCTGGACGTGAGGATGCCGGGGTTGCGCGGGGACCAGCTGCTGGCGGAGCTGCGGGTGCTCTCCCCCGGGCTGCCGGCGGTGCTGGTGAGCGGGCTCCCCGACCCGCGGGCGGACCGCGGCGCCGGGGACGAGCGGACGGTGTTCCTGCCGAAGCCGTTCCGCCCGGAGGACCTGGCCGCCGCGGTCCGGCAGGTGATCGGCGGGGTGCAGGCGTAAATGAGTCGAGCGTCGGGGCGTCAGCCCGACGTGGTCTCAAGTACCACGTCGGGCTGACGCCCCGACGCTCGCCCGGGAACCGGCGGTCAGCCGTCGGCCTTCTGCTTGATGTCCTCCCGGGCCTCCTCGGCCTCGTGCTTGGCCTCGGTCGCCGCCTCGTCCGCCCGGTTCCCCGCCTGGTTCAGCTTCTGCTTCGCCCAGTCCTTCGCCTCCCCGGCCTTCTCGGACACGTGGTTGGCGGCCTTCTGCGCCGCCTCCGAAACCGCGTTCCCGGCCTCGGTCAGCTTGCCCTTGATGGTGTCCGCCATGATCGGCCTCCTCGCGGGTGTTGGGTGCCGCGGCGACGTCCGCCGCGGCGTTCCGCGAGAGGAAAATGCAACCGGCGTGCCAGATTCTCCGGAACCCGGGTCACTTCTTCAGCCCGGCCTCGGTGAACGTGTCCGGGGCGAAGGTCGGGTTGGGGACCGGGTTGCGGAAGTAGTACGTGGCGAGCAGTTCCCCGTCCGGGCGGTAGACCTGGGTCCCGACCTGCATCCACGTCTCGGCGTCGATCATCACCCGCACCCGGGTGAACCCCTCCCGCTCGATCACCTTCTCGTCGGTGACCTTCGGGTCGCCGATCTGGAACGCGTCCGCCTCCGGGGCCGGGCACGTCCGCTCGATGACGTGACACACCCGCCCGTCCAGCTCCGGCACCGGCTTCTTCCCCAGGTACTCTGTCTTCAGGGTGCCGGCCTCTTTCCGCTGCTTCCACGCGGTGTACGTGCGGAGCATGGACCGGTAGATGCCGGCGTCCCGGATGCAGAACCGGGACTTCTCCCGGGCCATCGCGTCCGTCGGGCCGACGGCGAACGCCTTGGCGAAGGCCGCCTTCGGCCGCCAGGTGATCACCCGGTTGTTCGTGCCCTCGGCCCCCGGCTTCTCGCTGTAGAGCGACCCGGTCATCTCCGACCCCATCGACCGCCGGGCCCCGGACTGCCACCTCATCAGCACCTCGCGGCTCAGCTCCCCGGTCGCCGGGTCCGGCACGTCCCCGCGGACGGACAGGGCGATCACCTCCTCGTCGGGCTCGTCCGGCGGGGCCGGCTTGCCCTGCACCCGCTCCTTCTTCACCAACGTCGCGGTCAGCCCGCCGGTCACCTCCCGCTTGTACCGCTCCAGGCACGCGAAGTACATCGCCACCGGGTCTTCGCGCGCCAGCCGCTCGAACTCCGCGGCGTCGGGCAGAGCGTACCCGGCCGGGACCTCGACCACCGGGGATGGCGGCGGGGGCGGGGGCGTGCGGAGGAACCGGTGGTACACCCCGGCCCCGAGGCTCAGCAGGGCGGCGACGAACAGCAGGCCGAGCACGGCGCGGCGCATCCGGGACCCCCTGGGAGGCGACCCGGACAGTGTACCCCGCCCGCCGAGGGCGACCAACGCCCGCACCCACCGCAGCAACTGGCCGTCCATGTTCCCCTCGCTCCCCGGCTCCCGGGGGTTGTGCAGGTTCCGCGTCCGCCCCGACCCGCCCGGGAAGTGCAGTTGCCCCCCGGGCCGGCCGATACTATCCACCGACCGCGGAACGTGCGACGGGAACCGGCGGGCGGACATGAGCCGACTCGGGTGGGTACTGCTGTTCGCCGCCGGGTCGGCCGGGTGCGTCCTGCCCCCGCCGCGGACGGACCTCGTCCGGGGGCCGGCCGACCCGGCCCGGCCGCTCGTCTGGGTGGCGGACGGGGCCGGCGACCTGAAGGGGTGTTCGACCGCCCTGGCGAAGGCGGGGGTCCCGGCCGAGCTGGCCGTGTTCCCGTGGTCGCACGGGCACTACCGGCTGCTCGCGGACCAGACGGACGCGGCCCACGCCCGGGAGCAGGGGGCGTGGCTCGCCGGGGTGGTCCGCGAGCGGGCGGCGCGGGAGCCGGGCCGGCGGGTGGTGCTGGTCGGGCACAGCGCCGGGTGCGCGGTCGTCCTGGCCGCCGGCGACGCGCTCCCGCCGGGCGCGGTGGACCGGGTGGTGCTGCTGGCCCCGAGCGTGTCGCCCGGGTACGACCTCCGCCCGACCCTGCGGGCGGCGCGGGAGGGCGTGGACGTGTTCTGCAGCCGGAAGGACTGGGTGGCGTGCGGGGCGGTCGTGCGGGTGGTGGGGACGACGGACGCCGGGCGGGTCCGCGGGCCGGCGGCCGGGCGGTGGGGGTTCCGGCCGGCCGCGCTGACCGACGCCGAGGCGGCGCGGCTGCGCCACCACTACTGGGACGAGGACATGGCCCGGGCCGGGCACGACGGCGGGCACCACGGGGTGCACGCACCCGGGTTCGTCCGGGCGTACCTGTTCCCGCTGCTGGCCGGCGGGACGTGACCGACGTGGAGGTTCCGATGCTACTCCGCCGGGTCGCCGCGCTGGGGGTCGGGTGGGTCGCGGCCGCCGGGGCGGCGGGCGGGCAGACCCGGCCGGCGGAGTTGCCGCCGCTGCTCACCCCGCCGCCGGCGACCCCCGCCCCGCCGCCCGGCCCGCGGGCCGGGCCGGGGCCGGCCGGGGAGTACGACCACGCCCACCTGTACCTGCCGGACTACCGCCCGGCGGGCGGGCCGGCCGAGCCGCGCGGTCTGCTCGCCCGATGGCGCGCCCGGGTCGCCGACCTCCGCGGGTCGCGGCCCCCGGGCTGGCCGCGCTGACCGCGGCCTCACCCCGCCTTCGCCGCACCCGCCAGCCGCGCCAGCTCCTTCACCGCCGCGGCCGGCCCGGCCTTCGCCCCGAACACCGCCGTCCCGGCCACGAACACCGCCGCCCCGGCCCCGGCCGCCAGCGGGATCGTGTCCGCGTCCACCCCGCCGTCCACCTCGATCTCGCACCCCGGGTTGTGCCGGTCGAGCAGCGACCGCAGCTGCCGCACCCGGGCCGTGCTCTCCGGGATGTACGCCTGGCCCCCGAACCCGGGGAACACCGTCATGCACAGGGCCAGGTCGATGTCCCGCAGGTACGGCTCGACCCGGTCCACCGGCATGTCCGGGTTGAACGCCAGCCCGGCCCTCTTACCCAACCCCCGCCGGATGTGGTCGAGGATCGGCCGCGGGTCCGGGTGGACCTCCAGGTGCACGATCAGGGTGTCCGCCCCGGCCGCGACGAACCCGTCCAGGAACCGGCCGGGGTCTTCGACCATCAGGTGGACTTCGAGCGGCAGCCGGGTGACCGGCCGCAGCCCCTTCACCACCACCGCCCCCATGCTCAGGTTCGGGACGAAGTGCCCGTCCATCACGTCGACGTGGATGCGGTCGGCCCCGGCCGCCTCGACCTCCCGGACCTGGTCCCCGAGGCGGGAGAAGTCGGCGGACAGGATGGACGGCGCGATCATCGGGACGCCTCGGAGAAAGCGGAACGCGGATGACGCCGGATCAAGGCACGCGGATAAACGCAGGATAAGACCGAGGGCGGGAGGAAGACAGGGGGGCAATCCCCTGCTCCTCCGTTCTGATCCGGCGCTCGTCCGCGGGGCTTCATCCCGCGTCGTCCGCGTTCCGTTTTATTGGCCCTCGGCACTCAGCGACACGTCGAGCTGCTGGCCGACGTACGGGCGGGCGGCCGGGTCGTCGATCGCGTAGATCACCTGCAGCACCCGGGTGTCCACCCGCTCCGTGTTTCCGCCGGTCAGCGACTTCTTCGGGATCACGTACGGCTCCACCCGGACGAACGAAATCGGGTACGTCTTGCCGGGCGCCCCGCGCGGGGCCGCGACGCCCTTCATCCCCTCCCGGAACCGGCCGATGTCGTTCTCGTCGATGTCCACCCGGACGTGGAGCCGGCCGACCGTGCCCAGCACCAGGAGCGGCGTGCCGGGGGCCGCCCCGACGTACTCCCCCGGCCGGACGTTCACCTGCAGCACCTTGAACCGCACCAGGTCGTCGTCCGGGACCGCCGGCCGGGACAGGCTGACGTCCGGCCGCGGCACCCGCGGGGCGAGCACCCTCAGCCGCTCCAGCTCGGTCTCGGTCGCCTTCACCTGCGCCTCCGCCTGCGCGACGGCGGCGGCCGCGATCTCCTTCTCCGGCCGCCACGCCCCGGCCTTGGTCAGGGCCAGCTCGGCGGACGCCTTCTCCAGTTGGGCCCGGGCCACCTCCGCCGCCGCCTTCCGGTTGTTCACCTCCTCGGTCGAGATGGCCGGGGTCGCCCGCACCCGGACGTACATCGCCTCCTTGTCCTCCAGGTTGGCCTTCGCCTCGGCCACCCGGGCCAGCAGCGGCGGCACCTCCTCCGCCCGCGGCTGGAGGTCCAGCTTCGCCGCCTGGGCCTCGGCGCTCCGCAGGGCCGCCTTCCGGGCCGCCAGCTCGGCCCGCAGCGGCCGGTCGTCCAGCTCGAACAGCGGGTCCCCGGCCTTCAGCTCCTGGTGCACCCGGACGTGCACCGCCTTCACCACCCCCGGCAGGTGGCTGCCGACCGCGATGTTCTCCGTCTCCGGCTCGACGATCCCGGCCCCGGACACCTGCCGGCCGAACGGGGACTTGCCCGGGTCCACCGGCGGGCTAGCCGGCGGCGGCTTCTGCTGCGACTTCACCATCTGGACGACAGCGAACGAGAACGCCGCCACCGCCAGCGCCGGGAGCAGGTATCTGGTGAGCATGACAACCCCCCGGGCGAACCCGGAGCGTGAGCGACGGGGTGGCGACCCACCCGGGGGTGTCGGCCCACCTGGGGGTGCCGCCACCCCGTCGCTCACGCTCCGGGTTCGCCGAAACCGGTACCGTTCTTCGCCTCGACGCCCTCGATCTTCCCGTCCGCCATCTTCACGATCCGGTCGCCGAAGTCGTACACCCGGCTGTCGTGCGTGACGACGATCACCGCCCGGTCCGGCTGGACGGCGACCTCGCGGATGAGGCCCATGACGGTCCGCCCGCTGGCCGCGTCGAGGGCGGCGGTCGGCTCGTCGCACACCAGCAGCCGCGGCTCGTGCACGAGCGCCCGGGCGATCGCCACCCGCTGCTGCTGCCCGCCGGACAGCTGCGACGGGTACGACTTCAGCCGCGCCCCGAGGCCGACGGCCGTCAGCAGTTCGGCCGCCTTCGCGACCGCCTTCGCCCGCGGCACCCCGGCGATCAGGAGCGGGACGCAGGCGTTCTCGACCGCGGTCAGCGCGGGCAACAGGTTGTACTGCTGGAACACGAACCCGATGTTGTCGCCGCGGAACCGGACCTTCCGCCCGCCGCCCATCCGGGTCAGGTTCTCGCCCAGCACCTCGACCTCGCCGCGGGTGGCGTCGAGCAGCCCGGCGACGACCGAGATGAGCGTCGTCTTCCCGCACCCCGACGGCCCGACCAGGAGCACTAGCTCCCCGTACGGCAGGTCGAGCGACACGTCGGCCAGCGCCACGGTCTTTGTCGCGTCCGCGCCGAACTCCTTGCTCACCCCGCTCAGCCGGACCGCCGGCCCCGGCCCGGAACCCGGTCGGAAGGAGAGGGTCGCGGCACCCGCGTTGCTCGCCGGTATCATGGAATGGCCCCCGGTCCCCTGGTCCCGCCGCCATGTCCGACCGCTTCCCGCACCGGTTCACCCCCGAGTCCGGCCTCGCCCGGTGGGAGCGGCTGCGGGTCGAGGACCTGCCGTTCCGGGCCGCGGTGCTGAACACCGTCTCGTACTTCCGCAAGGCCGTCTACAAGAAGCGGTCGGCCCCGGCCGAGGCGGTGCGGCACTTCGACGCCCAGCGGCAGCTCCTCCGCCACCTCCGCGACCAGCCCGCCCCGGCCGACGCGGCCCGGCTCGCCCTCGTCGGCGACGTCATGTGGATCCGCGACGGGTGGGGCGACTTCCTCGACCCCGGCCTGCTCGACCACCTGAACGGCCACGACGCCGTCCTCGGCAACCTGGAGTCGGTCATCTCGCCGCGGTTCAAGGTGCCGCGGTTCTTCCCCGACTACCTGACGTTCAACTCGCACCCGAACCTGGTCCGGGCGTTCCGCCGGCCGGACGGCCGCAGCACCTTCTCGGCCCTGTCCACCGCGAACAACCACGCCCTCGACCGCGGGGAACTCGGCGCCCGGGACACCCTCGCCTTGCTGGACGAACTCGGCATCCCGCACTCCGGCGTCCGGTTCGACCCGGCCGCCCGGCCGTACGCGGTGTTCGACGCCGGCGGGCTGCGGTGGGGGTTCTACGCCGCCGCGTGGGGCCTGAACTCGTTCGTCGCCGGCAACCCCCACGTCCACATGAACGCCCTGCCGGCCGGGGTGTTCGCGCCGGGGGCGACGGTCGAGTTGCCCGAGATCCGCCGGGCGCTCGCCGGCATGGCCGCGGACGGGTGCGACATCCGGGTCGTCGCCCTGCACTGGGGGTACGAGTTCGAGTACTACCCGGACCCCGGGGTGATGCGGGTCGGGCACGAGGCCGTCCGGCTCGGGGCCGACGTCGTCCTCGGCACCCACCCGCACGTCCAGCAGCCGTGCGAGGCGCTGTTCGTGAACGGGTACGAGCAGCGCCTGCCCGAGCCGGCCCGGTCGCTCGCCGCGGACTCGGCGCTTGAGGCCGACGGCCCGCCGCGGAAGGCGCTCGTCGCGTACTCGCTCGGGAACTTCGCCACCACGATGTTCACCTTCGCCTGCAAGGTCGGCTGGGTGCTGAGCCTGAACGTCTTCCGCGACCCGGCGACCGGCCGGGCGGACTGGGCGCCCGGCGACTCCGCGTTCGTGGTCAACGTTCCGCGGTTCGGCCGCCCGCCGCGCCGCCGGCTGATGCTCCTCGACGACTACCGGCGGCTGTCGCGCGACCACGGCGGCGTCCCCGCGAAACAGGAGGAGTACCTGGCGTTCCTCGACCGGCACCTGCAGGGCTGACCCGAACAAAACCAAAGCAGAATCTAACCACAGAGTCACAGAGGGCGCAGAGGAAGACCAAACACCGAGAGAACGCAGGGTTTGGACACGGCCTCCTGTCTTCCTCGGTGTTTCTTCCTCCTCGGTGCCCTCTGTGACTCTGTGGTTAAGTCTCTTCCGTCACCGGAACACCACCCCGGCCTCCAGGAACAGCACCCGCCGCAGGCTGACCGCCGCCGACACGGCGATGATCACCGCCACCGCCCCGCCGGTGATCGCCAGGATCTGCCACGGGAAGTAGAACGCCGGCGGGGCGCTCGTCACCACCCGCTCGAACACGTACCCGAACAGGGCCGCCCCGCCGATCCCCAGCCCGTACCCGATCACCCCGACCACCAGCCCCTGCAAGAGCACCATCCCGGTCAGCCGCAGGTTCCCAACCCCCATCGCCTTGAGCGCCCCGAACTGCTTCAGGTTCTCGACCGTGAACAGGTAGAACGTCTGCCCGGCGATCGCGCACCCGACGACGAACCCGAGCATCACCGTGATCCCGAAGTTGATCGGGATCCCGGTCCGCTTCAGGTAGTAGTCGATCGTCGTCCAGAAGAACTGCTCGTCGGTCAGGGCCTGGAGGTCGGCGTTCTGGGCCTCGATCCGCCGGCACAGCTCGGCCGGCGGCACCCCGTCGTCCGCCTTCGCCAGCACGAAGGTGAGCGTCTTCCGCTCCTGCGGGACGTACTTCACCGCCTGGGTGTAGGTGCAGTACAGGATCGGGAACGTCTGGAACGTCGGGTTGCACTTCGCCAGCCCGACCACCACCGCCCGCTTGTCGTTCATCTCGATCGTCTTGCCCGGGGCGAACGGCTCGTCCCCGTACAGGTACCGCCACCCGAACTCGTCCATCATCACCGCGTCCGGCTGCCGCAGGTCCTCCAGCTTGCCGTGCAGGAGCTTCCCCTGCTCGACCGCCGGGGCGCCGGTGAGCGTCGCGTCGTCCACCCCGATCAGGATCACCTGCTGGAAGTTCCCGTCCTCCAGCCGGGCCCGGCCGAGGCCCTTGTACAGCCGCACGGCCCACCGCACCCCGTCCACCCCGCGGACCCGGTACAGGACGTTCTCGCTCATCGGCTTGGTGTCGTCGATGAACTGGACGTTCCGGTCCATCACCCACAGGTCCCCGCCCTGGATGTCGCGGATCTGGCTGGTGGTGTTCCGCATCAGCCCGCAGAAGATCGCCAGTTGCTGCGACATGAGCAGGGCGGCGAAGCTCACCCCGAACACGATCCCGAGGTACTTCGTCCGGTCCCCGGTCAGCATCTTCAGGGCGACCCAGTTCATCGCCGGCCCCCCGCACGACGTTCCGAACCGATCGGGTCCGCCAGCCCTAGCGCCGCCAGGGTGAACCGGGTGACGTGGTCGGTCACCAGGTTCACGTCCAGGGCGTCCACCGCCGCCTTCCCGAAGATCAGCTCCGACACCGGCCGGTTCTGCCGGTAGAACAGGATCTGGCCGATCACGCTGAACCCGGTCGCCAGCAGCCGCGGCTCGTCCAGGCCCGGGAGCAGCTCCCGCAGGATGCCGCGGAGGGCGAACGCGACCGGGCGGATGAACTCGTCCACCACCACCCCGACGGCCCGCCCCGGGTCGGCCGCCTCCCGCATCATCAGCTTCATCGCGGTCGTGCCCGCCGGGGCGTGCATCCGCCCGACCATCTCCCGGATGAAGACCCGCAGCTTGTCGGCCGGCGGGGTGCCCGGGGGCGGGACCGGGAAGTCGTCCATCCGGGCGGCGCACGTGTGGGCGTGCTTCACCGCCTCGACGTACAGCCCCTCCTTGCCGCCGAAGTGGTACGTCACCCCGGCGATGTTCACCCCGGCCCGGCGGCAGATGTCCCGGACCGTCGCCCCGTCGAACCCGCGGTCGGCGAACGCCGCCTGCCCGGCCTCCAGGAGCCGGTGGCGGGCGTCCGCCCCGTCCGGCGCGACGTCGGCCGGTCGGCCGGGCGGCCGCGTCCGCTTCACCTTGGCCGGCCGCCGACTCATCCCACCCCCCACCGGGCCGCGCCCAACAGATGTTTGAAGTATACCCAACGCTCGTTTGAAATCAACCCCGGGTTGCCCCGGAATCCGGCGCGCCTACCCTGTCGCCATGGCTTTCCCCATCGCCCGCAGGGTCCTGGCCCTCGCCGCCCGCGCCCGCCGGAACTGGCTCGCCCGGCACCGGCACCCGTTCAACTTCGCGATCCACCTCGCCGGCATCCCGCTCGCCGTCGCCGGCGTCCCGCTCCTGTTCCTCACCGACTGGTACTGGGGGGCCGGGGCGATCGCCGCCGGGTACCTCCTGCAGTGGGTCGGGCACCGCGTCGAGGGGAACGACGTGGGCGAGTTGATCCCGCTCAAGCGCCTGCTCGGCCTCCCGGTCGTCGCCGTCGCGCCGGGCCCCGCGTCCCGCCAGCCCGACCGGACTTGAGCCGTTCCCCGCAGTCCCCGCACCTCCGCGCCCGGCCGGCCGGAAAAACCGTCCCGACCCGCACGACCGCTCAAGTCGCCCCCGCCGGCGTGCCGATGGGGTGGGGGGAAGCCCTTCGGTGTCGGGGGACACCCGGGGCGTCGCGCGGGTCGGGACGGGGGGACGCGATGAGCCGCAAGCGGTGGGTCAGGCGGACGCTGGCGGGGTTGCTCGCCCTGGGGTCGGCCGGGGGGTGCGCCCAGCAGGTGTTCATCGACCCGGCGGACTACCGCGACGCGGTCACCGGCCCGCTCCCGCCGGGGCTGGAGAACCGCCCGCACGACGCCATCGCCCCGAGCCCGGTGGACCGGCTGTCGGTCGGCCCGGCGACGGTGCTGGACCCGGACCGGCCGGGGCGGATGGTCACCCTCCAGGAGTGCGTCGCGGTCGCCCTGGAGCAGGGGAACGTCGGGTCCCAGTCCCCGACCAACCTCGGGTTCAAGCTGGACACCCCGAACCAGTTCACCGGCCAGGGGGTGACCGGGTCGGACTCGATCCGGGTGTTCGCCGTCGACCCGGCGATCGTGGCCGCCAACCTGGAGCGGTCCCTGTCCAAGTTCGACACCCGGTTCGTCGCCAGCATGAGCTGGCAGAAGGTGGACGAGCCGACCCCGGTCCAGTTCGTCTCCTTCCAGCAGCAGCGGGACGCCGCCCAGTTCACCACCAGCCTGGTCAAGCCGCTGCCCACCGGCGGCACGGCCGGGATCACCTTCTCGACCGACTACTCGAAGTTCCCGAGCCAGGCGGCCGGGGTGACGGTCAACCCGAACTACACCCCCCGCCTCCAGTTCACCTTCGAGCAGCCCCTCCTGCGGCTGTTCGGGGTGGAGATCAACCAGCTGTCGCCCAACCACCCGGGGAGCAACCTGCTGAACGTCGGGCCGAGCGGCGGGCAGGGGACCGAGGGCATCCTGATCAGCCGGATCCGGGTCGACCAGCAGCGGGCCGAGTTCGACCGGCAGGTGAACTTCCTGCTGGCGAACGTGGAGACGGCGTACTGGAACCTGTACGCGGCGTACTACAACCTGTACGCCCAGGAGGAGGGGCTGCGGCAGTCGTACGAGGGGTACCGGTTCATCCAGGCCCGGGTGGACGCGGCGATCGACCCGCCGCAGCTGGCGGACCAGGCCCGGGCCCAGTTCGAGCGGTTCCGCCGCGGGGTGTACGAGACCAAGGGGCAGGTGCTGGAGGCGGAGCGGCAGCTCCGCGGGTTCCTCGGGGTGCGGAGCGACGACGGCACCCGCCTGGTCCCGATCGACGCCCCGAACGAGGTCGGGTTCCAGCCGGACTTCTACGAGGCGGCGAACGAGGCGATGGCGAGCCGCCCGGAGCTGCTCCAGGCCCGGCAGGAGGTGAAGGCGACCCAGTTCAACCTGCTCCTCCAGAAGAACCTGCGGAAGGCGGACGTGGGGGTGTTCGGGCGGTACGAGACGATCGGGCTGGGGACCCGGCTGGACGGGCGGGCGGTGCTGGACGGGAACGTCCCGGGGAACGCCCTGTCGAGCCTCGTGGACAACCAGTTCAACAGCTGGACGGTCGGGATCCGGGCGGACTACACCCTCGGGGCCCGGGACGCGAACGCCCAGGTGAAGCAGGCCCAGCTGAATCTGGCCCGGAGCTTCAACCTGCTCCGGGACTCGGAGATGAAGGTGCTGGAGAACGTGGTCCTGCAGTACCGGCAGGTGGTCCAGGCGCACACCGTGATCGGCCCGGCCCGGGCGGAGCGGAAGGCGCTGCAGATCTTCCTGGCGAAGACCCGGACGGTGATCGAGATCGGCCGGTTCGACTCCGCCTTCTACCAGAACTTCCTGACCGTCCAGCGGGACCTGGCCCAGGCGATCGCGGTCGAGTTCCAGGCGATCGCGAACTACAACTCGGCCCTGTCCGCCCTGGAGCTCGCGAAGGGGACGATCCAGCGGTACAACAACGTCGGGGTGAGCGAGGGCCCGCTCCCGCCGTGGGTCCAGAAGAAGGCGGCCGACCACATCCGGGAGCGGACCGAGGCGGCCCTCCAGCTCCGCGACCGGGCGGTGGTGCCGCCGCCGGGCGGGGCCGGGCTGATCGGCGGCCAGCCGGTCGGCCCGCCGGCCGGGTCCCCGGTGGTGGACACCCTGCCGCCGTTCGCCCGGAAGCGGGACCCGCTGCCCGAGGCGCTGCCGGACCCGCGGCCGGGGGACAAGAAGATGGACCTGCCGGCGCCCCCCGCCCTGCCGGCCGACCCGGGCAAGGACGGGAAGCCGGTGCCGCCGGGCGAGCTGAAGGTGCCCGCGGCGCTGCGGCCGGCGGACGCGGCCGACGGGTACTTCCGCCCGTCCGGGACGGTGAACTTCCCGCCGCGCGGCACCACCGCCCCGCCGGCGTCCCCGGCCCCGCCGCCCGCCCCGTTCGCCCCGGCCATGCCGCCGGTGCCGGTCCCGCCGTCCGGGCGGTAGGTGACCGCGGCGAGCGGGGGGCGTCAGCCCCCTGATGCCGTTGGGGATCAGGGGGCTGACGCCCCCCGCTCGCCGGGTCAGCTCCACAGGTGTGCGGGGCCGCCGAGCGTGTCTAGCTCCTCGCGGAACGCGGCCGCCTCGGCCGGGGTCAGGTTCGCCAGCGGCAGCCGGACCGGGCCGAGGTCCAGCCCGCGGAGCCGCATCACCTCCTTCGCCGCCGGCAGGTATCCGGCCCGGATCATGACCGCGATCACCCGGACCGCCGCCAACTGCTCCGCCCGGGCGGCCGCGTAGTCACCCCGGGCGGCGGCCGCGAGCAGCCGGTGGAACCGGGCCGCGGCGAAGTTGTACCCGCTCCCGACCGCCCCCTTCCCGCCGAGCGCGACGGCCGCCAGGAACTGCTCGTCGAGGCCGTAGAGGATGTCGAGCCGGCCGCCGCCGGCGTGGAGCAGCCGCTGGAAGGTCATCAGGTCGGGGTTGGTGAACTTCACCCCGGCGAGGGTCGGGACCCGCTCGGCGGCGGCGTCGATCCAGTCCGCGACCGGGAAGGTGACGCCGGTCAGGATCGGGATGTCGTAGAAGTAGAACGGCGTCCCGGGGGCGGCGGCCGCCACCTCCCGGCAGCACTCGACGAGCACCTGCGGCGACTTCGGCTTGAGGTAGCTCGGGCTGAGCATGGAGATCGCCGCGGCCCCGGCCGACCGGGCGTGGGCGGCGAGGGCCCGGCCGTCGGCGAGGCAGTTCGCCCCGACGTGGACGACGAGCCGGACCGGGCCGCCCTTCAGGGCGGCGGCCCAGGTGGCGGCGAGGGCCAGCCGCTCCTCGACGGTGAGCGAACTGGATTCGCCGGTGGTGCCGCCGACGAACACCCCGGCGACGCCGTCGCGGGCGGCCCACTCGGCCTGCTTCGTGACGGCGGCGAGGTTGAGGGCGCCGTCGGGGGTGAACGGGGTGAGGACGGCGGGGACGAGTCCGGCGAACGGGGTGTGCGGCATCGGGGCACCGGGGGCGGGGGTGTGCGGGGCGGCGGGGATATGAGTACGAACCCGCCCGGCCCCGCGGCCGACCGCCTCACGGCCGCTCGAAGAACCGGGTCGGCTTCTCGCCGGTGGCCGCCTCCCAGGTCTTCTCGCACACGCCGCAGCCGACCAGCTTCCACCCCTTCTCCAGCTCGAACCGCCACTGGACGTCGCCCAGGGCGTCGTAGACGTCCTTGTTCCCCGGCTTCGCCTTGAGCCGCTTGAAGTGGTCGACCACCACCGGCTTGTCGGGGCCGAGCGGGGCCGGGGGCGACACCCAGACCGGCGGCAGCCGCCAGGCGGGATCCTTGTCGAGCGGGTGGCGGTACAGGTGGGCCAGGCACCACCGGCCGTTCTCGGCCTCCCCACCGAGGTCCTTCAGGACCAGACACGTCTCGACCCGCAGCGGGCGGTCGTCCTCGACCACCTTCCAGGCGAGGACGGAGACGCGGCCGCCGGCCCCGTAGGGCGGGGCCGCCTCCTCGATCTCCGCGAGGTCCCAGCCGCGGGGGAGTTCGTTCGGGGCCGCGTCCTTCGGCCGGTCGACCGGCACCGGGGCGGCCGCGGCGACCACAGCCGCGAGCACGCCGACGGCCCCGACGACGAGCGCGAGTGAACGCCGACTCATCGGACGCCTCCTGGTGATGAACCACGGATCGAATCACGCCCCGCCGTCAGCCGAGGTGCTCGGGCGGTTCGGGGTGGTTCGAGCCGATGTCAGTTACACGGACTCGGACGCGAACCACGCCCACCCGCCGGCCCCGTCGATCAGCCGCGACCGCAGGAACTCCTCGTCCGCCGACGGGAATACGAACCGCCCGCCGAATCGCTCCTCGACCGCCGCCCGCAGCCTGGCCAGGGCCGGCGACCGCACCGCCCGGTCGCGCAGGTCGGCCGGCTCCCACGGGAAGAATAGCCCGTTGCCGTGGATGTTCACGCACCACCCCGGCCCCGTGTACCCGCCGTCGTCCGACAGCACCTGCACCTCTTGCCGGACCCCGACGCTGTCGGGGCAGAAGAACCGCGGGTTCTCGGCGAGGGCGGCCGGGTCCGCGAACAGGGCGGTGACGTGCCCGGCCAGGTTGCCGAACTCGTCGCCGTCCCGGCACGGGTCGAGCAACCCCAGCTCGTCGAGCAGGGAGCGAACGGCGGCGGGGGTCGGCGGCACGCCGTCGTTCGCGGCGAGGACGAGTGACGAGTAGAACGACACCGACACCTCGCGAGGCGGCACGCACGAACTGTAACCCACACCTACTTCTTCTGGGGCGGCGGGTTGACGAGGATCTTGACCACGTCCCCTTGCTTGATCCCGTTGTCCGCGTCGTCCTCGGCCGCCGTGTAGATGTTGACCCTCAGCGGGTTCTTGTCGGTGGCCTTCTGGAACACCGGGTTCTTCAACCCGTCCGCGACGTCGTCGCCCTCCTTCGTGACCGCCGGCTTCCCGAGCTGATAGGACCCCTCCTTGATCACGCACCCCTTGGCGACGGGGGCCTGAACCACCGTGTCCTTGTTCTTCCCGAAGGTGACCGTGTAGGTCACGGTACCCTTCTCCGCGTCGACGCCGGTGATGACGGCGAACGCGGGCGGGCCGGCGGCGGCGGGCCCGGCGGTGACGAGCAGGAACAGAACGGCCGGGATGGACCATCTCATCGTCGTCTCCTCCGGGTGAGTGGACCTCCGGTGCCCCGTCCGCCACGGTACCCCGGTGGGCTGACGCGGTCAACGGTCACCGCGGCCCGCACGGCCCGGCGCACACGTCCGGCGGGGCGTACCCCCAGTCCGGGCCGGCCAGCCCGTCCCGCTCCCCCTCCCGGTACAGCTTCGCCATCTCCTCCGGGTCCAGCCCCAGCGGCGTCTCGGCCACCACCGTCACGTCCTGCCGCAGCGCCGCCAGGTGGAACCGCATCCCGGACAGCCGGGCCTGCCCGTACAGGTTCCCTAGCTCCGCCCGGCAGTGGGCGTACACGATCGACCCGGTCGCCGCCCCCAGGATCGGCAGCACCCGCGGCCGCACCGGGCCGGCGTCCGGGTACAGCTTCCCCGACACCACCGCGTACAGGTTCCCGTTCGCCCCCGGCACCGCACCCGAACCGTCCCCGGCCGCCCGGAACACGGTCGACGGGACGAACAGCTGCGACGTGACCCCGCCGTCCACGTGCAACTCGGTCGCCGTCGTCCCGTCCGGCCGGGTCACCGCGAACGCCACCGGCGGCAGCATCCCCGGGACCGAGCACGACGCCAAGAGCACGTCCCGGAACAGCCCCGCCCCGTCCGGCCGGGCGGCGATCGCCCCCATGTCCCAGACCACCAGCCGCCGCGTGTCGAGGCACGTCGTGGCCACGTACAGCCGCCGCCCCTTCCGGTGCTCGGCCGCGATCCGGGCCAGGAAGTCCGGGGTGATCTGCGACCCGATCAGCCGCTTCAGCGGGGCGCTGGAGGCGACCGCGTCCTTGAACGGGATCGTCACCCACGCCCGGATCTTGAACACGTCCTCCGCCCGCACCCCGGTGTACAGGTCGGTCGCCACCCCGTCGAACTCCGGCCCGAGGAACGCGAACGGGGCGATCAGCGACCCGGTGCTCACCCCGGTCACGGTGTCGAACTCGGGCCGGGTGCCGGACTTCGTCCAGCCCGACAGGAACCCGGTCGAGTACGCCCCGTACTGCCCGCCGCTGGAGATCGCCAGGACGTGCCGCTGCGGGCGGAGGTCGCGGTCCTCGCCGCACCGGCCGCACAGGGTGACCTCGGCCGGGGCGGGAGTGGTCGGCTCGACGACCCGGGCGAGTGGCATCCGGACCGTGACCGGCCGGCGGCCGGCGGTCTCGCACCCGGCCGGGGCGGCAGCGGCCAGCCCCGCCCCGACCAGAACTCGCCACGGAAACCGGGTGCGCCTCATGCGGCGGGCCGTACCCGGACGACCGTCGGCGTGTCAACCCCCGGGGCCGACGACTTCGGCGCGAGACCAGAACTTCCCGCCCGGCCGAAGCCCTCTACAGATCTCAAACTCCCCACAACTCCCAAACGACTCGTACTAACACGGCCAGAAGTGTCCAGATTCGTTTTCCGCGATTGGCCAATTTTCCTGAATATGCCAATTTTGCCGCGATTTAACTTCAGCCACGCGGCGACTTCGTCTATAACCTGTCCTCCGAACCCGAAGGTGGGGTTCGGGACATCTGTGGACTACATCAGGAGGTCGAACAGGATGGTTTCCACGAGTCTGGTCGTCGCCGTCACCGCCCTGGCCGCCGCCCCGTCGCCGGTGCTGCAGGCGGACTACTCCGCCGCCCGGGCCGCGGCCGCGGCGGCGAACAAGCCGATGGCGGTGTTCATCGGCGGCGGGAAGGTCGAGCGGATGGTCGCCGACGGGTCCCTCCCGGCGGACGCCGCCCGGCTGCTCCGCGAGAACTACGTCTGCGTCGTCGTGAACACCGAGACGGGGGCCGGGAAGGACCTGGCCGGGCGGTTCGAGATGGCCGAGGGGCTGGTGATCAGCGGGCCGGGGGGGGCGTCCCAGGCCCTGCGGCACGCCGGGGCGGTGTCCGGCGCGGACCTGACCCAGCAGCTCACCCGGTACGCGACCGCCGGCGCCCCGGTGACCACCGTCTCCGCCGGCCTCGCCCCGGCGGCCGGCCGGGTCGTGACCGCCGGGTACTCCCCGGTGATGACCTACGCCCCGGCCCCGGTGTACGCCCCGGTGCCGGTGTACGGCGGGTGCGCCGGCGGCAGCTGCGGGGTGCCGGTGATGACCTACGGCGTCCCGTTCGGCGGGTCGTCGTGCGCCAACGGCCGGTGCCGCTGACCGCCCCGGCCCGGGTGGCGCGGCCCGCGCCGCGTCACCCGCCGGCCTCCCACTCCGACCGCAGCACCGCGTACACCGTCACGTCCTCGAACCGGCCGCGCCGCAGGAGCGACGCCCGGAGCGTCCCCTCGCACCGGAACCCGAGCTTCTCCAGGACCCGGCAACTGGCGGCGTTCCCGGCGATGACCCGCGCCTGGAGGCGGACCGGGTCGTACTCGCGGAACGCGAGGTCGACCAGCGCCCGGCTCGCCTCGGCCGCAATCCCGCGGCCCCAGAACGGCTCGGCCACCCAGTACCCCAGCTCCATGTTCCGGTTCGCCTCGGACGCCCAGAAGACGCCGCCCGACCCGATCGGGTGGGCAGGGTCGGTGCGGAGCGCGATGGCGTACGGCTCGGCGGTGCCTTCGAGGTACCGGAGGCGGGCGTAGTCGCCGACGAACGCGGCGGTCTCCGCGAGGGACTTGTGGTGGTCCCAGAGGGTGAACCGGGTGACGTTCGGGTTGCGGGCGTGCGGGAACAGGGCCGGGGCGTCGTCCGGCTCGAACGGGCGGAGGGTGAGGCGGGCGGTGGTGAGGGTCGGCGGGCGCCAGTCCGGCGGCTTCATGGGCGGAGCCCCGCGGCCCGTTCGACCTCGGCCCGGTCGACCCGGGGCGTGCCGCCGGGCTGCTCGCAGACGCGGGCGGCGTAGTGGTTGGCGAACCGGGCGCAGTCGCGGAGCGGCCGGCCTTCGAGGTGCAGGCAGACCATCGCGGCGGTGAACGCGTCCCCGGCCCCGACGGTGTCCACGACGGCCGCCGGGACCCCGGGCTCGTGGAACGTCTCGTCCGGGTAAGCTTCCCCACCTTCGTCGTCGGGCTGCTCCCACGTCCGAAACACGTCACACCCGTCCGGGCCGCGGCTAATGATCGAGACGCCGCATCGCCCCGGCCCGTCGCGCAACGACAGGAGGCTCGCCCGCCCGCGCCACCCGAACAGCCCGGATACGATGTCGTACTCCTCCGCGTTGACCTTGTGCCAATCGCTCGCGGACAACCCCCAGGCGATGGCGTCGGGTTGAAGGTCGTCACCGCGAAGGTTCACGTCGAACACGGCCAGCCCCGGCGGGCGCCGCCCGCGGACCGTCTCGACCAGCCGGTGAATCGCGACCGGTGTTCCCAGCCGCTGGGCGAGCGTCCCGAAGCACACCGCCTGACACATCGTCGCCAACCGCTCCAGCCCTTCGTCCCACGCGATGTGGTCCCAGGCCACGTCCTCGGCGATCGCGTACGTCGGCACCTTGTGCTCGTCCAACGTCACCCACACGGTGCCGGTCGGGTGCTCGCGGTCCGTCTGGATGTACTCGTCCGACAGCCCCAGTTCCCGCACCCGCTCCCGCAGCTCGCGGCCCAACTCGTCGTCGCCGACCCGCGACACGACCGCCGCCGGGTGGCCGAGCTGGTGGCAGTGGAACGCGAAGTTGAACGGCGCCCCGCCGGCCACCTTCCGGCCGTCCGGGTACACGTCCCACAGCAGCTCGCCGATGCCGACGATCATCGCGGCGCCCACGGGGCCGGCCGCTTGTCGAAGAACGCGGCCAGCCCGTGCCGGCACTCGTCGGTCAGCCGCGGCTCGGCGCTCGCCTTCGCCAGCTCGTCCACCGCCACCGCCTGCCGCGAGCAGCGGCGGAGCAGGTCCTTCGTCGTCGCCAGCGCCTTCGGCCCGCCCTCGGCCAGCGCCTTCGCCCAGGCGTCGGCGGTGCCGGCCAAGTGTTCGGGAGTCGCGACCGCGTTCACCAGCCCGACCTGCAGGGCGGTCACCCCGTCGATCAACTCGCCGGTCAGGAGCAGCCACCGGGCGGCCCGCTCCCCGACGTGCCGGAGCAGGTGCGGCAGGACCATCGCCGCGACCAGCCCGCGCCGCACCTCCGGGTACCCGAACTTCGCGTCCGGCACCGACACCGCCAGGTCGCACACGGTGACCAGGCCCGCCCCGCCGGCGACCGCCGCCCCGTTCACCGCCGCGACCGTCGGCTTCGGCAGGGCGTAGATCTGCTCGTACAGCGCCGAGAGGCGGTGGGCGTCGTCCCACACCGTGTCCGACTCGCCGCCGAGCGTCCCACGCAACTCGTCGAGGTCCATCCCGGCGCAGAACGCCGGGCCGGTGCCGGTGAGGACCACGCACCGGGCGGCCGGGTCGGCCGCGGCCCGGCGGAAGGCGTCGGCGAGGGCGGCGATGAGGTCCCGGGACAGGGCGTTCCGCCGGTCCGGGCGGTTGAGCGCGACGACGGCGGCCGGGCCGCGGTGGGAGTAGGTGACGAGATCGGACATGGCAACCGCCCCGGTTAGCGACGCATCGAAGACGCGTCTGCGACTTCCACTTCCATGCGCAGGAGGGCGACGGCGAGCGTCTTCCCCTGGGTGTCGGTGCGGAGCGACCGGCTCGCCCCGCCGGCGAGCGCGTCGTGGAGGACGAAGTTCAGCCCGCGGACGTTCGCCGCCTCGAACCGCTCCACCCGCGACGCCCCGAGCTGGGCGAAGTACGCGGCGACGGCGTCCGCGGTCAGGTGCTCGCGGAGCCACGCGAACCCGGCGTCGGTGTACGCGATGACGGCCACGTTCGCGTGGCTCCCCTTGTCGCCGCTGCGGCCGTGGGCGAGCGCGGACAGCGGGACTCGGGTGACCATGACACGCCCACCTGGTTCGGCCCGCCGTCCCGCCGCTGCCGGAGCTGGCGGTAGCGGTCGGTGGTGAAGATCAGCCACATCGCCACCAACATCAAGACGGTGGCAGACAACGGGAGCGTCCGGTGCGCCCACCACAGCCAAGCCCGGTCGTGCCGGCTCGCTCGGTACCACACCTCGATGCCGAGCCACCACCCGCACCCGGCCGCGAACAGCACCACGCCGAGCACCAGTTGGCCGTCGTCCGTCATGGCCGCACCACCCGGCACGTCACACCACGTCGACCCGCGGGGCGACCGCCGACTTCGCGACCAGCGCCGGCCAGTACGCGAACACCTCCCGCACCGGCGGCCGGCCGGTCGTGTACCCGGTCGTGCCCGCGAACCCGCCTGTCACGAGCGGGGCGAACTCTTTCGTGAACCGCTCGACCGCCGCCCGCCGCGGGTCGCGGACCGCCACCCGCAGCACCACCTCCGGCGGGTCCGCGACCGGCCCCACCACGCCCGGCACGCAGTCCCCGGCCCCGAGCACCTCAACGTTCGCCGCCGCGAACGTGAACCCGGCGTGCCTCAGCCGCTCCAGCAGCACCGCCCCGGACCGCCGGGCCTTGTCCGTCGCGCCCGGGCCGGCGATCACCAGCGTCCCGGCCGACATGAACCCGTCGCGGTACGCCACCGACACCTTGTACGTGTCGGTCACCCCGTTCGCCGTCCCGCCGGTCACCGACACCACGTCCCGGCCGGTCTCGGTCAACTTCACCGTGGTAAAGTCGGCGACCACGTCGGGAGTGTGATACCGGGCCGGGTCGGCGACCTCGTACAGCAGCTGCTCGGCCACCGTCTCGACGTTCACCGCCCCGCCGGTCCCGTCCGGCTTCGTGACCGTGAAGGTGCCGTCCGCCGCGATGTCGGCGATCGGGTAGCCGACGTCCCCGAGCCGGGTCGAGTCGTCGGCGTTGACCCAGAGGCCGCCGGTCGCCTGCGCCCCGCACTCGATCAGGTGCCCGGCGACGGTCGCCGCCGCGAGCCGGTCGAGGTCCGTCGCCGCAAATCCCCAGCCGAACTCGAACGCCGCCGGCCCGACGGTGAGCGAGGCGTCCGCGACCCGGCCGGTGACGACGACCTCCGCCCCGGCTTTGAGCGCGTCCACGATCGGCCCGGCGCCGAGGTAGGCGTTCGCGCTGACAACCCGGTCGCGGACCGCGGCCAGCGGCTCGCCGGTGTCGAGGTGGTTCAACCCGTGCCCGGCGGCGGCCAGCTCGTCGAGCCGGGGCAGCAGGTCGTCCCCGCTCACCACCGCGACCGGCTTCGCCCCGAGGCCGGCCTTCGCCAGCACGTCCTTGGCGGCGCTGCCGCAGGCGTGCGGGTTCATCCCGCCGGCGTTCGTCACCACCTTGAGCTTCGGCTGGTCGTTCAGGACCGGGGCGAGGCGGCCGAGGACGCCGACGAAGTCGGTGGCGAACCCGGCGGCGGGGTCCTTGGCCTTCTGCACGGCCAGGATCGACATGGTCAGTTCGGCGAGGTACTCGAGGGTGAGGTAGTCGAGCCGGCCGGCCGACGCCAGCCGCACCGGGGCGTCGAGGTTGTCGCCCCAGAACCCGCACCCGTTGCCGACGCGGACGCGCCTCATGCCGGCATTTTACCGACGCGGGGGGCGTTCGGCTTGACAGGCCGTGCGGCCCGGGTATGCGTCGGGGCAAACGGGGGTGCGAAATGTCTAAGCTATTGCGGGCGGCGGCCGCGGCGGTGCTGCTGGCCGGGGCCGGGTGCTGCGACCGGTGCTCGTGCCTCGACTGCTTCCGGGAGCGCGACAACCCCCCGCCGCGCTTCAACGAGGGGCCGCCCCCGCCCGACAACCTCGTCCCGCCGGTCGGCCCGCCGCGACCCGGCGGGACGTACAGCGGGAACTGACGCCGGCCGTCACAGCCAGCCGTGGCCCTCGTCGCGGACGATGCGGGCCATCCCCTCGACCCACTTCGGGTGGTCGTTCAGGCACGTCCCGTTCTTCAGGTGCTCGCCGCCGGCCTTCTCGAACACCTCCCGGCTCTCGTTCCCGATCTCGTCGAGCGTCTCCAGGCAGTCGGCGGTGAACCCGGGCAGGGCCACGTACACCCGCTTCACGCCCCGCTTCGCCAACCCCTCCAGCACGTCGTCGGTGTACGGCTTCAGCCACGGCGACTTGCCGAACCGCGACTGGTACGTCTGCGTCCACCGGCCGCGCGGCCAGCCCATCCGCTTCACCAGGGCCTGCGTCGTCCGGACGACGTGGGTGGCGTACGGGTCGCCCTTCCGGGCGTAGCTCTTCGGGATCCCGTGGAAGCTGACGACGAAGTGCTCCGGCTCCCACGGCAGCCGCTTCAGGTCGTCGCGGACCACCGCCTCCAGGGCGTCGAGGTAGGCCGGGTGGTCGTAGTACGGCGGGACGACGCGGACCGCCGGCACCCGCCGCTCCTTCATCAGCGCCTGGAACAGCACGTCGGTGGCGCTGGCGAAGCTGGTGGCCGAGTACTGCGGGAACATCGGCATCGCGACCAGCCGGTCGACCCCGGCCCGGACCATCTCCGGCACCACCTTCCCGACCGCCGGGTTGCCGACGATCATGCCGTACCGGACCGGGTTGTCGGGGAAGTGTCGCCCCAGCAGTTCCGCCTGGCGGACGGTGTAGTGGAGGAGCGGGGACCCGGTCTGCGGGTCCCAGATGCGGCGGTACTTGGCGGCCGACGCCCCGGACCGGAACGGGAGGATGCGGAGGTAGACGAGCGGGGTCCAGATGACCCGCGGGACGTCGATGACGCGGCGGTCGAACAGGAACTGGCGGAGGTACGGGAACAGCCCGCGGTACGTCGGGGCGTCCGGGGTGCCGAGCTGGATGAGCAGGATGCCGGTCATCGGGTGGCGGGGTGGTGAGGTGGTGGGGTGGTGTCATGATAGGCGCGGGCCGGGACCGAAGTCCGCCGCCACCTCACCACCCCGCCACCCCGCCGCCTCACTTCTTCTTGCACCCCGGCCCTTCGAGGGCGTCCTGCTTCTCGGTGATGTGGGCCGGGCCGCCGGCGGCCTTCAGGGCGGCCGACTTCTCGGCGTTCAGCTGGACGTAGCTGGCCCACTGGGCGGGGGTGTTGGCCTCGGCGTAGATGGCCTCGACCGGGCACTCCGGGACGCACGCCTCGCAGTCGATGCAGTCCTGCGGGTCGATGTACAGCATCGTCTCGTCCTGGTAGAAGCACTCCACCGGGCAGACGACGCAGCAGTCGGTGTACTTGCAGTCGTTGCAGTTGGCGGTGACGATGTGGGCCATGCTCGGCGGAACCTCCGGCTCAGGACGGGTCTTGCGGTATGGTGATTCATACCGCCGACCCCGGCGACGTCAAGCCGCGGCCGGCGGGTCACCGCTTCGGCGGGCTCTTGGCCTTCCACAGCGCCAGTTCGGCCGCCAGCCGGTGCCGCGCCGCCGTGTACAGAAGTTGCGGCGGGTCGATCGCGGCCTCAACCCGCGCCCGCACGAACCGCTCAAAATGCTTGCCCATCGCCACGAACTCCTCGAGCCACGGGACGAGCGTTTTCGGGTCGTCGGCCCACAACTCGGCGGCGGCGGCCCGCATGTCCGACAGGCAGTCAAGGTAGACGCCCAGGAACGTGTTGTCGAACCGGCCGATCTGGACGGCCGTCATCACCCTCCGCGCCTCGAGCCGCCCCTGGTGCAGCCTCGCCTTGAGAAGCTTGCGGGCGGCGTCGTCGCCGGCCTGAACCTCCGGCGCGTCGGGACCCATCACCCGAGGGCAGACCTTCATCAACTCGGCGACGTAATCATCCACCTTCCGATCCGGAGGCAAGAGGTCGGGGAACGCGCTCGGGGGTGACCCGGGCGGATCGCCGTCCGGCGGCGTCCAGTTCTCGGCCTTCGCGGGGGGCGGTTGCTTCTTGGCCACCGGGTCGGCGGGCGTGCCGGGTGGTTGGGCGGCCGGCCGGGTCAGGGCGTACCCGGTGCCGAGGCCGGCGAGGGCGACGACCCCGCCGGCGGCGAGGACGGCGGCGAACTGGAGCTTCGCGGTGCGCATGGCGGACAACACTCCTTCGGCGAGGGACAGGGCCAGAGGTGAAGCGGGGTTCGCGCCGGACGCGGCGGGGACGGCGGTCGCCGGGGCGGTGGCGGTGGCGAACAGCACGGCGGGGGCGGCGAGGCCGCGGCGGGCGAGGCGGTCGCGGAGCAGCGCGTGCGCCCGGCTGAGCCGCCCGGACACGCTCCCGACCGGCCACCCGAGTGCCCGCGCCGCCTCGGCGTGGGTGTGCCCTTCGAGGTCGCACAGCACCACCGGCAGCCGGTACCGGTCCGGCAGCCGGGCGAGTTCCTCGTGGACGACCGCCGCGACCTCGGCCGCGTCCGGTGATCCGGGGGCGCGGGCGACCGGGGCGAGGTCGGCCTCCGGTCGCTGGCGCTCCCGGCTCGCCTTCAGCTTGAGCGCGGCGTTCACCGCGACCCGGTAGAGCCACCCGCCGGCGCACGGCCCGCGGACCGCCCCGGCCTTCCGGGCGAGCACCAGGAACGCGGTCTGGAACACGTCCTCCGCGTCCGCCCGGTTCCCGACGACGCGCAACCCGGCCGCCCACACCGCGTCGGCGTGGCGGCGGACGAGCAACTCGAACGCGGCGGGGTCCCGGGCGGACGCGAACCGCCGCAGTAACTCCGCGTCCGGGACGTGGTCCCCGGGCGGGGCCGCGGCGGCGAGCAGGCGGAAGAACAGCCGGCGGGGCATGGTCGGGTCCGGGGTCGGGTGCCGTCACCCATCCTGATCCCGGACCCGACCCGGTTCATACACGGAAATGCGGAAAGTGCCCGGTCACGGCTTCGCGGCCACGTCCCACACCAGGATCGGGCCGTCCCCGCAGGCGGTCGCCAGGAACCGGCCGTCCGGCGAGAACGCCAGCGACGTCACCCCGCCGCCGTGCCGAAAGGTGCGGAGTTCCTTCCCGTCCTCGGCCGCGAAGAGCGTGATCGTGCCGTCCCCGCGGGCGACGGCGAACGTCTTCCCGTCCGGGGCGAACCCGTAGGTCGCGCCGCCGGTCTGGTCCGGGCGGAGGAACTTCACCACCACCCGGCCGCGGGCGTCGAACAGCCCGAGGTAGGTGTCGCCGGGGGACGAGTCGAGTTCGTCCGGGTCGAACCGGTACCCGAACGCCCGCCTCCCGTCCGGCGCGGCCACGACGCTCGACGTCCCCTCGGGCGGCGCGAAGTCGGGGCCGGGCTTCGCCGGGGCGGGCGGCTTCGTCCCGGCCGGCAGCGCCGCCGTCGCCCCCGTCTTCACGTCCCATGTCACCGGCTCGGCCAACTTCTCGTCGGCCGACGCGAGGGTGCCGTCCGGCAGGTACCACACGACCGCCGCCCGGGTGAACGGCTCGGGCGACCGGGGCAGCCTCTTCCCGGTCGCCACGTCGAAGAGGCGGAGGGTGTGCGGCGGGGTCCGGTAGTCCGCCGCGGCGGCGAGCGTCTTCCCGTCCGGGGACAGGGCCATCGTCCGCCCCACGTCCGCGCCCGCCGCCGACTCCTTCTTCCGGGCCGCCAGGTCCCACACCTCGATGTCGAACCCGGCCTTCCGCTCGCGGACCAGGACGGCCCGCCTCCCGCCGTCGAAGACGAACACGTTCTCGTACCAGAACCCCTCCTGCTGCCAGGCCGGCTTCTCGGACCCGGCCCGGAACACCGAGAACCCGCGGTTCCAGGCGTGGGCGGCGATGACCACGTCGGCCCTCGGCCCGACCGCCAGCCCGCCGCCGGTCCACGACGGGGTGTAGTCGGCCGCGTGGGCGAACGGGTGGAGCGTCTTCCCGGTCGCCGCGTCCAGGAGTTCGGCGGTCCACGTCCCGTGCGAGGTCCACGTCACCAGCCGGGAGCCGTCCGGGGAGACCCGCATCCAGCTCATCTCCGGGTGCTTCCGCCGCCACAACTGCTTCCCGGTGTCGACCTCGTCCGCGACCGTCTCCGTGGTGTACGCGTTGCCCCAGGTGAACGAGTAGGCCACCTTGCCGTCCGGCGAGACGGCGGCGAACCGACGGGCGTCGGGCGGCTGGAGCCGGGCCGTCGTCTTGCCGGTCGCAACGTCGATGCGGAAGACGCCGCCCCCGCCGTCGTCCCACTTCCGCCGGCAATCGACGAGGACCCCGCCGGCGGCGTCGAACCCGAGCAGGCCGGTGACGGTGCGCTCGTGGCCCGGGACCGTCAGGAGCCGCTTGCCGGTGGCTGCGTCCCAGACGTACACGCCGGCGGACGAGGTGACCCCGACCCGCTTTCCGTCGGCGGAGTACCAGACGCTCGGGCCGCCGTTGTGCATCACCGGGACGTGCCCGCCGTACCGGAACGGCTGCGGCCCGAGCCGGGCGACGGCCCCGGCCGGCAGCGCGTCGCCGACCAGCGCGGGCTGCGGCTGCGGGTGTCGGTCGGCGTGGAGGGCGGCGGCGAAGAGGACCACGGCCGGGATCATCGGCGCACCTCCGGGGGTGAACCGATGGTAGCCGGCGGCGGGCGGGGTCACAACATGCTGAGCGGGCGGTCCACGGTCAGTTCGGCGGCAGGACGCACTTCTCCAGGGCGCGGCGGTACCCCTTCCGGAAGTACTCGATCTGGGCCCGCGTCTGGTCCAGCAGTTGGGGCGGGTCGAGCCCGGCGAGCACCCTTTGGGCCGTGAACAGGTGGTCCGCGGTGGCGTCGGCCAGCCCCACCCGCTGCCAGCAGAGCACCTCCTCCGGCGAGCCCGCGAGGGCGGCCAATGCGGTCACCAGGTCCCGCTGGACGGTGAGGTAGTTCTGGTGGAACTGCGAGTCCCAGCGGCCGATCTCGATCACCGTCCGGCACTTGCCCAGGAACACCTGCAGGGCGCGGACCTCGGCCATCCCGGCCTCGTACGCGGCCCGCTCCTCCGCCGTTCCGCGCGGCTGGGCCGCCGCGGCCCACATCCGCCCGAACACCGCCCGGGCCCTCTCCCGCTCGGCCTGCTCGACCGCCGGCAGGGTGCCGGTCAGCCCCAGAACCATCACCGCCGCACCCATCGTCGCCCCTCCTTGACGGCTCGGCGAGACCGGGGCGGATGTTAAACGACGGCCGGGGCGGCGTCCAGCCTGACCGCCGCGGCGGCTACTCGCTCCGGGACAGTAACGGTTGGTACGGCAACCCCAACCGTTCCATCACCCGCCAGATCCCGACGCCCGACCCGGGGGGCGCCTCGCCCCTCGTTTCGGCCCGCCGCAGGTTAGCCGCGACCAGTTCGACGACCGCCCCGTACGCCCGGAGCCGGGCCTCGGCCTCCGCCGCCGACGGCTTCGGTTTGAGCTGGTTGAGGGCGAAGTCGAGGCGGTGCAGTGCCCACACGCAGAGGCGGGTGAACTCCGGCGAAGCCCTGACCCCGGCCAGCGACGCCCAGGCGTCTCGGAGGAACTTCACCCGCGTTTCGACATCCTCGGCGTGCTCCAGCCACTCGGCGTGTTGTTGCGCGGTGAGACCTTCTTTGGGATAGGCCGGCATCAGCGCGGCGAAGTCGGGTGGCGGGGCAGCGGCCCCGGGCGAGTTCGACTGGGCAAGGGCGGCGAGCAGAACGACGGCGATCGGCATCCCGACTCCCTCCGTGGCGGCGTTGTCCGTCGGACCATTTTCGCCGCGCACCGGAGGCCGGTCCAGCCCGCCTGGGGGTCACAACATGCTGAACGGGTCGACGTCCACCTGGAACTCGACCCCGTGCGGCGGGCGGGCCATCGCCAGCACGTCCCGCAGCACGCCGTGCAGCACCCCGCTGTCCGCCGACTGCACCTGGAAGTGGAACCGGTAGAAGCTGTTCAGCCGGAACACCGGGCACTCGGCCGGACCCAGCACCCGCACCGGCGGCCCCGTGCCCTCCGACGCGGCCCGCTTCGTCGCCTCGTGGAACGCCGCCGCCAGGGTGTCCGCGAACTTCGACGCCGCCTCCTCCTTCTCGCTCCGCACGATCAGCCGGGCCATCCGGTGGAACGGCGGGTACTGGTGCCCCTTCCGGTGCGCCAGCTCCTGCCCGGCGAACCCGACGAAGTCGTGCTTCGCCGCCAGCGTCACGCACGGGTGGTCGGGGGTGAACGTCTGGATCAGCACCTGCCCGCCCTTGTCCCCCCGACCCGCCCGCCCGGCCACTTGCGCCAAGAGCTGGAACGTCCGCTCGGCGCTGCGGAAGTCCGGCAGGTGCAGCCCGACGTCGGCGTTCACCACCCCGACCAGGGTGACGTTCGGGAAGTCCAGCCCCTTCGCGATCATCTGCGTCCCGACGAGGACGTGGACGAGCCCGTCGCGGAACGCGTCGAGCACCCGGCGGTGGCTGCCGGGCTTCGACATCGTGTCCGAGTCCATCCGGGCGCAGACGGACCCGGGGAACTTCTCCTCCACCTCCGCGTGCAGCTTCTCGGTCCCGAGGCCCTGGTACCGCATCGTCGGCTGAGCGCACCCGGGGCACGTCTGGAACGGGGCCGTCTCGAACCCGCAGAAGTGGCAGACGAGGGCCGCCTTCGCCCGGTGGAACGTGAGGGCGAGGTCGCAGTTCGCGCACTGGGCGACGTGCCCGCACGCCTGGCAGTGGACGTGGGTGCTGAACCCCCGGCGGTTCAGCAGGAGGATCACCTGCCCCTTCTCCTTCAGGGTGGTCCGCATCGCCCCTTCGAGCGTCGCCCCGATCGCGAAGTGCTTGCCGCTCGGCTTCGGCTCGTGCCGCAGGTCCACCACCCGCACCGCCGGCAGCGGCCGGCTCTCGACCCGGTTCGGCATGCTCAGCAGGGTGTACGCCCCCTTCGCCGCGTTCGACCAGCTCTCCAGGCTCGGGGTCGCCGACCCCATCAGGATCGGGATGCCTTCGAGCCGGGCCCGCATCACGGCGACGTCCCGGGCGTGGTACCGCGGCGTCGCCTCCTGCTTGAAGCTGCTCTCGTGCTCCTCGTCGATGACGATCAGCCCGAGCTTCCGGGTCGGGGCGAAGACGGCGCTGCGGGCCCCGACGACGACCTGCACGTGCCCGGACGCGACCCGCCGCCAGTACCCGCCGCGCTCGGCGTCGGTCAGGTGGCTGTGGAGCACCGCGACGGTCCCGCACCGGCCCTCGAACCGCGAGATGGTCTGCGGGGTGAGCGAGATCTCCGGCACGAGGACGATCGCCTCGCGCCCCTGCTTCACGGTCTCCTCGATCGCCCGCAGGTACACCTCGGTCTTCCCGCTGCCGGTGACCCCGTGGAGCAGGAACGGCTTGAACCCTCCGGTCTGCAGGGCGGCGTGGACCTGCCCCCAGACCCGCTGCTGGTCCGCGTTCAGCTCGATGGCGAGCGGGGGACGTGAGTCCCCTGATGCCGCGGCATCAGGGGACTCACGTCCCCCGCTCGCCGCGTCTGTCTCGATCCGCTCGCTGAACTTCCGCACCAGCCCCTTCTTCACCAGCCCGCCGACGACCCCGGGCGTGCACTTCGCCAGCCGGGCGAGTTGCAGCATCTCGAGCGGCCGGCCCTCCTTCTTGAGCTTGTCGAGGGCGGCCTTCTGCTGCGGGGTGACGGTCGGGAGCGGGTTCGGCAGCTTGTCTTTCGGGACCGGCTCCACGAACGCGGCGACCCGGGTGCCGGCGTTCCCGCGGACCCCGGCCGGGACGACCGCGTGGAGCACCTGCCCCCACCCGCACAGGTAGTAGTCGGCCATCCACCGGGTGAGCGCCATCACGTGGCCGTCCACGAGCGCGTCGTCGTCGAGGACGCGGGCGAGCGGCTTCACCTCGAACGCGGCGGACGGCGGGTCGTCGGTGACCCGGACGCAGAACCCGGGGGTGGTCTTGTCGCCCCGGCCGAACGGCGCCTCGACGCGCTTGCCGACGCCGATGCGGCCGGCGAGGTCGGCGGGGACGGCGTAGGTGTACTCGGTGTCGAGGGGGCGGTCGAAGACGACGCTGGCGTACAGCCCGGAGAGGGGTCCCGGGGGCGGCGGGGGTTCCGGGTCGCGGCGCCGGCCGGTCGGGAACAGGGTGGTGCGGGCCGTCATGGCCGAGCGCTCCGCGAGCGTGGTAGTGGTCATGCGCCCAGTCTAGCACCGGCCGCGCGGCCCCCCAAGGGCGGTTGCCCAACCCCTGTCATCGGCAAACTCGGCCGGCGGGGATGACCCGCAACCCGGCGCCGCCCTCACCCCCGCTGCTCGCGCCGCGGCAACTGGAGGTACACCCGCAAGTGGTCCGCCCACGAGTACGGGTGGGTGCGGAAGTGCTGGCGCTCTTCGTCGCCGATCGCCTCCTGCCTGCGGTTGTACTCCTCGGCTCCGGTGTGGCGTTCCGGTACCAACCCGTTCTCCAGGGCAAACGCCTCGGCCGCCGCCCGGTGCGCCTCGTAGAAGTCGAGCGGGTCGCCAGGGGCGGGGTCCACCCGGATCAGGCAAGCCGGGCCGGTCGGGTACTTCCGGTACCCGTACCCGTAGGTCGCCACGCCCACGGTATCAACCCGCCCGCCGCCCGGAAAGAACGTCTGGGCCTGGGGCCGGACGGCCGCCGGCCACGCCCCGGCGTGCGTGCAGTAGAGGGCCAGGTAGGTCACCCCGTCCGGCGCCCGGAAAACCCGGTAGGCCGACCGCGCGGTCGCCACCGGTTCGGTCGCGACGTCGCACAGCACGACGAACCCTTCGGCCGCCAGGTCGGCCGTGTGCTTGCAGACGGCCGGGTCCGCGGCGAGCCGACTGGCGGCTTCCGCGGTCGGGACGGCGTACCGGGCCGGCCACGCGTACTCCGCGGCGGCCGCCTCGCGGAGGAACCGGTAGGAGAACAGGAGCCGCGCCTCGTGGCGGAAGAACTTCCAGAGGAGCCGGGCTGCCGCGATGGTCAATAGCACGGCGGCCATCAAGCCGGGCGCCCCGACGAGGCCCGGTACCTTGACCCATCCGGCCACCAACACGAGGCTAGTCGCGCCGAAGACAAGGCATGCCCCGGTCAGTCCGGCGCCCCGCGCCAGGAGGCCGCCGAGCCGCGGGCGGTCGAGCGGGGCCGCCGTCAATTCCGCCAGCCACCGTTGCACGGACACCTTCCAAGCGGGCGGTGCCAGCCAACCCTCCAGGCCGGGGGCGACGGACCCGGTCCTCCCGTACCGCTCCAGTCCTGCGACCCACTCCGCCTCCCCCACGATCGGCGTCTCCCGGTAGCACTCCGCCTCGGCCTCCTCCCACCCGCGGGTCTCCCGCCAGACCGCTTTCACGAGCAGTCGCCCGCCGCGGACCTGACCGGCCACGACCAGTGCGAACCGGACCGGCCGGAGCGACCACCGACCCCGGGTCAGGCGGAACGGGCCAACGGCCCGGAGGCGGACCTCCGCCGCGAGCCCGTCGGGCGCCGGGTCGGCGAGCAGCACGCGGCCGAGGCCGGGCGGGAAGCGCGGCGGCCCGGGCACCGGGGCCGAGGTCAGGACGATCGTGTCCGGGTCACGTAGGGTCACCACCGGGTCGGGGACGCCGGCGGACACCGCCCGGCGGTCGAGTTCCGCGCTCAGCGCCTCCCCCTTGGACCGAGGAAACCCCCACAGGGTGATTTCGACGGCGCACTCCGGGTCTGCGCCGCCCCCGTAGTGCGAGGCGGCGCGGCGGTACAGTTCCAGCCAGAACCAGCCGGCCAGGTCGAGCCGGGCGGCATCCCACTCCTGGTCAAGAAACTGTTCGCGGGCGATCGACTTCATGGGCGACCCGTGCGGGTGTGGAACGGGGGGCGGTCACTTCTTCGCGTCGGTGGCCTTCTCCGGAATCCCCTTCAGCGGCCGCTCCTCGCCGAACTCGTACGCCCCCAGCGCCGGCCCCTTCCCCTTGAACGGGAACCCCACGTCCACCCCGCGGCCGACCACGAAGCTGTCCGCCGACGCCGGGGCGTAGAACGGCCACGGCTTCTCGCCCTTCAGCCGGAACCCCGGGTCCGCGTCGGTGAAGTTCCCGTCCGGCACCCCCTTCAGGTTCACGCACAGGTTCGCCGCGAACGCCACCTCCGCAGCCGCCCGCGGCGACACCAGGTTCCGCGGCTGCTCCTTCGGCGCCACGAACACGTTGTTCTTCACCACCCAACCCCGGATCGGCTGCTTCGCGTCGTGGAAGGCGTCGATGAACGCCGCCGCCCGATCCTTCGCGTCGGCCGCGTACACCGTGTTGTTCAGCACCGACACGTTCTCCGCCGACCCCCGGTTCTTCCACACGAACGCCCGGTCCAGGTTCTCCACCACGTTGTGGTGGATCCACACCGGCCCCTTGTTCTCCCCGCCGTGCTGGCTGTACACCCGCCCGCCGGTCTTCTCGATCCGCACGTAGTTCCGCTCGAACCGCAGGTGGTTCCGCGGCCCCTCCACGGTGTAGCTGTCGGTCAGCAGGTTGTCGTGGATCCAGACGCTGTACGGGAACTTCCGGGTGTTCGGGTCGGCCCCCTGCCCGCCCTTCGGGACGGAGATGCAGCGGTTCATGAAGTTGTGGTCGATCTCCAGCCCGAACTCGTTCTCGTGGGCCGACTCGAACGAGAACTCGCCCTGCTGCTCGAAGACGCAGTGGTGGACCCGGACCCCCTCGTGCCCGCCGCCCTTGTAGCCGTACTCGCTGCCGACGGTCTGCACGACCCGGCAGCGGGCGACCTCCGACGCCTTCAGCCAGCGGGTGCGGATCGCCCCGCTGTGGTGCTTGTCCTTGTCGGTGCTGCCGTTCTCGATCGCGCACCCGTCCACGACCACCTTGTTCGACAGCTCCAGGAACAGGGCCGCCCAGCGGAACTCGCGGAGGCCGAGGTTCTTCAGCGTCAGGGTGTCGCAGTCGATGGCGTGAACCGCCCCGCTGACCCGGTGCTTCGGGTCCGACTCCATCGCCAGGTCGCGGACGGTCACGCCCTTCGCCTTCCGCAACCCGATCAGGAACTCCTCGGTCGGCTTCGGGTTCGCGGTCACGTCGCCGAGCTTCCAGTCGGTCGCGGCGACGACGCGGGTGGTCTTGTCGCCGGTGGCCCCGCGGCCGGCGATCGTGACGCCGTTCTTCGGCTTGGCGGTGCGGGCGGCGGGGAAGGTTCCGCTTTCGAGCTGGATGGTGTGCTCGCCGGCCAGGACGCGGTCGCAGGCGTAGGCCAGGGACCGCCACGCTGTCGCGGCGGTCTTCCCGTCCCGGTCGTCGGCGTCGACGCCGTCGGGGCTGACGGTGAAGGTGTCGCCGCGGGCGGCGGGGGCGAGAAGAACGAGGGCAAGCAGCGCGAGTCGGGTGGGCATGTGGCACCTCCGGCTGGGATGCCGTTAGGCTAGCACCCGGCCGCGGCCCGGTCACACCCACTTCCAGTTGTGCCGGGTGAACCCGACCATATCGTCGCCCGGGACGAAGTCGAACGACCACCCGTCGGCGGTCTGTTCCAGCACCCCGACGCTGCCGGTCTCGGGGTGGCCGCCGCGGGTCCGCAGTTCGAACCCGGCGAGGTGGTACACCTGCGGCCCGCCGGGCTCGCCGTCCACCCACGACCCGTCGCCGGCGTAGTGCCCGAAGAACGCGAACCGCGGCCGGGCCACCCCGATCAGGGTCCGCAGCGCCGCGCTCCCGTACCCGACCCGCTTCGCGTCCGCCGGCGCGTCGTGCGACAGGAGCACGTCGAACTGCTCCCACGCCAGCCGGTCCGCCGCCCGGTCGTCGACGTACCCGCGCCGCGGCAGGTTCCGGCGGGCGTTCGCCCCGTCGCCGTCCACGCCCCACACCGCCCCGACCCGCAGCCCGCCGGCGAGCGTCACGACGCGCCCGTCCTTGACCCCGCACACCCGGCCGTAGGCGTCCACCGGGAAGTCCGACTCCGCGCCGCCGCGGGCCAGCCGCTCCAGTTCGCCGAAGTCCTCGTGGTTGCCGGCGGTGAACCACAGCCCCGGCGGACAGTGCGGGTCGTCGAAGGCGGCGTCGGCGAGCGGGTTGCGGGCGACGACGTCGAGGGTGCCGAGTTCGAGCGGGTCGTCCTTGGCGTGGCGGACGGTGGCCTTGTCGAGGCGGCCGGGGTCGGGGAAGTAGCCGAGGTCGCCGACCTGCAGCAGCCCGGCGAGCGGGCGGCCGGCGCGGCGCGACCAGTACGACCCGAACCGGAACGCGGGCAGCACCCGGCCGTGCAGGTCGCCGAAGACGAGGAACGTGGTGGGCGTGTCCATGCCCGGAAGGACAGGGGTCGCGGCGGGGCGGTTCGGGCGACGGCCGTTGGTTGGAGTCCCGGCTTCAGCCGGGTTCCGCTCTACAAACCGGCTGAAGCCGGGACTCCAACGGCGCCGGAACTCCCTGGTCTCACGACTTCCGCCGCGGCGGGGCGCTGAACGCGGCGAGCCACGCGGCCATCTCGTCCGGCGTCGCCGCCGGGTCCGGCTTCTCCGGCTCGGGCGGCGGCACCGGCGGCCGCTCCGCCGGCGCAATGCACCAGTCCACGAACTCCTCGCACCCGCGCACCGCACACCCGCGCCGCCGGCCGGCGTCCCGCACCCGCCCGTCGTTCGACACCACCGTGACGAGCACCGGCCGCGGTTCCGCCGCCAACAGGTCTTCGATCTCGTCGTCCGCGGTGCGGCGCGCCGCGAACCGGACCCGCACCCCGCGGTGGTCCGTCTCGGGCGAGGCGAACGGCGACCCCTGGGCGTCGAACACCACCCGCACGGTCACGCCCCGGCCGCCCGCCGCCTCGGCGAGCCAGTCGAGGAACCGGGTGCGGGCGCGGTCCAGCCCGCCGGGGGCCATCGCCCGGGACGCCAGCCCGACCGCGTGCATCAGGTTGTACCCGTCGATCAGGAACGTCACGGCGGCCCCGCGGGTGGGTGGCGGGCGGTCCCGGACATATTCTAGCACCGGCCCGACCCTGTCGCCCCGCCCCCCCCGCACGAGAGCCGCATGGAATCCCGTCGCGCGTTCGTCCTCGGCGCCGGTGCCGGCCTGTTCCTCCCCCGCGCCGCGGCCGCCGCCCCGGACAAGGACCCGAAGGCCACCGCCGCCAAGCTCGTCCGGGCCGCCGACCCGAAGCCGGTGTGGGCGATGGGGGTGCTGGTCACCGTCCGGGCCGACGCGAAGCTGACCGGCGGCGGGTACTCGGTGTTCGAGGATTTGATCCCGCCCGGCGGCGGCCCGCCGCTCCACACCCACACCCGGGAGGACGAGACGCTGTACGTCCTGGAGGGCGAGCTGACCGTGTTCCTCGGGGACGACAAGGCGGTCGCCAAGCCCGGCGACTTCGCCCACATGGCCCGCGGCACCCCGCACCGGTTCGTCAACCACACCGCCAAGCCGGTCCGGACGCTGATGACCTACTCCCCGGGCGGGTTCGAGCAGTGGTTCGCCGACATCGGCACCCCCGCCGCCGACCCGGCCGCCCCGCCGCCGAAGGCGACCGCGGAAGAGGTCCGCAAGGCGGTCGCGGCCGCCGAGAAGTACGGGGTGACGTTCGCCAAGAAGTGACCCGCGCCGCCGGCCCGGGGGGGTTGCGGCCGGCGGGGGAGGCCGCCATGCTGAAGTGGCCCGTCCCCCGCCCCCGAGGCCCCGCGTGCCAGACCCGTCCGACGACTTCACCCTCGGCGTCGAGGAAGAGTTCCAGATCGTCAACCCGGACACCCGCGCGCTGCGGCCGCGGGCCGCCCGCATCCTGCCGGACGCGAAGGCGGCGGTCGGGGACCAGGTGACCAACGAGCTGTACCTGTCCCAGATCGAGATCGGCACCCCGGTCTGCCGCACCCTGGCCGACGCCCGGGCCGAGCTGGTCCGGCTCCGCCGCGAGGTCCTCGCCGCCGCCGCCAAGAGCAACAGCCGGATCGCGGCCGCCGGCACCCACCCGTTCTCCCGGTGGGAGGACCAGCCGCTCACCCCCAAGCCGCGGTACCGCGGGCTGGAGGCCGACTACCAGCAGCTGATCCGCGAGCAGGTGATCTTCGGCTGCCACGTCCACGTCGGGATCGCCGACCCGGACGTCGCGATCCGGGTGATGAACCGGGCCCGGCTGTGGGTCGCCCCGGTCATCGCCCTGGCCGCCGGCTCCCCGTTCTGGCTCGGGGCGGACACCGGGTACGCGAGCTACCGGACCGAGCTGTTCGGCCGGTTCCCGACCGCCGGCACCCCGCACCCGTTCGCGTCCCGGGCCGAGTTCGACGCCCTCGTCTCCACCCTCGCCGCCACCGGTCTGATCGACGACGGGTCGAAGATCTACTGGGACATCCGCCCGTCGTCCCACGTCCCGACCCTCGAGTTCCGGATGGCCGACGTCTGCTCGACGGTGGACGAGGCGATCATGGTCGCCGGGCTGTGCCGGGCGGTGGCCCGGGCCTGCCGCGACGCCGACCGGCGCGGCGACCCGGTCCCGCCCGCCCGGCCGGAGGTGCTACAGGCGGCCAAGTGGCAGGCCGCCCGGTACGGCCTCGACGGCGACCTGGTGGACGTCGCGGCCGGCCGCTCCCGGCCGGCGGCCGCTGTGGTCGAGGGGCTGCTCGCGTTCGCCCGCCCGGCGCTGGAGGAGTTCGGGGAGTGGGACGAGGTGTCCGGGCTGGTCCGCCGGGTGGTAGCGGACGGGAACGGGGCGGCCCGCCAGCGGGCGGCGTACGCCCGGGCCGGGCGGTTCGAGGACGTCGTCGACCTGGTGGTGGAGGAGACGGCCCGCGGGCTGTGACCCGTGTCCCGGTGGGGCAGGCATTCCTGCCTGCCCTGGTTCGGGCCCGGCAGGCAGGAATGCCTGCCCCACCCAGAACAAGACAAAGGCCCGGCCGTCGTCACGACGGCCGGGCCTTCGGTATCGGGAATCGGCCGGAGGAACGGCCGGGTGGCGGGCGGGGCTACTCCCCCTCGGCGGGGGACGAGCGGTCCTCGGGCGGGTCCGGGTCCGGCACCCGGTACTCCTCCCCGAGCCAGCGGCCGAGGTCGATGACCCGGCACCGGCGGGAGCAGAACGGGTAGTCGGGGTAGTCCTGCCAGTTCCCCGGCATCCCCGCGTCACAGACCGGACACCGCACCGCATTCATCGGTTCGACATTCCCCGGACTTCGGGATTTCCTGACACCACCCGACCCGCCCCGTCACTTCGCCTTCTTCGCCCCGCCTTTCCCCTCCGGCTTCGCGGCCGGCTTCGGCGAACTGTCCGCCGCGGGGGCGGGGGTCGAGTCCGCCTTCGCCTCGGGCTTCCCGTCCGGCTTCGCGTCGGCCTTGGGCGCCTCGCCGCCGTCCGGCTTCTCCCCGGCCCGGCGGTAGTCCGTCTCGTAGAACCCGCCGCCCTTGAAGATCACCGCCCCGCCCCCGCCGAACCGCTTGGCCAGCTTGTTCTTCTTGCACGCCGGGCACTTGGTCAGCGGCGGGTCGGAGAACGACTGCAGCTCGTCGAACCGGTGGCCGCAGGCGGAGCACTCGTAGTCGTAGGTGGGCATGGGTCGGGGTGGTGGGGTTGTGAGGTCGTGGGGTGGTGCGGGGGACCGGTCACCACCCCGCCACCTATCCGGCGGCGACGATGACGCTGGCGGGGCGGAGCACGCGGTCGTGCAGGAGGAACCCGTTCTGTAGCACCTGCACGACCTGCCCGGGGGCGACCTCGCCGGCCGCCGGCTGCTGCGTCACCGCCTCGTGCAGGCCCGGGTCGAACGCCGTCCCGGGAGGGCACTCGACCCGGGTCACCCCGTGCCGCCGCAGGACGGCGAGCAACTGGTCGGCGGTCGCCGCCACCCCGGCCGCCAGCGGGCCGGCGTCGCCCGCGGCCTTCGCCGCACCCAGCGCCCGGTCCAGGTTGTCGAGCGCCGCGAGCAGGTCGCGGGCCAGCGGCTCGGCGGCGTACTTCTTCGCCACCTCCGCGTCCCGGGCGGCCCGCTTCCGGGCGTTCTCGTAGTCCGCCACCACCAGCTTGTAGTTGGCGAGCTGCTGCTCGGCGGCGTCGAGCCGGACCTGGAGCGGGTCCGGCCCGAGGGCGTCTTCGGGCGGCGGGTTGTCGGCGGCCATCGCAGGGGTCCGTGGTCCGTGGGGTCTCGGCCGGGCGGCGGCGCCCGGTCACCTCTGCTCGGTTGGAGGGGCGTCCCCGGAGATCAGATCCTTCAATTTCCCGAACAGCCCCTTCCGCGGGGCCGGCGGGGTGACGCCGTCCAGCTCGGCCAGCCGGCGGAACAGCTCCTCCTGCTCCGCCGACAGGGCGGCCGGGGTCTCGACCACCAGCTGCACCAGGAGGTCGCCCTTCCGGCGGGGGTCGTCGAGGTCGGGCATCCCGTGCCCGGCGACGCGGAGGACGGTGGAGTGGGTCTGCGCCCCGCGCGGCACCTCGGCGGTCACCTTCTGCCCGGTCAGGGTGGGGATCTCGACCGGCCCGCCGAGGGCGGCGCGGGAGAACGACACCGGGAACTGGCAGATCAGGTTGTGCCCGTCCCGCTCGAACACCCGGTGCTCGCGGACCCGGATCACCAGCCCCAGGTCGCCGCGGGCGGCCCCGGGCGGCCCCTCGTGCCCGCGGCCCGGGACGGTCAGCCGGACCCGGGTGTCCACCCCGGGCGGGACCGGGACGTCGATCGACTCCCGGGTCTCGACCCGCCCGACCCCGCGGCACGGGACGCACGGGTCGGTCACCACCACCCCGCGGCCGCCGCACCCGCGGCACGCCTGGGCGAACGAGAACAGCCCGCCGGCCGACACCGTCTCCCCGCCGGTCCCCTTGCACCGCCGGCACTGGGCCGGGGCGGTCCCGGCCTTCGCCCCGGTCCCGCCGCACGCCCGGCAGTTCGCCTCGTACCGGACCGACACCGTCCGCTTCACCCCGGTCGCCGCCTCCAGCAGGTCGACGTCCAGGATGTCGTCGATGTCCTCGCCGCGGCGGGGGCCGCGCGGCCGGCGCCGGCCGCCGCCTCCGAACAGCCCGCCGCCGAACACCTGGGACAGGATGTCCCCGAGGTCCATCCCGCCGGCCGCCGCCGCCTGGGCCAGGCCCTCGTGCCCGTACCGGTCGTACACCTGCCGCCGCTGGGTGTCCTTCAGCACCTCGTAGGCTTCCGTCACCTCCTTGAACCGGACCTCGGCCTCGGCGTCGCCGACGTTCCGGTCCGGGTGGTGCTGCATCGCCAGCCGGCGGTACGCCTTGTTCACCTCCACCTCGGTCGCCGTCCGGGCGACCCCGAGGACCTCGTAGTAGTCCCGCTTGGCCATGTCGGTGGGGGAACGGTGGGTGGTGGGCGGGGCGAACGCGACACCCATCTTATCCGCCGGGCCGCGGCCGGTGAACGCGGGATTCGGGACCGGACGCCCCGGTTAGCGACGCGTCGCAGACGCGTCCGCGATCCGCGCGGATCGCGGACGCGTCTGCGACGCGTCGCTAACCGGCTCACGACCCCGGCGTCAGGCCACCGCCCCGGTCACCTTCGACTTCTTGTCGTCCTCGTCGATCTTGGTGACCATCACCTCGGTGGTGAGCATCAGCCCGGCGATGCTGGCGGCGTTCTGCAGGGCGCTGCGGGTCACCTTCAGCGGGTCGATGATCCCGGCCTTGAACATGTCCACGTACTCGTCCCCGTTCGCGTCGTACCCGAGGTTCGGGTTCTTCTCCCCGCGGGTGGCCACCTCGTCGGCGATCACCGCCCCGTCCCGGCCGCAGTTCTCGGCGATCGTCCGGACCGGCTTCTGCAGCGCCCGGGCGACGATCTCGGCCCCGATCCGCTCGTCCCCCTTCAGCTTCTCGCTCAGCCCCTCGACCGCCGGGACGCACCGCAGGAGGGCCACCCCGCCGCCCGGGACGATCCCCTCGGACACCGCCGCCCGGGTGGCGTGCAGGGCGTCCTCGACCCGCCCCTTGGTCTGCTTCATCTCGGCCTCGGTCGCCGCCCCGACCTTGATGATCGCCACCCCGCCGACCAGCTTCGCCAGCCGCTCGCTGAACTTCTCCTTGTCGTACTCGCTCTCGGTCTGGTTCATCTGGGTGCGGATCGTCTGCACCCGGGCGTTGATCGCCTCGTTCCGCTTCTTGTCCGGGTTCACCACCAGGGTGCAGTTCTCCTTCTCCACCACCACCTGGTCGGCGGTCCCCAGCAGGTCCAGCCCGACGTTCTCGATCTTGATCCCGCGGTCCTCGGACACGAACGTCCCGCCGGTCAGGACGGCGATGTCCTCCATCATCGCCTTCCGCCGGTCGCCGAACCCCGGGGACTTGACCGCGCACACCTCCAGCAACTGCTTCAGCCGGTTCACCACCAGCACCGCCAGGGCCTCGCTCTCGACGTCCTCGGCGACGATCAAGAGCGGCCGGCGGGCCTGGGCCACCTTGTCCAGGAGCGGCAGGATCTCCCGGACGTTCGACAGCTTCTTCTCCAGGAGCAGGACCAGGGCGTTCTCCTGCTCCCACTTCAGGTCGGCGTTGCCGTAGGCGAAGTACGGGGAGATGTACCCCTTGTCGAACTGCATCCCGTCGACCAGCTCGAGGGTGGTCTCGGAGGTCTTGCCCTCCTCGACGGTGATCACCCCGTCCTTGCCGATCTTGTCGAACGCCCGGGCCATCAGCTCGCCGACCTTCGGGTCGTTGTTGGCCGAGATGCTGGCGATGTTCTGGAGGTCCTCGTTCCCGCCCTTGTCGATCGGCCGGATGGTCCGGGCCAGCTCGTTCTCCAGGTGCTCGACGGCCCGGGCGACGGCCTTGTCGATGCCCCGCTTGACGCCCATCGGGTTGGCGCCGGAGGTGATGTTCCGCAGCCCCTCCTGGTAGATCGCCAGGGCCAGCACGGTGGCGGTGGTGGTGCCGTCCCCGGCGGTGTCGCTGGTCTTCTGGGCGACCGCGTTGACCAGCTTCGCCCCCATGTTCTCGAACGCGTCCGGGAGGTCGATCTCCTTGGACACGGTGACCCCGTCCTTGGTCACCGTCGGCCCGCCGAACGACTTGTCGATGATGACGTTCCGGCCGGTCGGCCCGAGGGTCGAGCCGACCGCCCGGGCCAGCTTCTCGGCCCCGGCCAGGAGCTTCTTCCGGGCGTCGTCGGTGTACAGGAGTTGCTTCGCCATTGCCTGGCTCCGGTCGTGTTTTGGTTTGCAGCCCCGAAGGGGCGTCAGGTAATAGCCCGGGGTGTGAACCCCGGGCGGGATGCCGGTGCGGTTCGGCGTGGCCGGCCCGGGGAGGCGCCCGGGGTTCACACCCCGGGCTATTGGCTCGCCGCCCCTTCGGGGCTGAAGGCCAGGTTACTTCGCCAGCTTCGCCAGGATGTCGGTCTCGCGGAGGATCTTCAGCTCCTGCCCGTTCACCTCGACGTCGGACCCGCTGTACTTCCCGTACAGGACGGTGTCCCCGACCTTCACCCCGAGGGCGAGCCGGTTCCCGTCGTCGTTCAGCTTCCCGGGGCCGACGGCGACCACCTTCCCCTGCTGCGGCTTCTGCTTGGCGGTGTCCGGCAGGAGGATGCCGCCGGCGGTCTTCTCGTCCGCCTCTGTCGGCTCCACCACCACCCGGTCGTCGAGCGGCTTCAGGGTGAGTTGGGCGGGGGCGGCGGCTTCTTGCTTCTTGGCCATAGGTCACCAGTGTGATTGCGAGTGTGAGTGTGAGTTCCGGCGGCCGGGTCGTGTGAGGGCGGCGGGGACGGGGGAAGGCTCTCGTCTTCCCCACGCTCACCCTCGCACCCACACTTTCTCGGCTACATCATCCCGCCCATGCCACCCATGCCGCCCATCCCGCCCATGCCACCCATCCCGCCGCCGTGGTCGTGGTCGTGGTGGTGGTCCCCGCCCGCCTTCTTCGGCTCGGGGATGTCGGCGACCATGCACTCGGTGGTGAGCAGCAGGCAGGCGACGCTGGCCCCGTTCTGCAGCGCGCTGCGGGTCACCTTGACCGGGTCGATCACCCCGGCCTCGCGGAGGTTCCCGTACTCGTCCTTGTCCGCGTTGTACCCGTAGTTCTTGTCCTTTTGCTTGGCGATGGTGTTCACCACCACCGTCCCGTCGGCCCCGGCGTTCTCGGCGATCATCCGGGTCGGCATGGCCAGGGCGTTGTACAGCACCTGCATCCCGTGGGCCTCGTCGTCGGCCCCCTTCATCGGCTTCTCGAGCGCCTTCCGGGCGGTCAGCAGGGCGACCCCGCCGCCGGGCACGATGCCCTCGGCGATCGCCGCCCGGGTGGCGTGCAGGCTGTCCTCGTACAGCGCCTTCCGCTCCTTCATCGCGGTCTCGGTCGCCCCGCCGACCTTCAGCACCGCCACCCCGCCGGCCAGCTTCGCCAGCCGCTCCTGCAGCTTCTCCCGGTCGTACTCGCTGTCCGTCTTGTCGATCTCCTTGCGGATCGACTCGGCCCGCCCGTCGATCGCCTTCTGGTCGCCCCGGCCCTCGGTGACGGTGGTGTTCTCGCTGTCGATCCGCACCTTCTTCGCCCGCCCGAGCATCCCGACGATGGCCGGCTCCGGCTGCTTCCCCTTGCGGACCTGCTCCGGGGTCGGCTGGGTCACCGCCTCGAGCTGGACCCCGAGGTCCTTGAAGACGGCCTTCCCGCCGGTCAGGACGGCGATGTCCTCGAGCATGGCCTTGCGGCGGTCGCCGTACCCGGGGGCCTTGACGGCGGCCACCCGGAGGACGCCCTTGAGCTTGTTGTAGACGAGGGTGGCGAGGGCCTCGCCCTCGATGTCCTCGGCGATGATGAGGAGCGGGTCCTTCTGCTGCCGGGCCCACTCCAGCAGCGGGATCAGCGACTTCACGCTGCTGATCTTCTCCTCGTAGATGAGGACGTACGGGTTGTCGAACTCGACGGTGACGGCTTCCTGGTTGGTGACGAAGTGCGGGGACAGGTACCCGCGGTCGAACTGCATCCCCTGGACGACGTTAACGACCGTCTCGGCCGTCTTCCCTTCTTCGAGGGTGATGACCCCGTCCTTGGCCCCGACCTTCTTCATCGCCTCGGCGAGCTTCTGGCCGATCTCGCGGTCGTTGTTGGCGGCGATGCTGGCGACCTCGGTGATCGCCTTGTTGTCCTTCGGGTCGACCGGCTCGGCGATCTTGTGCAGCTCGTCGACGACCTTGTCGACGCCCTTCTGGATGCCGCGGACGAGGGCCATCGGGTCGCTGCCGGCGGCGACGGCGCGGAGGCCCTCGCGGAAGATGTGCTCGGCGAGGACGGTGGCGGTGGTGGTGCCGTCGCCGGCGACGTCGGAGGTCTTCGAGGCGGCCTCCTTGACGAGCTGGGCGCCCATGTTCTCGAACGGGTCGGTGAGCTCGATGTCCTCGGCGACGGTGACCCCGTCCTTGGTGATGTTGGGGGCGCCCCACCCCTTGTCGAGGATGGCGTTGCGGCCGCGCGGCCCGAGGGTGGCGCGGACGGCGCGGGCGAGCTTGGAGGCCCCGCTGAGGAGCTTCTGCCGGGCGTCGTCGGCGTAGGAGATCTGCTTGGCTGCCATGTGGGTATCCTTTCGGTCCGTACCGCCGTGCGGGTGTGAACGCGGGGATCGGCCGCAGCCGACTGCAAGCCGTGTGCCGGCGCCGGCGCAGGCTGTTAGTCGTTTCTGGGTCGTTCTTTGCGGAACGGAGTCGTGCCGAGAATGCGAGCGGCAATGCCAATGTGGCAGAACCTGACGGACGGGCGTGCGGCGAAATGGCAGGGATAGGTCCGTCAACGCACCGGCCGGGCGAGGAGGACTCGCCCGGCCGGGAAGGAGTTCAGGTCGACGGTCCGGCTCAGGCCCGGGCCGCCTTCCGCCGGCGGTACCCGACCAGCCCGGCCGCCCCGACGCCCAAGAGCGCCAGGCTCGTCGGCTCCGGCACGGTCGGGACGGCGGTGATGTCCCGGACGGTCACGCCGCCGGGGACGCCGATGGCCCCGAGCGGGGTCAGCGCGCCGGTCGCCAGGTTCATCTGGAACAGGGTGTTGTTGAACGACACGAACGCGGTGTTCGCCTGGCCCGAGATGTCGAACCCGACGTTGCTGTCCGGGGCGTTGGCGCCCAGCGCCCCGACCGGCACCAGCGTCCCGTTGTTCGGCGGGTTCTGGGTGTTGAGGGTGTCGGTCCCGGAGTCGATGTCGAACAGGGTGGTCGGCACCCCGAGGGCCCCGAGGAAGCTGTTCAGGTACCCGACGGCGCTGACGCTCGGGTCGCCGGGGTTGAGGTCGAGGTCGACGTTCGTGACCCCGGCCCCGCCGGCGGTGATCCGCAGGTTCTGGTTGGCGTTGTTCACGATCCGCAGGGCGTTCGGCATCGGGTTGAAGTCGATGTCGTACCCGCCCAGGTTGGTCTCGGTGAGCAGCCCCATCGAGGCGCTCGGGTTGGTGAGGGTGTTGATCAGGGTCGCGGCCCCGGTGGTCGCGCTCACCGTGTACACCCGCCCGGTGCCGATCGGGGCGCCGCCGACGATGGTCTGCTGGTACGTCAGGGCCACCAGCACCCCGTCGACCGGGCGGAAGTCGATCCCGACCACCGCCTCGCTGGCCCCCAGGCCGGTGATGCCGACCAGCGGGCCGACCGTGCCGGGGGTGGCGCTGTCGAACGTGAAGATCTGGTTGTTGGTCGTCAACCCGACGATGATGTCGGCCCGTGCGGACTGCGCGGACAGGGCCCCGGCCACGACGGCCAGGGCGGCGAACTTCCGAAGCATGGGCGCCTCCTGAGGGAAGGAAGACCACGACCTGTCGTCGCGGGCCGCGAGCGAGTATCGGCTCACCACGAAGACTTGCCTAGATTCGCAAATCAGACCGGCCGGTCAAGGAAAATCCATCACTATTCGCCGAGGTCTCATAATCCGCCCCGCCGGGCGCCCGGCGGGGCGGACGTCTCGTGAGCCGCGGTCAGGACGCCCGCCGCCGGCGGGCGTACCCGGCCAGCCCGGCCGCCCCGACCCCGAGCAGCGCCAGGCTCGCCGGCTCCGGCACCGCGGCCGCCGCCGGGATCACCGTGAGGTCGTACAGCAGGCCGGGGCCGCCGTAGTTCCCCAGGAACGCCGTCGCCCCGGTGGCCAGGTCCACCGTGTACAGGCCGCGCGGCCCGCCGCCGGGCGGTACGATGAACGTGGCGTACCCGACCCCGGTCGCCCCGGAGATGTCGAACCCGTTCGCGTTGCTGCTGATGAAGGCGGCCGGGGTCACCGCCCCGACGTCGAGCACCTGCCCGGTGTTCGGGGAGATCGGCATCGGCCCGTTCGGGAAGTCGAGGCTGCCGATCGTCCGCAGCCGCGCGGGCGGCCCGTCCAGGGCGTACAGGGTGGTCGAGGTCGCCCCGGCGACGTTGTTGCTGTACGCGATCGCGTTGACGTTCGGGCTCCCCGCCCCCGGCCCGGTCAGCGGGGTGTCGACGTTCGTGACCCCGGCCCCGCCCATCGTGATCCGCAGGTTCTGGTCGGCGTTGCTCACGATCCGCAGGGCGTTCGGGACCGGGTTGATGTCGATCCCGTAGTCGAACACGTTCGTGGCGGTCAGCAGCACCTCGTTGCCCATCGCGTCCCGGAGCCCGGTGGTGGCGCCGGCCGGGCTGATGAGCGTCGCGGCCCCGGTGGCCGTGTTGAGCGTGTAGACCCGACCGCGGGCGGCACCTCCCCCGAGGTCCTGCACGGTGAGGGCGACGACCGCCCCGTCGGCCGGGCGGTAGTCGATGCCGGCCACGAACTCCCCGGCCCCGCCGACCAGCCCGGTGACCGTGACCGGGGCGCTGACGACGTTGGGGGTGGCGCTGTCGAACGTCACCAGCGACGGGCCGGGGCCGCCGACGAACGTCAGGCCGAGGACGAACTCGGCCCGGGCCGGCGGCGCGGACAAGACCCCCGCCAGGACGGCGAGAGCGGCGAATAATCGGAACATGACGGCTCTCCGATCCGGAGGGAATGCCGCGGCGGGCCTGGGCGGTTCCCGGCTCACCGCCGCGACCGCTCCAGGGTCGCAGACCGGACCGGTCGGTCAACAGGAATCCGAGACGTGTGACCGGGGCGGCCGGCCGCCCCGTCCGGAATCCGGACGGTCAGTAGTGCAGCAGGAGCTTCGGCGGCGGCTTGTTCCCGCGGCGGTCGAGGGCGCCCGACAGCAGCACCGCCAGCACCGCCCCGGCCAGGCCGTACAGCCCGAGGTCCTGCCACCACGTCCGCTCCAGCTCGTACTGCCGCAGCATCGCCCGCTCGTCGTTCTCGACCCTCGCCATCGCCGCCGGGCTGTTCACCGCCGCCTCCCGGGCCTTCACCAGCGCCGGGTCCTCGCTCACGTGCCGGCGGATCGCCCGCTCCATCCCGAACCCGCTCGACACCTGGGCCGCGAGCAGGGCGAACGCGAACCCGGCGGCCACCCCGACCACCACCTTCCGCCACGGCCAGATCCCGGCCGCCCGCCGCGGCAGCCGGCTCGGGTCGAACCCGGGCAGCAGCCGGTCCGCCCACGCGAACACCAGGGCGACGACCAGCAGGAGCAGGAACGGGAACATCACCCGCCAGTCGGCGTTCACCTTGTCCAGCCATACCCCCTTGCCGGGCATGTTCTGCTCCAGCTCGAAGTTCCGGCTGACCGACCCGAACATCGCCTGCCACGGGCTCTGCGAGTGGGCCGGGTAGCCGCCGTAGTACGACCCGATCCAGCGGAAGAACAGGCTCACGAACACGACCGTCAGGAGCACCGCCGGGAGCCACGCCACCACCCGGGGGGAGATGGTGACGCCGCGGGCCTCGGTGTACCCCGGCAGGGCCGGGACGCCGGCCGCGTCGGCCGGCGCAACGGGGACCGGCGGGGGTGCGGGCGGCACGAACCCGGGCGGCGGGACCGGCGGCACGACCGGGACGGCCGGGGTCGGCGGGGCGGGCGACATCGGCGGCTCCGCGGCGGCAACGGGGACGGGGGCAGGAGCGGGGGGCGGCTCGGGGGCGGTCGGGGCGGGGTCCGGCAGCACCGCCGGGGTGTACTTGGCCGGGGCGTCGAACGGCTTCATGCACGACGGGCAGGTCACCTCCCGGCCCGAGAAGTCGTCGGCCACCGGGACCGGGCGCATGCACCGCGGACAGATCAGCTTGATCACGGGTTCCCTCGGGTCACCAGCAGGCTTCCAGCTCCCGGAATGCAGACGGCAGGTGGTCCAGCAGGTCGGTCGCGTTCAGCGCGGTCTGCCCGAGGGCGCGGGCCGCCAGGTCCCCGGCCCGGCCGTGGACCCACGCCCCGAGCGCCGCCGCGTCGAACGCCCCCAGCCCCTGCCCGATCAGGGCCGCGACGATTCCGGTCAGCACGTCGCCGGTCCCGCCGGTCCCCATCCCGGGGTTCCCGGTCGTGTTCCGGTACGCCCGCCGGCCGTCGGTCACGACCGTGTCCGAACCCTTGAGCAGCAGCACCACCCGGGCCCGGGCGGCGAACGCGGCCGCGGCCTTCAGCCGATCGGCCGGCGTCTTCGGCGCCGCCTCGCCGGTCAGCCGGGCGAACTCCCCGGGGTGCGGGGTGAGGACGAGCGGGGCGGCCCGGCCGGGGAACGGGTCGCGGAACGGGGCGACCGCGTTCAGCCCGTCGGCGTCGAGGACCACGGGGGTGTCGGCCAGCCCGCCGACGACCGCCCGGACGAACCCGGGGACGTGCGGCGCCTGCCCGAGCCCCGGGCCGACGGCGACCGCGTCCGCCCGCTTCCCCAGCTCGACCACCTCGCCGGCCGCCCCGTCCCCGAACGACCCGTCGGGGTCGAGGTGGATGGCCGCGGTGGTGTAGCACGGGTGGCCGGCGGCGACCACGTGGCGGACGTCGGCCGGGCACGCGACCCGGACGAGCCCGGCCCCGGCCCGCAGGGCGGCCCGGCCGGCCAGGACCGCCGCCCCGGCCATCCCGCGGCTCCCGGCGACCACCTGGACGGTGCCGTAGGTGCCCTTGTGGCCGTCGGGTCGGCGCGGCGGCAGCCGCGGCACCTCGCACACCGGGACGATGTCCATCGGCCGCCCTCCGGTCCGGACCGGGGGGTTATACGGAGGGGCCGGGCGGCGGACACGCCGGGGTTTCGGGAGGCGACCGGTTCGGGTACAAGGGCGGGAGAGGAGGGGTTGCGATGGGGGTGTTCGTACCGAACCCGGTGCCGGCGTTCCTGGCACCCTTCTCGCTGTGGCGGTGGCGGGTTGACCAGTACGAGGCGCTCGTCACGCAGGGGGTGTTCAAGACGTCGGAACGGATCGAGTTGCTCGAAGGCCACGTGATCCTGAAGGGAGCCGTTGGCCCGGCTCACGACTTCGCGGTGACCGCGGTCTGCCGGCGCCTCAATCGCCTCGTACCGGCCGGCTGGGTGGCCCGCTTCCAGCAGGCCGTCCGGTTGTCGGAGAGCAAGCCCGAGCCGGACGCCTCGGTCGCGCGGGGCGACGAGCGGGACTACGCGACCCGGCAGCCCGGCCCGGCCGACCTCGGCCTCGTGGTCGAGGTGTCCGACTCGTCGCTCGACCGCGACCAGCGCGACAAGACGCGGATCTACGCCCGGGATCGCGTTCCGGTGTACTGGGTGGTGAACCTGATCGACCGCCGGGTCGAGGTGTACACCGACCCGAACGGCCCCGGGGACGACCCGCGGTACCACACCCTGAACGTGTTCGCCGCCGGCGCCGCCGTGCCCGTCGTCCTCGACGGGGCGACCGTCGACACGATCCCGGTCGACGAGCTGCTGCCGTAAGCCCGGCCCCGACCCGCCGGTATCCGCCTCCCGGTCCGCACTCACTTCCCGAGGGCCGGGTCATGACCCCGAACGACGTGATCGCGTCCAACTGCCGGATGGCCAAGATCCTGGTCCGCCGGATCACCGCCGACCTCTCCCCGGCCGACTTCCACCACCAGCCGGTGCCCGGGACGAACTCCGCCGCCTGGGTGATCGGGCACCTGGCGTCGGTTTACCGGCGGGTCGCGACGCAACTCGGGGCGACCGACCTGCCGGAGATCCCCGCCGACCTCGCCGACCGGCTGAAAACCACCAAGCAGCCGGCCGGCACGCAGGACATCCCCGGCGACCCGGCCGACCTGCTCCGGCTGTTCGACGCGACCGCCGACGCCGCCGCGGCCGCCGTCGGCCGGGTGCCCGCGGAGCAACTGGCCGGCCCGCCGCCGTCGAAGCTGGCGCTGACCGACGCCCCGACCCTGGCGGACTGGCTCTTGACCGTGCTCGGGCTGCACACGGCGCTGCACGCCGGCCAGCTCTCGACGATCCGCCGCAGCCTCGGCAAGCCGCCGGTCGCGTGACGGTCGACCGACTGGGTTGAGGATCGGCCTCCCAACCGCCGCACTGCGATCGGCACAAGTCCCCTCTACCCTCGGATCCCCCGGCGCCGATACAATACTTCACCATCCGAGGGACGTTCCCATGGGACGCGCGAAGTCAAAATCGGCGGTGAAAAGCCAGGGTTCGGCCCCTTCCGCAAAGCCGGTCACGGCGAAACCCGTTGTGAAGTCCGCGCGCAAGTTCACCCTCCAGAACAGCCCTTCCGAGGAACTCCGGGTCGGAGTGAAGCTCCCGAAGGCGTTCGCCCCGCGCAGCCGCCGTGCAGGAGGCGAACCAGAACCCCTCCGGGTCAAGTTGCCGTCCGCGGAGGACGTCCGTCGGGAGGCTCAAAAGCTGTCGCCCCCCGACCGCACCGCCTTCCACCGGTTGATGGAACTCCTCGCGAGCGGACTCGGGTCGGAAGAGGCCGCCCGGGTGTGGCTGGTCGCCCCGTCGGCCGAGTTCCGTTCGACCCCGCTGGCCGAGGTCCGGGGCGGACACGCCGCGGCCCTGCTGGAGTTGGTCGAGTCGCGCTACGGCCCGAGCCCGGCGTATGGTTGACCCTTCCCGGCTCGCGGATGCGGTCGCCCGGGCCCGGCCGCTGGCCGCGACGTTCGCCGCCCTCCTGTTCCGCGCCACCCACCTCCGCCACTACTACCCCGGCTCACCGCCGGCCGCCCCGCAACCCCTGTTCGCCGCCGGCGGGGCGGCCGGCAGTCGGTACGTCAGCCCCGGCGGCCCGCGCGCCCTGTACCTCGCCCAGGACGCCGACACGGCCCACCGGGAGTTGTGCCAGGATTACTATGCCGCCCGGGCGACGGTCCCCGGCCGGGGGTCGATCCGCAACGGCCTGTTGCGGCCGCCGCCGTGCGTCCTGATCGGCGTCCACGTCCGGCTGCGCCGGGTGCTCGACCTCCGGAACCGGTCCGTCCGGCAGCCGCTCGGCATCCGGGCCGAGGCCGAGTTGATGGGACCGTGGTTTCGGATTCCGATCGCGCCCACGCGACTGATCGGCGAGGCGGCTTACAACGATACCCACTTCGAGGGCATCCTGTACCCGTCAGCCCGGCGGGCGGGTCGGTTCTGCCTTGTCGCGTTTCCTGACCGGCTCGACCCGGGCTCACGGATCGAGTTCCGTGACACAGGCACGTCCGGGTGCGGGCTCGCCGAGTCGCTCCCTTGACCCGCCTCACCCGTACTTCCTGAACTCCGCCTTGAACCGCTCGGCCAGCTCCTTCGCCGCCCGGTCGTAGGCCGCCGGGTCCGCCCACGCCTCGCGCGGCCGCAGCACCCCGTCCGGCACCCCGGGGCAGGTCGCCGGCACCGCCAGCCCGAATACCGGGTCGGCGGCGAACGCCACCCCGTCCAGTTGCCCCGTCAGCGCCGCCCTCAGCATCGCCCGGGTGAACGCCAGCTTCATCCGCGACCCGACCCCCGGCGGGCCGCCGGACCACCCGGTGTTCACCAGCCACACCGGCACCCGGTGCCGGCCCAGCTTCTCCTTCAGCATCGCCGCGTACCGCTTCGGCGGCAGCGGCAGGAACGGCTTCGCGAAGCAGGTGCTGAACTCCGGCGTCGGCTCCGTCACCCCGGCCTCCGTCCCGGCCACCTTCGCCGTGTACCCGCACAGGAAGTACTCGACCGCCTGGTCCGGCGTCAGCTTCGCGACCGGCGGCAGCACCCCGAACGCGTCGCACGTCAGGAAGAACACGTTCCGCGGGTGCCCGCCGACCCCCGACAGCTCGCAGTTCGGGATGAAGTCCACCGGGTACGCCGCCCGGGTGTTCTCGGTGTACCGCTCGCTGTCGAAGTCCGGCGCCCGGGTGACCGGGTCCACCGGCACGTTCTCCAGCACGCACCCGAACCGCAGGGCGTTGTAGATCTGCGGCTCGCCCGCCGCGGACAGCCGGATCGTCTTCGCGTAGCACCCGCCCTCGACGTTGAACACCCCGTCGTCGCCCCACCCGTGCTCGTCGTCCCCGATCAGCCGGCGGTCCGGGTCGGCGCTGAGGGTCGTCTTGCCGGTCCCCGACAGCCCGAAGAACAGGGCCACGTCCCCGCCCGCCCCGACGTTCGCCGAGCAGTGCATCGGGAACACGCCGCGCTGCGGCAAGAGGTAGTTCAGGACGGTGAACACCGCCTTCTTGATCTCCCCGGCGTAGTGCGTCCCGCACGCCACCACCAGCTTCTGCTCGTAGCTGATGGCGACGCACACCTCCGACCGGGTGCCGTCCCGGGCCGGGTCGGCCTTGAAGTCGCAGGCGTGCAGGATCGTCCACTCCGGGGCGAACCCGGCGAGGTCCGCCTCGGTCGGGCGGAGGAACAGGCAGCGGGCGAACAGCGAGTGCCACGCCTTCTCGGTCACCACGCGGATCGGCAGCCGGTGCCGCGGGTCGGCGCACGCGAACCCGTCGAACACGAACAGGTCGCGGTTCTGGAGGTACGCCCGGACCAGGTCCCGCAGCCGGGCGAACGCGGCCGGGTCCATCGGCTGGTTGGCCGACCAGTCGAGCTGGTCGGCGACGCCCGGGTCGCGGGCGGTGAACTTGTCCTTCGGGGACCGGCCGGTGCGGCTGCCGGTCAGGGCGGACAGCGCGCCGAGGTCGGTGAGGGCGCCCTCGCGGCGGGCGACGGCGTGCTCGACCAGCTCGGCGGCGGACAGCCGGGCGAGCACCCGCCCGGGGTTGGCGAGGCCGAGGCGGGCCGGGTCGGGCGGCGCGGCGGGCGGCGACATGGGGTGGCCCTCGGGCGGCCCACTGGGGATCGGGCCGGGAGCGGGCATTGTACGGACGCCGCCCGGGTCGCCCGGCCCGCGCGGGCCCCGGGCCGCGCCGGCGGCCGGCCGTGAGCCGGCCGTGAGACCAGACCCGCTTCACGGGAAACACACACTTCCTTCACGAAGAACACTCTTGTATTTCACTGAACCTCGTGTTCACGCGGTACCACGGTCTGCCTACACTGACAACGCTGCGCATCGCAGTCGGACACGTTGGGGGCACTCATCGCCCTCGCCCGCTCTCCCGGAGGTTCCTCGATGGCGACCCGGACGGTCAGGAAGTCGGCGTTCACGTTGATCGAGCTGCTGGTGGTGATCGCGATCATCGCGATCCTCGTCGGCCTGCTCCTCCCCGCCGTCCAGAAGGTGCGGGAGGCCGCCGCCCGGAGCACCTGCCAGAACAACATGAAGCAGATCGGGCTCGCCGTCCTGAACTACGAGAGCACGTACCTGCAGCTGCCGCACCCGGGGCAGTGCGACTCCACCGGCGGGTCCTCGACCGGGTACATGTCCCAGTCGACCGCCACCCTGATCCTCCCGTACGTCGAGCAGCAGAACGTGTACGACCGGATCGACCACGCCGCCACCGCCGCGGACTACAACGGCGGGACGATGCCGGCCGGGGCGACCTTCTCCCTCAACGGGGCGGCCATCAACTCGAAGATGAAGGGCCGGTTCTACAACGACACCGCGGCCGGGGCGGCCCACGTCGAGGCGTACAAGACGGTCATCAAGACCTACATCTGCCCGAGCGTCCCGCTCCCCCCGGACCGGTTCGGCGGGTACGGGGCCTGGGACTACATGTTCATCGCCACCTCCGACCTGGAGGACGGGTCGGCCGGCGCGGAGGCGGGGGTGGCCGTCGGCGCCCGCCCGACGTCGTCCGCCCGCCGGGCCCAGATGGCCGTCCAGGGCCTGCTGAGCTGCGAGGGGCGGACGGTCCCGCAGGTGTCGGACGGGATGAGCCAGACGATCCTGCTGGTCGAGGACGGCGGGCGGGCGACCTCGGACGCCGCCGCCGGCCAGTTCGCCAGCTTCTCGACTCGCCCGTCCCCGATCGCCGAGGGGCCGCAGTGGCACAGCGGGTCGTCCTTCACCCCGACCGCGAACGGGCGGCGGATGTGGGCCTGGGCCGACCCGGACTGCGTGACCAACGGGCTGTCCGGGGCGAGCAACCAGACCGGCGGGGCCGGGGTCGCCCAGGTGAGCCAGAACGCCACCCCGATCGGCGGCCCGACCCAGTGCCGGTGGACGTTCAACAACTGCGGCCCGAACGACGAGCCGTTCAGCTTCCACACCGGGATCGTGAACGCGGTCATGGGGGACGGGTCCGTCCGGACGGTCCGCGACAGCATCCGGGGGCTGCCGCTGAAGTACGCCGCCGGCGCCCAGGACGGGATGACCTACAGCATCGAGTGAGTGACGACCCGCCCGCCCGCGCGGCCCCTCCGCGCGGGCGGCTTCATTCCCACACCGAGGCCCACCCATGACCCGCGCCACACCCCTCGGGCTCGCCGCCGCCCTGCTCGGGACCGCCCTGTCCGCCGGCTGCAAGGGCGAGATCACGCCGGACGCGGCCGTCGAGTACGACGTGACCGGGCGGGTCGCCGGGCCGGACGGGCGGCCGCTCCGGGACGTCCGGATCGCGTTCCGCCCGACCGGCGGGGCCGCCGCCCCCAACTCGTTCGCGGTCAAGGACGACGGCACGTTCTCGGGCAAGATCCGGGGCGGGTCGTACACCTACCTGATCGCCCCGGAAGAGGCCGGCGGCAAGGAGACCGCCAAGAGCAAGGCGGTGCTCGACAAGTTGCCCGAGAGCTTTAAGTCGGCGACCCTCGACCGGCAGATCACCGTCGGCAGCGACGGGCCGCTCGAGCTCAAGTTCTGACCCGCCCACCCCGGCAACACCGCGGCCGCCCCGGAACCTTCCGGCGCGGCCGCCCGCGTTTCCCGCCGGCCCCCTCCGGGGTCACTTGAGGTCGAGTTCGACCGCCTGCCCGGGCGACCCGGCGACGAACTCCAGCCCGGACCGGCGCGGGTCGCCGTACTGCGGCGGGACCGGGAACCACTTCGCCCGCCGGGCGGCGTACTCGGCCTCGACCTCGGGCGGCACCGGCCCGTCCCGCCGGAGGGCGGCCAGCTGGACGCCCGGGTCGTAGCTGCTCACCCCGACCCGGACCGGGCCGGCCGGGACCGTCGCCGCGAACCGCCCGCCCTCCAGGGCGACCGTGACCGGCCGCCCGTCGTCCCCGACCAGGGTGACCGACCCGACCTCGACCGCCCTCCCCTGGTACGTGACCCCGCCGGTCACGTCGACCGGGGCCCGCCCGCACCCGGCCGCCGCGGCCAGGAGGGCGCCCAGCCCGAGCGCCGCGACCAGGCGCTCAGCCGCCCGGCGCATTGACCACCTCCCCCCCGGACCGGGTGGCCATGTCGACGAGGGTCAGGGCCGCGTCGTGGGTGAAGAACCGGACCGACCCGTCGCCGAGGGCGAAGTTCGCCCCGCCCGGGTGGAAGCTCCACATGTGGTTGTAGGAGCAGTAGCTGTTCACGTCGCCCGGCTGGAAGTAGACCGGCGCCGGGGCGCAGGCCGGCCCGGCGGACGAGGCGGACCCGGTCGCCCGGGGGTACCGCAGCGTCTCGTTCGCCATCCCGGTGCCCAGCCGGGTGCTGTCCCGCCACCGGCTGTCGAGCGCGGGGAAGCCGGGCGCCGGCGGCCGCTCGCCGACCATCAGGGTGCTGCTCAGCCCGTCCGTCACGTCCGCGAACCGGCTCTCCGGGCGGGGGACCGAGGAGCTGCAGATCGGGTTGCCGAGGAGGGTCGTCTCCTGCCCGCAGATCAGGGTGATGATGCCGTACCGGTCGGGCAGCCCGGCCCGGTCGATGTCCGACGCGGACCGGGCCGCGACGGCGGCGTAGGAGGCGTGGTAGTACGGGGTGGTGGTGCCGTCGTGGAACGCGCCCCCCCGCGGGTCCGACGGGCAGACGAACAGGTCGACCCGGTTCTGGCTCCGGAACGTCAGCCCGGTGCCGGCGACGTTCAGCTGCTCGACGAACGGGAGGATGTTGTTCAGGTAGGAGCACGAGATCGACGTGGTGGTGCCGCCGTAATCGCGGTCGGCCAGCCGCGGGACCCGCTGGTAGGTGTCGTGGAAGTTGTGGACCGCCAGGGCGATCTGCTTCAGGTGGTTGCTGCACTTGGCCCGGGCGGCCGCCGCCCGGACCTTCTGGACGGCCGGCAGCAGCAGGCCGACGAGGACGGCGATGATCGCGATCACCACCAGCAGCTCGATCAACGTGAACGCCGGACGGCGTGGCGGCATGTCGCGGAACCCTCGAGGAAGGTGAATCAGACGCTGGCGGGGGTGCGGCGGGAGGGTCGGAACGTGCCCGGGGGAGCGGGCGCGGCGGGCTCCAGTAACGGTACGCGGCCGTCGGCCGGGAGTTCAAGGGGGGCGTGCGGATTTCCCGCCCCGGGCCGGGTTCCGCCGGCCGCTCGCATTTCCGCCCGCCCCGGGATACCATTTCCTCATGAGCGAATGGCACCTCGCCCGGGGATACCGGTACGCCGGCGTCGTCAGCGGGCTGCGGTCCGAGCCGGACCGGCGCGACGTGGCCGTGATCGTCAGCGACCGCCCGGCGGCGGCCGCCGGGGTGTTCACCCAGAACCGCGTCGTCGCCGCCCCGGTCCAGGTCAGCCGGGAGCGGGTGCCGCGGGCCGACGCCCGGGCGGTCGTCGTCTGCTCCGGGAACGCGAACGCCTGCACCGGCGAGCAGGGCCTGGCCGACGCCCGCCGGATGGCCGTGCTCACCGCCGCCGAACTCCGCTGCGCCCCCGAGCAGGTGCTGGTCGCGAGCACCGGGGTGATCGGCCGGCCGCTGCCGATGCCGGTCCTGGAGGTCGGCATCCCGAAGGCCGTGCGCGAGGCCGCCCCCGGCCGGGACGGGTTCACCCACGCCGCCCACGCCATCCTGACCACCGACACCGGGATCAAGGTCGCCACCCGGCAGGCCGGCGGGTACGCGGTCACCGGCTTCGCCAAGGGGGCGGCGATGATCGGCCCGAACCTGGCGACCATGCTCGGGTTCGTCCTGACCGACGCCGCGGTCGGCGAGCACGACCTGCACCACTGCCTCGCGGCCGCCGCCGACCGGAGCTTCAACTGCGTCTCGGTCGAGGGCCACACCAGCACCAACGACACCGTCTTCCTCCTCGCCAACGGCGACGGCCCGCGGCTCGCCGGGCCCGAGCTGGCCGCGTTCCAGGACGCCGTCACCAGCGTGTGCGTCGAGCTCGCCCGGAAGATCGCGGTGGACGCCGAGGGGGCGGAGCACCTGATCACGATCGAGGTGGACGGGTGCCGGGCCGACGCCGACGCCCGCCGGATCGCCAAGGCCGTCGCCGAGAGCGCGCTGGTGAAGACGGCGGTGTACGGGGCGGACCCGAACTGGGGCCGGGTGGTGTCGGCCGCCGGGTACGCCGGGGTGGCGTTCGACGAGCGCGACCTGACCCTGTGGATGGGCGACCTCTTGCTGTACCGGGCCGGGGCCCCGGTCCCGTTCGACGCCGCCGCCGCGTCCGCCTACCTGAAGCACAACCGGGAGGTGCACTTCAAGCTGCGGCTGCCGCACGGGTCCGGCCGGTGCACCTTCCACACCTCCGACCTCACCCCGGAGTACGTGCGGCTGAACTCGGACTACACCACCTGACCCGGCACCGCATGCGGCCGCTGATCGAACTCAACGGCGTCACCCGCGCGTTCGGGGCGTTCACCGCCCTGCACGACGTGACCCTGGCACTGCCGCCGGGGCGGGTCGGGCTGCTCGGGCCGAACGGGGCCGGGAAGTCGACGCTGCTGAAGATCCTGATGGGGCTGATCCCGCCGTCGTCCGGCACCGGCCGGGTGCTCGACCAGGACCTCGGCGGGGACGGCGACAGCGAGGGGAACTGGCGGCTCCGGCGGCTGATCGGGTTCATGCCGGAGGCCGACGCTCTGGTCCCCGGGCTGACCGGGGTCGAGTACGTCGGGCTGGCCGGGGAGCTGTACGGGATGCCGCGGCGGCAGGCGGAGCGGCGGGCGCACGAGGTGCTGTCGTACCTGGAGCTGGAGGAGGCGCGGTACCGCCGGGTGGAGGAGTACTCGACCGGGATGAAGCAGCGGGCGAAGCTGGCCCAGGCGCTCGTCCACGACCCGCCGGTGCTACTCTTGGACGAGCCGACCAGCGGCCTCGACCCGGCCGGGCGAGACGCGATGCTCCGGCTGGTGACCCGGCTCGGGACGGAGCACGGGAAGTCGGTGGTGCTGTCGACGCACCTGCTGGCGGACGTGGAGGCGGTGTGCGAGCGGGTGGTGATCCTGGCCGGCGGGCGGGTGCGGCGGGAGGGGACGGTGGCCGAGCTGTGCGCCCGCCGCCGCGACCGGTACCGGCTCCGGGTGCAGGGCGACGCGGACGCCTTCCGCCGGGGCTTGGTTGACAGCGGGGTGTCACTGTTGGCGGACGACGGCGGGGGCGAGTGGCGGGTGGCGGTCCCGGACGGGTGGGCGAACCTGACGTTCTTCCGCCTCGCCGAGGCCCACGCGGTCGTGATCCGCTCGCTCGTCCCCGACGACGAGACGCTGGAGGAGCTGTTCCTCCGCACCGTCGGGGCGTAACTGGAGCGCGGCCGTCCCGGCCGCTCCGGAAGACGAAGAAGCGGCCGGGACGGCCGCGCTCCAGGGAAGCCCGATGCCCGCGCAGACCGACACCCTGTTGCGGTACCGCCCGTGGCGCGGGGAGCCGCGCGGCCCGCTCGCCGGGGCGGTCGCGCTGGGCCGCGCGTCGGTCAAGCTGCTCGTCCGCCGCCGGCTCATGTGGGGGCTGTTCGCCCTCGCCCTCTTGGTGTTCTTCTTCTTCTTCTACGCCCAGTACCTGGTGGTGTGGATCACCAACCAGCTCTCGACCGAGACGGTCCGGTTCGCCGGCGTCCCGGTGAACGTCGGGAACCTGTCCAAGTTCCTCGACCGGCTGAACCTGAACGGCACCGCCCACACGTTCGGGAACTTCGTCTGGTTCCAGGGGTACGTCTTGGTGATCGTGCTCGCCCTGGCCGGGTCGGTGCTGGTCGGCAACGACTTCGCCCACGGGACGCTGCCGTTCTACCTGTCGAAGCCGATCGGGCGGTGGCACTACGTGCTTGGGAAGTGCCTCGCCGTCGGGGCGTTCGTCAACCTGCTGGTGACGCTCCCGGCCGCCCTCCTGTGGGTCGAGGCCGGGCTGCTGTTCGACTGGAAGACGTACTACCTCGACAACCTCGACCTCTTGCTCGGGGTGGCCGGGTACGGCCTCGTGCTGACGGTGACGCTGAGCCTGCTGGTGGTGGCGACGGCGGTGCTGGTGCGGCGGACGGTGCCGCTGGTGATGCTGTGGATGGGACTGTTCGTGTTCCTGCGGATGCTGGCGAACCTGCTGGTGGACGGGCTCAAGCGGGACGAGCGGTGGCGGCTGATCGACCTGTGGAACGACCTGTACCTGTGCGGGCTGTGGTGCCTCGGGGCGGAGCACGGGACGGTCCGCCCGGCCCCGCAGCCGGAGTACTGGGAGGCGTGGGCGGTGGTCGGGGCGGTGTGCGCGGCGTGCGCTTGGTACCTGCGGCGGCGGGTGCAGGCGGTGGAGATCGTCAGCTAGTAACGCGGAGTGCGGAATGCGGAACGCGGAGTTACAGACGACGGACAGGCCGCCCGCCGTCCGGGCCGCGGATGGTTCGGATTCCGCACTCCGAACTCCGCACTCCGCACTCCCCCTGCTCCTGTTCGAGCAGGTGTCGAAGTGGTACGGGACGGTGCTCGCCCTGAACCAGGTGACGCTGGAGCTGACCGGCGGGATCACCGGGCTGGTCGGGGCGAACGGGGCCGGGAAGTCGACCCTCCTGCGGATGGCGAACGGGCAACTGACCCCGACGCTCGGGCGGGTGACCGTCCGCGGGGTGGACGCCCGGGACTGGCGCGCCCGCCGGCTCGTCGGGTACTGCCCGGACGCGGACGCCTTCTACGAGGACCTGTCCGGCCGGCGGTTCGTGTGGGTGATGGCCCGGATGTGCGGGTACGCGCGGGCCGAGGCGACGCGGCGGACCGAGGCGGTGCTGGACCGGGTCGGGATGCGCGACCGGGCCGACCGCAAGCTCCGCGGGTACTCGAAAGGGATGCGGCAGCGCGTCAAGCTGGCTCAGGCGCTGCTGCACGACCCGGAACTGCTGGTGCTCGACGAGCCGCTATCCGGCATCGACCCGGTCGGCCGGCAAGAGCTGCTGGAGCTGTTCCGGTCGCTGGCCGCCGGGGGGAAGTGCTTGCTGGTGTCGAGCCACGAGCTGGAGGCGCTGGAGAAGCTGACGAACCACGTCGCGATCATGGCCCGGGGGCGGGTGGCGGCGGTCGGCACCCTGCCGCAGATCCGCGACCTGCTGGACGACCACCCGCTGTCGGTGCGGGTCGAGGTGGACCGGCCGCGCGACCTGGCCCGGCTGCTGCTGGCGGTGCCGGAGGTGCTGTCGGTGGACGTGGGCGGGGGGCCGGACGCGCCGGGGCTGGTGGTGAAGGCCCGCAGCCCGAAGCGGTTCTTCCAGGCGCTGGCCCGGGTGGTGGTCGAGGAGCAACTGGAGGTGCGGCGGGTGGAGCCGCTGGACGAGTCGGCCCACGCGATCCTCGGGTACCTGCTCGGCGGGAGCGGGCGCACCTAACGCGGAGTGCGGAACGCGGAATGCGGAACGAAAGCCACCAGACCCCCGGGCACCCCGCCCCCGCCACCGCGGCCGGAGGCGCCGGCGGTTCCGTCCTCACCGCCTTCTGGGTGCTGGCCGTCCAGAGCTTCCAGCGGCACTGGCGGGTGCGGCAGATGGCGTGGGTGTCGGTCGGGCTGCTCGGGGTGGTGGTCACGTCGGTGGCGGTGGTGACCGCCCGCGGCGGGTGGGAGCTGCCGAACCGCCCGGCGGCCCGCGGGGTCACCCACCGGGAGCACGCCGACCAGCTCGACCTGGTGCGGGCGCTGCCGCTCGGGCCGGGCGGGTCGGCGGCGGCGCTGGCGGCGGTCGGCCCGTACCAGGGGGTGATGCGGCCGGAGGCCGGGACGGGGGCGGCGCCGGCGTTCGCCTTCCCGCGGTTCCTCCACGACTGGGCGTTCGCGAGCTTCTCGCGGTGGGTGGTGTCCGGGACGTTCGTCGGGTTCCTGCTGCCGCTGTTCACCCTGTCGTACGCCACCGCGGCGTTCGGGGCCGAGCGGGAGGCGCGGTCGCTGGTGTGGGTGATGACCCGGCCGGTCCCGCGGGCGGCGATCTACCTGGCGAAGTTCGTCGGGACGCTGCCGTGGTGCGTGGCGTTCGGGCTCGGCGGGTTCGCGGCGGTGTGCGTGGCCGGCGGCGAACTGGGGCTGCGGGCGCTGGGGGTGTACTGGCCGGCGGCGGCCGCCGGGACGGTGGTGCTGGCCGCCCTGTTCCACCTGATGGGGGCGGTGTTCCGCCGGCCGGTGGTGGTCGGGCTGGTGTACGTGTTCTTCTTCGAGGCGCTGGTCGCCGCCCTGCCCGGGAGCCTGAAGCTGCTGAGCCTGACGTTCTACGTCCGCAGCCTGATGTACGACGCGGCGGCGGACGCCGGGTATCCGGCCGAGTTGCTGGACGTGCCGCAGGCGGAGGAGGCGTGGGTGGCGTGGGCGGTGCTCGCGGCGGCGGCCGCCGGGGTGACCGGGCTGGGGATGTGGCTGTTCGCCCGGTCCGAGTACCGGGACGACGTGTGAGGTCGTGACCGATGGGCGCGGCGTTCGCCGAGTTCGAGCGGGTGGTGCGCGACCTCGCGCCGGCCGCCGCGGTCGTGCTCGGGTCGGGACTGGGTCGCGCGGCCGCCGCGTTCCGGGAGGTCGCCACGATCGGGTTCGGGGAGGCGCCGGGGCTGGTGCCGCCGACCGTCCCGGGGCACGGCGGGCGGCTCGCCGCCGGGCACTGGGCCGCGACCCCGGCGCTGGTGTTCTTCGGCCGGCTGCACTTCTACGAGGGGCACCCGGCGGACGTGGTCGCCGGCCCGGCGCGGGCCGCCGCGGCGCTCGGGGTGAAGCGGTTCGTGCTGACGAACGCCGCCGGCGGCGTCCACCCGAGCCTCGCCCCGGGCGAACTGATGGCGATCCGCGGGCACCTTAAGCTGATCGGCCCGGCCGCGTGGCGGGCGGCCAGGCGGGCGGTGCGTGAGCCGTACTCGCCGGCGCTGCTGGCGCGGGTGCCGGAGTTGCTCGCCGGGGTGTACGCGGCCTTCACCGGCCCGTGCTACGAGACGCCGGCCGAGATCCGGGCGGCGCGGGAGATGGGGGCGGACGCGGTCGGCATGTCGACGGCGCTGGAGGCGGAGGCGGCGGCCGGGTTGGGGCTGGAGGTGGCCGGGGTGTCGTGCGTGACGAACCGGGCGGCCGGGCTGGACCCGGCCCCGCTCGCCCACGCCGACGTGCTGGTCACGGCCCAGCGGGCCGCCGACCGACTGGCGGAGGTGCTCGGGCGGTTGATCGCGGACGGGCCGTAGGTCGGGCTGTGCCCGACGGCGCGGCGCGTCGGGCACAGCCCGACCTACGGCCGCCCCTCCGGTCACGCCACCTTCTTCAGGAACGTGACCCGGCCGGTCGACACCCACTCGACCACGAAGATGTTCCCGTCCCGGTCGAACGCCGCGTCGTGCGGGTGGACGAACTTCCCGGCCGGCCACTCCTTCGGCTGCGTCCGCACCGGCGGGCCCTTGTCCTTCCCCAGGCTCGCCACCACCCGCTCCCGCCACGCCTGGTCCTCGCCGAGGTGAACGATCGGCTTGTTCGCCGTGTCCAGCAGGCTCACCCGGGCGTGCAGGTCGGCGACCAAGAGCACGTCCCCGCGGAGGTCGACGTTCCCCGGGAGTAGCACCAGTTCCCGCGGCTTCGACGCCTCCAGCGGCTTCCCCACCGGGTCGAACCACTGGAGCCGGGCGTTGCCCCGGTCGCACACCACCAGCACCGGCTTGTCCTTGTTCCGGGTGTCGAGCCAGTTCCCGTGCGGGGTCCGACACTGGCCGAGCTTGTCACCCGCCCCGCCGTACACCGCCGTCAGCTTCCCGTCCTTGTCGTAGTTCAGCAGGTGGTGCGAGCCGTACCCGTCGCCGACCGTGAACCCGCCGTCGGGAAGCCAGGAGATGTTCGTCGGGTTGTACGGCGGGGGAACGCTCTTGTTCGGGTCCTTCGGGTCCGGCCGCGGCTCGGCGTACTCCTTGCACTCCGGCCGGCCCTTCGCCCACACCACCTTCCCCTTCAGGTCGGTCTTCACCACCTTCAGCTCGGGCGTCCAGGTGTTCGTCAGGTAGATGAACTCGTCCGACCCCTCCTTGCGGATCTCGACCCCGTGCCCGCCGCCGTGCCACTCCTTGCCGAACGACCGGACGAACTTCCCCTTCGGGTCGAACACCAGCACCGTGTCCATGTTCGCCTTGGTGTCCTTCGCCCCCTGGTGGGTGACGTACACCAGGCCCTCCGAGTCGAGGGCGACGTTGTGCGTCGTCTGCCAGGCGTAGTCGGCCGGCAGCTCGCCCCAGTTGTGGACGCACTGGTACTTGTGCCCCCCGGCCCCGATCACCGGGTTCGGGTCGTCAGCCTTCCGGGTCATGCCCAGCAGGGTCGGGCCGGCGGACGCGGCGGCGGCGGTGGCGAGGAACTCGCGGCGGTTCATGGGAGGGTTCCGGGTGGCGGGCGGGTGGCGGGGTGAAGTGTACCCGACCGCGGCCGGCCCGGAAACGAGGAACGGGCGCGGCCGCCCGCGCCCGTCGGCCCGGGGTTGAAACCCCGGGCTATTCCCGGTGACCCCTTCGGGGTCCGGATGCTTCGTGACCCCAACGGGGTCTCCGACAATAGCCCGGGGTTTCAACCCCGGGCGCCCGGACGGCTTCGCCGGGTCACTTCTTCCCGGACTTGTTCGTGTGGCGGACCTTCGCCTCGCCCTCGGACTCGACCACCACCTCCTCCTTCCGCACGTCCCCGGCCACCGTCTCGGTGTCCTTCACCTTCCGCTTCCCGACCGACACCTCCTCCTTGACCACCGCCTCCTTGGTCACCCGCACCTTCTCCTCCTTCACCGGGATGCGGATCTCCTCCGCCTTCAGGTCCCCGTGGGCGGCCTTGCCGCCGGCCGCGCGGCGCTCGATCACCACCTCCTCCCGCTCGACCGGGACGCTGATCTGCTGGTGCTCGGTGTGCACCTCCTTGCGGACCCGCACGTCCCCGGTCCGGACCGCCTCCTTGTGGGCCCGCAGGTGCTCCTCCCGGAGCTGGATCACCCGCCCGTCCTCGGCGTGGAACCCGCCCTCGGCCAGGGTGTTCGCCCGGTCGGCCCGGACGGCCGTCCACCCGGCCCGGTCGAACCCGCCGCCGCGGTGCAGCACCTCCCGGGCCTCGGCCTCCCGGGTGCCGGCGTCGACCGTCACCAGGTACCGCCCGGACTTCAGCTCGTTCTCGTAGAACGTCGCGTCCTCCTCGGGGATGCCCCACCCGATCAGGGCCCCGGCGACCCCGGCGATGGCCGCCCCGCCGGCCGCGTTCAGCAGGACCGCGGCGAGCGGGCCGACCGCCAGCACCGGCCCGATCACCGGGATCGCCCCGGCCACGATCGCCGCCCCCAAGGCCGCCCCGCCGGCCGCCCCGGCCACCGCCCCGGCCACCGCCCCCTCCTCCGCGTACGTGTCGTCCGCCGCCCCGGTCTTGACCGTCTCCCCCTCGGCGTTCCGGTGCACCATCCCGATGTGGTCGTCGTCGAAGCCGGCGGCCCTCAGGTCGGCCACCGCCCGGTCGGCCCGGGCCTTCGTCTCGAACACCCCGACCACGTAGTGCTTCTTGCGGCTCGCCATGGCTGCGCCCTCACGGCTCGTGACTCTGAGTTACGCGGGTTACCCCGAACCCGCCCGGCCGGGAGGTTTGCACGGTGCGTGCCGATCCGGCCGCCAGCCCGCAGTTCTGATCGGCGCCCCCGAATGCGAGGGCGGCCGGCACAGGACGTGCAATCACTCCGGGCGGCGGAAACTCGACCACACCCACCGACACACGAGGAGGAATGACGATGACCAGCATGACGCCGACGCGCGGGGCGAACCAGGGGGCCGGGGGCATGGGCGGCGGGGCGAATGCCGGCCGGCAGGGGGACGAGGCCCAGAAGCACGCCGAGGGGCCGGTCGCCCGGGGGATCGAGCACTACACCGCCCAGATCCCGTCGGACTGGTTCCTGTGGGCGGCCGGGGCGTCGATCGTCGCGTCGGCGGCGTTCCAGCTGCTCGGCCGGAAGGAGGACGCCCAGTTCGTCGGCCACTGGGTCGCCCCGTTCATGCTGCTCGGGGTGTACAACAAGATCGTGAAGGTCGCCGGGTCCGACCGCGTCCACGCGTCGTGAGGTGGATGACAAAGCGGAACGCGGATGACGCCAGATGAAGCCCCGCGGATGACACGGATCAGACCAAGAGATTTGTTCTGATCCGTGTCATCCGCGGGCTTTGATCCCGCGTTATCCGCGTTCCGCTTTTGTCTGCCCCGGCTCAGGCCAGCAACCCCTTCACCACGTGCCCGTGGACGTCGGTCAGCCGGTAGTCGCGGCCCTGGAACCGGAACGTCAACTTCTCGTGGTCGATGCCGAGCAGGTGCAGGACGGTCGCCTGGAAGTCGTGGACGTGGACCGGGTCCTTCGCCGGGCCGAACCCGAAGTCGTCGCTCTCCCCGTAGCTCGTCCCTGGCTTCACCCCCCCGCCGGCCATCCACACCGTGAACACGTACGGGTGGTGGTCCCGGCCCCAGCTCTTCACGTCCTTGATGTCGCCCTGCAGGAACGGCGTCCGGCCGAACTCCCCGCCCCAGATCACCAGCGTGTCGTCGAGCAGCCCGAGCCGCTTCAAGTCCTTCACCAGCGCCGCCGACGGGCCGTCCGTGTCCTGGCACTGCACCTTCAGCTGGGTGTTCAGGTTCCGGTGCTGGTCCCACCCGGCGTGGAGCAACTGGACGAACCGCGTCCCGCGCTCGACCAGCCGGCGGGCCATCAGGCAGTTGAACGCGAACGACCCCTGCCGCCGCACGTCCGGGCCGTAACTGTCGAGGACCTTCTGCGGCTCCTTCGAGAAGTCGGTCAGCTCCGGGACGCTCGCCTGCATCCGGTACGCCATCTCGTACTGGCTCATCCGGGTGGCGGTCTCGGGGTCGCCGAACTCCTTCAGGGTGAGGTCGTTCAACTTCGCCAAGTCGTCGAGGGCGGCGCGGCGGCTGTCGCGGGTCTGGCCGTCCGGGTTCGACAGGTACAGGACCGGGTCGCCCTGCCCGCGGAACTTCACCCCCTGGAACTTGGTCGGGAGGAACCCGCTGCCCCAGTAGAAGTCGTAAAAGATCTGGCCGCAGCTCGCCTCCTTGTCGCGGGAGGTCATGGCGACGAACCCGGGCAGCTCCTCCGTCTCGGACCCGAGGCCGTAGGTGAGCCAGGACCCCATGCTCGGGCGGCCGGGCATCTCGTGCCCGGTCAGGAAGAAGCAGATGGCCGGGGCGTGGTTCACCTGGGTGGTGTGCAGCGACTTCACGAAGCACAGGTCGTCGGCGATCGCGGCGGTGTGCGGGAGGAAGTCGCTGACGGTCGCCCCGCTCTTCCCGTGCCGGGCGAAGGTGGTGATCTCCGGCAGGCACGGGCGGACGGTCTGCCCGCCGGTCATGGTGCTGAACCGGGCCCCCTTCACGACCGAGTCAGGGATCTGCTCGCCGCGCCGCTTGGTGAGTTCCGGCTTGTGGTCGAACAGGTCGACGTGCGACGGGGCACCGTTCTGGAACAGGTAGATGACGCGCTTGGCCTTCGCGGCGAAGTGCGGCAGGGCCGGCAGCCCGCCGGCGCGCTTGCGGTCGGCGGCGCCGGCGTCGCGGGCCAGCAGCGACGCCAGCGCGGCGGTGCCGATCCCGGTGGCCGTGCGGCCGAAGAAGTGCCGGCGGGACAGCAGCAGGGCGCGCTCGTGAGCGGGGTGCATGGCTCGTGTCTCTGGTGGCACCGGCATTCCTGCCGGTGATTCGCATCCGGAGCACCGGCAGGAATGCCGGTGCCACAGGAGCACAACGCTACTTGTTCAGCGCCTCGTCCAGGTTCAGCACCGTCAGGCAGACCACCGTCAGCGCCGCGTGCTCCGCGGCGTCCAGCTTCCCGTTCCGCGGCGAGTCGCCGGTCTTCAGCAGCTTCGCCGCGCCGTCCTTGTCGGCCGCGAAGATCGCCCGCTGCTTCCCGAGCGCCGCGGCCAAAACCTTCCCCTCGGCATCGGTCGGGCGGCGGGCGGTGACCCGGCGGAACGCGAACGCCAGCCGGTCCGCGTCCGACTCACCGCCCTTCTCCAGCGCGAGCTGCGCCAGCGCCCGGGCGGCCTCGACGTAGGTCACGTCGTTCAGGGTGGCGAGGGCGTGCAGCGGGGTGTTGGTCGTCGTCCCCTTCACGCTGCACGTCTGCCGGTTGGCGGCGTCGAAGAACATGGTCGGCCCGACGATCCGCCGCCAGAACACGTACAGGCTCCGCCGGTACAGCGCCTCCCCCTTGTCCGGCACGTACTTCTTGTTCCCGAACGTCGCCTCCTCCCAGATCCCGGCCGGCTGGTACGGCTTGACCGGCGGGCCGCCGACCGTCGGGGTCAGCAGCCCACTCGCGGCCAAGGCCTGGTCGCGGATCATCCACGACGGCAGCCGGTGCCGCGGGCCGCGGGCGAGCAACCGGTTCTCGGGGTCGCGCTCGCGCAGCGCCGGCGTCAGCCGCGACGACTGGCGGTAGGTGGCGGAGGTGACGATCAGGCGGACGAGGTGCTTCACGTCCCACCCGCGCTCGACGAACTCGACGGCCAGCCAGTCGAGCAGTTCCGGGTGGCTCGGCCGCTCGCTCTGCAGGCCGAAGTCGTCCGCCGTCTTCACCAGCCCGTTGCCGAGGAACGTCTGCCACAGCCGGTTGACGGTGACGCGGGCGGTCAGCGGGTTGTCCGGCGAGGCGACCCACTTCGCCAGGTCGAGGCGGTTACCGCGGGCCTCCCACGGGAACCACCCGGTCGACGCGCGGAACAGGGCCGGGATGCCGGGCAGGACCTTCCCTTCCTTCTTGTCGTACGCCCCGCGGGTGAGCAGGAACGTGTCCCGCGGCTTCGGCAGGTCGGCCATCACCATCACCCGCGGCAGGGCGTTCCCGGCCGCGTCGCGCACCTGCTTCGCCTTCCGCACCTCGGCCAACAGCTTCACGTACTCCGGCTCGGACTCCTTGTAGTGGGCGGCGAGCTCGTCGAAGTTCTGGTCGGCCCGGTCGTTCGGCCCCTTGCGGAGCGCCGACTCGATCAGCTGCGGGAGCGTGGTGGCGTACTTCCCGTCCTTGTCCTTCGCCATCCCGGCCTCGCGCAGCTTCGCCTCGACCGCGACAAGCTTCTTCACGAGGGCGTCGTAGGCGGCCTGGGTGTCCTTCTGCCGCTTCTCCTGCTCGGGGGAGCCGAAGTCGAGGACCGGCGGGACCGCCCCGTTCCGCCCGCCGCCGGCCGCCCCGCCGGTCACCGGGGTCTGGTTGAAGTACGCGAACAGCCGGAAGTAGTCGGCCTTCGAGACGGGGTCGAACTTGTGGTCGTGGCACCGGGCGCAGGTGAGGGTCAGCCCGAGCCACACGGTCCCGACCGTCTCCGTCTGGTCGAACACGTACTCGACGCGGTTCTCCTCCGCGATCCGCCCGCCCTCGCCGTTGATCATGTGGTTCCGGCTGAACCCGGTCGCCAGCACCTGGTCCTTGGTCGGGGCCGGCAGCAGGTCGCCGGCCAGCTGCTCGACCGTGAACCGGTCGTAGGGTTGGTTCGCGTTGAACGCCCGCACCACCCAGTCCCGCCACGGCCACATCGTCCGCTCGTTGTCCCCCTGGTAGCCGTTCGAGTCGGCGTACCGGGCGGCGTCGAGCCAATCCCACGCCATCCGCTCGCCGTACCGCGGCGACGCGAGCAGCCGGTCGACGACCGCCTCGAACGCCTTCGGCGACTGGTCGGCCGCGAACGCCTCGACCTCCGCGACGGTCGGCGGCAGGCCGGTCAGGTCGAGCGTCACCCGGCGGATCAGCCGCTCGCGGTCGGCCTCCGGCGCCGGGGACAGCTTCTCCCGCTCCAGCCGGGAGAAGACGAAGGCGTCGACCGGGTTGGCGGTCGGGTGCGCGGTCTTCGGGACGGCCGGGCGGGTGGGCTTCTCGAACGCCCAGTGCTTGCCCCAACTCGCCCCCTGGTCGATCCACCGCTTGAGGACCGCCGCCTGTTCCGGGGTCACGGTCTTGTTCGCCTTCGGCGGCGGCATCACCTCGTCGCGGTCGGTGGTAACGACCCGGCGGAGCAGCTCGCTCTCGCCGCTCTTCCCGGGGACGATCGACCCGGAGTCGAGGGCGTCCTCGCGGACGTCGAGCCGGAGCTTCGCCTTCCGGGCCTTCTCGTCCGGGCCGTGGCACTGGAAGCACTTGTCGGACAGGATCGGGAGGACGTCCCGGGCGAAGTCGACCGGGTCGGCGGCGCGGGCGGGGGCGACGGCGAGGAGGCCGGCGAGCGCGGCGAGGTGGCGCGGCATGGAGCGTCTCGGGGGGCCGGGCAGGCGGGTACGGACAGTATACCCGGCGGGCGGCCGGGCGGGGGAACCGTTTAGCCGCGACGCGGAGTCCTCGGAGCGGAGCGCGGGGACGCGCCGCGCTCCCCTTCGGGTCGCGGCGAAACGGGCGGGGGATGACATCCGCCTTGATTCGCCCGCCCCCCGGCCTATAGTCCGGCCGCTCCAAGCACCAGAGTGGCGGGATCGCGGCCGGACGGCGGAGGCACCGTGTCCAGGGGCGGGCTGACAACCTGTGTCGCGGTGGCGGTCGCGCTGGCGGCCGGCGGCCCGGCCGCGGCCCAGCGGCCGCCGGACGACGACTTCCCGCTCCCGACCGACACCCTGTTCACCCCCGCCCCGGCCGTCCCCCCGCGGACCGCCTACCAGCCGGGGCCGCCCGCCGGGCCGGACTTCAACCTGCCGGAAGGGGCGCTGATCCCGGTGCCCAGGGGCCGGGACCGGGTGATCCGGTACACCCGCCGGTACGGCACCCCGAACGACCCGAGCTTCGAGCAACTCCCGGACGGCACCCAGCGGGTGGTGATCACCGGCGGGGTGATCGTGAACGTGACCGGGGAGGGCGGGGCGGAGGTCGAGTTCGCCACCGACGACGCGGTCCTGTGGATCCGGGGGGAGCGGGTCGACCCGGCCGCCGGCGGGCTGCGGACAGGCGGCGGGCGGACGGAGGTCGAGGTGTACCTGTCCGGGAACGTGATCGTCCGCACCCGGGCGAGCGACGGCACCCCGCAGACCCTGCGGGCGGCCCAGGTGTACTACGACGTGGAGCGGTCCCGGGCGGTCGCCCTGGCGGCCAGCCTGGAGTTCCGCCCCGGCCGGTCCCCCGACCCGCTCCGCCTCCGCGGCGGGGAGGTGCGGCGGCTCGACCCGGAGAACTGGGAGGCGCTCGGGGCGACGTTCGACTCCAGCAAGCTGCCGTCCGACCCGGGGCTCCTGCTGGAGACCCGCCGGGCCACCCTGAGCACCCGCCGGGTGCAGCTCCGGAACCTGTTCGGCCTACCGTACCGCGACCTCCGGACCGGCGAGTACGTGGAGGGGGACGAGCAGCTGGTCACGGCGTTCGGGGCGGTCCCGCGGGTGGCCGGGGTGCCGCTGTTCTACCTGCCCCGGGTGCGGGCCGACGCGACCGACCCGCTCGGCCCGTTCGTCGGCCTGTCCGGCGGCCGGGACCGGATCTTCGGCACCCAGGTGTACACCACCTTCGACCTGTTCGACCTGCTCGCGGTCAAGCCCCCGCCCGGGCACAAGTGGCGGCTGAACGCCGACTACCTGTCGGACCGCGGCCCGGCCCTCGGGACGGACTACACGTACAACCTGCCCGGGTCCGAGCCGGGGCTGGCCCCGACCGCCGGGCTGGTCAAGCTGTACGGCGTCCGGGACCGCAGCGGGATGGACATCCTCGGCGGGTTCCGCGGGGTCGAGCCGGTCCCGCCGGAGTTCCGCGGCCGGGTCCTGTTCCGGGACCAGCGGGAGTTGCTCGACGGGCTGTACTTCCAGAGCCAGATCGCGTACCTGAGCGACAAGAACTTCTTCGAGCAGTACTACAAGCAGGAGTTCGACCTCGGGCCGAACCAGGAGACGTTCGCGTACCTCGCCGGGCAGCGCGGGAACAAGGGCCTGTCCGCCCTCCTGTCGTACCGCCTGGACCGGCCGTGGGAGCCGCAGACGCAGTGGCTCCCGCGGGTCGACGGGTACGCCATCGGGCAGACGTTCTTCGACGACCGGCTGGTGTACTCGGGCAGCGCGAACGTCGGGTACGCCCGCGCCCGGACCGCCGAGCAGCCGCCGTTCCCGGTCCTGTCCACCGACCGGTCGATCGACACCGGCCGGTTCGACGTGCTGCAGGAGCTGAGCGTCCCGCTCGCGCTCGGGCCGGTGAAGGTGGTGCCGTACGGGACGGTGGACCTGGCGGCGTACACCGAGGACCTCTCCGGGGACGCGGTCGGGCGGGTGTGGGGCGGGGGCGGGGTCCGCGGCACCCTGCCGGCGTCCCGGCTGTACGACGGGGTGGCGAGCGAGCTGCTGAACGTCCGCGGGCTGTACCACAAGGCGGTGTTCGGGGCGAACTACCTGTACGCCCGGACCAACACCCCGTTCACCGACCTGCCGCTGCTGGACCGGCTGAACGACGACGTCACCGACCGGGCGTTCCGGAACATCACCCCGTTCCAGCCGCAGCTCGTGCCCGGGCCGGACGGGCTGCGGCTGGCCGGGGCCGGGGACCCGAACAACCTGTTCAACCCGCAGCGGTACCTGATCCGGCGGGCGGTGACGAGCCGGCGGGACACGCTGGACGACATCAACGTGCTGCAGCTCGACACCCGGCACCGGTTCCAGACGAAGCGCGGGTACCCGGGGCTGGAGCACACCGTCGACCTGGCGACGGTGGCGGTGTCCCTGTCGTACTTCCCGGAGCCCGGCCGGGACAACTTCGGGAACCCGTTCGCGTTCCTGGAGTACGACGCGGTGTACAACGTCGGGGACCGGACCGCGCTGGTGTCGTCCGGGTGGTTCGACCCGTTCGACGGGGGCGTCCGGTACTACACCGTGGGGGCGTTCCTGAACCGCCCGGACCGGACCAGCCTGTACCTCGGGTACCGGCAGACGGACCCGCTGAACAGCCGGGCGGTGAACGGGAGCGTGGGGTACCAGCTGAGCCGGCGGTACTTCTTCAACGCCGGGGTGAGCTACGACTTCGGGATCAACCAGGCGCTGTCGAACTCGTTCACCCTGACCCGGACCGGGACGGACCTGACGGTGTCGGTCGGGGTGACGTACAACGCCCTGGTGAACAACCTGGGGGTGCAGTTCCTGGTCACCCCGAACCTGGTCGCGGCCCTGGCCCCCGGGCGGTTCACCGGCACCCAGCTGCAGGGGAACCGGCAGCGGTGAGCGGGGCGGGCGGCGGGGTGACTCCCCCTCTTGTGCACAGGTCTCCGACCTGTGCCACAAGAACACGACCCCGGAGGGGACGCATGCCCGGCGAGTGGTGGGAGCCGACCCTGGCCGGCGCGGAGGCCCCGCGACGGAAGCCGCCGCGGCGGTGGCGGGACAAGTTCCGGGAGGCGTTCCGCGGGGTGAAGCTCGGGGTCCGCGGGCACTCCAGCTTCTTCGTCCACTTCTTCTTCGCGGTGCTCGCGGTGGCCGCCGCCGTGGCCCTCCGGTGCGACCTGGTCGAGTGGTGCCTGGTGCTCGGGTGCGTCGGGCTGGTGATCACCGCGGAGCTGTTCAACAGCACCGTCGAGACGCTGTTCCACGGGCTGGACGCGGAGACGAAGGGGCGGATCAAGGGGTGCCTGGACATCGCCGCCGGGGCGGTCCTGGTCGCCAGCCTGACCGCCGCCCTGGTCGGGGCGCTGGTGTTCGGCAACCGCCTGTGCGTGCTGATGCGGGTGTACGACACATAGCCCCCGGCTTGCCGGGGGTCTTCAAGCACCCCCGGCAAGCCGGGGGCTATGTGGGGACTACTCCCCGTCCTTGAGCAGCGTCCGGGCGCTGCTGTCGCGCCGGTCCTCGAGCCACGCCACGTCGCCGGCGTCCGCGAACCGCCGCACCCCGACCTGCTTGATCGCCGCGTCCGGCACCACCGCGAGCGGGGTGTACCGCGGGTGGTGGCTGTCCTTGTACGGGTCGTTGGCCCGGGCGTTGTAGCAGCAGATCATCGCCCACCGCGGGTGGTCGCTGGTGTTCTGGTCGCTGCGGTGGAGCAGGTTCGGGTGGAAGAACAGGGCGTCGCCCGGGTCCATCTCGACGTACACCAGCGGGAACCGGTCCGGCCGCTTCAGCAGCTCCTCGACGCGCTCCCGATCGGCCCCGGCCTGGTCGCCGGTCAGGACGTGGGTGACCCGCCCGCAGCGGTGGGAGTTCTCGATCACCTGCAGGCAGCCGTTCTCCCGGGTGCACGGGTCGACGGCGACGAACACGCTGACGAGGTCGGGGGTGAGGACGCCGTTCTGGTACCAGTACCCGTAGTCCTGGTGCCAGGCCCACGCCCCGCCGACCTTGGCGTCCTTCAGGATCATCTTCGAGTGGTAGTGGTACACCTCCCCGCCGAGAAGCGCCTCGCAGCCCCGCACCATCCGCTCGCCGCGGGCGAACATGCCGTAGATCCCGTCCCCCGGGTGGTTCCACAGCGACAGCCGGACGATGCCCCCCTCCCCGTCGGCCCGGCCGAACGACCGCTTGTCGAGTTCGTTGTCCTCCTTGGCGGACCGGCGGAGGAGGTCGACCTCTTCGGCGTCGTAGAAGCCCTTGGCCAGGACGTACCCGGCGTCGGCGTACCGGCGCAGGTCGGCGGCGGAGAGGGTGGCGGGCACGGGTGGACTCCCGGAACTGGGTGATCGATTCGGGCGGCCGCGTCGGTTAGGATATCCGAACCCGGCGCTCCCGCGAAGCGTCCCCACCACCCACCCGATAAGCGACGCTTCGCAGAAGCGTCCGCACACCCCATGCGAACCCTCTCCGTACCCGCCCTGCTCCTCGCCGCGTCGGCCGCGGCGGCCCAGCCCGTCCCGGTGAAGGACGCGGCGGCGAAGATGACCGTGCCCGACGGGTTCAAGGTGACGCTGTTCGCCGGCGAGCCGGACGTGGTGCAGCCGATCGCGTTCACGTTCGACGACCGCGGGCGGATGTGGGTGGTCGAGTGCCTGAGCTACCCGAAGTGGGCGAAGGACGGGACCGGCAAGGACCGGGTCGTGATCCTGGAGGACACGGACGGGGACGGCGTCCACGACAAGAAGACGGTGTTCCTCGACAACGGGTCGAACCTGTCCGGCATCGAACTCGGGTTCGGCGGGGTGTGGCTGTGCTCGCTCCCGAACCTCATCTTCGTCCCGGTGAAGGACGGCGAGGACAAGCCGGCCGGCCCGCCGCAGGTGCTGCTCGACGGGTGGAACCTGAACGAGACGAAGCACAACGTGTTCAACTCGCTCGGGTGGGGGCCGGACGGGTGGCTCTACGGCTGTAACGGCATCCAGGCGAAGTCGTGGGTGGGGGCGCCCGGCACGCCGAAGGAGAAGCGGACGTACATGGACTGCGGGGTGTGGCGGTACCACCCGACTCGGAAGGCGTTCGAGGCGGTCGCCCACGGCACCACGAACCCGTTCGGCCTCGACTGGAACGAGGACGGCGAGATGTTCGTGACGAACTGCGTGATCGACCACCTGTTCCACTTCGTCCCCGGGGGGCACTACCAGCGGATGTACGGCCAGGACGCGAACCCGCACACCTACGGCCTGATGCGGAGCTGCGTGGACTACAAGCACTGGGCCGGCGGGGACTGGACGAGTTCGCGGACGACCGGCGTCGGCGGGAAGCCGGAGCACTCGGACTTCGGCGGCGGGCACGCGCACTCGGGCTGCGCGATCTACCTGGCGGACAACTTCCCGCCGGAGTACCGCGGCACGCTGTTCACCGCGAACATCCACGGGAACCGGCTGAACAACGACGGGCTGGCCCGCACCCCGGCCGGGTACAAGGGGGTGCGCCGGCCGGACTTCCTGTTCGCGAACGACTCGTGGTTCCGCGGCATCTGCGTGAAGGTCGGCCCGGAGGGCGGGCTGTACGTGAGTGATTGGTGTGATACCGGGGAGTGCCACAACTACGACAAGGCGGACACGACGAACGGCCGCATCTACCGCGTCGTGTACAAGACGCCGAAGGCGTGGACGGGCGACATCTCGAAGATGACGGACGCCGAGTTGGTGAAGCTGCAACTGCACAGCAACGAGTGGTTTGTGCGGAAAGCCCGGCGGGTGCTGCAGGAGCGGGCCGCGGCCGGAACTCTGGAGAGGCTGACTCCGGACGGGTTGCGCGCGATCCTGAACGCCGATAAGGACGTGCCGCGGCGCCTCCGGATGCTGTGGGCGCTGGAAGTGACGGGGCACTGCAAGGCGACCGATCTGGCGAACCTGTTCACCGCCCGCGAGGACGTTCTCCGCGCGTGGGCGGTCCGGCTGTCGGCCGAGCACGGCGACCGCCTCGACCGCGTCGCCGGCGCCCTCTTGAAGCTCGGGGAGTCGGAGAAGTCGCCGTTCGTCCGGGTGGCGATCGCGTCGGCGGCGGCCCGCGTCCCCCTCACCGGCGCCGGCCCGGGGGCCGCTGGCCTCGTTCAACTTCTCGAGCGGAACGCGGGTTCCGGGGACGACTACCACCTCGCCCTGATGACCTGGTACGCAGCGGCCCGGCAGTTCGCGGATGACCCAGCGGCGGCCGTCCGCGCCGTCCGCGAGACGACCGCGCCGCTGGTCCGCCGGAACATCGTCCGCCACCTCCTGAGCCAGCCGCAACCGGAGCAGGTCCTCCCCGACCTCCTGCTGGCGGTGAACAAGTCGGACGACGAGGGCCTGCACCTGGACGTCCTCCGTGGCATCCGCGAAGGCCTCGTCGGGAAGTCGGTCGTGCGACCCGGGCCGCAGTGGGCCACCGCCTACGGCCGACTCAGCGGGAGCAAGCACCCCGATATTCGGCGGGAGGTGACCGCCCTCGCTGTGCTGTTCGGCGACGAGGCCGTGATCGCGGATCTCGGCAAGCGCGTCGCCGACACCGCCGCCAAGGCCGACGACCGGCGGGCCGCGGTCGAGCTGCTGCTCACCCGCAAGCAGCCCGAGTTCGCCAAGACGCTCCGCGGGCTGCTCGACGATCCGGCGGTGCGGCGGGCGGCGGTCCGCGGGCTGGCCGCGTTCCCCGACGCCGACACCCCGGCCGCGATCCTCAAAGCGTACCCGCAGTTCACCGCCGAGGAGAAACTCGACGCCGTCCAGACGCTCGCGTCCCGGGCCGCCTGGGCGACCGCCCTGCTCGACGCCGTCGAGAAGAAGACGCTGCCGCGCTCGGACATCCCCGTCGCCACCGCCCGGCAGGTCCTCGCCTTGAATGACAAGGCGGTGTCAGCGCGGCTGGAGGCGGTCTGGGGGAAGGTCGGGTCGCCGTCGAAGGAGAAGGTCGCGCTGACCAAGAAGTGGAAGGACGCGCTGACCGAGCCGGTGCTGGCGAAGGCGAACCCCGCCGCCGGCCGGGGGCTGTTCGTCAAGCACTGCGCGGCGTGCCACAAGATGTTCGGCGACGGCGGGGAGGTCGGCCCGGAGCTGACCGGGTCGCAGCGGGCGAACCTCGACTACGTGCTGGAGAACGTGCTCGACCCGAGCGCCGTCGTCCCGCGCGAGTTCCGGATGATCAACTTCTCGACCGCCGACGAGCGGGTGGTGGCCGGGATCGTCCTGCGCGAGACGAAGGACGCGGTCACCGTCCGCACCCCGACCGACACCGTCGTGCTGCCGGCCGCCGACGTCGTCGGGCGGAAGGACACGAGCCTGTCGATCATGCCGGACGGGCTGTTCGACCAGATGACCCCGGACGAGGTCCGCGACCTGGTCGCGTACCTCCGGGCGAAGGAGCAGGTGCCGAAGTGACGTTACGGGCGAGCGGCCGGGTTTACCCCGGCCGTCTTCGTCTTCCTCCAGCCGGCCGGGGTAAACCCGGCCGCTCGCCGGGCACCCCGGGGAACTTGGGGTTGACCCCCGCTCCCGCCGGAGGTGATGATCGGCCCGCCTCGCCGCCGGCAGGGGGTGCCGCGGCGGGGCGGGGGTAACGGATTACCCGAGCCGAGAGTCACGGATGATCATCTGCCGGACGCCGTACCGCGTCTCGTTCTTCGGCGGCGGGACCGACTACCCGGGGTGGTACCGCCGGCACGGCGGGGCCGTCCTCGCCGCCACCATCGACAAGTACTGCTACCTCACCTGCCGCCACCTCCCGCCGTTCTTCGACCACCGCATCCGCGTCGTCTACCGAAAGATCGAGACCTGCCAGACCGCGGACGAGGTCAGCCACCCGGCGGTCCGCGAGGCGCTGCGGTTCCTCCGGATCGACCGCGGGGTCGAGATCCACCACGACGGCGACCTGCCGGCCCGCAGCGGGATGGGGTCGAGCTCGGCGTTCACCGTCGGGCTGCTGCACGCCCTGCACGCCCTGAAGGGCGAGATGCCGACCCGGCAGCAACTCACCACCGAGGCGATCGCGCTCGAACAGGACGCGCTCGGGGAGACGGTCGGGTCGCAGGACCAGACGATGGCCGCCCACGGCGGGCTGCGGCACGTCCGGTTCCACCCCGGCGGGGAGATCGAGGCGACGCCGGTGGTGCTGCCGGCCGCCCGCATCGCGGAGCTGCGGTCGCACCTGATGCTGGTGTACACCGGCATCGCCCGGACCGCGGCGGACGTGGCGAAGAGTTACGTCGACGGGATCGAGGCCCGCCGCCGCCAACTGCGGCTGATGGGGCAGATGGTGGACGAGGCGATCCACATCCTGACCGGCGGGGTGAACCTGGTCGCGTTCGGCGAGCTGCTGCACGAGGCGTGGCTGGCGAAGCGGAGCCTGAGCAGCGTGGTGTCGAACGACGAGGTGGACGCCCTGTACGAGCGGGCGCTGGGAGCGGGTGCGGTCGGCGGGAAGCTGACCGGGGCCGGCGGCGGCGGGTTCCTCCTGCTGTTCGCCCCGCCGGAGCGGCACGCGGACGTGCTGGAGGCGATGGACCACCCGGTCCACGTGCCGTTCGAGTTCGACGCCACCGGCAGCCAGATCATCTTCTACTCGCCCGGCGTGGACTACGCCGACGCCGACCGCCCGCACCGCCGCGCCCGCCGCCCGTCGCGGGAGTTGTTCGCCCCCGGGTTCGTGCCCGCGGAGGCGTCGTGAACCCGAACTCGCGCGTCTACGTCGCCGGCGGCGACACCCTGCTCGGCGCGGCGCTCCTCGACGCCCTGCGCGAGGGCGGGTTCACCCGCGTCGTCGGCGACGAGCCGGACCCGACCGACGCGGCGGCGGTGGAGGCGTTCTTCGCCCGGGAGCGGCCGGAGTACGTGTTCCTCGCGGCGGGCAAGTCGGGCGGGATCGCGTTGAATCAGGCCCGCCCCGCCGACCTGATGCTCGACAACCTGCTCGCGGTCACCAACGTGGTCGCGGCGGCGCACCGGCACGTCGTCACGAAGCTGCTGTACCTGGCGAGTTCGTGCGCCTACCCGCGGAACGCCGCGCAGCCGATGGCGGTCGAGTCCCTGGGGACCGGCCCGGTCGAGCCGACGAGCGAAGCCTACGCCACCGCGAAGTTCGCCGGGTGGAAGCTGTGCGACGCCTACCGCCGGCAGCACGGGTGCCGGTTCGTGACGGCGTTCCCGGCGAACGCGTTCGGCCCGCACGACGACTTCGGCCCGGACAGCGGGCACGTGATCCCGGCCCTAATCCGCCGGGCGCACGAGGCGAAGGAGAGCGGCGACGCGGAACTGGTGGTGTGGGGGAGCGGCCGCCCGCGGCGGGAGTTCGTGTTCTCCCGCGACCTGGCCGCCGCCTGCCTGTTCGCGATGCGGCACTACGACGGCGACGCCCCGATCAACCTCGGCGGCGGGGCCGACGTGAGCATCGCCGACGCGGCCCGCACGGTCGCCGACGTAGTCGGGTTCCGCGGCCGGCTGGTGTTCGACACCTCGAAGCCGGACGGGGCGCCGCTGAAGGCGCTCGACTCCTCGCCGCTGTTGGCGATGGGCTGGCGGCCGGCGACCGACTTCCGCACCGCGGTGACCGAGACGTACCGCTGGTTCTTGGCGTCCGTGGGCGAGGCACTCCTGCCTCGCGGGTTGGTGCGAGGCAGGAGTGCCTCGCCCACGAGTAAGCACGCCGGCCGTTCGCCGAACTCCATCGGAGGCACCATGCACGCGCGGCTGTACCGGGCGCTGTACCGCATCCGCCGGGTCGAAGAGGAAGTAGCCCGCGCCTACCCGACCGACCGGATCAAGAGCCCGGTCCACCTGTCGATCGGGCAGGAGGCGGTGTCGGTCGGGGTGTGCGACCCGCTCCGCCCGGACGACGTGGTGTTCGGCACCTACCGCGGCCACGCCATGTACCTGGCCAAGGGCGGCGACCTGCCCGCGATGGTCGCCGAGTTGTTCGGGAAGGACACCGGCTGCACCCGCGGCAAGGGCGGGTCGATGCACCTGATCGACCCGGGCGCCGGGGTGATGGGCACGTCCGCGGTGGTCGGGACGAGCATCGCGAACGCCGCCGGGTACGCCTACGCCCAGAAGCTCCGCCGGTCCGACGCGGTCACCGTCTGCTTCTTCGGCGACGGGGCGACGGAAGAAGGCGTGTTCGCCGAGACGCTGAACTTCGCGGTCCTGAAGAAGCTGCCGGTGCTGTTCGTGTGCGAGAACAACGGGTACGCGATCCACACCCACCAGACCCGCCGCCAGGGCCGGCCGGACATCCGCGCCAAGGCGGAGGCGTTCGGGCTGCCGGCCGAGCGGCTCGACGGGAACGACGTGGTCGGGCTGGTCCGCCGCACCGCCGAGGTGGTGGAGCGGCTGCGGGCCGGCGACGGGCCGTGGTTCTTCGAGGTGGCGACGTACCGCTGGCAGGAGCACGTCGGCCCCGGCCGGGACTACCAGCTCGGGTACCGGGCCGAGGACGAGTGCCGGCCGTGGGTCGAGGCCGACCCGGTGGCCCGGCTCGGGTCGGAACTGGCCCCGGACGAGAAGCTGGCGACCGACGCCGAGGTGGAGGCGGAGGTGGCGGCCGCGTTCGCCGCCGCCGAGTCGGCCCCGTTCCCGGACCCGTCCGAACTGCTGACCGACATCTTCAAGGAGGACGCCGATGTCGTCGCGAGTCGCGGCTAAGCCCGCCGCCCGGCCGGTCACCCGGCCCGCCGAGCGGACGCTGTCGTTCGCCGACGCGGTCCGCGAGGCGGCCGACCAGGAGATGGCGCGGGACGAGAACGTGGTGGTGTTCGGGCTGGACGTGGACGACCCGAAGGCGATCCAGGGGACGACCCGCGGGCTGCCGGAGAAGTACGGCCCGGGGCGGGTGTTCGGCACCCCGCTGTCCGAGGACGCGATGACCGGGGCGGCGGTCGGCATGGCCCTCGCCGGCCTGCGGCCGATCCACGTCCACATCCGGATGGACTTCCTCCTGCTGGCGATGAACCAGCTGCTGAACGTGGCGGCGAAGAGCCGGTACATGTTCGGCGGTCGGGTGGCGGTGCCGATGGTCGCCCGGGCGATGATCGGGAAGAGCTGGGGCCAGGGGGCGCAGCACTCCCAGGGCCTGCACGCGATGTTCATGCACGTCCCCGGCATCAAGGTGGTCGCCCCGTCCACCCCGTACGACGCCAAGGGCTGCCTCGCCGCCGCGGTGCGGGACGACAACCCGGTGCTGTACGTCGAGCACCGGCTGCTCCACTTCCAGAAGGGGCCGGTGCCGGAGCACGCCTACACGGTCGCCCCCGGCAAGGCCCGCGTCACACAGGCGGGCGAAGACGTCACCGTGGTCGGGGTGTCGTACATGCAGGTCGAGTGCCTGCGGGCCGCCCGCTACCTGGAAGACGTCGGCGTGAAGGCGGAGGTGATCGACCCGATCTGGCTCAGCCCGCTCGACATCGACACGATCTGCGACTCGGTCGAGCGGACCGGGCGGCTGCTGGTGGTGGACACGGCGTGGACGAACTGCGGGGCCGGGGCGGAGATCGTCGCCCGGGTGGCGGAGCGGCTCGGGAGCCTGCGCGACCTGCGGCTGAAGCGGATGGGGTACGCCCCGACGACGTGCCCGACGACGCCGGTGCTGGAGGACGCGTTCTACCCGAACGCCCGGACGATCGCGGCGGCCGCCCGTGACATGGTCGAGGAGCGGGCCTGCGGGTGGCTGCCGGCCGAGCGGCCCGACCTCCAGTGCATCGAGTTCAAGGGGCCGTTCTGACCGCCCGGCGAACCGCGACCGTGAGGGAGCGGGTGTCGGTGGGCAACACCCGCTCCCTCACGGTCGCGGTTCGCCCCAAACACCGCGGAGACACTCATGCCGACCGCGACGAAGACCGCCGGCCTCGACTGGCCGCTGATGCGGAACAACATCAGCCGGGAGGACCTGGACGCCGTCTGCCGGCTGCTCCAGCAGGACGACCCGGTGCTGACGCAGTCGAAGCAGGTCCGGGCGTTCGAGGAGGAGTGGTCGCGGTGGCTCGGGGTCGAGTACAGCGTGTTCGTGAACTCCGGGTCGTCGGCGAACCTGGTGACGCTGGCCGCGCTGCGGGAGTTGCACGGCCCCGGCGGGGAGGTGATCGTCCCGAGCATCACCTGGGTGTCCGACGTGGCCGCGGTGCTGCACTGCGGGTTCACCCCGGTGTTCGTGGACATCGACCCGCACACCCTCGGGATGGACAACGCCGAGGTGCTGGAGAAGGTCAACGGCCAGACCCGGGCCGTGTTCCTCACCCACGTCCTCGGGTACAACGGGCTCTCGCAGACGCTCCTCGACGGCCTCAAGACCCGCCGCGTCCCTCTCATCGAGGACGTGTGCGAGTCTCACGGGGCGACGTTCAATGGCCGGAAGCTCGGCGGCTTCGGCCTCGCGTCGAACTTCTCGTTCTACTACGCCCACCACCTCAGCACCATCGAGGGCGGGATGGTGTGCACCGACGACCACGACCTGTACGAGACGGTGCGGATGCTCCGCTCGCACGGCATGGTGCGGGAGCTGGACTGCAACGGCCGGAAGTGGGACTACTACGACGAGTACCCGGACCTCAACCCGGACTTCATCTTCGCGTTCCCGGCGTACAACGTCCGCTCGACCGAGATCAACGCCGTCATCGGGCGGTCTCAACTGAAGCGGCTCGACGACGGGAACCGCCGGCGGACCGAGAACCTGCGGCTGTTCCTCCGCCACCTCGACCCGCACCTGTACCGCACCGACTTCGCCACCGAGGGGAGCAGCAACTACGCCTTCACCCTCATCCTCAACGAGCCGGACCAGGGGCTGTGCGACCGCGTGATGGCGGCGCTGAAGAAGAACGGGGTGGAGTTCCGCCGCGGGACGGCCGGCGGCGGGAACCAGCTGCGCCAGCCATACCTCCGCCGCCTGCTCGGGGCGGACGCCTGGAAGGCGTGCCCGCACGCCGACCACGTCCACTTCTTCGGGTTCTACATCGGCAACTACCCGACCCTCGACCGCGACCGCATCCTGCGGCTGTGCGACCTGCTGAACGGGCTCGGAACGTAGGGCCGGCTGTGCCGGCCTCCGCGTCAGCCCCCACCCGGCCGGCACAGCCGGCCCTACCGAAGACACCCCGCGGGGAACACCGATGGCGTCGCGGCTCGACCTCGTGTTGATCAACCCGGCCAGCCGGCCGCAGGTGTACCAATCTCTCGGTAATAACCTCACCGCCATCGAGAACCCGGTGTGGGCCGGGTTGATGGCGTCGTTCTGCCGGGCCAAGGGGCTGTCGGTCGAGGTCATCGACGCCGAGGGTGAGGAGGTCGGCCACGCCGCGGTCGCCGAGCGGGTGTCGCAGCTCGACCCGGTCCTCGCGGCCGTGGTGGCGTACGGGCACCAGCCGTCCGCCTCGACGCAGATCATGACCGCGTCCGGGGCGGTCTGTTCCGCCATCAAGGAGGCGTCACCGGACCAGCCGGTGCTCCTGCTCGGCGGGCACGTCGCCGCACTGCCAGAGCGGACCCTCCGCGAGGAAGAGGCGGACTTCGTCGCGGGCGGCGAGGGGCTGCACACCCTCGTCGGGCTGGTCGAGGCACTGAAGTCGCCGGTGCCGGAGTTCGGCAACGTCCCCGGGCTGTGGTTCTGGGACCGCGGGCAGGTGCGGCAGAACCCGGGCAGGCCGCTCGTCACCGACCTCGACGGCGAGATGCCGGGCGTCGCCTGGGACCTGCTCCCGATGGGGAACTACCGGGCCCACAACTGGCACTGCCTCGACGGCAGCAACCGGCAACCTTATGCCGCCCTCTACACCACGCTGGGCTGCCCGTACCACTGTTCGTTCTGCTGCATCCAGGCGCCGTTCAAGAACGGTGAGGCGGCGGCCGGGGTGAAGTCGTCGGTGAACACCTACCGGGCGTGGAGCCCGGACGCGGTCCTCACCCAGATCGACACCCTGGTGACGAAGTACGGGGTGCGGAACATCAAGATCGCCGACGAGATGTTCGTGCTGAAGCCGAAGCACGTCCTCGGCATCTGCGACCGCATCATCGACCGCGGCTACGACCTCAACATCTGGGCGTACACTCGGATCGACACCATCAAGGACGGGATGCTGCCGAAGCTCAAGGCGGCCGGGTTCAACTGGCTGGCAGTCGGGATTGAGGCGGGCGACGGCCGGGTGCGGGCGGACGTGGACAAGGGGTTCGGGCAGGACGAGGTGTTCCGGGTCGTCCGGCAGATCCGCGACGCCGGGGTGAGCGTGATCGGCAACTACATCTTCGGCCTGCCGGAGGACGACGCCGCGACCATGCGGGCGACGCTGGACATGGCCCTCGACCTGAACTGCGAGTTCGCCAACTTCTACTCGGCGATGGCGTACCCCGGGTCGCCGCTGTACACCCTCGCCGTGCGGCAGGGCTTGCCGCTGCCGCGGGAATGGACCGGGTACTCGCAGCACTCGCGCGACTGCCTGCCGCTGCCGACCCGGTACGTCCCGGCCCGCGAGGTGCTGCGGTTCCGCGACGAGGCGTTCCGCGCCTACTACACGGCCCCCGGATACCTCGACATGGTCGGCCGGCGGTTCGGCCCGGCGACGGTCGAACACCTGCGGCAGATGACGGCCGTCCGGCTGGAGCGCGACCTGCTGACCGGCGCACTCGAAGTCCCGCCGACGCTGCTGCCGGCTGCGGAGGCGCCGGCCGAGGTGCTCACCCTGTCCCGCCGTTGACCTGGAGCGCGGCCGTCCCGGCCGCTGCTTCCGGAGCGGCCGGGACGGCCGCGCTCCAGGAGAACGTCATGACCACGCTGATCCTGGTCCGCCACGGGGCGACCGCCGCGAACCTGGCCAAGCCGTACGCCCTCCAGGGGGCGCGGCCGGACAGCGAGTTGGCGGCCGCCGGCGTCGGCCAGGCGCACGCGGCCGCGGCGGCGCTGGCCGCGCTCCCGGTGTCGGCGGTCTACTCCTCGCCGCTGCGCCGCGCCGGCGCCACCGCCGAGGCGATCGCCCACCGGCTCGGCCTGCCGGTCGAGGTCGAGTCCGGGCTGATCGAAGCCGACACCGGGGTGTGGTCCGGGCTGACGTGGGAGGAGGTCGAGCGGCGGTGGCCGGCGGAGCACCGGGCGTTCCAGGACGACGCCGAGCGGCACGGGTACTTGGGCGGCGAGAACCTGGCGGAGGTCCGCGACCGGGTGCTGCCGGCGGTCGAGGCGCTGGCGGCCCGCCACGGCGGGGAGACGGTCGTGCTCGTCAGCCACGGGGTGGTGAACCGGGTGCTGCTCGCCCACTGGCTCGGGCTGCCGCTCCGCCTCGCCCGCCGGCTGCCGCAGGACAACGCCGGGTTCAGCGTCGTCGAGTTCTCTGCCGACGCCGCGAAGGTGCGGACGCTGAACGCCGCCGCCCACCTCGCCCGCGTCACGGCCGCCGCGGCCTGACCCCGGCCACCCTCTCTTCTTGTGGGGCAGGCATTCCTGCCTGCCATGCCCGGTTCATCGACAAGCAGGAATGCCTGCCCCACCGCTAACCAACCGCCGGGCCACCAACTTCCCGAACCCGACCCACCCGTGGCGCCGCACCGACGCCCGCCCGCGATCGGCCCACGCGGCCGCCTTCCCGGCCAGATGCCCGACCCACTCGCCGGCCGTCCGCATCACGAACTGACGGCCCGGGACGCGGAGGGCGAACGGGTCGGTCAGGGCGGCCAGCGCCTTGCGCCGCGCCGGATCACGCCGCCCGTCGATCGCTTCCAGCACCCGCAGGGCAAGTTCCTTCCGCGCCGGGAACAGGGCGTCGAACAGTGGCGCGTCGAGGGCGAGGATGTCGGGGTCGGACTGGTAGACGCGGCCGGCCTCCGGGTGCTGCACCGCGTTCGTGTGCTCGAATACCACGCCGGGCAGGTACACCGCCCGCCGCTCCCCGGCCGCCGCCATCAGGTTGAACACGTCCTCGATGTGGTCGTCGATCCGGTAGCGGCGGTACGCGGTCGGGCAGATGCCGCCGGCGAGTTCGCAGAACGCGCGCGACACCAGCGGGAACGTGCAGAGGTGGTCGCGCATCAGCGTGTCGTTGACGTGGACCAGCACGAACGGGTCGGGGAACCGGCGGAACGCGGCGAGCGCCCGCACGTCCCACCCGCGGGTGCGGACGACCACGTCGTCGTTCAAGAGCATCACCCGGTCGCCGGCCGACGCCGCGTACCCGGCGGTGTTGAGTTCGCCCATCGTCCGCCCCGGCGGGCCGACGACGGTCCGCACGACGAGCCGGGGGTGTGACACGTCCCGGCTGACCGGGTCGTCCGCGTCCACGACTAGCACCACCTCGATGTACTCGGGGTGGGCGGCGGTGTCGGCGACGCTGTCGAGGAAGCGGCGGAGTTGGGCCGACCGCCCGCGGGTCGGGACGATGAGGGAGAACGTCGGCCGGGTCATGGGGCACGGTTGTAGCCGCGGGTCGGGCGGCGAATCAAGTGGCCTTGATTCGCGCGGCGCCGCGGCCGTAGGCTGTGCCGACTTTCCACGGGAGGGAGCCCGATGGGCCTGTTCACGGCGACCCTGGCCGCGGCGCTGGCTGCCGACCCGGCGGGGGCGGAGTTGCCGACCGCCCCGCCGCCCCGCCCGGCGACCGACCCCGAGGCGGCGAAGCACCTCGCCGCGTGGAAGAAGGCGGCGGACGGGCGGAAGAACATCCGCGCCGTCTTCTCCCTGACGCGGTCGAATACGCTCGAAGGCTTTCGTGAGGAGCACTCCAACGGTGCCTTCCTCGCGATGAAGCCCGACCTGTTCCGGTTCCGGCTGGCGGGGGACCGCGACCACGGTTACGAGGCGTACATTCGCGACGGCGACTCCGTGTTCTACTACGACGGCCACGCGAGGACGGTCACCGAGGTCGCACTGAAGCCGCAGCAGGCCGCCGACCCGGCCGCGCGAGCGTCCCCCGAACAGCGCCTGCGCGACTGGCTGAAGTCCGGCGGCGAGCCGTTCGCACTCCGGTGCCTCACGGGTGTGGACCCGGAGCGGTATGCGGTGTCGCTCGCCGCCACCGGGAAGGGGGTCGTCGACCTCGAGTTCGAGCCGCGGTCCGAGCAGGACCAAGCGTACTGGTACCGCGCCCGGGTGAGGCTGACCGGGCCTGACGCAGACGCCCCCTACGTCCCGATCGAGGTGCGCGTCGAGCGCCGGGATGCCACGGTCAAAGTCTGGCGGTTCGCCGACGTGCGGGCCGACCTGTTCGAGATCGACCGTGAAGTCTTCCGTTACGAGCCGGTCCCCGGGTTCAAGCTCGTCACGCCCCGCCGCGACTCGGTCAAGTCGGACCAGCCGTAACCGGCCGGCCGGGTTCTCCTGTTCATTCGCACCACGGAGTGACGTCGATGGCCGAACGGATTCTCGTGACCGGCGGGCTGGGCTACCTCGGCAGCATCCTGTGCGAGCACCTGCTCGACGCCGGGTACGCCGTCACCGCCCTCGACAACCTCATGTACGGGGCCGGGCAGCAGGGGCTGTTCCACCTCTGCGCCAACCCGGCGTTCGACTTCGTCAAGGGCGACGTGCGGGACGAGGCGACGATGCGGTCCGCCCTGAAGGGCGCCACCGCCGTCGTCCACCTCGCCGGGATCGTCGGGGCCGCCGCCTGCGACCGCGACCCGGCCCTCGCCGCGTCCGTCAACTTCGAGTCGGTCAAGCTCCTCGACCGGCTCCGCGGCAAGGGTCAGCTCGTCGTCTACCCGAACACCAACAGCGGCTACGGGGCCACCACCGGCGAGACGTTCTGCACCGAGGACACACCGCTCGAACCGATCTCGCTGTACGGGCGGACGAAGTGCGACGCCGAGCGGCTGCTGCTCGACTCCCCGAACGCCGTCACCCTGCGGCTCGCCACCGTGTTCGGCGTCTCCCCGCGGATGCGGCTCGACCTGCTCGTGAACCACTTCGTCCACGCCGCCGTCAAGGACGGGTACCTCGTCATCTTCGAGAAGGACTTCAAGCGGAACTTCGTCCACGTCCGGGACGTGGCCGACTGCGTTCTGCATGTGCTCGCGAACCCCGGGCGGATGACCGGCCGGCCGTTCAACCTCGGGCTCGACTCGGCCAACCTGTCGAAGGGGGAGCTGGCCGAGCGGGTGCGGGAGTACGTGCCGAACTTCTACGTCCACTACGCCCCGATCGGGCAGGACCCGGACAAGCGGAACTACGTGGTGTCCAGCGCCCGGCTGCGGACCGCCGGGTTCGAGGCGAAGCGGTCGCTGGACGTCGGCATCCGGGAGCTGATGAAGGCGTACCGGATGGAGGGCCGCGGGCTGTTCAAGAACGCCGCCTGACTGTCGTCATGGTGGGGCAGGCATTCCTGCCTGCCCTGCGGTCCGAGGCAGGCGGGAATGCCTGCCCCACCGAGGCTCACCATGACCGAACGCCCGACGCGCCGCGAGCGGCGGAACCCGTCCGCCGCCCTGCTCCACCTGCTGAACCGGCGGTACCACGCCGAGTGGCAGCGGGCCGAGTGGCTGCGCAACGACCTCACCGCGATTCGCGCGTCGCGGGTGTGGGGCGTGGTCGCCCGGGTCGTCAGCCTGTTCCGCCGGTTCAGACCGGCGGTGCGGCCGGTCGAGGCGCCGCTCGCCGAGCACGCCCGCCCGTACCACCCGCCCGCGAACCCTCTCGTGCCCGCCGGCCGCGTCGGCGTCGTCATCCCGTTCCGCGACCACCCCGAGTTGCTGCGGAACTGCCTCCGCAGCCTCCGCGCCGGCACGTACCGGGACGTCACTGTCGTGCTCGTCGACAACGGCAGCACCGACCCGCGAACCCACCGATTGCTCGACCGCCTGCGGGAGAAATCGCGGTACTGCGTCGTGGCGGCGCCAGGGCCGTTCAACTTCCCGCGGCTGTGCAACGCCGGGGCGGCCGCGGCGGACGGGTGCGGCCACCTCGTGTTCCTGAACAACGACACCGAGGTGCTGACCCGCGACTGGCTCGAACGGCTGCTTCAAGTCGCAGCCGACCCGCGGGTCGGGGCGGTCGGGGCGACGCTGCTGTACCCGGACCGGACCGTCCAGCACGCCGGCCTGTTCCCGCGCACCGACGGGACGTGGGTCCACCGGGACCGCGGCCGGCCGTGGGACGCCGCCGACGAGCTGCACGCCGAGCGCGAGGTGCCGGCCGTGACAGCGGCCTGTCTCTGCGTCCGGCGGGCGGTGTTCGACGCGGCCGGCGGGTTCGAGGAGCGGTTCCCGGTGGCGTACAACGACGTCGACTTCTGTACCCGCCTCCGCAGCCGCGGGCTGGCGGTCGTCGTCACCCCGCACGCCCGCCTCGTCCACTACGAGGCCCTGTCCCGCGGGTTCACCGTGGACGACGCGGAGGCCCCGCCCGGTCCCGCTTGATTCCCCCGCCCGCCCGGCCTATAACCCGCGACCCTCGGAACTCCCCGGGGTTCCCGACCCGGCCGCGAGGACCGCATGACCGCCACGGGACTCAGCCCCGCACCCCGAGCCGCGGCGGACGACGCCCCGCCGCCCGCCGACCGGCCGCGGACGTGCACGGTCACGCTGCTGGTGCCGACGCTCAACGAGATCGCGGGCATGCGGGCGATCATGCCGCTCGTCCGCCGGGAGTGGGTGGACCAGATCCTGATCCTCGACGGCGGGTCGACCGACGGGACGGTGGAGTACGCCCGGGAGCACGGGTACGAGGTCCACGTCCAGCGCGAGCCGGGCATCCGCCAGGGGTACATGGAGGTGCTGCCGCGGGTCCGCGGCGACGTGCTCCTGACCTTCAGCCCGGACGGGAACAGCATCCCGGAACTGCTCCCCGTGCTGATCGCGAAGATCGACGAAGGGTACGACATGGTGATCGCGTCCCGGTACAAGCCGCCGGCCCGGAGCCAGGACGACGACCGGGTGACGGCGTTCGGGAACTGGCTGTTCACCCGCACCGTGAACCTGCTGCACGGTGGGCGGTACACCGACGCGATGGTCATCTACCGGGCGTACCGGACCCGGCTGATTCGCGAGTTGGAACTCGACCAGGACCGGTGGCACCGGACGCCGGAGCGGCTGTTCGGGTGCCGGATCAGCTGGGAGCCGCTGCTGTCGGCCCGGGCGGCGCGGCGGGGGCTGAAGGTGGCGGAGATCCCCGGGGACGAGCCGCCGCGGGTCGGCGGGGAGCGGAAGCTGCGGGTGCTCCGGTGGGGCGCGTCGTACTACTACCAGTTCCTCCGCGACTGGCTGCTGTGGCGGTGAGGGGGGTTGCGAGCGCGACCGCACGGAGGCGGGCATGCGGCGGCGGTGGGCGATCGACGGGGCGTTCGCGGCGGGGCTGGGGTGCCTGGTGGCGGCGGCCTACGCCCCGGCGCTGAAGCACGGCCCGCGCGCCGACCAGTGGTGCTACCTGATCGACACGATGGACGTCCACACCGTCCCGGACGCGGTCGCCGCCACCTACTCGTACAACCGGACCCGGGTCCACAGCCCCGGCGACACCGACCTGTTCCGCCCGGTCCTGTTCGCCCTGCTCGCGGCCGAGAAGGTGCTGTTCGAGGGCGACCAGCCGCGGATCCAGGTGATCGGCCTCGGCCTCCACTGGGCCGTCTGCCTGCTGCTGCTCACTGTCCTCCGGCAGGTCGCCGGCCTCGTCCCGGCGGCGCCGGCCGACCCGCCGCGGGCGTGGCCGGACGCCCTGCCGTACGCCCTGACGGCGTTCTTCGCCCTGAACCCGGCGACGATGGAGCTGGTGATCTTCGCCCACCTCCACGGCTACCTCCTGTTCCTCGTCCTCCTCCTCGGGGCGGTCGGCCTGCTGCTCCGCCACCTCTCCGGCCCGCGGGCCGGGAGCCTGGCGAGCCCGGCGCTGTGGGCGGCGTGGGGCCTCGCCCTGGTGTCCGCGTTCACCTACGAACTCGGGCAACTGTTCGCCGTGTTCGCCGGCCTGGTCGTCGCCGCCGCGGCCTACCCGCGCACCGGGTGGCTCGCCGCCGCCCGCGCGGTCGCGCTGTTCGCCCTGGTGCCGGTGACGTACCAGGCGGTGAACGCCCGCGACCTCGAGGTCCACCGCGGGCGGTACACCCCGGACGAGGCGCCGGCGGCGATCCGCGAGCGGATGTTCACCCGGGCGACGGTGAGCCACTCGGTCCGGTTCGCCCTGTTCACCGCCGTCCACCCGGCCTGCCCGTCGGTGCTGCAACTGAGCTACGTCGAGGGCCGCATCCACCAGGCCGAGGTGTTCTGGGGCGGCCGGGCGCGGCGGCACTGCGGCCCGGCAGTCGCGGCGTCGGCGGTGGTCCTCGCGCTCGCCGCCGGGTGCGGGCTGGTCGGGCTGCGGAACCTCGTGCGGCGCGGCGACCGGCTGCCGCTGCTCGTCGTCGGGCTGTTCGCCGCCCTGTACGCGGTGTACGCCGGGATCACCGTGCTCGGGCGGATGAACCTGCGGCCGGACCCGCACCCGACGCTCGTGCGGAACACCTACTACGCGTACTTCGGGCTCCTGTTCCTGCTCGTCGGGGCGTACGCGGCGTGGCAGGGGCTGGGCCGCGGCGGGCCGGCCGGGCGCCTCCGCACGTGGCTGCTCGGCGGGTTGCTCGCGCTCACGGCGGTCGGCGGCGAGCGGGTGCGCGGGGTGAACCTCGACATCGCCGCCCGGATGACGCCGGAGACGCGGCCGCTCCGAGCGGTGCAGCAGTTCCTCGACGACCACCGCGGCGAGCCGGACCTCTCGCTCGCGATCGACTACGAGAACTCCGACCCGGTCCCGCGGATGTGCGGCCGGCCGGTCACCTGGATCGTGTTCCGGCGGGTGATCTCCGACACCCCGAAGTACGGGGTCGTGATCCGCGGGGGGAAGGCGGTCGTCGTGCACGGCCCGGGAGGGACGACCGGTGGCGGCTGACCTCGCGGACGTGTCGGCGGCGGTCCTGGCCGGGGGGCTGGGGACGCGGCTCCGGTCGGTGGTCGCGGACCGCCCGAAGGTGCTCGCGCCGGTCGCCGGGAGGCCGTTCCTCGCCCACCTGCTCGGGCAGTTGGCCCGGGCCGGGGTGCGGGACGCGGTCCTGCTCGTCGGGTACGGGGCGGACCAGGTGAAGGCCGCGTTCGGCGGTGAGTACGGCGGGGTGCGGCTGACCTACTCGGCGGAGCCGGCGCCGCTCGGGACCGGCGGGGCGGTGCGGCACGCCCTGCCGCTGCTCCGCGGCCGGTCGGTGCTGCTCCTGAACGGCGACTCGTACTGCGACGCGGACCTCGCCGCGCTGCGGGACGCTCACGCCGCCGACGCCACGCTCACCCTGACGCGGGTCGAGGACGCCGCGCGGTTCGGGCGGGTGGTGCTCGGCGCCGGCGACCGGGTCACCGACTTCGGGGAGAAGCGGCCGGACCCGGGGCCGGGGTGGATCAACGCCGGCGTCTACCTGTTCCGCCGCGACCTGCTGGGCGCCGTCCCGGCCGGGGTGCCGGTGTCGCTAGAGCGGGACGTCTTGCCGGGGTGGGTGCGGGCCGGCGGCGTGCGCGGGTTCCGCGGCGGCCGGTTCATCGACATCGGGGTGCCGGAGTCGTACGCGGCGGCCGACGACTTCTTCGCCCCTCCGGGACGCGGGGGCCGGTGATGCGCAGCCAGGTGGCGGGGATGTGGGCGTACCGGCACTTCCTGCTGGCCCTGGTCCGGCTCGACCTCCGCCAGCGGTACAGCCGGTCGGCCCTCGGGCTCGGGTGGACGCTGGTCCAGCCGCTGGCGATGGCGGCCACGTTCGTGTTCGTGTTCAGCGGCGTCCTCGGCATGTCCCCGGCGGCGTACACCACGACGCTGCTGGTCGGGCTGGCGGTGTGGGGGTTCCTGAAGGAGTCGGCGGTCGGCGGGTGCTCGGCCCTGGTGGAGAACGAGTCGTACATCCGCCAGTGCCCGCTCCCGTTCGGGCTGTACCCGCTCCGGCTGGTGCTCGGGTACGCGATCCACGCGGCGCTGGCGCTGATGGTCGCGGCCCTGGCGATCGTGCTGACGGACGGTCACGCCGGCAAGCTTCGGCTGCTGTGGGCGGTGGCTCCGGCGCTGCTGATGATCCTGGCCGCCGGGTGGGCGGTGGCGACGGTGTTCTCGTTCGCCCAGGTGTACTTCCACGACACCAAGCACCTGCTCGAGGTCGGGGCGCAGATCCTGTTCTTCCTCACCCCGATCATCTACCCGCCGGACGTGCTCGCGAACAAGGGCCTCGGCTGGCTGGTGCGGGTCAACCCGGTGAACCTGTACCTGGAGTTGGTCCGCCGCCCGCTCACCACCGGCGAGCTGCCCGAGGCGAAGCTGTACCTGTACGCGGCGGCGCTGACCGCCGCCCTCGTCGGGGTCGCGTTCACCGCCGTCGCCACCCTCCGGAAGCGCGTCGCCATCCACCTGTGACCTCGGCCGGCGAACCCGGAGCGTGAGCGACGGGGTGGTTTGCAGCCGCACCCCGTCGCTCACGCTCCGGGTTCGCCACAACCCGTCTTGACTCGCCGCGCCCGGTCGCCGTACCCTACCGCCTCCCCGCCAAGGAAGGCGACATGATCAGCGTCCTGTTCTGCTCCCGGGCGAAGGGCAACCCGGACTCCGCCCTCCCCCGCCTGCTCGACTCGGCCGCCGCCCACACCACCCCGGCGGAGCGCGACCGGCTCGAGTTCCTGATCAAGTTCGACAGCGACGACGACACCCGCCCGGCGGTCGCCGACCTGGCCCGGTACCCGTTCCGGGTGCGGCCGTTCGTGTGGTCGCGCGGGGAGGGCCGGCACGCCCTGCACCACGCCCAGGAGTACCTGTTCGCCCAGCGCGACCCGCGGTCCCGGTTCTGCCTGATGACCGCCGACGACTTCGTCTTCACCCGGCCCGGGTTCGTGTCCGACATCCTCGCGGTCGAGGACGAGTTCGCGATCCTCGGGTACGTCCGCCCGCCGATCGAGGCATACGCCGGGCGGTGGGAAGAGGAGCGGATGGTGCGGGACTGGGTGGTGTCGTTCGGGTGCTGGTCGCCGGTAGTGAGTTCGCGGCTGATCGAGGTGTGCCAGAACTTCGGGTGGCAGGCGAACGTGGACAGTTGGCTGATGGGCTTGTCGGTCGCGCTATACGACCTGTACGGGGTCCACGTCTGGCAGACGCACGAGCCGTTCTACGAGCGGCGCGGGGCGTTCGACCGGCCGGCCAGCTGCGGGGCCGCCCCGACGTACAACAACATGGAGCTGACGAACAACGTCGGCCCGGTGAACCGGTACTGGTTCGAGTTGGTCAAGCGGCAGGCCCGCAACGTCTACCTGAACATGATGCACGGGTCGGACCTGCGCCGCACCGCGTGGGGCTCGACCCCGACCCGCCTCTGGCGGCGGCTCCGCGAGCAGCCGATCCGCCGGCTCCCGGGCCGCGCCCTCGCCCGCGCCCGCCGCACGCTGTCGTCGCTCTTCGCCTGACCCGGCACCCGGAGCCCCCTCGCATGCACCTCGGCCGCCGAGACAAGGTCCCGTTCCCGGACTCGTACCGCGGGTTCCGGCTGGTCCGCACCCACGGCCGGGTGTTCGCGCTGCCCCCGGCCGTCGACACCGAGCGGGTGCTGAACACCCCCGGGCTGATGTTCCGGCATCCGGCGGTGCTGTCCGCGCCGACCCTCGAAGGGGTGCAGGCCGCCGTCGACCGGTTCGACCCGCGAACCCTCGCGCCGGAGGCGGTGGACGTCGACGGGGGCTACGAGATCGTCCGCCACCGGGGCGCCCTGTACGCCGTCCCGCGGGGGGCCGGCGGGGTCGACCTGGACGTGGCCGACGACCGGCGTCGGGCCGGGGTGATCCCCGGCGGGAGCGTGGAGGAGTTGGGGGACGCCGTCCCGCGGGCCGCGGCCGCGACCCCGGTCGAGTTCGCCGGGTGGCTGCCGGTGTACGTGGTGTCCGGGAACTGCGGCCAGCACCCGCAGTTCGCCCACACCGGCGAGCCGCCCCCGGGGTACCGGTTCACCCACTCCGCCCCCGCCCCGCGCCCGGCGTCGTGGGCCGACCGGCTCCGCACCCGCTTCTGCCGGTTCGCCGTGGCGGTCGGGAAGAGGTTGCGGACCGCGTTCTACGTCGCCCGGGTGCCGGTCACCTTCGTGCTCCCGGCCCGCGGCGTCACCCTCGCCGCCCGGTGGCACGTCCTCGCCGCGTTCGTCCGGCTGTTCGCCGTGCTGCTCCGCCGCGGGTGCGGCCTCGGGGCGGCGCTCCGGTTCCTCCAGACGCGGCACCTGCAGTCGCAGCTGCTGCTCGGGAAGCGCGACCTCGTGTTCCTCACGAGCATGCCGTACACCTACGGCCAGAACCCGTGGGTGATCGAGATCGAGGACCCGACGACGCTGTTCTACCCGCTCGTTCAGAACGGCCACACCGGCCCGCTGTCGCTCCGGGACTCGCCGTACTTCCCGGCAGTGAAGGCCCTGCTGGAAGACCCGGCGTGCAAGGCGGTCGTCACCCACATGCGGTCGACGGCGGAGCTGGTGCCGGCCCTGTTCGGGAGCGAGGCGGTGCGGCGGAAGGTGGTGTACGCCCCGCTCGGGGTGCCGCTCCCGGCCCGGTGGCAGCGGCACGACCCGGAGCCGCCGGCCGCCCCGGTCCACCTGCTGTTCATCAACTCGTGGTGCCAGGTGCCGGAGAACTTCTTCCTCCGCGGCGGGCTGGAGGTGCTGGAGGCGTTCGACCAACTCCGGCGCAAGTACCCGCAGGTCCGGCTGACGATGCGGACCGCCCTCCCGCTGCTCGACGACCACTACCACCGGATCGTCGAGTCCGGGTGGGTGCGGGTGGTGAACCGGTTCATGTCGGCCGAGGAGATGGCCGACCTGCACGCCGGCAGCCACGTCTTCCTCCTGCCCGCGGCCCGGGTCCACATCGTGTCGCTCCTGCAGGCGATGTCGTACGGGCTGCCGGTGGTCGGGTCGGACGGGTGGGGGATGGAGGAGTACCTGGAGGACGGGCGGAACGGGCTGGTGGTCCGCGGCCGGTACGGGAAGGCGTCGTGGGCGGACGCCGACGCCGGGATGCTGCGGGAGAACTACGAGGAGACGTTCACCCCCGACCCGGCGGTGGTGGCCGGGCTGGTGGAGGCGGTGTCGAGGCTGGTGGAAGACCGCGAGTTGCGGCGGCGGCTCGGGCGGCAGGCCCGGCGGGACGTGGAGACGCGGTACACCGTCGGGCGGTGGAACGAGGCGCTGGCGGCGGCGTTCGACAAGGCACGGGGGTGACCCGTGTTCGACGACGTCGACCTGCTGGTGTGCGGGGCCGGGCCGGTCGGGTGCGTGGTGGCCGAGCGGGCCGCCGCGGTGCTCGGGTGGCGGGTGCTGGTCGTCGACCGCCGCCGGCACGTCGCCGGGAACTGCCACGACCCGGCCCACCCGACCGGCGTCCGCGTCCACCGGTACGGCCCGCACTACTTCCGCACGGACGACGACGCCCTGCTGCGGCACCTGTCGCGGTTCACCGACTGGGTGCCGGCGAACTACGAGGTGCGGAGCCTGGTCCGCGGCGAGCTGCTCCCGTTCCCGATCAACCTCACCACCCTGGAGCGGTTCTTCGGGCGGTCACTCGACCCGACCACCGCGGGCGAACTGCTGGACGGCGTCCGCTCGCCGGTCGCGGACCCGGCGAACTCGGAGGAGTACGTGCTCGGGCGGGTCGGGCGCGAGCTGTACGAGGCGTTCTACCTCGGCTACACGCGGAAGCAGTGGGGGCTGCACCCGCGCGACCTCGACCCGGGGGTGTGCGGGCGGGTGCCGGTCCGGCTCGACCGCGACGCCCGGTACGTCGGGCACAAGCACCAGGTGATGCCGCGCGACGGGTTCACCGCCCTGTTCGGGCGGATGCTCCGGCACCGGAGGATCCGCGTCGTCCTCGACTGCCCGTTCGCCGAGGTGCGCGGGCTGGTCCGGCCGCGGCGGGCGACCGTCTACACCGGCCCGGTGGACGAGTACTTCGGCCACGCCCTCGGCCGGCTCCCGTACCGGTCGCTGGAGTTCGAGTTCGTCCCGCACGCCGCCGAGTACGTCCAGCCGTGCGTCCAGATCAACTACCCGAACGACTTCCGGTTCACCCGGTCGGTCGAGGTGAAGCACGTGACCGGGCAGCGGCACCCGCACACGGTCGTCTGCTACGAGACCCCGGCCGCGACCGGCGAGCCGTACTACCCGGTGCTGCGGCCGGCGAACCGGGCGCTGTACGCCCGGTACGAGGAGTTGGCCCGGGCGGAGACGGCCCGGCGGCGGGTGTTCTTCTGCGGCCGGCTCGCCCAGTACCGGTACTTCAACACCGACGAGGTCATCCAGGAGGCGCTCCGGTGCTTCGACACGATCCGGCGGACCTGCACCGCACCTGCACCGTCGCCGGCGGTCCGGGCGGCGTGACGGTCGGCGGCGTCCCGCTCGCCGCGTTCCCGGTCCCGCCCGAGTACCGGGTGGCCGGCGTCCACCCGTCGCCGACCGCGGACACCTCCGACCGCGTCCGGCTCGCGCTGGAGCAGTTGCACGCCGAGCGCAGGTTCGCGCGCGTCGAGTTCCCCGCCGACGGCGGCCTCGGGCTGCGGGCGGTGCAGGCGAAGCGGGCCGGGCTGGCGTTCGCCGACGTGACCCTCGCGATCCGGCTCGACACCTGCGGGGCGTGGCGGCGGCAGGCGGAGCAGCGGTGGCCGCGCGGGTACGACGAGGTGGAGGCGGACTTCGCGGAGCGGTGGGCGTTCGAGCACGCCGACGAGCGCGTCACCCCGGACGCGGAGCTGCTGGCGTTCGTGAAGCGTCTCGGGTGGGACGTGGGCGAGGCACTCCTGCCTCGCATCCAACCCAGCGAGGCAGGAGTGCCTCGCCCACCGGGTCCACCGCTCGTCACCGTCGGGATCGCCCACTTCAACCTCGGCCGGCATCTGCCAGAGACGCTCGCCGCCCTCGCCGCGCAGACGTACCCGCACGTCGAGGTCATCGCCATCGACGATGGGTCGACCGACCCAGCATCGGTCGCGGCGTTCGCCGAGATGGAAGCCCGCTACCCGCACTGGCGGTTCCTTCGTCAAGCGAACGCCGGCATCGGGGCGACGCGGAACCGCTGCCTCGAACTCGCCCGCGGCGAGTTCTTCATCCCCGTCGACGCGGACAACCTGCCGCGCCCGGAGATGGTCGAGCGGTTCGTCACCGCGGCGGTTCGCAACCCCGACCTCGCCGCGATGAGCTGCTACTTCCTGGCGTTCGCGGACGGCGCCGGGAACCCGCCGGCCGAGTTCCTGCACGCCCTCCGGCCGACCGGCGGGCCGCACGTCCTGGCCGGCATCCGGAACGTGTACGGCGACGCGAACGCGGTCTTCCGCACCGACGTGTTCCGGTCGATCGGCGGGTACGGGACGGACCGCGGGACGTCGTGCGAGGACTGGGAGGCGTTCGTCACGCTGGTCCACGCCGGACACCGCATCGGGGTGATCCCGGACCACCTCTTCTACTACCGCCACCTGCCCGGCGGGTTCTCCCGGCGGACGAACTGGTACGCGAACCACAACCGCGTCCTGCGGCACTTCACCGGCACCGCCGGGCTGACGCCGGAGGACGCGGCCGGGCTGTGGGCGGCGCTGCTCGGGTTCCACCAGCGGCTGGAGCAACTGGAGAACGCCGTGCCGCCGCGCCGGCACCGGGTCGCGGACGCGGTCCACTCGCTCGCCACCCGCGTGAGGCGCGCCTTCCGCCGCGGGGTACGGTCGTGACCCGGCGGGCGGCGCGGGCGGTTGCGGCGTGGGTCGTCGCCGGCTACCTGGCCGCGACCGTCGCCGCAACCGTGGTGATCGAGGTCGTACGCCCCGAGCTGCGCGACGAGGAGTACGGCCGCCGGCTCGACGGCCTGCGGGCGCGGCTGCGCGAGAACCCGGGTCGGCCGCTGGTGGTGGTCGTCGGGAGTTCGCGGGCGGCGATGGCGGTCTGCCCGCGGGCGTGGGAGGAGGTCCGGCCGGGGAGCGCGACCGACCCGCTCGTGTTCAACCTGTCGCGGGTCGGCGGCGGCCCGCTGATGAACCTCCTCACCCTCCGCCGGCTGTACGGCGACGGGGTCCGCCCGGCGGCCGTGCTCCTCGAGTACTGGCCCCCGCTCTTGCGGCAGGAGGGGCCGTTCCGCGAGGCCGACCGGATCGACGCCGAGCGGCTGTACCTCTCCGACCGGCCGTTCGTCCACGACTACCTGCCCGACCCGGACAAGGTCGAGCGGCGGATGCTCGCGTCGCGCCTGAACCCGGTGTACGAGCACCGCACGCTCTTGCTCCGCCGGCTCGTCCCCGGGTGGCTGCCGCGGGCCACCCGGATCGACGCGGCGGTCGACCCGCTCGACGGCTGGGGGTGGCTCCCCGGCCTGGACCGCCCCGCGCTCGCGCTCCAGTCGCGTGACACCCGGGTGTCACACCACGAGGGGCTTTACCGGGCGCAGCTCCGCGAGTTGCGGATCGACGCCGACCGCGCGGTGCGGGAAGCGGTCGCGCTCGCCCGGGGGCACGGGGCCGCGGTCGGGTTCGTGTGGCTGCCGGAGGCGACCGAGTTCCGCGGGTGGTACCCGCCGGAGGCGGAACGGCTGGGCCAAGCTTACCTGGCCTTGCTCCGTGAAGAGTTGCGGGTGCCGCTGGTCGACGCCCGCGGGTGGCTGGAGGACGAGCACCTGGCCGACGGGTTCCACGCCACCCGCCACGGGGCCGAGGTGTTCACCCGCCGGCTCGGACCGGCCGTGTCCGGGTTCCTTGCCCCGTAGCCCGCCCGCCGTGGTATACTCGCGGCCGCCCTCCCCGTTCCAACCGTCCCGCACCGCCATGCCCGCATGCACCCTCGCGCTCGGCTTCATCATGCTCGCCACGCCCGTCGCGCTGCCCGGCGGCGAACGCCCCGCCCCGGAGCCGTTCAAGGCCGGCCGGTCCGTCACGGTGGCGACGAACGGCATGGTCGCGACCAGCCACCCGCTCGCCGCCCAGGTCGGGCTGGACGTGCTGAAGAAGGGCGGGAACGCGGTCGACGCCGCGATCGCCACCAACGCGGCGATGGGGCTGATGGAGCCGACCTCGTGCGGCATCGGCGGCGACCTGTACGCGATCGTGTACGAGGCGAAGACCGGCAAGCTGCACGGGCTGAACGCCAGCGGCCGCGCCCCGGGGAAGGCGACGGTCAAGCACTTCAAGGACGCCGGCCACGACCACATCCCGGAGTTCGGCCCGCTGTCGTGGTCGGTCCCCGGGTGCGTGGACGGGTGGGACCAGTTGCGGCAGAAGTTCGGCACCCTGCCGCTCAAGGACCTGCTCGCCCCGAGCATCGACTACGCGGTGAAGGGGGTGCCGGTGCCGGAGGTGATCGCCGGCCACTGGAACGGCGCGAAGGGCGCCAAGATGCTGGGTGAGTGCCCATGCCTCCGCGAGACGTTCCTGGTCCCCGACGGCGACACCCGCCGCCCGCCGCGGGCCGGGGAGGTGTTCAAGAACCCGCACCTGGCGGCGTCGTACCGGCTCATCGCCGAGCACGGCCGGGACGCCTTCTACACCGGCGAGATCGCGAAGGCGATCGTCGCCTGCTCCGACGGGTGCGGCGGGCTGTTCGCGCTGAAGGACTTCGCCGATCACCGGTCCGAGTGGGTCGAGCCGGTGAAGACCACGTACCGCGGGTACGACGTGTGGGAGATCCCGCCGCCGGGCCAGGGGATCGCGGCGCTGCAGATGCTGAACCTGCTCGAGCCGCACGACCTCCAGAAGCTCGGCCCGACCTCGCCGGACTACTGGCACCTGTTGGTCGAGGCGAAGAAGTTGGCGTTCGCGGACCGGGCGAAGTACTACGCCGACCCGGCGTTCGCGAAGGTCCCCGTACAGGAACTGATCTCGAAAGAGTACGCGAAAGAACGCGCGAAGCGGCTCGACCCGGCGAAGGCGGCCGCGGACGTGCCGGCCGGCGACCCGCGGCTCGGCAAGTCCGAGACGATCTACCTGTGCGTGGTGGACAAGGACCGGAACTGCGTGTCGCTGATCCAGAGCAACTACATGGGGTTCGGGTCGTACCGCGGGGCCCCGGGGACCGGGTTCGGGCTGCAGAACCGCGGCTGCCTGTTCGCCCTCGACGACGCCCACGCGAACAAGCTGGAGCCGGGCAAGCGGCCGTTCCACACGATCATCCCGGCGATGGTCACGAGGGACGGGAAGCCGTTCCTGACGTTCGGGGTGATGGGCGGGGACATGCAGCCGCAGGGGCACGTGCAGGTGCTGGTGAACCTGCTCGACTTCGGGATGAACGTGCAGGCGGCCGGGGAGGCGCCGCGGGTCGAGCACCGCGGCAGCGCGGAGCCGACCGGCCGGCCGGCGAAAGGCGGCGGGGTGGTTGAAGCAGAGACCGGCATCCCGGACGACGTGGTGAAGGAGCTGGAGCGGCGCGGGCACGCGGTCCGGCGGGTGAAGGTGAACGGCGGCGGGTACCAGGGGATCCTGATCGACCCGCGGACGGGGGTGCTGCACGGCGGCAGCGAGGCGCGTAAGGACGGGGCGGCGGTCGGGTACTGACCCTCTCTTGTGGCACAGGTCTGGAGACCTGTGCCACAAGACGTGGGCGTCACTTCGGCTTCAAGCCGTAGGCGGCGACCGCGTTCGCCCCGAACACCTTGGCGAACGCGCCGTCGCCCTTCTCCTTCACGTACTTCTCGGCGAGGCCGTACACCGTCTCGTACTTCGCGAACGCGGCGCTCACCGGCCAGTTCGACCCGAACACCAGCCGGTCGGCCCCGAACGCCGCCCAGACGCGGTCGAGCACCGGGGCGTACACCGCCGGGTCGGCCGGAGCGGTGCCGTCCCGCTTGCGCGTCCCCTCCACCAGCCCGGACAGCTTGCACCACACGCTCGGCCCGGCCGCCCCGCCGGCCGCGACCGCCTTCCGCCACGCCTCCGGCGGCTCCTTCCCGTCGGCCGCCGGGTTCCCCATCTGGTTCACGACGACCCGCAGCTTCGGCCACTTCTCGGCCGCCTGCGCCGCGAGGGGGAACGCGCCGGCCCCGCCGTTCACGTCGAGTGTCAGCCCGTTGTCACCGAGCGCCTTGAGCCGGTCCGCCTGCGGCGCGTCCGTGAGGGCGGCCCGCAGCTCGGCCTCGTTCACCCGGACGCCGCGGAACCGCGGGTTCTTGGCGAACCGGGCGAGGTGCCCGGCGAAGTCCTTGTCGTCCGGGAGGAGCCGGCCGACGACCCCGGCGAGGAACGGCTCGTCCTTGGCGAGGTCGAGGAGCCACTGGTTGTCCTCGACCCGCGGGCTGGCCTCGACCACGACGGTGCCGGTGACGCCGAGCGGGGCGGCCAGCTTCTTGTACTCCGCCGGCAGGACGGTGCGGTACAGGACCGCGTCGGTCTTCGCCGGCCACGGCACCCCGTCTTTGCGGGTCGGGTCGTAGAAGTGGGTGTGGGCGTCGACGACCGGGGGCGGGTCGGCGGCCCGGGCGCCGCCGGCGAGGAGGGCGGCCCCGGCGGCGAGCGCCTGCCGGCGGGTGGGTTGCGGGGTCATGGGACATCCTGGGGCAGGCGGAGAACCCCTCCTGTTGTAGGGCGGGCCTCCGACGCCCTACAGGAGGTACCCCTTCGCCAGTTCGCCGAACGCCCGCGCCTGGCCGGCGGCCCAGTCGTCGCCGCGCCCGAGTTCCCGCGCCAGCAGCCCCGCCACCCGCGGCGCCATCTCGACCGCGGCCCGGGCGTTCAGCACCAGCGCCCGTGTCCGCCGCGACAGCACGTCCTCGACCGTCCGGGCCATCTCCGCCCGCGCCGCCCACACCACCTCCGCCGCCGTGTACGGCAGCGCCGGGTGCAGCCGCTCCGCCAGCGCCGGGTCGGCGCCCGCCAGCGCCCGCACGGCCGGCGCGTCGGACCCGTACCCCGCCAGGTCGCCAGTCCCGTCCGCCTCGTGGCCGTGGACCGGCAGGTCGCGCGTGCGGCACGGCTGACGCGGCAGGCCGGCCAACTCGGCGGCCCGGTCCACCCCGTCCTCGGCCATGTTCCGGTACGTCGTCCACTTCCCGCCGGTGATCGTCAGCAGGCCCGGGGCGTCGACCCGGATGGTGTGATCGCGGGACAGCGCGGCGGTGTTCGCGCCGCCCGCCTTCACCAGCGGCCGAACCCCGGCGAACGCGCTGAGCACGTCCCCCCGCCCCGGCGGGGTCGCGAGGTACCGGCTGGCCGTCTCCAGGATGAAGTCCACCTCCGCGGCGGTCGGCCGGGGTTCGGCCGGGGCGTCGGGGATCGGCTCGTCGGTCGTCCCGACCAGGGTGTGCCCGTGCCACGGGATCGCGAACAGGACGCGGCCGTCCGGCGTCTTCGGGACGAGCAGGGCGGCGTCGCCGGGGAGGAACCGGCGATCGAGGACGACGTGGCTCCCCTGGCTCGCGGCGACGAGCGGGGCGGCCGCCGGGTCGGCCATCCGCCGCACGGCGTCGCAGAACGGGCCGGCCGCGTTCACCACCACCTTCGCCGCGGCGCGGAACTCCGCTCCGATCTCGGCGTCGCGGACGACCACCCCGTCGACCGCCCCGCCGGGGCCGCGGGTCAGCCCGACCGCCGGGGCGTAGTTCAGGACGACCGCCCCGAGGTCCGCCGCCGTCCTCACCAGGTGGATGAGGAGCCGACTGTCGTCGAACTGGCCGTCGTGGTACACGACCCCGCCGCGCAGCCCGGCGGTGCGGACCGTCGGCACCCGCCGCACCACCTCGGCGGCGGACACGACGGCCGACCGGCCGAACCCGGACCGCCCCGCGAGCAGGTCGTAGGACTTCAGCCCGACGCCGTAGACGAGCTTGTCCCAGCGCCCGTAGCAGGGGAGGACGAACGGGAGGTCGCGGACGAGGTGCGGGGCGTTCCGCCGGAGCCGGCCGCGCTCGCGGAGGGCCTCGAGCACCAGCCCGACCCGGCCCTGCCGCAGGTACCGCACCCCGCCGTGGACGAGCTTGGTGCTGCGGCTCGACGTGCCGGCCCCGAAGTCGCCGCGCTCGGCGAGGAGGACGGAGTACCCGCGGGCCGCCGCGTCGACCGCGACCCCGGCCCCGGTCGCCCCGCCGCCGACCACCACGACGTCCCACGGCTCGGTCCGGTCGGTCGCGCGGCTGAGCATGTCGGCGCGATTCATTCGCCGCCCTGCTCCCAGCCCTTCGCCCGGCCGACCGCCCGGTCCCACCCGGCCTTCAGCCCGCGCACCTTCACCGCGCCCGGCCCCGGCTCGAACCGCCGCTCCACCGTCCGCTGGGCGGCGATCTCGGCCGGCGACTTCCAGAACCCGACCGCCAGCCCGGCCAGGTACGCCGCCCCCAGCGCCGTCGTCTCGGTCACCGCCGGGCGGACCACCGGCACCCCGAGCAGGTCGGCCTGGAACTGCATCAGCAGGTCGCTCCGGCTCGCCCCGCCGTCGACCCGCAGCTCGGCCACCGGCTGCCCGGCGTCGGCCCGCATCGCGTCCAGCAGGTCGGCCGACTGGAACGCGACCGACTCCAGCGCCGCCCGGGCGAGGTGGCCGGCGGTCGTCCCGCGGGTCAGCCCGACGATGGTGCCGCGGGCGTACGGGTCCCAGTGCGGGGCGCCCAACCCGGTGAACGCCGGGACCAGGTACACCCCGCCGCTGTCCGGGACCGTCGCGGCCAGGGCGTTCACGTCCTCCGACGAGCGGATCAGGCCGAGCCCGTCGCGCAGCCACTGCACCACCGCCCCGGCGACGAACACGCTCCCTTCGAGGGCGTAGGCGGTCTTGCCGTTGATGGTCCACGCCACGGTGGTGACCAGCTTGTTCTTCGACGCCACCGCCTTCGGGCCGGTGCACTGGAGCATGAAGCAGCCGGTGCCGTAGGTGTTCTTGGTCAGCCCCGGCTCGGTGCAGAGTTGGCCGAACAGGGCCGCCTGCTGGTCCCCGGCGACGCCGGCGATCGGGACCGACCCGAGCCCCAGCGCGGTCGTCGCCTCCCCGTACACCTCGCTCGACGCCCGCACCTCCGGGAGCATCGACCGCGGCACCCGGAACAGCCCCAAGAGCTCGTCGTCCCACCGCCCGGCGTGGATGTCGTACAGCATCGTCCGGGAGGCGTTGCTCGCGTCGGTGACGTGCAGCCGGCCGTCGGTCAGCTTCCAGATCAGCCAGGTGTCGACGGTGCCGAACGCGAGGTGCCCGGCCTCCGCCGTCTCGCGGGCGCCGGGGACGTTCTCCAAGACCCACGCGATCTTGCTGGCGGAGAAGTAGGCGTCGACGACGAGGCCGGTCTTGGAGCGGATCGTGTTCTCGTGGCCGTCGGCCCGGAGGCGGTCGCAGAACGGGGCGGTCCGGCGGTCCTGCCAGACGATCGCGTTGCACACCGGCTCCCCGGTCCGACGGTCCCAGACGACGGCCGTCTCCCGCTGGTTGGTGATCCCGACCGCGGCCACGTCCTTCGGCCGCAGCCCGGCCCGGCCGAGGGCCTCGACGGCGACCCCGATCTGGGCGGTCCAGAGGTCGAGCGGGTCGTGCTCGACCCACCCCGGGCTGGGGTAGTGCTGGGCGAACTCCTTCTGGGCGACCGCCCGGACCGCCCCGTCCGGGGCGAACACCACGGCCCGGGCGCTGGTGGTCCCGGAGTCGAGAGCCATGACGTGGGACATGGGGCCTCCGCGGCCGGGCCTGTCGGGGCCGGCGGTGCGAGTATACCGCGCCGGGGGACCGCGGGCAGCCGCCGCGCGCCTCGCTCGCCCGCAACGGTTCGGGGGCGACGCTCGGCGGCGCCTCGGATTGGTGGGGCAGGCATTCCTGCCTGTGTGATCGGCGGGCAGGAATGCCTGCCCCTCGGAAGTTCGCTACACGCGGAGCGGTAACCGGCCGCCCCGGCGGGGCGTCACCGTCCCCCGACCCCGGTCGCCGCCCGGAAGTCGGCCAGCGCCCGGAAGTACTCCTGCTGGGCGCCGACCGCGATCACCTCGGCGTCGAACGCCGCCTGCTCCCGGAGGGTCACCCGGAGGACGTCGCTCCGCCCGGCCGCCAGCCGCTGCCGCTCCCCCTCGGCCACCGCCCGGGCCAGCTCCACCCGCGCCCGGGCCTGGCGGTAGAACTCGTACGCCCGCTCCAGCGCCGAGAACGTGTCCTGCACCTCCGCCCGGACCACGTCCTCCGCCTGCCGCAGCTGCTGGTCGAGCTGGGCGATCTGGGCCTGGGCCGCCAGCGCCCGGCCGCGGGCGTCCCGCCGCTGGAGCGGCAGCCCGAACGCCAGCCCGCCGGTCACCGTCGTCCGGTCCAGCCCGTTCGGCCCGGACAGCGAACTCCTCCCCGGCCCCACGTCCTGGGCCGCCGCCACCACCGCGTTCACCGCCGGCAGGGTCTGGTTCTCGGCCAGCCGCAGCTCGACCGCCACCCGCTCCCGCTGGAGCCGCAGCCGCCGCGGCTCCGGCCGCAGCTCGGCCGCGGCCCGCAGGGCCGCCTCGAACTCGGCGGCCTCGACCGGGAGCACGTCCGGGAAGTCCGGGAGGCGGTCGACCCCGGCGATCGTCGGGCACCCCGCCTCGTCCCGGAGGAACAGCGACAGCTCGATCGCGGCCTGCTGGAACGCCCGCTGGGCCTGGACCAGCACCCCGTTGCGGAGGGCCACGTTCTGCTGGTTGTCGACCAGCTCGAACCCGGACAGCACGGTCGCCGCGATCTGCCGCTTCAGCTGGTCGTCCCGGTCCACCGCGAGCCGCACCAGCGCCTCGGCGTACCGGAGCCGCTGCCCAGCGGCGACCCAGTTCCAGTACGTCCGGGACGCCGCCCGCTGGAAGTCGAGCCGCTGCCGCTCGACCGTCGGCTCGGCGATCAGGACGTCGATCTGGGCCTGGCGGACGTTCGCCCGGGGGCGGTCGATGGCCCGGTTCTGGAGCAGCGGGAGGGAGATGCCGGCCTGCACCTCCCCGCCGTCGGCGGTCTTCTGCCCGAGGTTGTACGTCGGGAAGTCACCGTACCCGTTCCGGTACCGGAGGAACGCCCCGACCCCGGCGAACGGCAACCCCTGGCTTAGCCCGGCGGACGAGCGGAAGTTGTCGTACGTCGTCCCCTGGGCGTCCGCCGAGGCCGTCAGGTTCAGGTCGAACACCCCGAGGGTGGACAGCAGCCGCCCGCCGGCGACCGCCCGCTCCTGCTCGACCGCCCGCAAGAGCGGGTAGTGCCGCTCGACCGCGTCGAGCACCTCGGCCAGGGTCAGCGGACCGCCGGCGCTGGCCGCCGCCCCGCGGACCGCCGGCGGCGGGGTGGGCGGGTCGGGCAGGCCGGCCCCGAGGGTCGGCTCCGGGACGGCCGGACGGGGCGGGGGGATGGGCTGGGCGTGGGCCGCCGGGACGACCGGCGAGCGCTCCGGCGGGCGGGGGGCGTCTGTCCCTTGATGCGCCCACGGCGGCGGGCCGGGCGGGAGGTGGTAGAGGTCGGGTTTCGGGCCGCGGCAGCCGGCCGACAGGGCGAGCAGAACGAGGACGGCGGCGCGGCTCAGGTCGCACGGCAGCCCGGTCGGGCAGGCCTTCCTGCCTGCCTGTTCGTGCGGCAGGCAGGAATGCCTGCCCGACCGGGCTGAAACGCCGGCCCGGGTCACCCCGGCTTGATCTTCGGCGGCTTGGCGTCCTTGTCCTTGTCGGGCGGCTTCGGGGCGACGACCGGCGGGAACCCGTTGAACTGCCGCCATAGCTCGAACCCCAGGGTCACCCGGTTCAGGAACACCCACCCGATGGCCTGGTTCCCCTGCCGCAGGAACACCCCGTCCGGCCACCGGTCCCCGGGGAACATCTCGTCCGGCTCGACCAGCACCCGGAACCGCCCCTTCCCGTCGTCCGTCGGGTCCATCTGCCGCACCCGCCCGCCGAACGTCCCGACCGCGACCGACGGCCACCCGGCGAACTGGACCGCCGGCCACCCCTCGAACTGGAGCCGGACGTGCGGCCCCCGCCCGGTCTCCTGCATCACCGCGGCCACCAGCGGGGCGTCCACCCCGTCCACGTACAGCTCGACCACCCGGTCGGTCACGTCCGGGACGATCTCGGCCAACTCGTGCCCGTCCTTGACCGACTGCCCGACCTGGGCGTCGGCCGCGATCCGGAACACCACCCCGTCGCACGGGGCCCTCACGAACCGGGCCTTGAACCGCTCGATCCGGTTGTCCAGCTCCTGCATCTCCCGCTCGACCCCGAACAGGTTCTGCTCGGCCCGGCGCAGGTTGACGTGGGCGGTCGCGACCGCCGTCAGGCCGCCCGCCTCGGCCTGGAGGACGAGCGACTTGTTCGTCAGGACCGTGGCCGCCGCCGCCCCGACGTCCGCCTCGGCCGCCTTCACGTCGGTGGTCGCCCGGTCCGCGTCCGCCTTCGCCTTGTCCCGCTCCAGCCCCGAGGTCAGCCCGCCGAGGAACTTCGGGTCCCGGGCGAGCTGGTCGAACTTCTCGTACTGGAGCCGGAGGAAGGCGGCGTTGAACTCGGCGTTCCGCACCCGCTCCCGGGCGATCTCCACCCGCTTGTCCGCCACCTCCTGGTTCGCCCGGGCCGCCTCGACCGCCGCGGCCGCCGCCCCCTCCTGGGCCTTCACCGCCCGGGCCTGCTCGGCCACCTCCGCCGCCGCCGCCCCCCGCCGACTTGAGAGGAACTCCCGCTGCTTATCGAGCCGCCCCTCCAGCCCGGGGTCGTTATCGTCAATATCGACCATCGGGTCCCCGGCCTTCACCCGCTGCTGCTCCACCACGTGCCACCGCTTCACCTGCCCGCCGACCAGGGCGGTGACCACCTGCTTCCGCTCGGTCGGGGCGAACGCCACCACCTGCCCGCGGCCGCGCACCGTCTGCTGCCACGGGACGAACACCAGGGCGAACGGGGCGAGCACGAACCCGAGCAGCAGCAGCCGCCCGACCCACCGCCCGGCCCGCGGGGTGCGGACCCGCCGGAGCGAGGCGAACGGGGCGTCCGGGGCGAACGCGGGCTGGGCCCGCAGCGCGGCCATCATCGGTGGGCCTCCTCGGCGCGGTCCGCCGGCAACAGGGTGAGGACGCGGTCGCACCGGCCGACCACCGCCGGGTTGGCGGACACGACCAGCAGGGTCCACGGGGCGGACCGGTCGAACAGCCGGTCCAACAGGTCCGGGCACTCGCCCAGGTCGAGGGCGTCGAGCACCCCGTCGAGGATCAGCAGCCGCGGCCGCCCGGCCAGGGCCCGGGCGATCGCCAGCCGCACCGCCTGGGTGGCCGACAGCGGCCGCCCGGTCGGGGTGAGCGGGGTGTCCGGGCCGTGCGGCAGGTCGTGGACGGCGGCGAGCAGCCCGACCGCCTGCAGCGCCTCCCGGACGTCCGCCGGGGACAGGTCGGCCCGCCCGACCCGGACGTTCTCGGCCACCGTCCCGACGAACACGTCCGCCCCGCCGACCAGGGCCACCTGCTCCCGGAGCCGGTCCAGGTCCAGCCCGCGGAGGTCCACCCCGTCCACCTCGACCGTCCCGCGGGCCGGGTCCCGCAGCCCGCACACCCGCTCGAACAGGGTCGTCTTCCCGACCCCGGGCGGGCCGGTCACCGCCACCCGCTCGTTCGCCCCGACCGCCCAGTCCGCCCGCCCGGCCCCGCGGGCCCGGACCGCCGCCCCCCGCCCGGGGGCGTACTTCGGCACCTCCCCGCCCTCCCGCTCCAGCGGCAGGTCGGTCAGCACCCCGAGCTTCTCCGCCCCGGACAAGAGGTCGTAGAACGTCTCCGCGTACTTCCCCAGCTTGGCCACCGACGCCACCACCAGGGCCACGATCAGCTCGGCCGCGACCAACTGCCCGAGGGTCAGCTGCTGGGTGATGACCAGGTACCCGCCGAGGCCAAGCAGGGCGGTGCTGGCGACCACCTGCAGCCCGAGCGAGAACACCGTCTGCCGCCACACCACCCGGAAGTGCGCCCGGCGGGCGGTGACGTACTCCCCGGCCAGGGCGTCCGCCTTCTCCAGCGCGAGCCGGTGCCCGGCGGAGAACTTGAACGCCCGCAGGCAGCGGACCAGCTCCTCCAGCCACGCCTCCACGTCGTACTTGGCGTGCGACTCCCGCAGGCTGGTCCGCACCCCGCCCCACCCGAGCACGAACACGATGAACGCGATCATCACCAGCAGGACGATGTCGAACCCGAGCAGGAACGGGTGGTAGAAGGCGAGCACCACCATCCCGACGATCGCCGTCACCACCAGGGCGACCCCGTCCAGCAGGAGGGTGGCGAGCGACTTCTGGACGTTCAGCACGTCGAAGAACCGGTTCACCAGCTCCGGCCCGTTCTCCCGGTCGAGGGCCGCCAGCTGGAGCCGCGGGAGGCGGCGGGCGTAGTCGGCGACCACCCGGACGAACAGCCGCCGCTGCAGGCACTCGATCACGTACACCTGCATCGCCCGGATCGCGGCCGCCAGCCCGAGGCAGGTCATCAGCACCCCGGCGATGACCACCACCGGCCACATCAGGACGCCGAACGCGACGGTGTTCACCAGCGTCTCGACGGCGATCGGGGTGGCGAGCGACAGGACGGCGACGGCCAGGGCGAACACCAGCACCCCGGCGATGTCGCGCCGCTCCGGGGCGAGGAGCAGCCGGAGCCGGGCGAGCGGCCGGGCCGGGGCGTGCCCGTGCCCGCCGCCGTGGCCCGCCGCGTGTCCGGTCGCGTGTCCGGTCGCGTGGTCCGCCATCGCCCGACGCCCCTGCGGTAATGGGTGGAACGAAAAAAGCCGGCGAGGTGCCCCTTGTGGCGCCTCACCGGCTTCATCCCCCCGGGCCTGTCGCTCCCGGCGGGCTGGTCGCTCGGTCGTGTGTCCCGCGGGCTGACGGGTCGTCTACCCGACCGCTGGCGCCGGGCGCCGTCGCCCCCCGCCGTCCTCCCGGAGTTGCATGCTTTTTACGCCGCAAACCGGCCCGAGTCAACGGCGGTGGTCTTCACCTCCACCCAGTGACGTTCTTGTGGCACGGGCCTCCGACCTGTGACGGCGACACAGGTCGGAGGCCCGTGCCACAAGAACCAGGCCACCCCCACCCGGGGGGTTTCGCCCGGCGGCGGTCAGCCCGGCCGGCAGGGCGGCCTCGCGGCGAGGGTGAAGAGGATGATGCTCTCCCCGGTGCGGGTGCTGACGTCGGTGTGCAGGCTGACCACGCTCACCCCGAGGATGGCCGCGACCTCCCGCTCCAGGATCTCCCGCCCGTGCTCGATCAGCTCGACCCGCAGCTGCTTGATCAGGTCCCGGCCGCGGTGCGGGTCCTCCACCTGGGCGAGCCGCTGCTCGGCCGGGGTCAGCACCCCCTTGAGCCGGACCAGGGCGAGGTCGTCCAGCAGGTACGTTCGCACGTCCTGCGGGCCCCGGCCCATGTACTCCCGCTTGAACCGGGTGACGGCGGCGCTGACCTCGGCCTCCAGCTCGCCCCGGGTCTTCGTGTTCACCGAGCCCGACATACCGGCCTCACGGGGGTCCGCCGTCCACTTTACTACGCCCGCCGGTCCCCGGCGCCCGGAGAGGCGCCGGGGGCGGGTTGGCGTTCTGGGATACCCTCGGATTTATGCTCGCCTGTGGAAGCTGAGCCGGCTATTGTTTCCCACAATGCTCATGTCTGTCCGGTAGAACCCCGACGCGCGGGCCCGGCGCCGCGGCGGTCGAGGGCGTCGCGGAACCCCGCGGAGGTCGTGTACGATGCGTCGCTCTCTCCCGATGTCGGCGGCCCTGGTGGCTGCCGGGGCCGCCCTCGGCTGGGCGGCCGCGTCCGGCCGCTTCGACTTCTCGCGCCCCGCCGCCGCCTCGGTCGAGCTTGCCGCCCCGCCGGCGGCGACGGCCGCCGCCGCGGTCGCCGCCCACAACCGGAGGGTGTCGGCGAACCTGCAGAAGGGCGGCAAGAAGCCGAACGTCCTGGTGATCTGGGGCGACGACATCGGGCAGTTCAACATCAGCGCCTACAACCGCGGGATGATGGGCTACCGGACGCCGAACATCGACCGCCTGGCGGCCCAGGGCGCCCTGTTCACCGACTGGTACGGGCAGCAGAGCTGCACCGCCGGCCGGGCCGCGTTCATCACCGGCCAGTCGCCGATCCGCACCGGCCTGACCAAGGTCGGCCTCCCGGGCGCGCCCGAGGGCATGAAGAAGGAAGACCCGACCATCGCCACCGTGCTCAGGGCCCAGGGGTACGTGACCGGGCAGTTCGGCAAGAACCACCTCGGGGACCGGGACGAGACGCTCCCCACGGCGCACGGGTTCGACGAGTTCTTCGGCAACCTGTACCACCTGAACGCGGAGGAGGAGCCGGAGAACCCGGACTACCCCAAGGACCCGGCGTTCCGGAAGCAGTTCGGCCCGCGCGGCGTCATCCACAGCTTCGCCGACGGCCGGATCACCGACACCGGCCCGCTCACCCGCAAGCGGATGGAGACGATCGACGAGGAGGTGAATGCCAAGGCCCTCGACTTCATGGAGCGGGCCGCGAAGGCGGACAAGCCGTTCTTCCTGTGGTGGAACTCGACCCGGATGCACATCTTCACCCACCTCAAGAAGGAGTCCGCCGGGAAGACCGGGCTCGGGGTGTACGCGGACGGCATGGTCGAGCACGACGGGCACGTCGGGCTGCTGCTCGGCAAGCTCAAGGCCCTCGGCCTCGAGGACAACACGATCGTGATGTACTCGACCGACAACGGGGCCGAGACGTTCAGCTGGCCGGACGGCGGGACGACGATGTTCCGCGGCGAGAAGGCCACCCAGTGGGAGGGCGGGTTCCGCGTCCCGACCCTGATCCGCTGGCCCGGCGTCATCAAGCCCGGGACCGTCGTCAACGACATCTGCGCCCACGAGGACATGCTCACCACCTTCGCCGCCGCCGCCGGCGACCCGACCGTGGCGGCGGACCTGAAGAAGGGCCGCAAGATCGGCGACCGGGAGTACAAGGTCCACCTCGACGGGTACGACCTGGCCCCGCTGTTCCGCGGCGAGGCCCCGTCCCCGCGGAAGAGCTTCATCTACTGGACCGACGACGGGAGCGTCGCCGCCCTGCGGTACGACAACTGGAAGGTCACCTTCCTGGAGCAGAAGGCCGAGGGCCTGAAGGTGTGGCAGATGCCGTTCACCGAGCTGCGGGCCCCGAAGCTGTGCAACCTGCGGATGGACCCGTTCGAGCGGGCCGAGTCCGAGAACGCGATGGGCTACCAGCGGTGGTACATCGACCGGATGTTCATGACCGCCCCGGCCGCCGGGTACGTCGGCCAGTGGATCCAGAGCTTCAAGGAGTTCCCGCCGCGGCAGAAGCCGGGCAGCTTCAACCTCGACCGCGTGATGGAGGCGGTCATCAGGCCGCAGGGCCGCTGACGGGCCGGACGGGTCGGGACCTCGTACACCACCGCGGGCCGGCAGCGCCCGGCCCGCCCTCACGTCGCCTTCACCCGGAGACCTCGCCATGCGCCCCCGACTCCTCGCCCCCGCCGCGCTCGTCGCGGCCGGGGTCGCCCTCGCCTGGCTGGGCTACGCCGCACAGCCGAAGGCCGACCCGCCGCCCGCCGGCGGGACCCCGAAAGTTCTCCCGCGGCCGGACTTCGAGTTCAAGGGGAAGGTCGGGAAGACCTACAAGGACTCCGACCCGCCGCAGTTCCCGCAGCCGGTCGCGGCCCCGAAGGGGGCCCCGAACGTCGTCCTGATCCTGCTCGACGACACCGGGTTCGGCCAGTACGCGACGTTCGGCGGCGGGGTCCCGTCCCCGACCCTCGACCGGCTCGCCGCCGAGGGGCTGCGGTACAACCGGTTCCACACCACCGCCCTCTGCTCCCCGACCCGGGCGGCACTGATCACCGGCCGCAACCACCACTCGGCCGCGACCGGGACGATCACCGAGGGGGCGACCGGGTACGACGGGTACACCTGCGTCCTGCCGCGGGGCTGCGGCACGGTCGGCGAGGTGCTCCGGCAGAACGGGTACATGACCGCCTGGGTCGGGAAGAACCACAACACCCCGGCGTGGGAGACGAGCGCCGCCGGCCCGTTCGACCGGTGGGCGAACGGGCTCGGGTTCGACTACTTCTACGGGTTCAACGCCGGGGACATGAACCACTGGGACCCGCTCCTGTTCGAGAACCGGAACCTGGTCCCGAGGAGCCCCGACCCGAACTACCACCTCACCGAGGACCTGGCCGACAAGGCCATCGCGTGGACGCGGAAGGTTACCAGCATCGCCCCGGACAAGCCGTTCTTCCTGTACGTCGCCCCGGGCGCGAACCACTCCCCGCACCACGCCCCGAAGGAGTGGATCGACAAGTTCAAGGGCCAGTTCGACGGCGGGTGGGACGCGTACCGCGAGGCGACGCTCGCCCGCCAGGTCAAGATGGGCGTCGTGCCGGAGGGGACGAAGCTGACCGCCCGGAGCGAGGGGCTGCCGGCGTGGGACGGGCTCAAGGACGGGCAGAAGAAGGTGTACGCCCGGATGATGGAGACGTTCGCCGGGTACGCCGCCCACGTCGACCACCACATGGGCCGGGTGATCGACGCGGTGAAGCAGCTGCCGACCGCCGACAACACGATCTTCGTCTACGTCGTCGGCGACAACGGGGCGAGTGCCGAGGGCGGGCTGGAGGGCAGCCTGAACGAGAACATGTTCTTCAACGGCTTCCCGGAGAAGTGGGAGGACAACCTCAAGCACCTCGACGAGATCGGCGGGCCGAAGTGGTTCAACCACTACCCGAGCGCCTGGGCCCACGCGATGTGCACGCCGTTCCAGTGGACCAAGCAGGTGGCCTCGCACTTCGGCGGCACCCGCAACCCGATGATCGTCTCGTGGCCGGCGCGGGTCAAGGACAAGGGCGGGCTGCGGTCGCAGTTCCTCCACGTCATCGACGTCGTCCCGACGCTGTACGAGGCGATCGGGGTCACGCCCCCGGAGGTGCTCAACGGCATCGCCCAGAAGCCGATCGAGGGGGCGAGCTTCCTGAAGACGTTCGCCGACAAGGCCGCCCCCGAGACGCGGTCGACGCAGTACTTCGAGCTGGGGGTCAACCGCGGGATGTACCACGACGGGTGGATGGCGTCGAGCCGCAGCTTCGCCCCGTGGCAGCCGGTCCGCGGGGCGTTCGACCCGCTGACCGCGAGGTGGGAGTTGTACCACGTCGACAAGGACTTCTCGCAGGCCGAGGACCTGGCGGCGAAGCACCCGGAGAAGCTGAAGGAACTCGAGGCCCTGTTCTGGAAGGGGGCGGAGAAGTACAAGGTGCTGCCGCTCGACTGGCGCGGGACGGAGCGGCTGAACGCCGAACTCCAGGGCCGGCCGAGCCTCGCCGGGAAGCGGAACAAGTACGTGTACTACCCCGGGCAGGTGGCGCTGCCGGAGGGGGCGTCGCCGCCGGTCCTGAACAAGTCGTTCTCCGTCGCCGCCGACATCGAGATTCCCGAGAAGGGCGCCGAAGGGATGGTGTTCACCTACGGCGGGCTGACCGGCGGGTTCGGCCTCTACCTCCGCGACGGGAAGGCGCACTTCGTCTACAACATGCTCGCCGTCGAGCGGACCACGATCACGTCCGAGCCGCTGCCGAAGGGGAAGGTCGCCCTGGCGGTGAGCGTGGCCTACGAGGGGAAGCCCGGCGAGCGCGGCGGGCCGGCGACCGTGACCCTTACCGCCAGCGGCAAGAAGGTCGGCGAGGGGAAGCTGCCGCGGACGGTCCCGCTCGCCATCTCGCTCGGCGAGGGCGTCGACGTCGGGACCGACACCGGGTCGGCCGTGGACTTCACGTACAAGCTGCCGTTCACCTTCACCGGCACGGTCGAAAAGGTGACCGTCGAGTTGAGGTGACGGTCGTTGGAGTCCCGGCTTCAGCCGGTCCGGGCGGAGACGTTCGGTGAACCCTGACCGACCGATGTACCTGTGGCGGGGCATGGCGCCGGAACGGCGCGACGAAGCGCTGGCCGAGCGGCAGCGCCGTCACCTCCCCTGGCACGGCCCGCCGCACTACGAGGATGGCGCCGAGGTCTACCTGATCACGGCGGCCTGTTACGAGCACCGGCCGGTCATCGGGGCGGCGCCCGCGCGGCTGGCCGAGTTCGAGTCCGAACTTCTCGAAGCCGTGCGGGGCGCGTGCCCGCAGATCTTCGCTTGGGTCGTGCTGCCGAACCACTACCACCTGCTCGTTCACGCCCCGGACGTGATGGCCCTGCTCGGGGTGCTGGGGCGGCTGCACGGCCGGACGTCGTGCCGCTGGAACGGCGAGGATGACCGCCGGGGCCGGCAGGTGTGGCACCGGGCCGCGGAGACCGCCATGAAGTCGGACCGCCACTTCTGGGCCACGTTGAACTACGTCTTGCACAACGCGGTGCGGCACGGCTACGCCGAGCGGTGGCAGGACTGGCCGTACTCGAGCGCCGCGGAGTACCTCGCCGAGGTCGGCCGTGAGGAAGCGGAGCGGCGCTGGCGGGAGTATCCGGTTCTCGGCTACGGCGACGAGTGGGATGCGCCCGAGATGTGACGTTGGAGTCCCGGCTTCAGCCGGTGCTTTCCCGCCACCGGCTGAAGCCGGGACTCCAACGAGCGGAGAAGACCCCATGCGAACGCGAACGACCCTGACCCTCGCAGCCCTCGCGGCCGGCGGCCTCGGCTGGCTGGCCGCGACCGGCCGGTTGACCACCGCCGCCCCGCCCCCGGCCGGCGGCCAACTGCCGCAGCCCGACCCGGCGTTCGCCGGCAACGTCGGCGACACCTACAAGGACTCGACCCCGAGCTTCCCGCAGCCGGTGCGCGCCCCGAAGGGCAGCCCGAACGTGCTCCTCATCCTGCTCGACGACGTCGGGTTCGGGATGTGCTCGACGTTCGGCGGGCCGGTCCCGACGCCCCACATGCAGAAGCTCGCCGACAACGGGCTGAAGTACACCCGGTTCCACACCACCGCCCTGTGCTCCCCGACCCGCGGGGCGCTGCTCGCCGGCCGCAACCACCACAGCGTCGGGACCGGGGTCATCATCGAGATGGGGACCGGGTTCCCGGGGTACACCGGCATCCTGCCGCGGAGCACCGCGCTCGTGTCGCAGACGCTGCGCGACAGCGGGTACGCGACCGGCTGCTTCGGGAAGTGGCACAACACCCCGGAGCCGGACATCAGCCCGGCCGGGCCGTTCGACCGGTGGCCGACCGGGCTCGGGTTCGACACCTTCTACGGGTTCAACCAGGGCGAGACGCACCAGTTCTACCCGGTCATCTACCGGAACACGACCTGGGTGCCGCAGCCGAAGCAGCCGGAGCAGGGTTACCACTTCACCGCCGACATGACCGACGAGGCGATCGCCTGGACGCGGAACGTGCGGGCCGCCGACCCGGACAAGCCGTGGTTCAACTACTTCAGCACGTCCGGGGTGCACGCCCCGCACCACCCGCCGAAGGAGTACCGCGACAAGTACAAGGGGAAGTTCGACCACGGCTGGGACAAGCAGCGGGAGCTGACCCACGCGAAGCAACTGGAGGCGAACGTCATCCCGAAGGGGACGAAGCTCACCCCGCGGCCGGGGAGCGTCCCGTCCTGGGAGAGCCGGTCGGCGGACGAGAAGCGGGTGTACGCCCGGCTGATGGAGAACTACGCCGGGTACATGGAGTACACGGACGCCGAGGTCGGGCGGCTGGTCGAGAGCCTGCGGCAGTCCGGCGAGTTGGACAACACGCTGGTGATGTACGTCGTCGGGGACAACGGGGCGAGCGCCGAGGGCGGGCTGGAGGGCACGTTCAGCGAGCTCGCCAGCCTGATGGGGATCCAGCTCGGGCTGCAGAGCACGGTCAAGCGGCTCGACGAGATCGGCGGGCCGACGAGCGAGCCGCACGTCCCGGTCGGCTGGGCGTGGGCGATGGACGCCCCGTTCCAGTGGACCAAGCAGGTGGCCTCGCACTTCGGCGGCACCCGCAACCCGATGGTCGTCCACTGGCCGAACGGGATCAAGGCGAAGGGCGAGACGCGCACCCAGTTCCACCACGTCATCGACGTGGTGCCGACCATCCTCGACTGCTGCGGGGTGCCCGAGCCGAAGGTGGTCAACGGCATCCCGCAGAAGCCGATCGAGGGGGTGTCGATGCGGTACTCGTTCGACGACGCCGGCGCGAAAGGGCGGCGGACCACGCAGTACTTCGAGCTGGTGACGAACCGGGCGATCTACCACGACGGGTGGGTGGCGTGCAGCCAGTACGGGCTGCCGTGGCAGACGGCCGGCCGCGGGGACGGGTTCCGGACCGCCCCGTGGGAGCTGTACCACGTGGACGAGGACTTCAGCCAGGCCGACGACCTCGCCGCGAAGCACCCGGACAAGCTGAAGGAGCTGCAGGGGAAGTTCGCGCAGGAGGCGAAGAAGTACGGGGTGTTCCCGCTCGACCCGCGGATGTCCGAGCGGATGGACCCGAGCCTGCGGGTGGCCGGCGTGCCGCCGACGAAGTGGACGTACTTCGGCAACAACGTCTGGCTGCCGGAGCCGGTCGGCCCGCAGATCTTCCCCCGCGCCCACACCATCACCGCCGACCTGGTGGTCCCGAAGGGCGGGGCCGAGGGCGTCGTCACCTGCGCCGGGGCGTTCTCGGGCGGCTGGTCGCTGTACGTGAAGGACGGCAAGCCGAACTTCCGGTACACGTTCTTCGACATCGCCGACGTGACCGTCCCGGGCACGGAGGCGCTGCCGGAGGGGAAGGTGACGCTGAAGACCGAGTTCACCCCGGACGGGTCGAAGGAGGGCGGCGGGGCGCTGAAGCTGTTCGTCAACGGCCGGCCGGCCGGCGAGGGGAAGCTGACGCGGTCCAACTTCCGGCACGGGCTGGAGCCGTTCGAGGTCGGCCGCGACTCGATCACCGCGGTCGACCCGGCGTACAAGTCGAAGGGGACGTTCCCGTTCACCGGGACGATCGAGAAGGTCACGTTCGAGCTGACGGCAAAGAAGTAGACCCGCACCCAGGAGTCCGCCATGTCGCGCCGTGGGTTGCTCGCCGCGGGGCTCGCCGCCGCGGCGGTCGGGTGGGCCGTGTCCGCCCAGGAGAAGGGGAAGCCGCCGCCCGAGCCGCCGAAGCCGGCCCCGGAGGCGGCCGCGCCGGACCTGAAGCCGCTGACCGCGGCGTTCCTCGCCGCGTTCGACGCCGGGGACGCGGCCGGGGTCGCCGCCCTGTGGACGGCCGAGGCCGAGTTGGTGACCGCGGGCGGGGAGGTGGTCCGCGGGCGGGAGGCGATCAAGGCCGCGTACGCCGCCGTGTTCAAGGCCCGGCCGAAGGTGAAGGCGGCGGTCGAGTCGGGGAGCGTCCGGGCGCTCGGGCCGACGGTCGCGGCGGCCGACGGGGTGCTCCGGCTGACCGACCCGGGCGACCCGGACCCGGACGTCACGTTGTTCTCCGCCGTCGTGGTGAGGGAGGCGGACGGGTGGCGGTTCGCGTCCGTCCGGTCGTACGCGGCGGACCCGGATCCGGCGCGGCTCGAAGACCTCGGGTGGCTGGTCGGGGAGTGGGCCGGGAAGGCGGAGGACGGGGCCGAGGTGCGGGCGGCGTACGCCTGGCAGGAGGGGAGGAAGTTCCTCCGCGGCACCTACGCCGCGACCCGCGACGGGAAGCCGATGGGCGGCACACAGGTGATCGGGGCCGACCCGGGCGGCGGGGTCCGCGGCTGGCTGTTCGACGACACCGGGGCGGCCGGGGAGTCGGAGTGGGAGCGGGACGGATCCCGGTGGGTCATCCGGTCGTCCGGGAAGCTGCCGGACGGGACGGCGGTCGAGTCGACGAGCGTGCTGGTCCCGCTCGGCAAGGACGCGTTCACCTGGCAGGCGGTGGAGCGGCGGACGGACGGGAAGCCGGACCCGGCCGGGCGGCCGGTGAAGATGACCCGCGTCGCGGCGAAGTGAACCCCAACCCACACGAGGCACCAGCATGAGGACGGTCATCGTCGCGGCGGCGGTCCTGGCGTGCGCCGGCCGCGCGGAGGCGTTCGGGGTCGGCGGGGCGCGGGGCGGGGTCCGGGTCGGCCCCGGCGGGGCGGCCGCCGGGCGGTCGTTCGGCGGGGCGGCGGTCGGGCCGCTCGGCGGGCTCCACGCCGGCGGGGCGCGGGGCGGCACCTACGTCGGCCCGGGCGGGACGACGGTGCAGGCCGGGCGGGCCGGCGGGGTGGGCGTGGGGCCGCTCGGCGGGGTCCACGCCGGCGGGGCGCAGGGGGTGCGGGTGACCACCCCGGGCGGGCAGACGTACACCTCCGGGTCGGTCGGCGGGGCGGCCCGCGGGCCGCTCGGCGGGGTGCGGGTCGGCGGGGCGACCGGGGCGGCCGCCGCCGGCCCGTGGGGCGGGGCGGCGGTCGGGAGCCGGGGCGTGGCCGGGGTCACCCCGTGGGGGACGGCCGGCGCGTACCGGGCCGGCGGGGTGGCGGTCGGGCACACCACCACCTACATGAGCCCGAACACCGTCCGGATGCTCGGCGCGACCGCCCGCACCGGGTTCACCGGCGCCACGTACTTCTCCCCGACCTGGTACGCCGTCCACCGCACCGCCTGGGTCGCCCCGCGGTGGACGGTGGCCAACGTCTGGGCCCCGGTCACGTTCGCCACCGCCGCCGCGTTCGTCGGCGCCCCCGGCCCGCCGGTCGTGTACGACTACGGCAGCACGGTGGTGATCAACGACGACCGGGTGTACGTGAACGGGGACGACGCCGGGACGGCGGCCGACTACGCCGCGCAGGCGTCGACCCTGGCCGACGCCGGCCGGGCGGCCGCCCCGCCGGACGCCGACGCGTGGCAGCCGCTCGGGGTGTTCGGGCTGCTCCAGGGGGACGAGGCGGTGGCCCAGCGGATCTTCCAGCTGGCGGTGAACAAGGCCGGGGTGGTCCGCGGGAACTACTACGACGCGGTCGCCGACAACACCCTCCCGGTGTACGGGTCGGTGGACCCGAAGGCGCAGCGGGTGGCGTGGTCGATCGGGGACAAGAAGGACGTGGTGTTCGAGACCGGGCTGAAGAACCTGACGGAGGACCAGACGACGCTGCTCGTCCACTTCGGGAAGGACAAGACCCAGCAGATGGTGCTGGCCCGGCTGGAGCAGCCGGCCGGCGCCGGGAAGTGATACGCTTCCCGGGATGATGGAGGCGATTTCATTTGGCCCCGCGCCCCCGGCCGCCTACCATCGGTCCGCGGTACGCCGCTCCCGTTCGCCCCGACACTTCCCCGCGCTCACAAGGTGACGTCATTATGCTCCGCCGCTCGACCCTCACCTCCGCGGCCCTGGTGGCCGCCGGGGCCGCGCTGGGCTGGTCGGCCGCGTCCGGCCGGCTCGACTCCGTCCTGAAGGCCGACCCGAGGCCGGCCGAAGTCCCGGCCGCGCGCCCGCCGTCCGGCGAGCCGCCGGCCCTGGCGGCCCACAACCAGAGGGTGTCCGCGACGCTCCAGAAGGACGGGAGGAAGCCCAACATCCTGGTCATCTGGGGGGACGACATCGGCACCACCAACGTCAGCGCGTACAGCGACGGGCTGATGGGGTACACGACCCCGAACATCGACCGGATCGCGAACGAGGGGCTGCGGTTGCTCCACTACTACGGGGAGCAGAGCTGCACCGCCGGCCGGTCGGCGTTCCTCACCGGCCAGCACATCATCCGCACCGGGCTGAGTAAGGTCGGGTACCCGGGCGCCCCGATGGGCATGAGCCAGCTCGACCCGTCGGTCGGCGGGCTGCTCAGGAACCTCGGGTACGCGACCGGGCAGTTCGGCAAGAACCACGTCGGCGACCGCAACGACACGCTGCCCACGGTCAACGGGTTCGACGAGTTCTTCGGCAACCTGTACCACCTGAACGCGGAGGAGGAGCCGGAGTTGCCGGACTACCCGAAGGACCCGGCGTTCAAGGCGAAGTGGGGCCCGCGCGGGGTGCTCAGGTGCAAGGCGGCCGACAAGGACGACCCGACCGACGACCCGCGGTTCGGCAAGGTCGGCAGGCAGACGATCGAGGACACCGGGGCGCTCACCAAGAAGCGGATGGAGACGATCGACGACGAGACGTCGGCCGCCGCCGTCGACTACATGAAGCGGCAGCACGCCGCCGGCAAGCCGTTCTTCTGCTGGTGGAACGGCACCCGGATGCACCTGCGGACGCACGTCAAGGCCGAGAACCGGGGCAAGTACCGGCACGGCGACAGCGAGTACATCGACGGCATGATCGAGCACGACAACCACGTCGGGCTGCTGCTCAAGGCCCTCGACGACCTCGGCATCGCCGACAACACGCTCGTCGTCTACTCGACCGACAACGGCCCGCACATGAACACCTGGCCGGACGCGGCGATGACGTGGTTCCGGAGCGAGAAGAACACGAACTGGGAGGGGGCGTTCCGGGTGCCGTGCCTCGTCCGCTGGCCGGGGAAGGTCAAGCCCGGCACCGTGACCAACGAGTTGATGAGCCACAACGACTGGGTCCCGACGTTCTGCGCCGTCGCCGGGGAGCCGGACGTCGTCGCCAAGTGCAAGAAGGGGTACGAGGCGAACGGCAGGACGTACAAGGTCCACCTGGACGGCCACGACCAGTCGAAGTTCCTTACGTCGGTCGAGGGGACCGTCGGTAAGAACAACGGGGCCAAGAGCGCCCGGAACACGTTCTTCTACGCCGACGACGACGGCCTGCTCGTGGGCCTGCGGGCGGGCGACTACAAGATGAGCTTCGCGGAGCAGCGGGTGCCCGGGACGATGGCCGTCTGGGCCGAGCCGTTCACCACGCTCCGGCTGACGAAGATCTACAACCTCATGCAGGACCCGTTCGAGCGGGCGGACATCACCTCGAACACCTACTGGGACTGGGTCATGAACCACGTCCCCCAGGTGTACGTGGGGATGGAGGAGGTCCAGAAGTTCGTGCCCACCTTCAAGGAGTTCCCGCCGCGGTCCGTCCCGCCGAGCTTCAACCCGGCGAACATGATGGAGGAGACGCTGCGCGACATCAAGGCCAGGCAGAAGCTGGAACGCGCGTTCCCGATGCTCGTCGCGCCCGCCGACGGGAAGAAGCCGAAGGAGTGACCCGGCCGGGCCGCCCCCGCCGTCACCGCCCGACCGGGAGGGTGAGGGCGGGGCCGCCCCCGACCCGCTGCCGCTGGAAGTCGAGCCGGCGGAGTTGGAGCATCAAGAGCAGGGTCGCCTTGCTCTCGTGGTCCGTGTCGTCGACGTAGAACCAGTACCCGCGGTACCGGACCGCCACGTACGCGCACGCCGGCGGGCGGTGCCCCGGGCACGACCGCACCCGGAACACCCCCCGCGTCGCCTCGGCCGGGTCGGCCCCGTCCGGCGGCAACCGCGCCAGCCCGCCGGCGTGCTCCGGCGGGACCTCCACCCCGTTCGACAGGAAGAACAGCGCCTGGGCCGTCGACCGCGGGGTGACCCGCAGGGCGGCCGACGGCTCGGACGGGTTCTTCGCCGGGTCCGGCACCCCGGTCGCGACGACCAGGTCGTACCGCTCCTCGCCCGGCCTCAGGTTGAGCAGCGCGGCCAGCTCCGCCACCTCCGGGCTGGCCCGCCCGGCCGGGTGCAGGTCGAGCACCAGCCGCCGCTCCCGCCTGACCAGCACCCACGACCCGTCGCCGCGCGGCCGGAACTCGAACCCGCCCTTCGCCGCCTCGACCGCCGCCGCCGCCGTCACCGCGGCGGCCGGGAGCGGGCCGCCCACCTCCGCCGCCCGCTCGTCCGCCCTCACCGACCCCAGCTCCCGGTCCTGCGCCGCCTGGAGCAGCTCCGCCGCCCGCCGGAAACGGGCGAAGTCCGCCGGCGCGTCCCGCGGCGGGCCGCCGGCCGGGGCGGCGTTCGGCACCCCGTTCAGCCGGTCCGCCCACACCCGCAGGACGGTCGACACCGGCCACCCAGACTGGGCCAGGAACAGGAGGGCGTCGGCGGTGATCGGGGTGAGGAACTGGCGAACGGCGGTGGCGTCGTCCTGCGGGTCGAGGGTGACGGTCGGCCGGTTCGCCCCGCCGACCGACCCGAACGGGAGGACCGAGGTGAAGTCCCGGAACAGGTTCCCGGTCGCCTCGGAGGTGAAGAACGGGCGGGCCTCGGCCGCGGCCGACAGCTCGTACTGGGCGGCGATCGCGGACACGTCCAGGTTCCGCGGCGCCTCCAGGTAGCGGAGCCGGACGATGTTGGCGAGGAACTGCTCCTCCTCCACCCGCCCGACCGCGGCCGCGTACTGCCCGTGGGTCCGCTCGATCGCCCGCGGCCCGAGCGCGCACCCGGGCCCGGCCGCCAGGGCGAGCAGGGCCGCGGCAGACCGTGCGACCACCCGGCGCATCCTCCACCCCCCGGCGTCAGGATCGGCACCGCCGCCCGCCGGGGTTGAGGGGACTTCCGGGATCGGCTCAAGGCGGGTCAGAACAGGATCTGGAACCGCAGCCCCGGGATGATCGCGGTGTCGAGCCCGGCGGTGCTCGGGCGGGCGATCTGGAGGTCGCCGGTGAGCCGAGCCCAGGGGGTGACGGCGTAGTTGTAGAACAGCTCCACCCCGTACTCGTCCCGCTGCGGCAGGAGCGGCCGGCTCAGGGCCTTGAACCCGTCGCTCAGCCCGAGGTAGAAGTACCCGACCCCGAACGTGTCCAGCGTCCGGCCGGGGAGCATGCTCCGCCCGCCGACCCCGCCGTTGGCCACGAACTTGACCGGGTTCGGGTTCCCGTCCGACACCCCGAACTGGCCGAACACCCCCCAGTTCCGCTTCTCGTCGCACGGGTCCGCCCACAGCGACTGGTAGAAGTTGGCGTACACGCACCACGAGCCCTTGTTCGTCGGGGCCGCGACCGGGGCGCGGTTGTTCCGGAGGAACTGGTTCAGGACGTCCAGGTACGCGGCCGGGTCGGTCGACCGGTACTCGGCGGTGCTGTACGTCCCGCCGACGTTGTACAGCCCCGGCCGGCCGAACAGCTTCGTCCGCAGCACCAGGTCCGGGACCAGCACCACCCCGCGGTCGTACAGCCCGGACAGGTCGGTGCTCGACCGCTCCTCGGGGTCGAACACGGTGAACGTGAACGCCGGCTCGAGGTCCCTCAGGACCGCGAACCCGACCCCGGCGGCGGAGTACGGGACGGTGCGGGCGGCGATCGGGTTGAACACGAACGAGGTGTTCAGGAACCCGCCGAGGCCGGGCCGGTTCCCGCCCAGCCCGGGGCTGTACCTCAGCGGGTACTCGTCCAGGGTGTTGATCTTCCCGAGGTACACGGCGAAGTCCTCGCTCAGCGCCTGGGTGAACTTCAGCCCGGTGAGCGAGGTGATCGACGAGTCCGGCTCCGGGAAGCTGAGCGGGAGGTTGGACGGGGCGAGCAGCCCGTCGATGTTGTTCACCGAGGTCCCGTACCTGGTCTCGGCGTGGACGTCCACGAAGAACCCCTGCGTCAGCCCGAGCTTCCCGGCGTCGAGCCGGAACAGGGAGTCGATCTTCCCGCCGTACTCGGACTCCTGCTCCCGCCCGCCGCGGGCCACCCCCTGGTAGAACTGGGTCAGGAACACGTCGGCGGTGACCCCGCGGCCGGCCAGCGCCGACCGCCGGCCGCCCGGGTCGCCGACCAGCCGCAGGCGGGTCCGGAGGTCGCCGGCGTAGGGGTTCGGCGCCGCGGCGGCCTCGGCCGGGAGGCCGGCGGCCGGGGCCGGTTCGGCCGGCGGGGCCGGGCCGGGCGGGACCGGCTCGGGTTGCCGGGCGGCGACCGGCGCGGGCGGGGTGCCGGCGGCCCACGCCAGCACGGCGGCCAGCGTCGCCCCTCGGGTTATGCCCGACATCCGGTGCCCCTCCTGGCGCGACCCCGGCGGCCGAGCGCCGCCCGTTTCGGTCCCGGTCAACCATCGGCACCCGCGAACGGGGGTCGCACCCCGATCCACCGCCCGACCATCCGGTGTAACCCGGCCCGGGGGGACGGGCCGGTTGTGCGAGTGGCGCGGGGCGGCCGTCGCGGGAGGTCGACCGCGCGGCCCCCGCGGGGCGGCACGGGACCTTCATCCGGCTTTCGCAGGCCCTTCATCCGCATTCGATACCCTGACGCGGGGTGAAAGAGCCCCGACGTCGATCTCGCGACCTTCATCGCTCGTGAGCCGAGTCTTCACGCCGGGCACTCGGTCCGGAACGGCATTCCGGAGGCCCCGGTGCCGCGGACCGGCGCGGGGCGACGTGTCCAGCCCCCCTGTTCATCGGAGTCGGCATGAGTCATCGAGAGCCGAGCCGCGGGTTCACGCTGATCGAGCTGTTGGTGGTGATCGCCATCATCGCGGTCCTCGTCGGACTGCTCCTGCCCGCGGTGCAGAAGACCCGGGAGGCGGCCGCCCGGCTCAAGTGCCAGAACAACATGAAGCAGCTCGGGCTGGCGGCCCTGAACGTCGAGAGCGAGACCGGGACGCTGCCGCCGGGCGTCCCCCGGTTCAACCAGACGCTGGTCGAGAACGCCCCGCACAACCCGGTCCTGGACGTCGTGCCCGGCGGGGCCAGCCCGCCGGAGCCGCGGACGTTCGCGGACGGCCTGCGGAACCCGGCGAACGTGGCCGCGACGGACCCGCCGCTGTGGTGGTTCACCGGGAACCAGGCGTACCCCGGGGAGGCCCGGTGCTACGGCCCGAGCTGGCCGTTCCACATCATGGCCCAGATCGAGCAGGGCGGGCTGGCGGCCCAGCTCTCGACCCAGATCGGCGACCCGGTCACCAGCACCGACCTGTACGAGGCGAACCCGGCCGACAACCTGGACGGGCAGGAGTTCCGGCGGCCGGAGCGTGACTACCAGACCACCCTGGCCACCCGGGTGATGCGGTGCCCGAGCTCCCCGCACAACGCGTTCGTCCACTTCAACAACAACTCCCTCGAGAACCTGATGAAGGGGAACTACGCCGGGTGCTTCGGGGGCGGGGACTACGCCTCCTCCGCCGCCTACGGCGGGACGGCCCGGAACTCCGGGGTGTTCAACCTCGCCCCGGTCACCAAGTGGCCGGCCGCGACCCGCCTGGGGGCCGGCCGCGGGGTGCGCATCACGGCCATCCAGGACGGCACGTCGAACACCGTCATGTTCAGCGAGGTGCTGCCGTTCGGCGACCCGCTCGACTCGGCCAGCGGCAGCAGCCCGGCCGGGCGGAACCAGGACGCCCGCGGGGCGGTGCTGTTCCCCGGCCCGGGGGGGAACACGTTCGTCACCCTCACCGCCCCGAACTCGGCCACCATGGACCGGATGTACTACTGCGACACCCGGATCCCGGCGACCAACCTCGACCGGCTGGCCTGCGAGCGGGTGGACCAGAGCAGCCAGACGGACGGGAACCTGTGGGCGGCCGCCCGGAGCCGGCACACCGGCGGGGTGAACGTGTGCATGGCCGACGGGAGCGTCCGGTTCGTCCGGGACGGGATCAACCTCCAGGCGTGGCAGGCGGCGGGGACGAAGTCCGGCGGCGAGACCCTGTCCCTGGACTGAGCCGAACCGGACGGGGGCGAGCGCCCCCGCCGCCACCGGGAGGGGCCGATGCGAATCACGCCCGCGGCCGTTCTGGCCGCCGCCCTCGGCACCCTGGGCTGCGGGGCCGACTCCCCGCCGCAGGTGCTGGACTACGGCGGGGAGGACGGGAAGCAGATCGCCGTCCTGGTCGAGCTGCTGAACGAGGACAGCGCGCTGCCGAAGTTGAAGGGCCTGTTCGCCCCCGGGTCGGCCCTGACGCGGGCGGACGCGGCCAGGTACGGGAAGTGCCGGTACGACCTGAAGGGGAAGCCGCAGGTGTCCGACGCCTCGGCCACCGCCCAGGTCGTCGTGATCCGGGCCAAGGACAACGAGGTGCTCGGGGAGAAGGACTGGGAGTTCGTGAAGGACCGGGACCGGTGGAAGATCAAGTCCGCCCCGCTGCCGTGAGCCGCCGGCCGCGGGCTTCATCACCCGCGCACCGATCTTTCACGCCGGCCACGCGGCTCGGAACGGCATACCTCCGTCGCCCGTCCCTGTTCATCGGAGCCGGCATGCGTCATCGAGAGCCGAGCCGCCGCGGGTTCACGCTGATCGAGCTGCTGGTGGTGATCGCCGTCATCGCCGTCCTGATCGGGCTGCTGCTGCCGGCCGTCCAGAAGGTGCGGGCGTCCGCGGCCCGGGCGAAGTGCCAGAACAACCTGAAGCAGATGGCCCTGGCGATCCACAACGTCGAGAGCTCGACCGGGAGCTTCCCACCCGGGCTGCCCCGGTTCCTGGCGGCCTCCCAAGAGAACGCCCCGTACGACACTCGGACCGGAACCGGCGGGGCCGATCCGCAGCCGGGCGTCGGCGACCCGGCGACGGCCGCCCCCGAGGCCCCGCTCTGGTGGGTGTGGGGCAACGGGAGCACCAACGGCGGGCGGATGTACGGCCCGAGCTGGCCGTACCACGTTCTCGCCCAGATGGAGCAGACGGCCGTCGCGGACATCGTCCCGTTCAGCCTGGCCCAGGACGGGTACGAGGCGAACCCGCAAGACAACATGGACGGGATCTCGACCCGCGGCCCGGGCCGGGGGATGATCCAGGAGCCGCTGACCCAGAAGCTGATGGTCTGCCCGAGCTCCGGCCACAACCCGCAGGTCCACACCAACATGGTGTCCTGCGAGAATCTGCTGAAGGGGAACTACGTCGCGAACTGGGGCGGGGACACCTGGGGGAACTCGGCCGCGTTCGGCGGGACCGCCCCGGCCAGCGGGCCGTTCAACCTGGTCCAGGTCCGGAAGTGGCCGTACCTGACCCGGCTCGGGATCGGCAAAGGGTGCACGGTCGTCAGCATCCGGGACGGGACCAGTAACACCGTCCTGCTGTCCGAGGTGGTCCCGTTCGCCGAGGGGCTGGACAACGTCGGGAGCACCGCCAGCCCGTTCGGGACCAACCGGGACGTCCGCGGGACGGTCATCATGCCGGCGGCCGGCGGGAACATGTTCCTGACCCACACCACCCCGAACAGCACCACCCAGGACGTCCTCCTGTCCTGCGAGGACCGGATGCCGGCCGGCAACCTGGACCGGCTGAACTGCACCCAGAACCAGACCACCGGGGAGACCTGGGCGGCGGCCCGGAGCCGGCACACCGGGGGGGTGAACGCGGCGTTCGCCGACGGCTCGGTCCGGTTCATCCCGGACGGCATCAACCCGCAGACCTGGAAGGCGCTCGGGACCAAGGCCGGGGGCGAGCCGGCGTCCCTCGACTGAGGTCGCCGCCGGGCCGCCCTCCGTGGCGGCCCGGCCCCACCCCGCGACACGGAACCCGAGCCCACGGACACCCGACATGCTCCGCCGGTACTGGACCGTGGCCGCCCTCCTCGTCCTCACCTCCGCCGGGTGCGGCGGGCCCCGCCCGGGGCCCCTCCCGGACCACGGGTCGGAGGACGGGCGGGCGATCGCCGAGTTCATCGACTACTTCAACGACTACAAGGCCGACGCCGACAAATTCAAGAAGTCGTTCGCCACGGCCGCCCCGGCGAACCGGCGGGAGTACGACCCGTTCCGGTTCGAGGTCCGGGCCGGGTCTGCCAAGGTGGACGGGGCGGGGGCGACGGCGACGGTGGACGTGTACCGGGATTCGAGCCGCGAGCTCGTGGTCAGCAAGGAGTGGGCCTTCACCAAGGTCGGGGACGCGTGGAAGCTGAAGGACGCGCCGCTGAAATGACACCCCCGACCGGCCGCGGCTGGGTCGTCTCCCCGGCCTTCGACCTGCTGTTCCTGGCGAACCTCGGGTGGCTGCTCCTGCTGCTCCCCGGGCTCGCCACCCGGGCCGACACGGCCGTCGACTTCTGGCAGGTCTACTTCCTCACCCTCCCGCACCGCTGGCTCACCCTCGTCCTGGTCGTCGCCGACGCGGACCGCCGCGGCGGCCGGGGGCGGCGGCTGACCGCCGTCGCCCTGGCCCTGGCGGCCGTCGTGGTCGCCGGGGCGGTCGCCACCGACACCCTGCTGTGCCTGGTGGTGGTCGACTTCGTGTGGAACGCGTGGCACTTCGGGAGCCAGCACGCCGGGGTGCTGCGGATGTACGCCCGGAAGGTCGGGGGCGGGGTGCCGTGGCTGGAGCGGTGGGGCGTCCGCCTGTTCGTCACCTACGCCGCCGTCCGGGCCGCCGGGTGGCTGACCGGGTGGGCCGGGCCGGACTCCCCGTTCCTCGCCGCCCTGCGCGCCGCGGACCTGGCGGTGCTCGTCGTCCCGGCGGCGCTGCTGGTCACCAACCTGGCCGGGGCGACCCGGGACCGGGTCGGGAAGCTGGCGTACCTGTCCAGCGTCTGTGCCCTGTACACCGGGTTCGTCCTGAGCCTGCGGGCCGAGGCGCCGGGGTGGGTGGTACTGTTCGCCGCCGCCGGGTCGATGTTCCACGCGGTCGAGTACCTGGCGGTCGTCACCCACTACGCCCGCCGCCGCCGGGAGGTCGGGAGCGGGGGGGCGTTCCGGGTGCTGGCCCGGTACTGGCTGTTCTTCCTCGGGGCGTACGTCCTGGTGCTCGGGACGGCCGGGGTGCTCCTGTCCGAGCCGGACAGCGGGCTGGCCGAGTTCTGGGCGGCGCTGAACCTGTGGGCGGCGTTCGTCCACTACGCCTACGACGGGATGATCTGGAAGCTGCGGCGGCCGGAGACGGCGGCGGCGCTCGGGGTCGGGGGGACCGGGCGTGAACCGGACTGAGCTACGGCTGGTGCTCGGGGCGGTGCTCGCGGTGGCGGTGCCGGGGGCGCTGCTGCACCTGGCCGCGGCCGACCGCCGGGCGGCCGGGCTGACGGCCGCCCCGTTCGCGTGGCCGTGGGTGCTGCTCGCCCACCTGGTGACGGCCCTGCCGCTCGGGTTCCTGGCGGCCAGCCGGCTCCGGGCGAGTCCGACGCTCGCGGCGGTGCCGCGCGGGTGGTGGGTGGTCTTCGGGCTGGGCACGACCGGGTTGGCGTGCGCGCTCGGCCCGGGCCTCGCGGAGGGGGCGGCGGGGGCGGAGGCCGGGCCGGCCGCGCTGCTGGTGCTGCGGTCGGTACTGGCGGTCGGGTTGGTGGTCCCGTGGTGCGCGGCGGCCATCGACCCGGGCGACGTCCCGCTGCCGGCGGCGCGGCCCGGCCTCGCCCTCGGGCTGGGGCTCGGGCTGGCGGTGGTCCCGGCCGGGCTGTTCGCCGACGCCGCCGTGACCGCCCGGACCAAGCAGGCCCACGACCTGCTCGACCGGGAGCGGCCGGCGCGGGCCCTGCCGGTCGTCACCGGGCTGTGCGAACTCGGGAGCGAGCGGCCGGTCGGGAAGCAGACCCCGGCCGAGTTGCGGCGGGCGCTGGCCGGGCTGGTGCCGAAGCTGCAGCGGGCGGCCGAGCGGCCGCTGCCGGCGGCCGCCCCGCCGGTGGCCCGGGTCGAGCGGGCGGCGCTCTTGATCCGGGTCGACCGGCTGGACGACGCGGCCGCGCTGCTGGAGCCGCTCGCCGCGGCCGACGACACGGCCGGGATGCTGCTGGCGACGGTGTACCGGGACCTGGGCCGGTGGGCGGAGAGCGACCGGCTGTACGCGGCCGCCCTGGACAAGTTCCGGCCGCGGGCCGGGGCCGACCCGCAGGCGCGGTCGGTCTGCACGACCGCGCTCGACGGGCTGGCGTTCAACGCCCGGGAGGCCGGCCGGGCGGGGGAGGCGGAGGCGGTGCTGCGGCGGGGGTTGGAGGCGCTGCCGGGCGAGGCGGCGTACTTCCACTTCCAGCTCGGCCGGCACCACGCCGACGGCGGCCGGCCGCGCGAGGCACTCGACCACCTGCGGGCGGCCGCAGCGCTCGACCCGGACCGGTTCGGGGACCGGGCGGCGGAACAGGTTCGGTCGCTCCGGACGACCACCTACGGGTGTGCGCTGTCGCCGCCGTGACGGGTGTGGGGCGGGAGAAGATTCGGTAAAGACGGCGACCCGGGCGAGAAACCCCGGCGGCGGCCGCCGGCATACTCGGGTGTTGTTGGCGACGGGTGGGGGGGAGCATGGCGGGAGCCCGGGCCGGGATCGTCCGACAGTTGCGGTTCGCCCTGGCGTCCTGGAAGGAGGACGCCAGGGCGGACGCCGAGCTGCTCCGCCGGTTCGTCCAGTCGCGGGACGAGCAGGCGTTCTCCACCCTGGTCGGGCGGTACAGCGAGCTCGTCTGGGGGGTGTGCCAGCGGAAGCTGCGGAACGCCGAGGACGCCGAGGACGCGCTGCAGGCGACGTTCCTGCGGCTGGCCCGGGACGCCGGGCGGATCGTGAACCGGGAGGCCCTGCCCGGGTGGCTGTTCCGGGTGGCCCGGGACTGCGCGGTGGACCTGCGGCGGGCGGCCGACCGGCGGCGGCGGATCGAGGAGCGGGCGGCGGAGGTGGCGGACCGGGCCGGGGCGGCCCCGTCGGCCGACCTGCGGGTGCTGTTGGACGACGAGCTCGCACTGCTCCCGGCCCCGGAGCGGGCGGTGCTGGTGATGTGCGCCCTGGAGGGGCGGACGTACGCCGACGCCGCCCTCGCGCTGCGGTGCTCGGTGGCCGCCGTCCACCGCCGGTTCGTCCGCGCCCAGACCCGCCTCCGCCGCCGGTTCGCCCGCCACACCCCGTCGGCCGCCGGGGCGCTGGCGGCGGTGCTGGCCGGCGGGGCCGGGGCGGCGTCGGCGGCCCCGGCGGCGGTGCTGGCCGCCGCCGTCGAGGCGGGGCTCGGGCTGGCCGCGACCGGGGTGATGCCGGCCGGGCGGGCCGGGCTGCTGGCGGCCGGGTCCGGGGCGGCGGTCACCCCGCTCCAGGCGGTCGCCCTCGCGGTCGGGGTCGCCGCCGTCTTCGCGGGCGCACTCGTCGTCGCCACCCCGACCCCCGTCGCCGTCCGCCCGTCACCGGAATTGACGGCCGAAGCCCGGCCGGCGGTCACGGGGGTGGTCCGCGGCCCCGACGGCGAACCGGTGCCTGGGGCGGCGGTGGTGGTGACGGCCCGGCGGCCGTACGGCCCGGGCGAGCGCGGCCTGCGCGACGCGGTTCTGGCGACCGGCACCGCCGACGCGGCCGGCCGGTTCGCCGTCCCGGTCCCGGACGACTTCGACACCTGGTTCGCCGATCGGGTGGTGACCGTGCGGGCGTCGGCCCCGGGGCTGGCCCCGGTCACCGCCCCCGCCCGCCCGGCCGGCGGGTCGGTCGAACTGCGGATGGCCGCGGGGTTCCCGCTCCGCGGGCGGTTGGTCGACCCGGCCGGGCGGCCGGTGGCCGGCGCGGCGGTCGAGGTGATCCGGGTCGGCGGGGCGGTCGCCGAGCCGGTGATCGGCGGCCGGGGCAACCCGGCCCCGGGCTGGCCGGCCCCGGTCGCCAGCGGGCCGGACGGCACCTTCGCCCTGCCGGCGGTCGGCGGGTCGGCGAACGTGTGGGTGCGGGTCGCGGACCCGCGGTTCGCCACCGAGACGGCGCGGCTGGACCGCCCCGACGGGCCGAGCGCCGTCGTCCTCACCCCGGCCCGGACGGTGGCCGTCGCGGTGCGGGCGGCCGACACCGGCGCCCCCCTGCCCGGGGCGCGGCTCACCCTGGTCACCGACCGCCTGTCGTCGCACGCCCACTTCACCTCGACCGAGCACGGGCTGCTCGGCCCGGAGCGGGTGCCGGCCGAGGAGGCCGACGCGGTCGCCGACGCCCGGGGCGTGGTCCGCCTCGGCGTCGCCCCCGGGGAGCGGTTCGAGTTGCTCGTCCACCCGCCCGCGTCCGATGCCCCCTACGTCGGGGTCCGGACGGTGATGACGGCCGGGCCGGCGGGCGAGGATACCGTCGCCGTCCGGCTGCCGCGCGGGCGGTGGGTGACCGGGACGGTGACGGACGCCACCGGCCGCCCGGTCCGCCGGGCCGTCGCCCACTGGGCGCCGGACGACGCGGCCCGGCCGGAGTGGCGGAACGACCACCTCGTCGGCCGGGACTCGCTCGCCCGGACCGGGGACGACGGCACGTTCCGGCTCGCCGTGCTGCCCGGGCCGGTGTCGGTCCGGGTGTTCGGCCCGACCCTGGACTTCCCCGCGACCCCGGCCGCGGTCGCCGGGACCCGGAACACGACCCTGTTCGCCCACCACGTCGCCCGCCTCGACGTGCCCGCGGACGGCCCCGTCCCCGCGGTCCGGGCGACCCTCCGGCCGGGGACTGCGGTCGCCGTCCGGGTCGAGCACCCCGACGGGCCGGGCGAGAAGACGTTCTTCCTCGCCTCCGGGCGGGTGTCGCCGGTCCGCCCGTACTCGGCCCTCCCGCTCCGGCTGAAGGGCGGCTTTGCGACGGTGCCGGGGTGCGGCCCCGGAGTCGCCACCCGGGTCTACGTGCTCGACCCGGTCCGCCGGCTCGGGGCGGTGGCCGACGTCACCGCCGGCGGCCCGGCCCCGGGGGGCGTGACCCTCGTGCCGTGCGGGCGGGCGCGGGTCCGTTTGCTCGGCCCCGGCGCCGACCCGCTCGCCGGGCAGGAAGTGCGGCTGTCCCTGCTGCTCGACCGCGACCACCCGGCCGGCGAGGGCGCGGCTTCCGACCCGCAGCCCGCCGATTGGTTCGACCCGGTGAACTACGCCGCCCGGCCGGTCACCGCCCCGGACGGGGTGGCCGAGCTGCCGGCGCTGATCCCGGGCGCCCGGTACACCGTTGCGGCCGGGGCGGGGGTCACCCGGACGACCTCCGCCCCGTTCCGGGCCGCCCCGGGCGAGCTGCTGACCCTGCCCGACCTCGTCCTGACCGACCCGACGCCCGAAGCCGTAGGGGGCCGATGAACCGTCTCGCGCTGCTGCTCGCCGCCGCGGCCTGTGCCGCCGGGTTGACCGCCGCCCCGCCGCCCGCCGACCGGGTCACCGTCACCTTCCAGGACGGGGTGGGCGGGTACGCCGGGACGGCCGACGTCGAGGTCTGGGCGGTGTCCCCGAACACCTGCCTGGAGGGCAACCCGAACGCCAGCGCCGACGCCGACAACGACGGCGGGGAGAGCCAGATCCTGGTCCGGTTCGACGACGTCATCGGGACGCAGCCCGGCCGCGTCCCGCCCGGGGCGGCCGTCCACTCCGCCGCCCTGGTGATCGGCGCGTTCGACGAGGGGAGCACCGTCCACCTGCACCGGATGCTCGTCCCGTGGAAGCGGACGGCGACGTGGAACAGCCTGGTCGGCGGGGTGACGGCCGACGGGCTGGAGGCGTCGAAGCAGAAGGACGGGTTCACCTTCGGGAAGATCGCGGCCAGCACCTCGGCCATCCCGTTCGACGTGACCGACGCGGTCCAGAGCTGGGCCGACGGCAAGCCGAACCACGGGTGGGTGTTCATCAACACCGGCGGGAACGGGTGGGACTTCTACACGTCCGAGTTCGAGGACGTGAAGCAGCGGCCGAAGCTGGTGGTCGAGTTCACCCCTGGGAAGAAGTGAGAAGTGCGAGTGCGAGTGAAGACCGCCAGCCGACAACCCACAACCCACCGGAAGCCATGCCCCGTCCCCAGCCCGGCACCTGGGCCGCCGACCCGGCCCACTTCGCCCGCCCGACCCGCCGCGACCTGATCCGGGTCGGGTGGCTCGGCGGCCTCGGCCTCACCCTCGGCGACGCGCTGCGGCTCGAAGCCGCGCAGTCGCCGCGGAAGCCGGAGGCCAAGGCGAAGTCGGTGATCCACGTCTACCTGCAGGGCGGGTTCGCCCACATGGACAGCTTCGACCCGAAGCCGGACGCCCCCGCGGAGTACCGCGGGGTCCTCGGCACGGTCGAGACGAAGCTGCCCGGCGTGCGGTTCAGCGAGCACATGGCGAAGACGGCGGCGGTGGCCGACAAGCTGACGGTGGTGCGGAGCATGACGCACACCGAGGTGGACCACAGCCGGGGCGAGCACAGCATGTTCACCGGGTACCGGCCGAGCCCGGCCCTGGTGTACCCGAGCATCGGCAGCGTCACCTCGCACGAGCTCGGGCCGCGGCACGACATGCCGCCGTACGTCGTCGTCCCGACGGCCGGCAGCCAGTTCCTCGGGAGCGGGTACCTGAGCACCGCCCACGGCCCGTTCGCGCTCGGCACCGACCCCGGCCGGCCCGGGTTCGCGGTCCGCGACCTGGCCCCGCCGAAGGGGGTGGACGACGCCCGCTCCCACTCCCGGAAGGAGTGGAAGGAGTTGGTCGACGACCACTTCGCCAAGACCGAGAAGGACGACGCCCTGGCCGCGATGGACAGCTTCTACCAGCGGGCGTACGGGATGCTCGCCTCGCCGACCGTCCGCGACGCGTTCAGCCTGAAGGGCGAGACGGACAAGACGAAGGAGCGGTACGGGCTGACCGGGTTGAGCGGCCCGCTCGGGTTCCGCAACGGCGGGGCCGCCCGGTTCCTCACCGCCCGCCGGCTGGTCGAGGCCGGGGCCCGGTTCGTCACCCTGACGTTCGGGGCCTGGGACACCCACGCCTTCCACTACAAGGGGATCGAGACCCAGATGCCGATGCTCGACATCGCCCTGGGCGGCCTGGTCGCCGACCTCGACGAGCGCGGGCTGCTGGACAGCACCCTGGTGGTGGTGAACAGCGAGTTCGGGCGGACCCCCAAGGTGAACGCCGGCGGCGGGCGGGACCACTGGCCGCGGGTGTTCAGCGTGGTGCTGGCCGGCGGCGGGGTGAAGCGGGGCCAGGTGTACGGGGCGAGCAACGCCCTGGCCGCGGAGCCGGCGGACAAGCCGCTCGGGGTCGAGGACTACGCCCACACCGTCTACCACCTGCTCGGGATCGACGGCCGGAAGGACCTAATGTCGCCCGGGAACCGCCCGCAGCCGATCGTGACGAACGGGGGCGTGGTGAAGGGGTTGTTGGGGTGACGGGGGAGGCGGCCCGTAACCGAACCCAGGGCGTTGCCCCGGGCTGAGGTAGGGCGGCCCTTCGGGCCTCAGAGTGCCCGAGCCCCGAAGGGGCAGTCTTTCTCAGCCCAGGGCAACGCCCTGGGGAAGCCGAACCGGAGCTCGAGCTGACATGTTCACCCGGCCGCGTCCTCCTCGGTGCTTCTTCGCCCTGTGCGCGGTATGGCTCGGCGGCTCCGCCTGGGCCGCCCCGCCGACGGTCGAGGTGGTCGCCCCGGCGGTCGGGCAGCGCGGGACCGAGTTCACCCTGACGCTCACCGGCGCCCGGCTCGCCGACCCGCGCGAGCTGATGCTGTACGCCCCCGGGGTCGTCTGCACCAAGCTCACCGCCGCCAACGAGAACGAGGTCACGGCGACGTTGAAGGCCGCGCCGGACTGCCGGCCCGGCGAGTACCCGTTCCGCCTCCGCACCCCCGGCGGGGCGTCCGAACTCCGCACCTTCCGCGTCACCGCCACGCCCGTCGTCGCCGAACAGGAGCCGAACGACGACCCGGCGACGGCCCAGGCGGTGCCGCTCGGGGTGGCCGTGGCCGGGGCGGTCGAGAACGGCGGAGCGGACTGCTTCGCCGTCACCTTGAAGAAGGGCCAGCGGCTCGCCGCCGAGGTGGAGGCGGTCCGGCTCGGGGCCGAGTTCACCGACACGACCCTGACCGTGCTCGGCCCGGACGGCAAGGAGTTGGCCGCCGCGGACGATACCCCGCTGACCCGCCAGGACCCGTTCCTCACGGTCGTCGTTCCGGCGGATGGCGTGTACGTGGTGCGCGTGCGGGAGGCCGGCGGGGGCGGCGGGGACGCGAGCCGATACGTGTTGCACCTCGGGACGTTCTGCCGCCCGGCGGCCGTGTTCCCCGCCGGCGGGCAGGCCGGGACGGAAGTGAAGGTCGCTTTGCTCGGTGACGCGGCCGGGTCGCAGACGCAGTCGGTACGCCTGCCGGCGACCGGCGCCCCGTTCGACTTCTACCCGACCGACGCCGGCGGGGCCGCTCCGACGCCGAACCCGTTCCGCGTGTCGCCGTTCCCGAACGTGCTGGAAGCCGAGCCGAACGACGACCCGAAGCAGGTTAGGACGGCGGCGGCGTGGCCGGTCGCGTTCAACGGGGTGATCGGCTCGCCCGGGGACACGGACCACTTCCGGTTCCGGGCCGCCGCCGGCGACGTGATCGACGTCCACGCCTTCGCCCACCGCCTCGGGTCGCCGCTCGACACGGTCGTTTCCGTCCTCGACGCGGACGGCAACCTCGTGTCGCAGAACGACGACGACGAGACGCACGACAGCCGGCTCCAGGTGACGATTCGGGCGGACGGCGAGTACGTGGTGCGGGTCCGCGACAAGCGGAAGCAGGGCGGGCCGCACTTCGTCTACCGGGTGGAGCTCGACCGCCCGAAGCCGGGGCTGGCGGTGTCGCTCGCCGCCCCGGGGCGGAAGACGCAGGACCGGCAGGTGGTCGCCGTCCCGCGCGGCAACCGCACGCTGGCGTTCCTCGCCGTCCGCCGCGACGGGTGTGACGGCCCGGTCGCCGTGAGCACCGGCCCGTTGCCGAAGGGTGTGGCCGCGAAGGCCGGGACGGTGGCGGAGGGGGAGTACCTGTTGCCGGTGGTGTTCGAGGCGGCCGCGGACGCGCCGCTCGGCGGGGCGCTGGTCGAGGTGTCCGCGACCGGCGGCGATCCGAAGGGCCTCGTGACCGGCGGGTTCTCGCAGGCCGTCACCCTGTCCGCCGGGCCGGGCGACGCCGCGTTCCACGCCGTGACGCTCACGAAGCTCGCCGTCGTCGTGGTGGGCGCCGCCCCTTACTCCGCCACGATCGAAGCCCCGGCGGTGCCCGCCCCGGTCGACGGCGTGCTCGACGTGGTCGTCCGCGTCACCCGGGCGAAGGACTTCGCCGAGCCGCTCGCGGTGACGTTCCCGAGCCTGCCGCCGGGCGTCGAGGCGCCGACGTCGGTGATCGTACCGGCCGAACAGTCGGAGGTCGTGGTGCCGCTGGTCGTGCACCCGTCGGCCGAGCCGGGCGACTGGCGGCTCGGGGTCGAGGTCCGCGTCGCCCCGCCGGGCCGGTCCGGCCGCGACCCGCTCTCCGTCGGCATGAACGGGCTCGGGACGGGCGGCGGGCGGCGGCCGCGGAAGGCGGTCGAGGGGCTGCCGACGGTGTCGTCGGGGCTGGTCGCCGCGAAGGTCGCCGCCGCGCCGGTCGCCGGCCGGTTCGCCCCGGTCGCCGCGGAGCAGGGGAAGACGATCACCGTCGTCTGCGCGCTCGACGCCGGCCTGCCGGGCGAGTTCACCGCCACGCTCGCCGGCCTCCCACCACGGGCCGCCACCCCGGCGGTCGTCATGAAGCCGGGCGCGAAGCAGATCGAGTTCGCCATCACCGTCGATCCGACGACCCCGCCGGGCGAGCACCCGACGCTCGTCTGCGAACTCGTCCGCGAGGTCGGCGGGCGGAAGGTGGTGTACCGGCTCGGCCGCGGCGGGGTGCTGACCGTGTCGGCGCCGGGGGCGGTGAAGACCGACGCGGCCGGGAAGCCGCTCAGCCCGCTCGACGCCCTGCGGCTGGAGCAGAGGAAGCCGTGAGGCGATTCGTGTGGCACCGGCATTCCTGCCGGTGCGGCGCCGAGCACCGGCAGGAATGCCGGTGCCACGAAACACAGGGACCCACCGCCGAGGTGTTCACAGCATGCGCCTGACCGCCGCCTTCGCTCTGCTCCTCGCCGGCCCGGCCGCGGCCGCCGACCCGGCCCCGGCGCGGGTCACCGTCTCGCCGGCCGCGATCGACCTCACTGGGGCGCGCGACCGGCAGGGGGTCGTGGTGCAGGCCGTCGACCCCGACGGCAGCACCCGCGACGTGACCGCGGCCGCCGAGTTCGCCTTCGACAAGCCGGTCGCCACCGCGATCAACGGGTTCGTCGCACCGGCCGCCGACGGCGCCGCCACCCTCACCGTCCGGTACGCCGGCCAGTCGGTCGCCGTGCCGGTGACCGTGAAGCGGGCGGCCGAGGCCGACCCGCTCGGGTTCCGGGCCGACGTGCTGCCGGTCTTCACCCGGGTCGGGTGCAACACCGGGAAGTGCCACGGGGCGGCGTCCGGGAAGGACGGGTTCCGGCTATCGCTCTTCGGGTACGACCCGGCCGGCGACCACTTCCGGCTGACCCGCGAGATGGGCGGCCGGCGGGTCAACCTCGCCGCCCCGGACGACTGCCTGCTGGTGAACAAGGCGACCGGGAAGGTGCCGCACACCGGCGGGAAGCGGCTCGACCCCGGGACCGAGGGCCACCAACTCCTCGTCCGCTGGCTGGAGGCCGGCGCCCCGAAGGACAAGCCCGACGCCCCGCGGCCGGTCGGCATCGACGTGTACCCGCCCGGGATCGTGTTCGCGGCGAAGGGCGAGGCGCACCGCGTGGTGGTCCGCGCCCGGTACTCGGACGGGACCGACCGCGACGTGACCCGGTTCGCCGTGTTCGTCGGGAACAACGACGCGGCGGCCGCGGTGGGCGAGGACGGCACGGTCACCGCGAACGGCCCGGGCGAGGCGTTCGTCCTCGCCCGGTTCGACGAGTTCACCGAGGGGACCGCCGTCGTGGTGCGGCCCGGCGCCCCGTTCACCGACCCCAAGACCCCGGCGTTCAACTACGTCGACACCCACGTCCACGCGAAGCTGAACACCCTCCACGTCGTCCCGGCCGAGGTGTGCGCCGACGAGACGTTCGTCCGCCGCGTCTACCTCGACCTGATCGGCCTCCTGCCGACCCCGGCCGAGCGGGCGGCGTTCCTCGCCGACCCCGACCCGAGGCGGCGCGAAAAACTGGTCGACGCCCTCCTGAAGCGGGAGGAGTTCCGCGACCTGTGGGTGATGAAGTGGGCCGAGCTGCTGCAGGTCCGGACGGCGAACGGGCTCAGCCCGAAGGCGCTGCAACTCTACGACAAGTGGCTCCGCGATCGGGTCCGCGGCGGGGCCACGCTCGACGCCGTCGCCCGGGAGCTGCTGCCGGCCGTCGGCGGGTCGTTCGAGAACCCGGCGGTCAACTACTTCCAGACCGAGACGACGCCGATGCAGCTGGCCGAGAACGCCGCCCAGGTGTTCCTCGGGACCCGGATCCAGTGCGCCCAGTGCCACAACCACCCGTTCGACCGGTGGACGATGGACGACTACTACGGGTTCGCCGCGTTCTTCGGCCAGGTCGGGTACAAGAACGCCGCCGACCCGCGCGAGCTGACGGTGTTCAACGCGGCCGCCGGGGAGACCCGCCACCCGGTCGGCGACCGCCCGGTCCGGCCGAAGTTCCTCGGGGCGTCGGCCCCGGAGGTCAAGCCCGGGCAGGACTACCGGGCCGTCCTCGCCGACTGGGTGGCCAGCCCCGAGAACCCGGCGTTCGCCCGGAACTTCGGGAACCTCGTCTGGGCGCACTTCTTCGGCCGCGGGATCGTCGAGCCGGCGGACGACGTGCGGGTGTCGAACCCGCCGAGCAACGCGGGGCTGCTCGACGCCCTCGGGAAGAAGGCGGCGGAGTACAAGTTCGACGTCGCGAAGCTGGCCCGCGACATCTGCACGAGCCGGACGTACCAACTGTCCACGAAGCGGAACCCGACGAACGAGTGGGACGAGCGGAACTTCTCGCGCCAGACGGTCCGCCGGATGCGGGCCGAGGTGCTGCTCGACTGCATCACCCGGGTGACAGAAACGTCCGACCGGTTCCCCGGGATGCCGGCCGGCACCCGCGCCGTCCACCTGCCGGACGGCCGCACCCCGAACTACTTCCTCACGACGTTCGGCCGCTCGACCCGGGCGACGGCCTGCACCTGCGAGGTGAAGACCGCCCCGACGCTGTCTCAGGCCCTGCACCTGCTGAACGGGGAGACGACCTCCGGGAAAGTGGCCGAGGGGAAGGTGGTGGAGAAGCTGCTGGCCGCGGGGAAGGAGCCGCCGGCGGTGGCGGAGGAGTTGTACCTGCGGTGCTTCGGCCGGAAGCCGACGGCGACGGAGGCACAGCGGATCGCGGCCAAGCTGGAGAAGGCGGCGGACAAGAAGGGCGCGCTGGAAGACCTGTTCTGGGCGCTCCTGACCGCGAACGAGTTCCTGTTCAACCACTGACCCGCCCGACGTGCCCGCCGCCCGAGCCCGAGCGCCCGCGGGGATGGGCTGATCCCTCGCTGGCGCTCGGGCTCGGACGCACTCCCCGACACCACACCGGAGATCTCCTCGTGCCGACCCGTCCCGTGCTGCTCGCCGCCCTGATCGCCTCCCCGGCGGCGGCGGCCGCCGACCCGGTCACGTTCGAGAAGGACGTCCGGCCGGTGCTGGCGAAGCACTGCGCCACCTGCCACGGCGGGGACCGGCCGCGCGGCGAGCTCGACCTGACCGGGTTCGGCGGGGTCATGCTCGGCGGGCTGTCCGGCAAGGCGGTCGTCCCGGGGAAGCCGCAGGACAGCCCCTTGTACACGACCGCGGCGCACCTCGACGACCCGAAGATGCCGCCGAACAAGCCGAAGATCCCGCAGCGGGAGCTCGACCTGATCCGCGACTGGGTCGCCGGCGGGGCGGTCGAGAAGGCGGGCGGGGCCGCGGCCGTCGCCGCCCCGGCGGCCGCGCTCGGCGGGCTGGTGAAGGCCGAGCTGATGCCGCGGGCCACCCCGGTCACGGCGCTGGCAGTCAGCCCGACCGCCCCGGTCGCCGCCGTCGCCGGCCGGAAGCAGGTCCTGCTGTTCGAACCCGCGACGGCGAAGTCCCTCGGGGCGCTCGCGTTCCCCGAAGGCGAGGTTCATGTCCTGCGGTTCTCCCGCGACGGGAAGGTGCTCCTCGCCGGCGGCGGGGTCGGCGGGCAGTCGGGGAAGGTGGTCGGGTTCGACACCGCCTCGTGGAAGCGGGCGTTCGAGATCGGCGGCGAGTCGGACGCGGTCCTGGCCGCCGACCTCTCCGCGGACGGCACCCGCCTCGTCCTCGGCGGCCCGGGGAAGGTGGTGAAGGTGTTCTCCGTGCCGGACGGGAAGCCGCTCCACGCCTTCCGCAAGCCGACCGACTGGGTGCTCTCGGTCGGGTTCAGCCCGGAGGGGCTGCTGGTGGCGGCCGGCGACCGGTTCGGCGGGCTGTACGTCTGGGAGGCGAAGTCGGGGAAGGAGTTCCACACCCTGCGCGGGCACACCAAGGGGGTGACCGCGGTCGGCTGGCGGGCCGACTCGGACGCCCTCGCGTCGTGCTCGGAGGACGGGACCGTCCGGGTGTGGGACATGCACCGCGGGACCGAGACGGCCCGGTGGGACGCCCACCCGGACGGGGCGCTCGACCTGCACTACCACCCGAACGGGCTGATCGCGACCGCCGGCCGGGACGGCCGGGTGCGGGCGTGGGACGCGGCGGGCAAGCCCGCGGCCGACCTCGGCCCGACTTCCGACGCCGCGCTGAAGGTCGCCCTGACCGCCGACGCGAAGGCGGCGGTGGCCGGCGACTGGGCGGGCGGGGTGAAGGCGTGGCCGCTGGGCGGGGGGGCGGCGGTGACGTTCGCGCTGCCGCTCGACCCGAAGCCGACTCCGACCGCCGCCGTTCCCGTTGCGGTTCCGGCGGCCCCGACCGCTGCAGCGCGGCCGGCTACCCCGAAGGGCGTCGAGGCGGCGCCGGCCGACCTGGCCCGGAAGCGGGCGGCCCTGAAGGCGGTGGAGGCGGCGGCGGAGCGGATGAAGGACGAGGCGGCCCGGAGCCCGAAGAACCCGGCGCTGGCGAAGGCGTACCTGCAGCTGTGCGAGGCGGCCCTGGCGATGAAGGCCGAGGTGCTGGAGGCGGAGGCCGCGGCCGGCGGGCGGTGACCGGTCGTCAGTCCAGCCCGGCCGGCTCGCCGCCGGCCCGGGTCCCGGCCGCCCGCCACACCGCCTGAGACACCCCGTCCCGGACGAACCGCACCGACCCGTCCATCAGCAGCACGTTCACCCCGCCCGTGTGGTAGCTCCGGCTGGTCACCGCGGCGTACGTCGGCAGGGCCGCCGACCGCCCCTCCCGGGCCGAGTTGAAGTCCACGTCGTACGCCGCCCCGCCGGCCGCGTACGGCACCTTCGTGTTCGGGGTGAACGTGGTCGTGAACCCGTTCTGGTGGGCCCGGGCGTCCACCCACTCGGTGTGCCCGCTGTCCGCCTTGAACTCCCCCGGCCCGAAGTACGCGGCCAGGTCCGCCGGGGTCACCGGGGCCGCCGCCCCGGCCGCCGCCGGGGTGCCGCCGTCCCGCCAGTACGGCGTGAACGCCTTCACCTCGGCCATCCCGAGGGTGTTGCTCAGCCCGTCGGCGAAGTCGGCGGCCCGGGTCGGCCGGTTGAGTACGAACGCCCCGTCCCCGACCCCGGTCGGGGGCCGGTACAGGGCCCACAGCCCGGCGTTCGCCCCGTAGTTCAGCGGGTAGTGGACGAACGCCCCGTCCGGCCGCTCCCGGTCGTTCGGCTCGCTCGGGCAGAGCAGGTACGGGACCCGGACCCGGGCCACCTGCGGCTGCTCGCTGATCGGGCGGGTGAAGTCGACCAGCCCCTGGAGGTTCGCCTGCTCGCAGTACGGCAGGAGCCGGGTCTGAACGCTCCAGTAGACCGCCGACCCGAAGGTGGCGTAGTCCCCGAGCATCGGGTAGTGGGCGACGGCGGACTCGTGGTTGTGGACGGCCAGCCCGAGCTGCTTCAGGTTGTTGGCGCACTTGATGCGGGCGGCCGCCCCCCGGACCTTCTGGACGGCCGGCAGGAGGAGGCCGATCAGGACCGCGATGATGGCGACCACCACCAGCAGCTCGATCAGCGTGAACGCGCGGCGGGAGGGCATGGGAGGACCCCGGGGGGTGGGGGCGGGTGGCGGGCACCCGCCCGGGACGGGACGGCGTTCAGCGCCGCGGCTCCTTCGGCGCGGTCAGCGAGCGGAAGGCGATCGCCCGGCGGACGGCCGGCGGCTGCGGGGCGTCCTTCCCCATCACGGCGTGCCACAAGACGTAGTTCAGCTCGAAGTCGTCGATCTGGTCGTACTCCGTGAAGTCCATCTTCATGGACAGCCCGGCCCCGAACGCGTCCTTCCCGTTCTTCGCGTCCAGGTCGATCTCCGCCGGGGCGTGCGTGTAGGCGGTGAGGTCGGCCGTGTCGGTGAAGCTGTTGAACATCGGGCGGGCGGCCGCGTCGTACTGGGACAGCGGCGGCAGCCCGAGGATCAGCTCCATCGTCCGGATCATGCTCACGGTCGCGTACTGGGTCGAGTCCACGTGCTTCCGCTTCGTGTACGGGCTGATGACGAGCCCGACCGTGCGGTGGGCGTCCACGTGGTCCGGCCCGTTCTGGGCGTCGTCCTCGATCACGAAGATCGCCGTCTCCTTCCAGAACTTGCTCCGGCTCACCGCCTCCACCACCCGCCCGAGGGCCAGGTCGTTCGACGCCACGCACGCCTGCGGGGTGAACGTCCCCGGGGTGGTGCCGGTGGTGTGGTCCTCGCCCAAGCTCATGACGATGAACCGCGGCATCGTCCCGTCCTTCTCGAACTGCTTCAGCTCGCGGATGAACACGTCCGCCCGGTCGGTGTCCCGGACCTTCGCCCCGGCGTCCTTCGGCAGCCCGTAGTCCGGGCACATGTGGCCCACCAGGCCCGGGACCCGGCCCTCCATCTTGAACCCGCCCTTCCCGTCGCTCACCCGGCTCCCGTACTCCCCGTAGCTTCGGTACGAGACCCCGGCCCGCTTGCACGCGTCCCACAGGTACCCACTCGGCGGCCGCGCCAGGTCCCCGTCGTCCGTGTCCGGCACCCCCTTGCGGGCCGAGTAGGTGAGGTGCCAGTCCCGGCTGACGTAGTCCGTCCCGTACGCGGCGGTGCTCCACGGGTGCCCGTCCCGGCTCACCTGCCCGTTGCAGTACAGGTTGTCGAGCAGGACGAACTCCTCCGCCAGCTTGTGGTGGTTCGGGGTCACCTTCCGCGGGAACATGCAGAGCTTGGGGTCGCCCTTCCCCTTCGGGTTCGGCCCGGCCGCCAGGTCGCCGAACACCTGGTCGTAGGTCCGGTTCTCCTTGATCACGTAGACCACGTACTTGATGGGCGACGGGTCCCCGACCTTGGTCGGGATCGCCGTCTTGACCGGGTGCGGGGCGGCCGTCAGTTGGGCGTCGGAGTACGGGCAGTTGCGGTACACCTGGGCCGTGTACTCCTTCAGCTTCGCCCCGTCCGGCACCGGGACGACGGACACCGCCCCCTCCAGCGTCTGCCCGATGAACGGCCAGTTGATGACCCGCCGGGACTCGGTCTCCCCGCGGGTCCGCTCGATCTTCGAGGGGTCGGCGGGGACCGGGTTGCCGGTCGTCGTCAGCCCCTTGCCGACCCCGACCAGCAGGTTCTTCCCGTCCGGGGTGACGGCCACCGCGGTTGGGTACCACCCGGTCGGGACGAAGCCCTTGACCGCCGACTTCCCCGGCACCTCGACGTCGACTACGGCGACGCAGTTGTTGTCCGCGTTCGCGACGTACAGGGTCTTCCCGTCCGGGCTGACCGCGACCGCGTCCGGGGTGCTCCCCTCCGGGGCCTTCGGGAACAGGGCGGTGTACACCGTCTCGGTCACCACGCCCCGCTTCGTGTCGATGACCGACACGCAGTTGCTGGACGCGCAGGCGACGAACAGCCGGTCGTCCTTCGTGTGGAGGGCCATCTGGTTCGGGTGCTCCCCGACCGGGATCTTCGCCACCACCCGCAGGTCCTTCGGGTCGAGGGCGAGGACGACCCGCCCGGCCCAGTCCGAGACGTACAGCAGGGCGCCGTTCCGGGAGGCCACCACGTCGTACGGTCGGACGCCGGCCGGGGCCGGCTTCCCGGCGGCGCCGTCCGCGGTGCTCACCGCGGTCACCGTCCCGGCCTCGACGTCGAGCGAGTACAGCGTCTTCCCGTCGGCCGACAGGCAGACCCCGCTCTTGAACCCGCCGGCAGGTTCGCCCTTCTCCTTCGGCCGCTCCCCGCGCTTCGGCCGGTCCCCCTTCGGCCGGTCGAGCGGGTCCGGCTCTGGCGGCCCGAGGCGGGTGACGGCCTTCTCCCCCACGTCGAAGGTGTGGAGCAAGTCGGCCCCGCCGCCGGCCCACCACGCCTTCTTCCCGTCGGCGCTGACGGCCAGCCCGAACCAGCTCTGGATCACCGTCGCCCGGGCGACGACCTTGCCGGCCTCGAGGTCGACGAGTGACAGGTGGTGGGGGTTGAACCCGCAGGTGCCGACCAGGGCGTGCCGGCCGTCCTTCAGCGGGACGATGTTGAGCGGCAGGTCGGTGGTCGGGACGTGCCTCCCGGCCGGGGTCAGGTGCCACCCGTTCGGCAGGAGGAACCCGTCCTTGGTCGGCCCGGGGCGGGCGGCCGGGTCGGCCGGCGGGTCGGCGGCGCCCGCGGCGCCGGCGAGAAGGAACAGGGCCAGGACGGTGCGCATGGCGGGCTCCGGGGCGGGGGGTGAACCGGGGCCGACCCGTCCGGGTCGGCCCCGCCGGGGACGTCACTCGCTGGCGAGGACCTCCCCGCCGATGCGGGTGGTCATGGCGGCCATCACCTTGGTGGACAGGGTGTCGCGGACGAACCGGACGGACCCGTCGCCGAACAGGTGGACGCCGCCGCCGGTGTGGAACGAGAAGTGCTCGTCCCGGTTGTTGCAGTTCATGAAGCACGGGCCGGCGGTCAGCCCGTCGAGCGACGACCCGTCGATCCCGTAGTTCATCCCGCGGGACGCCCACCCGGCCCCGTCCAGCCCGTTCGCCCCGCCGGTCGGGTTGGTCGGGTGCGGCAGGCCCCCCTTGACGTAGGACAGCGGCCGGCCGGCGTCCTCGGTCAGGAACACGGTGTTCGACAGCCCGTCCCGGATCGCGTTGGCCGAGAAAGCGTTGTCGATAAACCCGGCGAACTGGCCGCACGTCTCGAACACCCCCCGGTACGGCCCGCCCTCGCCGATCACGTCGGACGGCGGGCTCGGGTTGCCGTCGTAGTCCCCGGCGATGAAGTCGGCGTACCCGGCGACCGCCAGCTCCCGGCGGAACCCGCTCTGCGGGGCGTAGTCCCCGGAGTACTCCTGCCAGGTGAACCCGCCGCTCGTCTTCACCGGCCCGAGTCGCTCGCCGCTCGGCACCGACGGGCAGAGGTAGACCTTCAGGCGGGCGGTGACCACCGGCTGGTTCTCCGGGGACCGCCAGTCCCGGTCGAACCGGTACTGCTGGGCGAGGGCGTTCTGCTCCAGGTACGGCAGGAGGAACGCGCCCATGCCGTGCTGGACGCCCGGGGCGATGCCCCGCCGCGGCCACCCGAACGGGGTGTCGACGCCGGCCGGGGGGAAGTACCCGTAGGAGTCGTGGTGGCCGTGCAGGGCGAGCCCGAGTTGCTTGTTGTTGTTCACGCACTGGGTGCGGGCGGCGGCCTCCCGCACCTTCTGCACCGCCGGCAGGAGCAGGCCGACCAGGATCGCGATGATCGCGATCACCACCAGCAGCTCGATCAGGGTGAACCCGGGACGGGTTCGGGGGTTCGGGCGCATCGGACGGCCTCGCGGGTTGGGGTCACGGGTCCGGGACTCACTTCGACTTCAGGTCGAGGTCGATCTGGTTCGGGCCCGCGCGGACGGTGGCGGTCAGGCCGGACAGCTTCGGGCTCTTGTACTTGGCCGGGAACGGCGGGGGGCGCGGGCCGCCCTTGCCCCCCGGCCGCGGCTGCTCGGGGTCCTCGTCGTCGGCCCGGGCGGGGCGGCCGGCGGGGACCACCATCACCGCGTACTCGCCGGCCGGGGCCCCGTCGTTCTCCAGGTAGCTGGTGACGGCGAAGGCGCCGTCCGGGCCGGACCGGGCGTACGGGCGGATGGTGATCGCGGCGTCCCGCACGCCCTCGCTCGTCGGGACGAGCCAGATCTCCGCCCCGGCCAGCGGCCGGCCGTCGAGCGTCACCTTCCCGCCGACCGGGTGGGTCGGGAGCGGCTTCGGGCTCCCGTCCCCGCACCCGGCGGCCGCCAGCGCGAGCAGGGTCGCGGCCGCAGCGCGCGTCAGGTGATGCACCGGCTTCCGGTGGGGCACGGCCGTCTCCTCGGGTGCGCGGCGGGTCGGGGCCCCTGGGGGGGCGGGACGTGAGAGAGCCGACCCGGGCGGCCCGGGTTTCTCGCGAGCGCGGGGGGATTCAACGTTTCTTCGCGCGTCCTACCGGGATCGCTCGTCCGACGTGAGGCCGGGGTGAGTTCGGCCGCGGGGGGCGGTCACTTCTCCGGCCGGAGGAGCACCGGGCCGGCGTCGATCTTGACCCGGAACAGGGCGTACGGCTTCTCCCGCAGGTCCTTCCCGCCGTGGTACTGCTTCTGCCGGTGCAGCTGGTTCGCGGTGAAGTACAGGTGGCCGTCGGCCGCGACCGACAGGGTGTCCGGCCACAGCGCCCGCGGGTCGTGGGCGAGCGTCTCGTACTGACCGTCGGGGCCGCGCCGCAGGACCGCGTTGTGCTCGTACGCGGTCAGGTACAGCCGGCCCTTGTCGTCCGTCTCCAGCCCGTCCGACGCGAACCCGCGGTCGCCCAGGTCCTCCACCCGCTTCCCCACTTGCTCCTCGGTCGCGTTCTCGTCGAGCAGGGCGTCGGTCGGGACGCGGTACAGGTGCCGGCTCGCCAGCGGGCAGTAGTACAGGTGCTTGCCGTCGGCCCCGATCGCGACCCCGTCCGCCCCCATCCCGATCGACTTCGGCGGCCGGCCCGGCTTCCGCTCCAGGAGCGGCCGCCCCTCGACCATCGGGAGGAAGTCCTTCACCGCCTTCGTGGACGGGTGGTCGTGCAGCCGCCGCCGGCTCTTGCCGGAGTCCAGGTCCACCACGATCAGCCCGTTGGGCCCGTCCTGCGACGAGTCGGTGATGTACGCGACGCCGGCCTTCCCCTTCCGCAGGTCGAACCGGACGTCGTTCAGGTACGTCGTCGGCAGAGCCACGTCGGGCGGGAACGGGATCGTCTTGACCACCGTGTTCGTCGCCAGGTCCACGCCGACGAGCTTCGCCCCGCCGGGGATCACCGGGCCGAACTCGACGCTCCCGGTGTCGAGGACCCACAGCCGGTCGGCCGGGTCGACCACCACGCTCTGCACCGACACCAGCGTCTCGCCCGGCTTCGACTTGTCGAACGTGGCGAACGCCCCGTCCGGGTAGGCGCCGGCCTTCCCGCCCTCGACCTCGGCGACGGTGAACGTGACCGGGTCGCCCCACCGGGGGAAGTTGACGAACACGCGGCCGGAGCGGGACACGGTCACCCCGGTCGGCATCGGCCCGTCGAACGTGGCGACGAGTTCGAGCGCCCCGGCCGACTTCGCCCGGGGCAGGTCCGGGTCGGCGCCCGGCGCAGTGAGAAACGCGGCGAGCAGGACGAGGGGTAGGAGTCGGGTCATCGGTCGGCTCCGGGCGACGCGAGGCGTTTCGGGACCGGCGCGGCGGCCGGCCTCACTTCGGTTCCTGGCCGCCGGTCCCGCGGGTCCGCCCGGCCACCCCGGTCGCCTCGCTCGGCTGGCGCAGCGCCCCCTGCGGGTTCCGCGGCGGCTCGTCGTAGTGCATGTCGGCCGCCTTCTTCCCGCCCAGGAACTCGGCCACCCCGCCGGCCACCTTGGCCACCGTCGCGTTCAAGAGCGACGACGTGCTCACCTTCTTCTCCCGGGTCGGGGTCTCGGCCGCCGCCAGGATGGCCTCGGCCACGTGCTCCGGGTCGTCCTGCGGGTTCGGCAGCTTCGGCTCCCGGTCGGTCACGTTCCGGGCGTGCTGCGGGAACGGGGTGTCGGTCGCCCCGGGCTGGATCAGGGTGACGCTGACCGGGGCCTTGTCGATCTCCTCGACCTCGACCCGCAGGCAGTCGGTGTACCCCTTCAGGGCGTGCTTGGTGGCGACGTAGATGCCCTGGAGCGGGGCCGGGGCGTCCGACACCTCGCTGCCGACGTTGATCAGCGCCCCGCCGCCGGCCCGCAGGTGCGGCAGGGCCGCCAGGCAGCCGTTCACCACCCCCCAGAAGTTGACGTCGAACAGCCGCCGGGCGTCCGCGTCCGGGGTCTGGTCGAGCCGGCCCCACAGCCCCAGCCCGGCGTTGTTCACCCAGGTGTCGATCCGCCCGAAGTGCTGCACCGCGGTCGCCGCCAGCCGGTCCACCTGGGCCCGGTCGGCCACGTCGCACTCGACCGCGACCGCCCGCCCGCCGGCGGCGGTGATCCGCCCGACGACCTCGTCCAGGGCCCGCTTGCTGCGGGCCGCGAGGACCACCGCCGCCCCGTTCTTCGCGGCCGCCTCGGCCGTCGCCAGCCCGATCCCGGACGACGCCCCGGTGATCACCACCACCTGGTCCTGGAGCTTCTTCAGCTTCGCGCTCACGGTGCTTCTCCTGGCGGGCGGCTCGCACGTCCCGGTGCGACTGCAGATTGGGAACCGCCGGCGGCCGGAATCGGTCGAGCCGGTGTCGGGAGCTTCCCGCCGGCGCGTCGGGGGAGCGGGCGGTCGGCGGCGCGGGCACCCGGATTGCACCGTGCCGGTGACATGAGGCCGTCACTCGTCCGCCCGACGCTGGCCCTGCTCCTGGTCGCCGGGCTGGCGCTGGCCGTCCTCGCGCCGGCCGCGGCGGCGTGCCCGTTCTGTGACGGGCCGGGCGGGGCGAACGAGGTCCGCCGCGAGGTGTTCGGGCCGGACTTCTGGCCGAACCTGTTGGCCGCCACGGCCCCGTTCGCCGTCGTCCTGGCGGTGGCGGCCGGCGTCCGCTACGGAGGTCGCCGATGACGCCCCCGACGGACCGCCGCCCGCTGGTCGCCGCCGGGCTGCTGCTCGGGGTCGGGATGGGCGGGTTCGTGGACGGGATCGTGTTCCACCAGATCCTCCAGTGGCACAACATGCTGTCCGCCAAGTACCCGCCCGGCGGGCCGGCCGCGGACCTCGCCACGTTCCGCCGGAACGTCGAGGTGAACATGTTCTGGGACGGGCTGTTCCACGCCTTCACCTGGGCGACGACGCTGCTCGGCATCGGCCTGCTGTACGCCGCGGGAAGGCGGGCGGACGTCCCGTGGTCCGGGCGGACGCTGGGCGGGGCGATGCTCGCCGGGTGGGGGCTGTTCAACCTGATCGAAGGGGTGATCGACCACCACCTGCTGCACGTCCACCACGTCCGCGAGGACCTCGGCGTGTCCGCGTGGGACTACGGGTTCCTCGCGTCCGGGGCGGTGCTGGTGCTGCTCGGGTGGGTGGTGATGCGGGCCGGGCGGGGGGACGTGGCGCCGCGCGGCGCCGGCGGTTGAGGGTATCGGGTTGTGGCACAGGTCTCCGACCTGTGCCACAAGACCGACCGGGGTCACGCCCGGGCGAACTCCGGCAGCACCTTCTCGCCGAACGCGTCGAGGAACCGGTCCGGGTCGCGGCCGACGAAGTGGAGGTAGACCGCCTCGACCCCGAGGGCGAAGTCCTGCCGCAGCCACTCGGCGTGCCGGCCGAGGTCGGCCGACACCCGCAGCTTCCCGCGCAGGTCCTCCGGCCGCACCCGGGCGGCCTCCCGGCCGATCGCCTCAGGGGTCGGCAGGTCCTGCAACTCGTCCTGCCCGACGGCGGCGACCGGCCAGCGGGCGTGGGCGTCCCGCCACGCCCGGTCCTCGTCCGGGTCGTACCCCGCGGCCGCCTGCACGGCGACCGGCTTCCCCTCGCCCCCGCCGCGGCGGAACGCGTCGATCACCTCGCGCATCCCGTCCGGCTCGTGCCCGACGGTGACGAGGCCGTCCGCCCACCCGCCGACCCACTCGGCGGTGTCGGCCGTGACCGCCGCCCCGTACAGCGGCGGCGGGGCGGCCGGGCGGGAGTACAGCTTCGCGTGCTCGACCGTCACCCGGCCGCGGCGGGTGACCGTCTCCCCGGCCCACAGGGCGCGGATCACGGCCACCGCCTCGCGCAGCGTCTCCTGCCGCCCGGCCTTGTCCGGCCACGGGTCGCCGGTGACCGACTCGTTCAGGTACTGCCCGGTGCCGACCGCCACCCAGTACCGGCCGGGGAACATCTCGGCCAGGGTGGCGGCGGCCTGGGCGACGACCGCCGGGTGGTACCGCCCGGTCGGGCAGCAGACGCTGCCGAACGGGAGGGCGGTCGCCTGGAGGGCGGCCCCGAGCCAGGTCGAGGCGAACCCGCTCTGCCCCTGCCCGGGGGTCCACGGGTGGAAGTGGTCGGAGCACATCCCGGCCCGGAACCCGGCCGCCTCCGCCCGGCGGGCCAGGCGGAGCAGCTCCCCGGGCGGGTACAGCTCGTGCGACGCGTGCCACCCGACGACGCCCGTCCCGCCCCCCGCCGTCACTTCGACCCGCCGGGGACGGCCCCGCCCGGGTTTGCGCCGCCCTTGCTCACCCCCCCCGGGCTGCCGGCGTCCTTCCCCACGTCCGTCCCGGCCGGGGCCGTCCCGTCCGGGACGGTCGTCCGGTCGCCCGCCCCCGGGTTCGGCCGGTTGTCGCTCTTCCCCGGCCCTGGGTTGCCGCCGCCCGGGGACTGCCCCTCCCGCCGGGCCTCGCACCCGGCCGCGGCCAGTACCGCCGCCGCGGCCGCCGCCCGGACCCACGTCGCCGTCCTCATCTCGTCCTCCTCACAGACGGGCGAGTTCGCCGCCGCGCGGCGGTCAGGGTTGCCGGCCGGTCCCGGCCGGGACCGGCTCGTCGGGGTACCGCTCCGGGGGCGGCGGGGCGGCCCGCGGGGTCGTCACGGTGGTGAGCGAGACGACCACCGCGAACAGCCCGAACGCCACGTGCGGGGCCCACAGGGTGCGGTGGAACCCGAACACCCACGGGGACGCGGCCAGGAACAGCCCGCCGGCCAGGTCCAGCCCCAGGTGCAGCCGCATCGGGATGACGCTCCGCACCCCGCACTCGTACTGGGTGAACAGGCTGAAGAAGACGGTCGCGATCCCGACCCCGGCCGGGACCATCGCCTCGGCCCACGACGAGGCGAACCCGCCGAGGAACGGCAGCACCATCAGGGTCAGGCCGAACACGTAGTCCAGCACGCCGTGGACGCGGGTCGGGATGAAGCGCATCGGCGCCTCCGGGTCGGTGGCCGGCGCGGGCCGGGCGGGGCGGTGATCGCAGGTCCCGTACCGCCGCCCGCCCGGGGCTGCCCGACCCGCGGGGGATGGGGATAGCCCTGACAGCGCGCGGCCGTCCGCCGCGAAACATCCGGGCGCCGGCGGGCGGACCGCCGCCCGACGCATCGGCAAACCCGGGCGCGTCGGGAGGGTTGCGAACCCCGGGTGGCGGGGCCGGGAAGGCGGGTGCCGGCCGGCCCCGCGGCGGAAGAGTTGTGACGGGCCGGGCGTCAGCCGGCGGCGTGCCGGAGGAGGTGGGCGGGGATCCGGCCGAGCGGGAGGACGTCGTCCGCGGCGCCGAGGGCGATCGCCTCCCTCGGCATCCCGAACACCACGCACGTCGCCTCGTCCTGGGCGGCGGTCCGTGCCCCGGCCCGGCGCATCGCCAACAGCCCCCGGGCCCCGTCGTCCCCCATCCCGGTCAGCAGCGCCCCGACCGCGTTCGCCCCCAGCTCCCGGGCGCACGAGTCGAACAGCACGTCGACCGACGGGCGGTGGCGGTTCACCGGCTCCCCGCCGGCCACCCGGACGACGGTCGTCGCCCCGCTCCGGGCGACCGCGGTGTGCCGCCCGCCGGGCGCGATCAGGACGTGCCCGGGGAGCACCCGGTCCCCGTCCCGGGCCTCCGCCACCCGGACCGCGCACTCCCGGTCCAGCCGGGCCGCGTACGACCGGGTGAACCCCTCCGGCATGTGGATCACCGCCACCGTTCCCGGGGCGTCCGGCGGGAACGCCCCGAGCACCGCCGCCAGCGCCTCGCACCCCCCGGTCGACGCCCCCAGGGCGATCACCCGGTGGGTCGTCCGCAGCCCGCCGGCCGGCGCCGATGCCTGGCGCGGCCCCCCGGCCGGCGGGCGGGTTCGGGGCCGCGGGCGGGCGGTCGCCGCCGCCCGGACCTTGGCCACCAGCTCCCCGGCCAGGGCGACCGTCCCGGTCGACACGTCCAGCTTCGGCTTGGTGACGAAGTCGACCGCCCCGAGCTCGAGCGCCCGGAACGTGGTGTCGCAGTTCTTCTCGGTCAGGGACGACACCATGACCACCGGGAGCGGGCGGTGGGCCATCAGCCGCTCCAGGAACGTCAGCCCGTCCATCCGCGGCATCTCGACGTCCAGGGTGAGGACGTCGGGGGAGAGCTGCTTGATCCGGTCCCAGGCGGCGTACGGGTCGGCCGCCGACCCGACCACCTCCAGCCCCGGGTCGGCGGACAGCAGGTCGGTCAGAAGGCCCCGCATCAGGGCCGAGTCGTCCACCACCAGCACGCGGGTCTTCAGCACGGCCGCCTCAGAACAGGGTCACGTCGTCGTCCGCCGGGGCCGCCGCCCGGGCCGCCAGGGCCCGGCCGTGCCGCTCCTCGTCCCGGACGACCGCGCCGAGGTCCCGTGCGGCGAGCGGCCGGGCCAGGGCCTGCCCGGTGTGCGGGCGGAACCGGACCATCAGACCCCGCGTCCCGCCGAGGCACTGGCCGGCCACCGGGAAGCCCTCGTCCGCCAGGTACCTCAGGACGAACTCGGCGTTCCGGGCCCCCACGTTCAGCTGCTCGGACGCCACGTCCAGCACCTTCGCCCCGCCGAACACCTTGGCCCGGAGCCGGGACCGGTCCCCCCCGGCCTTCACGATGGCGGCGACCAGCAGCTCCATCGCGTACGCCCCGTACCGGGCGCTCGCCCCCTCCTCCCCCGCCCCGGGGAGGGAGAAGTGGTTCATCCCCCCGACCCCGGTCTCCGGGTCGTACAGGCAGGCCGCCACGCACGACCCGAGGACGGTCTTGATCACCGCCGGCCCCCGGGTCGCCTTCACCTCCCCGACGACGAGGCCGTACTCCGGCTCGGCGGGCGGGGCGCCGGCCCGGTCCCGGAGCTGGTACACGGTGCCCCCGGTCGGGGCGTACCGGTCGGTCAGCCCGTGCAGGGTCTCGGAGTGGCCGAGGAACAGGTACCCGCCCGGCTCCAGGTGGGCGGCGAACCGGTCGAACAGCCGCCGCTGGGTGTCCCGGTCGAAGTAGATGGCCACGTTCCGGCAGAAGATGGCGTCGAACCGGGTGCGGACCGGCCACGGGTCGTCCACCAGGTTGATCCGGCGGAACGCGAGCAGCTCCCGCAGCTCCGGCCGGGCCGAGACCTTCCCCCGGTTCGCCCCGGCCCCCCGGAGGAAGTACTTGCGGAGCAGGGCCGGGGGGATGCCGCCCGCCCGGTCGGCGTCGTACACCCCCCGCTCGGCCGCCGCCAGGACGGCCGTGTCGATGTCCGACGCCAGGACCTTGACGTCCCACCCGGCGGCCGGCGGGCAGGCCTCCCGCAGGGTCATGGCCAGGGTGTACGGCTCCTCCCCGGTGGAGCTGGCGGCGCACCACACCCGGACCCGGCGGGGGCCGCGGGCCGCCAGCCGCGGGAGGACGGCGCCCCGGAGGTACTCGAAGTGGTGGGGCTCGCGGAAGAAGTCCGTCTTGTTCGTGGTCAGGGAGTTGATGAACTCCTGCAGCTCCGCCCCGCCCCGCTCGACCACCCGCAGGTAGTCGGCGAACGAGGCCAGCCCGTGGCGCCGGACCCGGCGGGCGAGCCGGGAGTACACCATGTCCCGCTTCGCCGCCCCGAGGGCGATCCCGGCCTCCCGGTACAGCAGCGCGCGGGCGGTCTCGAACTCCCCCGGGCGGAGCGCCGGGGGGGCGGGGGGCCGGGCCGGGCCTCGCGTCGCGGTCATCGCGGGCACCGGGGGTCAGAACTCGGTGAACCCGTCCGCGTCGGCCGGCCCGAGGCGGTCCAGCTCGTGCCCGCCGGCCCCGTTCGCGTGGGCCCGGGCGGCGGCCCGCTGCACCCCGGGCGGGCGGGCGGGGGGGGCGGGCCGGGCCGGGCCGGGGCGGCGGGGGGGCGGGGCCGGGCGGCCGGGCGGGGCGTCCGACAGCCGGAACGTCCCGACCAGGTCCCGGAGCTGGGCGGCCTGGTCGGTCAGGGTCTGGGCGGTGGCCGACATCTCCTCCGTCTGGCTGGCGTTCCGCTGGGTCACCGCGTCCATCTGGGTGACCGCCTTGTTCACCTGGTCGATCCCGGTCGCCTGCTCCCGGCTGGCGGCCGCGATCTCGCTCACGATGTCGGTCACCCGCTTGACCGAGGTGACGATCTCCTGGAGGGCGCCGCCGGACCGGTTCACCAGGTCCGTCCCGGCCTCCACCTTCTTGACCGAGTCCTGGATCAGGGCCTTGATCTCCTTGGCCGCGGTCGCGCTCCGCTGGGCCAGGTTCCGGACCTCGGCGGCGACCACCGCGAACCCGCGGCCCTGCTCCCCGGCCCGGGCCGCCTCGACCGCCGCGTTCAGGGCCAGCAGGTTGGTCTGGAACGCGATCTCGTCGATCGCGGTGATGATGTCGGCGATCTTCTTCGACGACTGGTTGATCGCGTCCATCGCCCCGACCGCCGTCCCGACCACCTGCCCGCCCTTCTCCGCCACCTCCCGGCTCCCGCTGGCCAGCTGCCGGGCCTGCTGGGCCGAGTCCGAGTTCTGTTTCACGGTGGCGGTGATCTCCTCCAGGCTGGACGCCGTCTGTTCCAGGCTCGACGCCTGCTGCTGGGCCCCGGTCGAGATCTCGTCGGACGCGGCCGCCAGCTGCCCGGCCGCGTCGGCCACCCGCTCGGACACGTCCCGCACCCCCTCCAGGGCGGTCCGGACGGCCGCGGTCGCCCGGTTCAGGTCGGCCGCCATCCGCCCGACCGCGTCGTCCCCCAGGTCCGGGATCGGGCGGGTGAAGTCGCCGCTGGCCAGGGCGTCGACCGACGCCACGATCGCCGCCACCTTCCGCTGCAGCTCGTCCGCGTCCTGCTTCCCCTGCAGCTCCAGCCGCTTCGCGGCGGTGATGTCGGTGGCGAACTTGACCACCTTGGCGACCGCCCCGGCGGCGCCCGGGATCGGGTTGTACGACGCCCGGATCCACACCTCCCGCCCGCCCTTCCCGAACCGCCGGAAGTCGGCGACCGCCGGCTCCCCGCGGGCCAGCCGGGCCCAGAAGTCCCGGTACTCGTGCCCGGCCGCGTGCGCCGGGTCGACGAACAGGCTGTGGTGCCGCCCCTGGATCTCGGCCAGGGCGTACCCGGTGGCGGCCAGGAAGTTGTCGTTCGCCGCCAGGATCGTCCCGTCCGGCTTGAACTCGATCACCGCCTGGGCCTTGCCGATCGCGGCGAGCTGCGCCGCCCGGTCGGCGTTCTCGGCCTCCCGGGCCAGCCGCTCCAGGCTCCCGGACACCAGCCGCCCGACCCCCCGGAGGGCGGCCAGCCGGTCCTCGGACGGGCCCAGCGCCTCGGCCGCGAAGAAGTCCATCGTCCCGACCACCCGCCCGTCGGTCAGGACCGGGAAGCAGACCCCGGACTTGACCCCGGCCCGGCGGGCGGCCGGGGCCCGGGCGCAGTCGGTCACCGCCCCGATGTCCGGGACGAGCACCAGGTCCCGCTGCCGCCACGCCCGCCCGGACAGCCCCTCGCCCTCCCGGAACCGGGCCTCGGCCGTCACCCGGCGGAACTCCTCGTTGACCGCCCCGGACTCGACCGCGAACCGGAGCACGTTGTCCTTCGGGTCGAGCGCCCAGTACGACCCGTACGCCCACCCGAACGCCGACCGGACCGCCTCCAGGGCCGCCCGGGCGGCCTCCGCCGGGGTGCGGGCGGACTGGGTCGCCTCCAGCACCCGGACCACGGCGGCCAGGTTCGCCCGGGCCTCGGCCGCCGGGTCGGGGCGGGCCGCGGCCCGGCGGGCGGGGGACTTCTTCTTCGGCGCCGGCGGGGTCTTGCGTGCCATCGGGGGCTCGGGTGGGTCGGGGGTTATCCGGGTGTCAGGCGGCGGTCCCGGGGGCGGGCGGGCCGACCAGCCGGTCGACGTTCAGCAGGGTGACCAGGCGGTCCCCGGTCCGGGCCATCCCGGTGACGCACGAGGTGTCCACCGCGGCCCCCAGGTCCGGGGTCGGGACGACCTCGCCCGGGCCGACGGTCAGCACGTCCGAGACGGCGTCCACAACCAGCCCGCCGACCCGCGGGCCGGCGGTCACCACGATGATCACGGTGAACCGGGTGTACTCGGCGGCCGGCAGCCCGAACCGGGTCCGGAGGTCGAAGACCGGGACCACCGCCCCGCGCAGGTTCATCACCCCGCGGACCTCCGGCGGGGTGTTCGGGAGCGGGGTGACGCGGGAGTACCCCTTGATCTCCTGCACCCGCAGGATCTCCAGCCCGTACTCCTCGTCCCCCAGGCGGAAGGTCAGGAACTGGCGGCCGCCGGCGGCGGGGCCGGTCGGCTCGGGGGTCGGGTCGGGCGGGCGCACGGGGCGTGACCTCCGGGGTCGAGTCTTCGGTCTTCCCGTCTCCCCCTGCCGGGGGCGAGGGGCGGACAACCGTCACGTCAGGGCCAGTTCGTCCGCGGCCGGGGCGGGGGGGCGTGCCGCCCGCCGGCGGCGGCGTGCAGCTTGACCAGCCCGTGCGGGTCGAGGATCATGGCCACCCGCCCGTCCCCGAGGATGGTGGCCCCGGCCAGCCCGTCCACCCGCCGGTAGTTGGCGTCCAGGCTCTTCACCACCGCCTGCATCTGCCCGAGCAGGTCGTCCACCAGCACGGCGTGCTTCCGCCCCTCGTCCTCGACCAGCACCACCAGCCCCCGGCACGGGTCGGTCACCCGCCCGGTCCGCCCGAGCAGGTGGTACAGCCGCAGCAGCGGGACCGTCTCCCCGCGGACGGTCACCACCTCCCCGCGGCCGGCCACCGTCCGCAGGTTCGACCGCTTCGGGCGGAACGACTCGACCACGGCCAGCAGCGGGAACACGTACACGTCGTCCCCGAGGCCGACCATCAGCCCGTCCATGATGGCCAGGGTGAGCGGCAGCCGGATGGTGAACGTGGTACCCTTCCCGGGCTCGGTCCGGATCAGGATGTGCCCCTGGAGGGCCTCCACGTTACGCCGGACCACGTCCATCCCGACCCCCCGCCCGGACACGTCGGTGACGGCCGCCGCGGTCGAGAACCCGGGCTCGAAGATCAGGGCGTACGCCTCGGCGTCGGACAGCCGCTGCCCGTCCGGGACGATGCCCCGCTCGACCGCCTTCCGGACGATCCGGTCCCGGTCCAGCCCGCGGCCGTCGTCGCCCAACTCCAGGTACACGCTCCCGCCCTGGTGGTACGCCCGCAGGGACAGCCGGCCGGCCGCCGGCTTGCCGGCGGCGGCCCGGCCCTCGGGCGGCTCCAGCCCGTGGTCCAGGGCGTTCCGGACCATGTGCATGAGCGGGTCGCCGAGCTGGTCGACGACCGTCTTGTCCAGCTCCGTCTCCTCCCCGCCCAGGTCCAGCTCGACCGGCTTGGCCATCTTCCGGGACAGGTCCCGGACGAGCCGGGCCATCTTCTGGAACGTCCCGGCCAGCGGGACCATCCGGAGCGCCAGCCCGAGCTCCTGGAGGTCGCGGGAGATCTTGGTCAGCTCCGGCATCGCCCGGGAGTGCCCGCCGGTCCGCCGGGTCAGGTGGTCGAACTCCTCCTGGGCCATCGCCTGGGCGATGACCAGCTCCCCGATCGTGTTGATCAGCTTGTCCAGCCGCTCCCGGTCGACCCGGACCGTCTCCTTCTCGGCGACCGCCCGGCGGGCCGGGGGCGGGTCGGCGGGCGCGGCCGGGGGCGCCGGGGCGGCCGACTCGACCGCGGCCGGGGCGGGCGGCGGGGGCGGCGGGGGGGGCGCGGCCGGCTCCCCGGCCGGGGCGGCGCAGGCGGCCCGGAGGTCGGCGAGCAGCTTCGGGACGGCCGGGTCGGCCGGGGGCGGGCGGCCGGTGGTGGCCCACTCCCGGGCGTACCCGGTGTGCCGCTTCAGGGCGTCGACGCTGGCGAACGCGACGTCGAGGGCCGGGCCGCGGAGCAGGAGCCGCCCGTCCCGGGCCAGGTTCAGCAGGTTTTCGGCCTCGTGGGCCACCGTCCGGACGGTGTCCAGCCCGAGCATGCTGGCCATGCCCTTGATCGTGTGGAACCCGCGGTACACGGCGTTCAGGGCGGCCGCGTCGGTCGGGTCCGCGTCCAGGACCAGGAGGTGCCCGTCGGCCGCCTCCAGGTGGTCGGTCGCCTCGGTGCAGAAGTCCCCGATCAGCCCGGCCCGCTCGGCCGACGGGGGGGCGGCCGGGCGCGGGGGCGGGGCGGCGTCGGGGGCGGGCGGGGCCTCCCCGACCGGGTCGACCGTCGCCCGGATCATGTCGCCGGCGAACGCGAACACGTCCGCCAGCTCGGCCGCCGGGCGGGCGGTCCGGAGGTGGACGACCCAGGACAGGTAGCACCGCTCCGGGTCCAGGTCGGCGAGCGGGGGGAGGCCGGCGGGGTCGAGGTCGACCTTCAGCACGGTCCCGAGCTCGGCCACCTCCAGCACCAGTCGGAGCGGGTCCAGCCCGGCCCGGAAGGCGTCCGGGTGCGGGCGGACGCCGACCCGGTAGTCGCCCTCGGCGGCCGGCCCGGCGGTGAGCCGGGCGAGGAGCCCGTCGAGGCCCGCCGGTGGGGCGCCGGCGCGGGCCGCGGCCACCGCCCCGGCGAGGGCGTCGGTCGCCTCCAGCAGGAGGTCCAGGGCCGGCTGCGGGACCGGCCCGGCCCCGCGGTGCCCGGCGAGCCGGGTCTCCAGCCCGTGGGTGAACCGGGCCAGGTCCGGGAACCCGACCGCGTCGGCCCCGCCCTTGATCGAGTGGGCGGCCCGGAACGCGTCGTCCACCGCGGCCGGGTCGTGCGGCCCGGCGTCCAGCCGCAGCAGCGCCGCCTCGAGGGCGGCCAGGTGCTCGGCCGCCTCCCCGAAGAACGTCTCCCGGTACTTGTCGGCGTCGATCTTCACACCGCCCCCGCCGGGTCAGGACGCCAGCCGGCCGACCACCTGGAGGAGCCGGGCCGGGTCGAACGGCTTGGCCACCCACCCGGTCGCCCCGGCCGCTCGGCCCTCGTCCTTCCGGGCCGGGTCGGTCTCGGTGGTGAGCACCAGGATCGGGGTGAACCGGAACAGCGGGCGGGCCCGGAGCCGCTGGACCAGGGCGATCCCGCCCATCACCGGCATGTTGAAGTCGGTGATCACCAGCTGGACCGGCTGGTCCCCGTGCCGCCGCAGGGCGTCGTCCCCGTTCACCCCCTCCAGGACCGCGTACCCGGCCCCGCGGAGGGTGTCCCCGAGCATCCGCCGGAGCGTCGGCGAGTCGTCCACGATCAGCACCGTCTTGGGCACCGCTCACCCCCCGCCGAGGCCGCCCAGCCGCAGGGCCTCGGCCAGCGGGCCGGCGACCCCGGTCACCCCGCACCGGTGGCCCCGGGCCTTCAGGTCCCGGCCCAGACACATCAGCACCTGGACGGCCGCCGCGTCCAGGTACTCCGCCCCGGCCAGGGAGACGGTCACGTCCCCGCCGCGGGCGAGCGCGCCGAGCGCGGCCCGGTGCAGCCGGCCGGCGTCCGCCACCGTCACCCGCCCGGACAGGGCCAGGCGGGCGCGGCCCGGCCGGTCCGGGTCGTCGGCGACGGCGATCGAGTCGTCACCCGCCACGGGCGAGTCTCCGTACGGTTCGTGACGACCGACTTACCGGGGAGCTTAGATCGGATTTGCCCGCACACGCGGCTCGGGCTGAAAAAAGTCGGGATGCGGCGGGAACCGTCGGCGGCGACCGCGACGAGCCGTCCGGGCGATTCCCGCCGCACGGCCTCGACCCGACCGCCGCCCGGAGCCACCCTTCGCAGGGCTGACGTGCGTCCCACCACCCGCCTCACCTCGTCCGGACCAACCCATGACCGAAACCCCGCCGCCCCCTCCCGACTCCCCGTCGGGCGGGAGTGCGGTCCCGCCGGCGGCCGACCCGGCCGCCCGGCTGGCGGCGGCGAACCTCGACTACCGGGCCGGGCGGTGGCGGGACGCCGGCCGGGAGTACCGGGCGGTGCTGGACGGGCAGCCGGGCCGTGCCGTGGCGGTGGCGGCCGCGTACAACCTCGGGCTGGTCGCGGTCCGGGCCGGGACCCCGGCGGCCGCCCGGGAGCGGTTCCAGGAGGCGGTCGACCGGGACCCGGGCGGGCGGTGGGCCGGCGCCGGGCGGGGCTGGCTCGGGCGGGGCCAGCAGCCCGCCTGACGGCGGCGGCCGGAAGTAGCAGGCACACTCCGTGTGCCGTCCGCCGGCCGCCGCCGTCAGGCGGGCCGCTGGCCGGCGGCGGCCCCGACGGGGGCCTGGAACAACCGCACCTGGAATCCCCCGGAGGGGGTCGAGAAGGTGAGCCGGGACTCGCACGCCCGGGTCGGCGGGAGGAGTTCCACGTCCTGCCCGCGGGCGACCGTCGGGAGGGCCATCCGGACGCTCACCCGGGCGGCCTCGAGCCGGGCCACCACGTCCCCGGCGATGACGTTCGCCATCTCCCCGACCAGGTCGCCCATGTCCGGGCTGTCGTACGGGATGTCGAACCCGGCGAACCCCCGCGCCGCGGCCACCGCCGCCGCCTCCGGCAGGACCAGGGCGAGCGACCAGAGCGGGTCGCCGAGGAACGGGATCACCGCCACGACCCCGGACGTCGGGGCCGCGCCCGGGTCGGCGGACCGCTCGGCCGCCGGCGTCCGGCAGGAGGTGGTGAAGAACTCGAGGGCGGCCGCCCGGGCCGCGGCCGTGATCGCGGGCGGGAACGCGGCGGGCGGGGCGGGGCGGGTCTGCGGCACGGGTCGGCACCTCGGGTCGGGCGGCGGCCGGGGGGCTCAGCCGAACAGCCCGGAGAACAGCTCGCCGGCGGCCGGCTTCTTCTCCCGGGCCGCCGCCATCCGGCCGACGATCCTCTGGAGCTTGAGCCGGAGGGCCTCCGGGGTGAACGGCTTGCACACGAACGCGTCCGCCCCGGCGGAGGTCAGGGCCTCTTCGATCCGGGCCGCCGTCTGCTCGCTGGTCACCATCACCATCGGGGTGTGGGAGCAGTCCCCGCGGGCCCGGGCCCGGCGGACGAACTCGACCCCGCTCATCGTCGGCATGTTCCAGTCGACGAGGCAGATGTCGATCTCGGCCGGGTCGAACTTCGCCAGGGCCTCGGCCCCGTCGGCCGCCTCGACGAACTCGAACTCGCCCAGCCCGGCCGCGACGAGCGCCTTCGCCACCATGGCCCGCATCACCCGCGAGTCGTCGATCACCAGCGCCTTGAACGGCTTCATCGGACCTCCGGCCGGCGTGCGGCCGCCCGGGTGGGCCTCCGGGCCTGCGAGGGTTATCGTTCATCCGCCGCCGGAATTGCCCCCGCGCCGGGGCCGGCGGGCCGACTCGCGCTCCGCGTTCCGCCCGCGGCCCGTAAAATCCCCTTCACGGCCGGCCCGCGCCACCACGAGGGGTTCATGAGCGACCACTACGTCTTTAACATCCGGAACCTGACCAAGCACTACGGCAGGCGGGAAATCCTCAAGGACATCAACCTGAACTTCTACCCCGGGGCGAAGATCGGGGTGATCGGGGTGAACGGGTCCGGCAAGTCCACCCTGCTGAAGATCATGGCCGGGGTGGACAAGGACTTCATGGGCGAGGCGTGGCCGCACCCCGGGGCGACCGTCGGGTACGTCCCCCAGGAGCCGCACCTGACCAAGGGCAAGACGGTCATCGAGAACGTCGAGGAGGCGGTCGCCCACATCCGCGCCCTGCTGAAGCGGCAGGAGGAGATCGGCGAGGAGATGGGGACGGCCGACGAGAAGCAGTTCGAGAAGCTGTCGAACGAGATGGAGCGGGTCCAGACCCAGATCGACGCCACCAACGCCTACGAGCTGGACCGCACCCTCGAGATGGCGATGGACGCGATGCGGCTCCCGCCCCCGGACGCCCCGGTCGAGCAGCTGTCCGGCGGGGAGCGGCGGCGGGTCGCCCTGTGCAAGACCCTGCTCCAGCGGACCGACCTGCTCATCCTCGACGAGCCGACCAACCACCTCGACGCGGAGAGCGTCGAGTGGCTGGAGCACCACCTGGCCGACTACCCCGGGGCGGTCGTCGCGGTCACCCACGACCGGTACTTCCTGGACAACGTCGCCAAGTGGATCCTGGAGCTGCACGCCGGCCGCGGGTACCCGTACCAGGGGAACTACTCCGGGTGGATGGACCAGAAGCGGCGGCGGATGGCGGTCGAGGAGAAGCAGGAGAGCGCCCGGCAGAAGCAACTCGAGCGCGAGCTGGAGTGGGCGAAGAGTTCCCCGCGCGCCCGGATGGCCAAGAGCAAGGCCCGGCTCGCCGCGATCGAGAAGCTGCAGGAGCAGGTGATCGAGGACGACGAGAAGGAGCTCTTGATCCAGATCCCGTCCGGCCCGCCGCTCGGCGACCTCGTGGTCCGCGCGGAGGGGGTGAAGAAGGGGTACGGCGACATCCTCCTGTACGACGACCTGACGTTCGACCTGCCGAAGGGCGGGATCGTCGGCATCATCGGCCCGAACGGGGCCGGGAAGACGACGCTGTTCAAGATGATCGCCGGGACGGAGACCGCGGACGGCGGGAAGCTGACCGTCGGCCCGACGGTGAAGGTGGCCCACGTCGACCAGAACCGGGACGCGCTGAACGACAAGAACACGATCTTCGAGGAGATCACCGGCGGGACGGACTACATCATGCTGGGCAAGAACCGGGTGTCGAGCCGGGGGTACTGCGCCCGGTTCAACTTCAAGGGGCCGGACCAGCAGAAGCTGGTCGGGATGGCGTCCGGCGGGGAGCGGAACCGGATCCACCTGGCGAAGCTCTTGCGGAGCGGCGGGAACCTGCTGCTCCTGGACGAGCCGACGAACGACCTGGACGTGGACACCCTGCGGGCGCTGGAGGAGGCGCTGACGAACTTCGGCGGGTGCGCGGTGGTGATCTCGCACGACCGGTGGTTCCTGGACCGGATCGCGACCCACATCCTGGCGTTCGAGGGAGACAGCAAGGTGGTCTGGTGCGAGGGGAACTTCCAGGTGTATGAGGACCAGAAGCGGGAGCGGCTCGGCCCGGCCGCCGACCTCCCGCACCGGATCAAGTACCGGAAACTGCACGGGTGAGTCGGGGGTATGCTCCGTGTCGTTTAGCCGCGACGCGGAGTCCCCGGAGCGGAGCGCGGGCGTACTCTCCGCGCTCCGCTCCGGGGACTCCGCGTCGCGGCTAAACGGGGTTAGTGGGGGTGCGCCGCGTGCTCGAGCTGTTCGACGCCACCAAGACGTACACCCAGGGCCGGCGGACGGTCAGCGCCGTCCGCGGGGTGACCCTCCGGGTCAGCACCGGCGAGTTCGTCACCATCATGGGGCCGTCGGGGTCCGGCAAGTCCACCCTGATGCACCTGATGGGGGCGCTCGACACCCCGTCCTCCGGGCGGGCGGTGTTCCAGGGCCAGGACCTCCAGGCCATGTCCGACCGCCAGCGGTCGGTCCTCCGCCGCGACCGGATCGGGTTCGTGTTCCAGGCGTTCAACCTCCTCCCCACCCTCACCGCCGCCGAGAACGTCGCCCTGCCGCTCCTGCTCGGCCGCGGCGGCCGGCGGGCCGCGCTGGCCCGGGCCGCCGAGTGCCTGGACCAGGTCGGCCTCGGGCACCGGGCGGAGCACTTCCCGGACGAGCTGTCCGGCGGGGAGATGCAGCGGGTGGCGGTCGCCCGGGCGCTGGTCGCCGACCCGGACGCGGTCCTGTGCGACGAGCCGACCGGGAACCTCGACACCGCCAACAGCCGGGACATCCTGACGCTCCTGTCGAAGCTGCCGGAGCCGGGGAAGCGGGCCGTCGTGATGGTGACGCACGACCCGGCCGGGGCGGGCTACGGCACCCGGCTGGTGAAGATCCGCGACGGCCTGGTGGAGGCGGACGAGGCCGTCGTCCGGGGGTGAGTCGGGTGTTGTGGCACAGGTCTCCGACCTGTGAGGGCGACACAGGTCGGAGACCTGTGCCACGAGCGAGGGCCCCATGCCGAAAGCCCCGTGCCCGGCCTGCCGGACCGAGGTCAAGTACCGCCGGGACGCGGGCCCCGGGACGGAGCTGACGTGCCCGGCGTGCGACGAGGTGTTCGTCCCGCCGGAGTTGCGGTTGAAGGGGGCGGAGCGGTACGACCCGGAGGCCGACCCGGACGTGTACCGGGCGGAGCGGGCCCCGGACGACCCGGAGCGGGAGGCGCGGGGCCGGCGGGCGATGGCGGCGGCGCACCGGGCGGCCGCGGCGGAGCGGGCCCGGGAGCGGGCCGGGCCGCGGCGGAAGGCGTGGCACCAGGGGCCGGAGGTGTGGCTGCTGATCTTCGCGGCCGGGGCCGGCGGGGGCCTGCCGTTCGGGCTGTGGCTGGCCCGGAACTGGGAGCGGATGGGGGCGACGAAGTTCTTCTGGCTGGTGCTGGCGCTGCTGGCCGTGATGGCCGCCGCGGTCGGGCTGGGGATGAGCTCGTGGGCGTGGCTGCGCCGGAACCGGTAGGAGTGCGGAATGTCGGTGTACCGCCTGTTGAGCTTCCGCTACCTGCTCCGGCGGTGGGACCGCGCCCTGCTGATCGTCGCCAGCATCGCGCTCGGCGTCGCCACCCTCGTCTCGGCCCGCATCCTGAACCGGTGCATCGAGGTCGCCGCCCAGGACACCACCACCCCGGCGGCGGCCGCCGAGCTGCACGTCACCAACGGCGAGGCCGGGGTCCTCCGGGCGGTCGCCGACGACCTCCGGGACGCCCGCATCCCCGGGGTGAAGTCCGTCCAGCCGATCGTCTACGACCGGGTGACGCTGCCCGACCTCGACGGCCGGGTCGCGGTGCTGATCGGGGCGGAGGTGAACACCCAACTGCTGGCCGACGAGAACCCGCTCGGGGTGCGGGTGACGATGCTCCCGGACCCGACCCGGCAGCAGCTCGGGGGGCTGGTCCGCGAGTTCCTGTCCGGCGGGGCGGGGCGCGGGGCGGCGGCGTGGGCGCGGGTGCCGGACCGGCTGGTCGTGGTGTCCCGCCCGCTGTACGAGGCGTGGGCCGCCCGCGGGGCCGACCGCCCGTTCGTCGTCCGCCACGCCACCACCGACTACCCGTGCCTGCCGGTCGGGGTCGTCGACTTCGACCCCGGCTCCCCGCTCGCGGCGCTCGGCAAGAACTTCGTCGGGATGGGCGTCGGCCCGGCCGCCCGGGTGGTCCGCCCGGTCCCGCCGCTGCCGCTCTCGTGGGGTCGCCTCGGGCCGGCGCTGGCCGACCACTGGCACCCGGAGCGGGTCAGCCGGGTCGACCTGTACCTGGAACCCGGGGCGGACCGGGACGCGGCCGAGGTGGCGGCGAGCCGGGTGGTCGCCGGGCGGGCCGCGGTCCGCACCCCGGAAGCCCAGCGGCGGAGCACCCAGGAGGTCGTGTCCGGGCTGCAGATCGGGTTCCTGGTGTGCGCCGCCGGGGCGATGATCGTCGGCCTGTTCCTGGTGTACAACGCGATGTCGGTGACTGTCGCCGAGCGGCGGCCGGACATCGGCGTCCTGCGGGCGGTCGGGGCGACGCGCGGGCAGGTGGTCGCCCTGTTCGCGCTGATGGCGGCCGCGCTCGGGGTGGTCGGGGCGGTGCTCGGCCTGCCGCTCGGGGTGGCGCTGGCGGAGATCACCCTGTCGCAGTTCCGGGGCGAGCTGGAGTCGATGTTCCTGAACCCGGACGTCAGCCCGACCCGGCTGACGTGGGGGACGGCCGCGGCCGCGGCGCTCGCCGGGGTTCTGACCGCCGTCTTCGCCGCGCTGGTCCCGGCGCTCCAGGCCGCGTTCGACGACCCGGCGCGGGCGGCCCGGCGGGGGTCCGGTCGGGTCGCCCGGGTGTGGCGGCGGGCGCACAAGGCGGTGTGCGTCCTGCTGGTCGGCGGCGGGCTGGCGATGATTGCGCTGCGGGGCGAGCTGCCGGCCCGGGTCGGGGCGATCGGCGGGATGATGACCGCCCTGGTCGGGCTGCTCCTGGCCGCCCCGATCCTGGTCGGGGCGCTCGTCCGGGTCATCCACCCGCTCGTCCGGGCGACGTGCCCGATCTCGGTCCGGCTGGCGTTCGACAACCTGACCCGGGCCCCGGCCCGGACCGGGGTGGTGATCGGGGCGCTCGGGGCCGGGGTCGCGCTGATGTTCCAGACGGCCGGGGTCGGGCGGAGCAACGAGGAGCCGGTGGTGGCGTGGATCGCCCAGGTGGTGCAGGCCGACCACTTCGTGTTCAGCGGGAACATCACCACCGCCAGCTCGTCGAACTCGCCGATGGCGTCGGCGGTGGCGAATGACCTCCGCGCCTTGCCGGGGGTGGACCGGGTGATGACGCTGCGGTACTCCCGGCCGGAGTACAACGGGACGATCGTGTGCCTGATCGCCCTGGACGCGGTGGAGTACGCCCGGGCGACCCGGGACCGGGTCCCGACCGGGCTGCCGGACGTGGAGAAGTTCCTCGACCTGCCGGGGACCGACGACGTCTTGGTGAGCGAGAACTTCGCCCGCCGGCACGGGGTGAAGGTCGGGGACACGATCGACCTGCCGGGGCCGTCCGGGCGGGTGCCGCTGCGGGTGGTCGGCACGGTGGTCGACTACTCGTGGAGCCGCGGGACGGTGTTCATGGACCGGCGGCGGTACGCCGAGCGGTTCGGCGACGACCTGGTGGACATGTGCCACGTGTTCCTGACGTCGAGCCTGAGCGGCACCCCGGCCCGCGACCCGGGGCTGGAGTCGTTCGTCGCCGACAAGGGGCTGTTCGCGACCGACCGGGACGCGCTGCGGCGGTTCCTGTCGGAGCTGATCAACCGGATCTACCTGCTGGCGTACCTGCAGCAGATCGTGGTCGGGGTGGTGGCGGCGCTGGGGGTGGTGACGGCGCTGCTGATCTCGGTGATGCAGCGGAAGCGGGAGCTGGGGCTGCTGCTGGCGGTCGGGGCGACGCCGGGGCAGGTGGTGCGGTCGGTGCTGGCGGAGGCGCTGTTGCTGGGGGTGTTCGGGACGGTGCTCGGCATCCTGATCGGGCTGCCGATGGAGTGGTACGTGCTGCGGGTGGTGCTGGTGGAGGAGTCGGGGTTTGTGTTCGACGTGCTGGTCCCGTGGCGGGAGGCGCTGGGGATCGCGGCCGCGTCGGTGCTGGTGGCGGCGGCGGCCGGGCTGTTGCCGGCGTGGCGAGCGATCCAGACCCGCATCCCGGACGCCCTGCAGTACGAGTGACCCCGCGTTGGGTTTGTGGCACAGGTCTCCGACCTGTGCCGCCGTCACAGGTCGGAGACCTGTGCCACAAGACCACAAGCCGACCGAGGTGCCGATGGCCCGCACGCTGCTCGCCGTCCTCGGCCTCGCCGTCGGGTGCGCCGGGGTCGCGCTGTTCGCCGCGACCGGCGCCGGCGTCTGGGTCCTGAAGGCCGAGGCGGACCGGCAGGCGGCCGACCTCGCGGCCCGGGCCGCCACCGCCGCGGACGCCGCCGACCACGCCCTCGGGTTCGTCTTCGAGGTGATCGGCCGGGCCCGGGCGGAACTCGGCGCCGCCCAGGCCGTCACCCCGGCCGGGCCGCCCGGGCAGGTCAACCCGTTCCTCCAGATCACCGCCCGGTCGGCCGCCCAGCAGCTCGCCGGGTCGGTCGAGCGGGTCCACGGGGCGGTGGTCGCCGCGTCCGACGCGGTCCGGATCGCCGACGCCGTCCTCGACGTGGCCGGCGAGCACCCGGAGCTGAAGTCCCTGTTCGGCGTCACCCCGGCCCAGCTCGACGCCACCCGGAAGACCCTCGGGGCGGCCGCCGGCGACCTGCGGCAGGCGAAGACCGTCCTCGGGTTCCCGGTCGCCGACACCTCGGCCGTGTCGCGGGAGCAGTTGCAGGCGGCGGAGCACGCGCTCGACCAGGCGTGGGCGCTGGCCGACTCGCTCCGGCAGGTGGTCGGGAAGACACGGCAGCGGGTCGCCGACCTGAAGGCGTCGGCCGACGTCTGGGGGTGGCGGGTGGCGGTCGGGGTGACGGCGGCGTCCGCCCTGGCGGCCGTCGGGCAGGTATTCATGGTCCGCTTCTTCTGGCGGGTGCTCCGCCGCCGCCCGGCCTGACCCCGGGCTTCGTGGCACCGGCACTCCTGCCGGTGCTCCCGACCCGCACCGGCAGGAGTGCCGGTGCCACGGGGCTTTTCCCTTTCCCCACCGCCACCGGGCCGGTTACACTCCATCTCCTGCCGGACGTTCGCCTCCCGCCGGACCCCTCCCATGCCCCGCTTCCTGCTCGCCGCGCTGGCCGCCGGTCTCCTCGCCGCCCACGCCCCGGCCGCCGACCCGCTCCACGCCCGCATCGACGCCGCCGTCGAGGCGAAGGCCAAGGCGGACGGCGCCGCCCTCGCCGGCCCGGCCGACGACGCCGAGTTCCTCCGCCGGGCGTACCTCGACCTCGCCGGCACCGTCCCGCCGGCCGACGTCGCCCGGGCGTTCCTCGCCGACACCGCCGCCGACAAGCGCGCCAGGCTGATCGACCGGCTGCTCGCCGCCCCCGAGTATCCGGCCCGGATGGCCGACCTGTTCCACGTCATGCTGATGGAGCGGCTCGGCGACCACCCGGACTGGACCGCCTTCCTCCGCGACGCGTTCGCCCGGAACCGACCCTACGACGCGGTGGTCCGCGACATCCTCCGGCCGGACCCGAAGGACGCGGCTACCCGCGGGTCGGCGTTCTGGCTGTCGAAGCGGCTGGAGAAGTACGGCGAGAACCCGGTCGACTACCCGGGCCTGACGCGCGACGTCGGCCGGCTGTTCCTCGGCAAGAACCTGCAGTGCGCCGAGTGCCACGACCACCTGTTCATCGACGACTACAAGCAGCAGCACTACCAGGGCCTGCACACGTTCTTCAAGAACGTCTACCTCGCCAAGCCGATGGTGCTCGCGGAGCGGCCGACGACCGAGAAGACGGCGTTCGCGTCGGTGTTCACCAAGGTGCCGATGGCGACCGGCCCGGCGCTGCCCGGCATGGCGATGCTCGACATCCCGGCGTTCGCGAAGGGGATGGAGTACGCCACGCCGCCGGACCGGAAGACCGGCGAGGTCGGGGTGCCGAAGTTCAGCACCCTGGCGGCGGCCGCCGGGCAACTGCCGCGGGCCGACAACCCGGACTTCACCCGCAACGCCGCGAACCGAGTCTGGTTCGCCCTCATGGGCCGCGGCCTGGTCCACCCGCTCGACCTGCACCACAGCGGCAACCCGGCGTCGCACCCCGAGCTGCTCGACCTCCTCGCCGCCGAGTTCGCCGCCAAGAAGTTCGACCTGAGGTGGCTCGTCCGCGAGTTGGCCTTGACGAAAACCTACGGCCGGTCAAGCTTGGTCCCGGCCGGGACGCCGGCGCCGGAGCCGCGGCACTTCGCCGTCGCCCTGGAGAAGCGGCTGACCGCCGAGCAGTTGCTGGCCGCCGCCCTGGCCGCGACCGGCGCCGACCCGAAGGCGGCCGACGCGCTGCGACCGAAGTTCGTGAAGGCGTTCGCGAACCAGCCGCGGGAGGCGGAGGACGAGGTCGCCCCGTCGCTGAAGGCGGCCCTGTTCCTGCTGCACGACCCGGCGGTGCTCGACCTGCTGAAGCCGAAGGCCGGCAACCTGGTCGAGCGGGCCGCCAAGCTCGACGACCCGGCGGCCGCCGACGAGCTGTACCTGGCCGTCCTGTCCCGCCGGCCGACGGACGCGGAGCGGGCGGCGGTCGCGAAGGTGCTGTCCAAGCACCCCGGCGAGAAGCGGGCCGACGCGGTCGGCCGGGTCGCCTGGGCGCTGCTCGCCTCGATGGAGTTCGGGGTGAACCACTGATGATGAGGGCTGCCATGTCACGGACGACGTTCGCGCTGCTGCTCGGGCTGGTGGTCGGGTGCGGGTCGAAGCCGCAGCCGGAGGCCGGGCCGGGGGTCGCCCTGGACCAGGGCCCGCCGCCCGCCCCGCCGGCGCCGGTCGTCCACGAGATGGACCCGGCCAAGCACGCCGTCCCGGCCGGGCCGGTCCGCGGCCGGCTCGCCGGGGTCGCGGTCGGCGGGGCCGACGTGTCGCTGGAGGGGCGGACGCTGGTGTTCCGGAAGCCGGCGGCCGCGCCCGGGGAGGAGTGGCGGGTGTCGGTCGAGCTGCCCGCCGACCCCGGGCGGGACGGGTCGCCGCCGCGGATGGTGCTCGGCCCGGCCGACGAGGTGCCGGCCGGTTCCGTCTGGACCGTGCTGGCGGACCTGCCGCAGCCGGCCGGCCCGGACGGGAAGGACCGGCGGCTCGGGTGGCGCGGCGGGTGCGCGATCACCCTGGAGTTCGGCAAGCGGGAGGGCGGGAAGCTGCCGGGCAAGGCGTTCCTCGCCCTCCCGGACGTCCCGAACGTCCCGCCCGGGAGCGTCCTGGCCGGGACGTTCGTGGCCGCCTGCCCGCGCCAGCCGGACGACCCGCCGGGGCCGGAGGACGTGCCGTACGTCAACGGGGCGGTGGCCGCCCGCGGGGCCGGGCCGGGCCCCGCCCTCCGGGTCGGGTACTTCGGCGCCCTCGGGCCGGACCGGTTCTGCCTCGGGTCGGCGGACGCCGAGCTGGACGGCCGGCAGACGGTCCGGGCGTTCTACGACAAGCCGCACGTGACCACCCTGGCGGCCGGGGACGCGGCCAACCCGAGCCGGTACGAGCACAGCAAGCTGACCCCCGGCCGGTACCTGGTGTTCGCCGCCCTGCGGGGCGGGCCGGTGGCCGGGAAGTGGGTGGAGGTGAAGCCGGGGTCGACGACGACCGCCGACCTGGGGGTGGACGCCGCGGACCCCGGCGGGCTGGAGGTGACCGCCCCGCTGGAGGCGCTGGGCAAGGTGCACCTGATCCCGGCCGACGAGCCGGGCCGGCCGCCGCTGACCGACGTCGCGTTCGAGGCGGCCGCCCTGCAGCTCGGGCTGGAGGCCGACATCGTCGCCCGGAAGGCGGTGCTGAAGAACCTCGCCCCGGGCCGGTACGAGGTCCGGGCCGGGAAGCAGTCCCGGGTGGTCGAGGTGGCCGCCGGGAAGGTCGCCGAACTCGACTTCGCGAAGAAGTGACCGCAGCCGTTTAGCCGCGACCCGGAGGGGAGCGCGACGTCCGCGCTCCCCTCCGGGTCGCGGCTAAACGAGGACGAGGCCAGCCATGCCCTGCACCCCGGCCGAGCACCGCCTGTCCCGCCGCCGGTTCCTCGGGGCCGCCGGCGCGTCCGCGCTGACCCTCGGCGGCCTCGCCACCCCCGCCGTCGCCGACAAGCTCCGCAAGGAACGCCGGCAGGTCCTGTTCGTCTGGCTCGACGGCGGGATGAGCCAACTGGAGTCGTGGGACCCGAAGCCGAACACGCCGTTCGGCGGGCCGCTCCGGGCCATCCCGACGTCCGTGCCGGGAACCCGCATCTCCGAGACGCTGCCGCACTGCGCGAAGGTGATGCACCGCCTCGCGCTGGTGCGGAGCGTCAGCACCCAGGACAACTCGCACTCGGCCGGCGTCGACCGGTTCCAGCGCGGCGACCCGAAGAACCGCGGCGTCGTGTACCCGTTCTTCGGGTCGGCGGTGGCGAAGCTGGTCGGCCCCGGGGACGGCGGGCTGCCGCCGTACGTCTGGGTGAAGCCGATGAGCGGCGGGTTCGTCCCGAAGGACGCCGGGTTCCTCGGCCCGAAGTACGGGGCGCTCGCCCTCGGCGACGGCAAGCCGCCCGAGAACCTGCTCCGCCCGGCGGAGCTGTCCGCGGAGGACGACGACGAGCGGAACGAACTCCGCAAGCTGATCGACGCGAAGTACGCGGAGCAGCGGCGGCGGGAGAACACCGAGGCGAACACCCACGCGTTCGAGATGGCGGCCCAGTTGCAGCGGAAGATCGAGCTGTTCGACCTTTCCAAGCTGCCGGCGAAGGACCAGGAGCGGTACGGCGGGCACGACCTCGGCCGGCACCTGCTGCTCGCCCGCCGGCTCTTGGAGGAGGGCGTCACGTTCGTGAAGGTGACGAGCTACGGGTGGGACTCGCACGGCGACCACTTCAACCAGGCGCTCTCGCAGCACCCGAAGTTCGACCAGCCGTTCGCGGCCGTCGTCGAGGACCTGCACGACCGGGGCATGCTCGACAACGTGCTGGTGGTCGCGTGCGCCGAGTTCGGGCGGACCCCGCGGATCAACGGCCACCTCGGCCGGGACCACTGGCCGGAGGCGTGGAGCGTGTGCATGGCCGGCCGCGGGATCAAGCCGGGGGTGGTGGCCGGGAAGACGAACGCGAAGGGGACGGAGGTGGCGACCGACCCGGTGGACGCCGGCGGGCTGTTCCACACCTGGTACAAGGCGCTCGGGATCGATCCGGCCCAGACGCAGTTCCGCAACGCCGGCCAGCCGCTGCCGATCGCCCACGAGGACATGAAGCCGGTCGCCGAGGTCCTGGCGTGACCCGCACCCCCGTTTAGCCGCGACCCGAAGGGGAGCGCGACATCCCGCGTGACACCATGCAGCCGAAGAAGCCCGCCGACCCGAAGGCCCCGAAGGAGTTGGGGAAGCCGCTCGCCCCGCCGGCGCAGATCGCCCGCGTCCGGTTCTCGCCGGACGGCAAGACGCTCGCCACCGCCTGCTTCGACGGCACCGTCCGCCGGTGGGACGTCTCCGCCGCGGAGCCGGCCGAGTTGCCCGCCGTCACCGGGCACAACGGCTGGGTGTCGGCGGTCGCGTTCGACGGCACCACCCTCGTCAGCGTCGATTCCTGGGGTCGGCTCACCGGAACGGACGTGTCGGGGAAGGAGCCGAAGCCGCGCTGGACGGTCGAGGCGGCGCACGACGGCTGGGCGCGGGCGGTGGCCGCCACCGCCGGGTACGGATCGCGCGTCGCCACCTGCGGCCGGGACGGCTTCGTCCGGCTGTGGAACCCGGCCGACGGGAGGAAGGTCGCCGAGTTCGACGCGAAGGCGGACCTGCTGTCGGTGTGCTTCGCCCCGGACGGCAAGGCGGTGTTCGCCGGCGACCTGTTCGGGGTCGTCCGCGCGTTCGAGGTCCCCGGCGGGAAGGTGGCCCGGACGTTCGAGGCGAAGGAGCTGCACAAGACCGACCGCATCCAGGACGTCGGCGGGGTGCGGTGCCTGCTCCTCTCGCCGGACGGGAAGACGCTGTTCGCGGCCGGCGGCGAGCCGAAGACCGGCGGGTTCGTGCAGGCCGTCCCGCTGCTGCTCGCGTTCGACCTCGCCACCGGCAAGCGCGTCGGGCAGTACAAGGGGGCGGGCGACAACGAGGGGTACGTCACCGACCTGGCGTGGCACCCGGACGGGTACGTCGTCGGCACCACCAGCGGCCAGCCGGGGCAGGGCAAGCTCTTCTTTTGGAAGCCCGGCGAGGAGCAGCCGTTCTTCGCCGGCGGGAAGCTGCCGAACTGCCACAGCGTCGCGGTCAGCCCGGCCGGCGACCGGCTGGCGGTGAGCGCGACAAACGCGAACAGCAGCGGGAACGGGCGGCCGAAGGGGAAGGACGGGGAGTACCCGGCGAACACGTCCCCGGTCCAGCTCTGGGCCGTCCCGAAGGCGTAGCCGGACCACGGTTTTCCTCGTGGCACCGGCATTCCTGCCGGTGCCTCCTGAAAGCACCGGCAGGAATGCCGGTGCCACCAAGCACGTCGCCGCCCCCACTCCCTACACTGTCCGCGGGACACCGGGGGGAGCCATGTCCGAGCCGTGGGACTACAAGCGGGCCGGCCTCGACCTCACCACCTACGGGGAGACGATCGCCGGCCTCCAGCCGCTGCTCGCCCGCACCCACGACCCGCGCGTCCTCCGCCCGCCGTTCCCGCCCCGCAAGGGCGGCAAGGGGGTCGGCGGGTTCGCCAGCCTGTTCGACCTCAACCCCGACGGCCGGTACCGCGACCCGGTCCTCGTCACCTGCACCGACGGGGTCGGGAGCAAGCTCAAGGTCGCCGCGCTGGCCGGCAAGTTCGACACCGTCGGCATCGACCTCGTCGCCATGTCGGTGAACGACCTCGTCTGCACCGGCGGGGAGCCACTCGTCTTCCTCGACTACCTCGCCATGCCGGCCGACGACACCGCCCTCAGCCTGGCCCTCGTGAAGGGGGTCAGCGACGGGTGCGTCGAGGCCGGGTGCTCGCTCGTCGGCGGGGAGACCGCCATCCTCCCGGACTTCTACCGCCCCGGCGACTTCGACCTCGCCGGGTTCGCCGCCGGCGTCGTCGAGCGCGACCGGATCGTCGACGGCCGGGCGATCCGGGCCGGCGACGCGGTGGTCGGGTTGGCGTCGAGCGGGCTGCACTCGAACGGGTACACCCTGGTCCGGAAGGTGGTGTTCGAGGCGGCCGGGCTGTCGGTGTCGGACCACGTCGCGGAGCTGGGCAAGACGGTCGGCGAGGAGCTGCTGACGCCGACCCGGCTGTACCCGAAGCCGGTCCGGGCGGTGCTCGCGGCGACCGCCCCGACGGCGGTCCACGGGCTGGCGAACGTCACCGGCGGCGGGCTGCCCGACAACGTCGCCCGCGTCCTCCCGCCCGGGAAGCGGGCGGTGATCCGGCGCGGGTCGTGGCCGGAGCCGCCGGTGTTCGGGTGGCTGCAGCGGCTCGGCGGCGTCCCGGACGCGGAGATGTTCCGGGTGTTCAACATGGGGCTCGGGTTCGCGGTCGTGTGCGACCCGGCGGCCGCCGGCGAGGTGGTGCGGCAGCTCGCGGCGGCCGGCGTCCCGGCGTGGGAGGTCGGGGCGGTGGCGGACGGGGAGGTCGGGGTGGAGATCGTGTGACACGATTCCCGTGGGGCAGGCATTCCTGCCTGCCCGGCAGACAAGAATGTCTGCCCCACCGACGGAGGGGTGCGATGGACCGGACGTGGGCGGCGGTCCTGCTGACGGTCGGGTTCAGCGCGTTCGGCGTGCTCGGCGACTACTTCCTGAAGAAGGCCAGCGAGCAGGAGTACCCGGTGACCACCCGGGCGTTCCTCGTCGGGTTCGCGGTGTACTCGTCCACCGCGTTCGGGTGGCTGTTCGTGATGCGGTACCTGAAGCTCGGGACGATCGGCGTCGTGTACTCCATGTCCCTGATCGTGCTCCTCACCCTGACCGGGGTGTTCGCGTTCGGCGAGTCCGTCTCCCGGTCCGAGGTCCTCGGCATCGTCCTGGCCCTGGCCGCCCTCGTCCTGCTCGTCCGCCACGCCTGAAACGTCCTGGCGGCACAGGTCTCCGACCTGTGCCACCGGGAACGAGAGGGGCCGGCGGGACGGTGTCCCGCCGGCCCCCGCGAGTCGTCACCCGGTCACTTCTTGACTTCGACGATGTCGGCCTGGGTGCTGGCGACGGCCTTCACCAGCTCGTCGATCTCGGCCTGCGGGACGTTGAACTTCTTCAGCGTGGCGATCAGGTGCCCGGCCAGGGCCCCGAACTCGGCGTCGGTGATCTTCATCCCGGCGTGGGCCGCCTTCATGTCCCGGCCGGTGTACTTCAGCGGCCCGCCGGACACGGCGCTGACCAGCTCGACCAGCTGCTGCTCGAGCTTCTCGACCCCGGCGGCGTCGAGCTTGTACTTCCCGTCCCGGAAGAAGTTCACCTTCGGGTCCGGGGCGGCGACGGCGACGAACTCCTTCACGACGGCCCGGACCGCCTTCTCCCCGCCGAGCCGGTCCCACAGGCTCTTCTTCCCGTCCGGGGTGGTGGTGCCGCCGGGCATCGGGGTCACGGTGCCGGTGCAGCCGGCGCCCGGGACGACGTGGCCCGGGACCGTGGAGTAGCCGGTGCAGCCGCCGGTGTACCCGGCGTAGCCGGACCCGGTGCACCCGCCGGAGTAGGTGCCGGTGCAGCCGGCCCCGGAGCCGGTGCACCCGTTCCCCTTGTCCTTGTGCTTGCCGAGGAACCCGCCGCCGCCGTTGCGGAGGCCGAGGAACCCGCCCTTGCCGGAGCACGACCCGGAGCACCCGGCGGACATCACCACCCCGCCGTCGCACCCGTTGCACCCGCCGCCGCGCTTCCCGAACCCGGCCGAGTCGCCGGACCCGGTGACCGCCACCATCATGACCATCCCGTACATCGCACACCCCCGGTTCACCCCGGCCCCGACCCGCCCCCGTAGCGGGTCCGCGTTCTGTCCGCCCGATGAGGGCCGAACTGGTACGGGGATGGTACGACGCGGGGGGCTGGGGCTCAACCGGGGACTGGGCAATCTGGGCGGAAGCGGGCGGGCTGCGGTGCGGGTTCTACCGCCCGCCCGCGCCACCCCCCGGCCCCGCCCGTCCGGCACCGGCGGCCGCTCCCGGCCCCCGGGCGTACACTCACCCGGCCCCGCCCCGCCGAGGCCACCCATGCCGCGCTGGCCGGTCGTCCGCCTGATCGCCGCCCGGGAGCTCCGGGACCAGCTCCGGGACCGGCGGACGCTGTTCCTGGTCCTCGGCCTGCCGGTCCTCATGTACCCGCTGTTCGTCGGGGTCGGGCTGCTGTACGCGGCCGCGGTCAAGGACAAGAAGTTGGTCGTCGCGGTGGCCGGGGCCGAGCACCTGCCGGGGCCGCGGCCGGACCTGACGGCCGTCGCCGGCGGGGCCGCCGGGCACGCGGCGGCCGCCCGGGAGTTCCCCCCGCTGCTGGCGGGCGACGGGTTCCCGCCGGCGTACCTGGCCGGGGCGGCCGGGAACGGCACCCTGGTGGTCCGGTCGGTCCCGGGGGCGGGGGAGGACACCCTGGCCCGGCGGGACGCGGACGCGGTGCTGGTGGTCCCCCCGGACTTCGCCGCCAAGCTCGCCCGGGGGGAGCGGGCGGCGGTCCGGGTGCTCGGGCGGGACGGGGAGGAGAACTCGAAGCTGGCCGTCGCCCGGCTGACCGGGGTGCTCCGGGCGTGGGCGGAGAAGGTGAAGGAGGCCCGGTTCGCCCGGGCCGGGCTGCCGGCCGACTTCGACCTGCCGATCGACGTCCGGGACCCGCAGTCGGAGAAGCCGGCGGACAAGCGGGCGTTCGACGAGATCCGGGACCTGCTGGTGAAGATGATCCCGTTCCTGCTGCTCATGTGGATGCTGACCGGGTCGATCTACCCGGCGGTGGACGTGACCGCCGGGGAGAAGGAGCGGGGGACGATGGAGACGCTCCTGATCAGCCCGGCCGGGCGGGCCGAGATCGTGTGGGGGAAGTTCCTGGCGGTGACCGGGATGGGGTTCGGGACGGCCGTCTGGAACGTGCTCCTGATGGTGGCGGCGGTGGCGGTGGTGCAGGCCATCCCGCCGCACCCGGAGGTGGTGTCCCTGCCGGGGCTGGCGGCGTGCGTCCTGGCCGCCCTGCCGCTGGCCGCCCTGGTCGCCGCCGGGACGCTCGCCCTGGGGGTGTTCGCCCGGAGCACCAAGGAGGGGAACTACTACATGGTCCCGGTGTTCCTGCTCGTCCTCCCGCTGGCGTACTGGAGCATGAGCCCCGGGAAGGAGCTGGACGGGGTCACCAGCTGGGTGCCGGTGGCCAACGCCCTGCTCCTGCAGCAGCGGCTCCTGGCCGTCCGCCCGGACCCGTTCCCGTGGGCCCACCTGCCGGCGGTGGCCGCGTCGCTCGGGCTGTGCATCGCCCTGGCGGTGTGGGCGGCGGTCCGGCAGTTCAAGCGGGAGTCGGTGCTGTTCCGCCAGTCGGCCTGACCCGGCCCGCCCGCGCCCCGCCGCGGCCGGCGATTCCGCACATTTCCCCGCCCCCCCCCTGTACCCCGCCGCCGGCACCCGGTACACTCACACCTCCGGGCGCGATGTTATATTTTATTTAACTCTATTTTTCGATCGACTTGTTTCGGATATCGTAATCCGACGAGGCATCCCGGCGTATTTCCCACACCGCATCCCGGAACGTGCCGTATGACCCCGACGCCCCGCCCGCCCCGCCGCGGGTTCACGCTGATCGAGCTGCTGGTGGTGGTCGCCATCATCGCCGTGCTCATCGGGCTGCTGCTGCCGGCCGTCCAGAAGGTGCGGACGGCGGCCGCCCGGGCGCAGTGCCAGAACAACCTGAAGCAGCTCGGGATCGGGCTGGCCCACTACACGAACGACCACGGGGGGAACTTCCCGCTCACCTCCCACAGCACGATCATCCCCGGGCAGGCGTGGATCCAGACCCTGGCCCCGTACCTGGAAAGCGTGGACAAGATCCGGGTCTGCCCGGTCGACCCGAAGCGGGACGCCATCCTCGCGGCCCGGTCGACCAGCTACGCCCTGAACCTGTACGTCACCACCCCGCAGGTGGCCGGCGGGGGCGGGGTGCGGAACATCAACCACCTCCCGGCCACCTCCCGGACGATCACCGTGTTCACCATCTCGGACCAGGTGACGGCCCTCGGGCCGGGCCGGGACCACGGCCACCCGGACATCTGGTTCGCCGACCCGGCCCTGGCGTGGGCCCGGATCACCCGAGAGATCCAGCCGGACCGGTTCGGCACGGCCCCGCCGGAGCACACCGCCGGGTACGCGAACTACCTGTACGCCGACGGGCACGTGGAGGTGATCCCGGCGGCGCAGGTGAAGCTCTGGGCGGACACGGGCTTCAACTTCGCCCGCCCGCCGGAGTGACGGGCGGGACCGGGGCCTCGCCCACCCCGATTCTCTGTGCACCAGGAGGTTCAGCGATGAGGACCGTGTTCGGGACGGTGGCGGCGGCACTGCTCGCGGCGGCGCCGGCGCCGGCCGCGATGGTCGTGCTCGGGTCGGGTACGCCCCTCGGGTCGGGCGAGGTCGACGTCGCCCTGACGTTCGGCGGGGCGCTCGGGCTCGAGCTGGTGGACGTGCCGGGCGGGGAGGTCGCGTACGACCCGGCCGACGTGCTCCTGTTCGTCGGCCCGGCCGCCCGGACGGCCCAGCCGGCGAACCCGGCGTTCGCCTTCATCGGGGCCGGGGCCGGGAACCCGGTCTGGATCGTCCCGCAGATCGAGAACCCGAACGTCCTGTACCTCGGGCTCGAGGCCGAGGACATCGACCCGGGCACCTTCGCCACCTACTTCGAGGCGGACCCGCGGGTGAGCGCGACGGGGGAGTTCGTCCGGGTGTCGTTCGTCGACGTCCGCGGCCCGGGCCAGTTCTCGGTCTGGGAGATCGGGCCGGCCGGCGAGCTGACGGTCTGGGCGTCGACGGCCCAGGGCGGGCTGACCGCCGCGGACGCGTACTTCACCACCTCCGGCGCCCCGGACGTGCACCTGAACTACGGGTTCACCGCCCCCGGGCTGTACGAGGTCGACGTCGTACTCTCCACCTTCGTCCGGGTGCCGGGCGAGGAACTGCTCCGCCCGGTCGCCAGCGGGCCGATCACCCTGACGTTCGGGGTCGAGGCCGGGGTGAGCGCGGTCCCCGAGCCGGCGTCGTGCGGGCTGCTGGCCCTCGGCGGCGGCCTCCTGGCCTGGCGGCGCGGCCGCCGGGCCGCGTGAGTGAGAAGGCCGGCGGGCCGGGGGCGGTCGCTCACGCCCCCGGCCCGCCCGTCCCGGATCAATAACTCCCTGGAGGTGTGCGATGGTGCGGCGTGACCCTTCCCGTCCGGCGAACCGCCGGCCCGCCCTCCGGCCGGAGCGGCTGGAAGACCGGACCGTCCTGAACGGCACCCTCGACGTGCTCACCGGGCACCTCGACGGGATCGCCATCGACTACGTCAACGGGTCCTGGGTGGGCTCGACCGAGGACAAGGACAACAACGTCCGGTACGCCGCCGGGGAGGTGAACCTGGTCGCCATCCCGGCCGCCCGGACCGGCCGCCCGGCCGGGCTCGACTTCATCGGGGTGCCGGCCGGGGCGGACGTCTGGCTCCTGCCCCAGAACTTCACCACCAGCACGCTCTACCTGGGGGCGAACTCCGAGGCCACCACCCCGGGCGCCCTGGCGTCGTACTTCGAGTCCGACCCGCGGATCGGCGCGACCGCCCCGTGGATCCGGGTGCAGGTCACCGGCGTCCGCGGCCCGGGCCAGTTCAGCATGTGGCAGGCCGGGTTCTTCGGCGACGTCACCACCTGGGTGTCGACGGCCGACGGGCTGTCCGCGGCCGACGCGTTCTTCCTGTCGGAGGGGGCGCACACCCACTACAACTGGGCGTTCACCGCCCGCGGGTACTACGAGGTCGACGTCCAGGCGACCGCGTACCTCGGGCCGGGCCAGACGAACCCGACCACCAGCCCGGTCTTCACCTACTACTTCTCCGCCGAGCGGCCCGGGTTCCTCCAGTTCGACTCCGCCACCTACCAGCAGACCGAGGCCGGCACCCTGGCCACGGTCACCGTCAGCCGGACCCGCGGGACCGACGGGACGGTGACCGTCGCCTACGCGACCGGGGACGGCACGGCGGCGGCCGGGTCGGACTACACCGCGACCTCCGGGACGCTCACCTTCCTGAACGGGGAGACGACGAAGACGTTCACCGTGCTGCTGGCGAGCGACGGGGAGGCCGAGGGCCCGGAGACCGTCAACCTGACGCTGAGCGAGGCCGGCGGCGGGGCGAAGCTCGGGGTCCAGACCGCTGCCGTCCTGACCATCCTCGACGACCCGACCTCGCCGCCCCCGCCGCCTCCGCCCCCGCCGGCCGGCGGGTTGCAGGGCGGCGGGTTCGAGGCCCCGGACCTGGCGGCCGGCGGGTTCGAGTACGCCCCGACCGGCACCCCGTGGGCGTTCGCCGGCATGGCCGGGGTGGCGGCCGACGGGTCCGGGTTCACGAGTGGGAACCCGGCCGCCCCCGAGGGGGACCAGGTCGCGTTCCTCCAGAACACTGGGGCCGCGTCGCAGACGGTGAGCTTGTCGGCCGGGACGTACCAGGTGCGGCTGCGGGCGGCCCAGCGCGGGAACTTCCGCGAGGGGGACCAGGCGGTCCGGGTGGTGGTCGGCGGGGCGACGGTCGGCACCTTTACTCCGGCCGGGACCGGGTACGAGACGTTCACCAGCGACTCCTTCACCCTGTCGGCCGACGGCACCCGGGAGGTGCGGCTGGAGGGGGTCGGCGGGGCCGGCGACCGGACCGCGCTCGTCGACCTGGTCGAGATCGTCACCCCGACCTCGCCCCCGCCGCCGGCGACCCCGGTCGCGCTGGCGAACGCCGGGTTCGAGGCCCCGGGGGTCGGGGGCGGGGCGTTCCAGTACGACCCGTCCGGGGCCGGGTGGACGTTCTCGTCGCAGTCGGGCGTGACCGGGAACGGCTCGGGGTTCACCGGCGGGAACCCGGACGCCCCGGAGGGCGGGCAGGTGGCCTTCCTCCAGGGGGCCGGGTCGGTCGCCCAGCAGGTGACCCTGGCGGCCGGGACGTACACCCTGTCGTTCCGGGCGGCCCAGCGCGGGAACTTCAACCCGGACGGGCCGCAGACGGTCCGGGCCGCGCTGGCCGGCACCGCCCGGACGTTCACCCCGGCCGGGGCCGGGTACGAGGCGCTGGCGGGGATGTTCACGGTGACGACCGCCGGGACCTACACCCTGGTTCTCGACGGGACCGTGGCCGGGGACGCGACCGCGCTCCTGGACCACATCCAGTTGGCCCGCGTGTCCTGACCCGGCGCGGCCCGGAACGGACGGAGCCGCCCGCGGGTCGGACCCGCGGGCGGCTCCGTCCGTTCCCGGGCGGCCGGTCAGTACCGGAAGCTGAACCCGAAGTTGGCGGCGTGGACCCAGTAGGTGCTCTGGTTGAACGCCGGCCCCGGCCCGGCCGCCCCGACCGGCGACCCGAACAGGTTGTTGAACGGGATCACCGCCGGGTTGATCGTCGTGTTCACCTGGTCCCCCGGGCGGATCACGTTCTCGACGTGCAGGAAGTTGTACCCGAGGAACATCCGGAACCCGCGGGTGATGTTCACCCCGACGTTCAGGGTCACCTCCGGGATGACGGTGAACTCGTCCCGGGTGAACGTCCCGATGTTCGAGCTGTTCGCGTACACCCCGCTCAGGGCGTACCCGCTGGTGTTGGTCAGCGGGTTGGTGAACGCGGTCAGCCCGCGCACCCGCAGCTCCTGGTGCATCGTCCCGACCGCCACCTTCCCGATCGCGGTCAGGTCGAACATCCCGTACCGCAGCTCCCCGCGGAGGCCGAAGTTCCCGCCGTTGAACTGGTTCGAGGCGTTGAACCGGTCGGTGATGTTGATCGTCGCCGGGGCGGCCGCGGCCACCCCGCCGACCGACACCGGGATCGGGTTCAGGGCGGTGTTGGTCAGGAAGTTGCCGAAGAAGAACCCGGGCGGGTCGAAGAAGTCCTGGACCAGCTGCACCCCGGTCAGGGCGGCCGAGCTGCTCAGCCGGAGCTGCTCCTGCACCTCCAGGTACTTGTACCCGACGGTCGCGTCCAGGGACCCCCAGAGCCGGGACCCGGGGGCGCTCCGGTACACGTTCCACAGGGCGCTCGGGTCGATCGAGAACACCTCGGTGGAGGCCAGGAACTTCGCCCCCCCGACGGCGGTGCTCTGCAGCCCCGAGGTGGCCCCGACCACGGTCGTGGTGTTGGTCGGGGTGCTGGTCACCCGGGTGGCCGTCCCGAAGAAGAACGGCCCGCTCCCGGTGACCACGGTGGTGGTCGGGGAGGCCAGCACCGCCCCGGGGATGGCCGGGCTGACCAGCACCTGGCTGGCCGGCAGCCCGGTGGTGGCGTCGGTGAACGGGCGGGCCAGGACCGGGATCCCGACCGACCCGGTGGTGTCGCCCCGGAACGTCTGGGTGAACCGCCGCTCCCCGAGGGACAGGGCGGTGATGTCGAACCCGAACCGCCGGTCCGCGTCCCCGTAGAACCCGCCGCCGATCCGGAACCCGCTGACCGCCCCGAAGTCGATGTCCCGGGCCGGGATCAGGGCGATGGTGGTGTTCTGCCCGAGCACCCCCCCCTGGTTCGGGGCCCCGGTGGTCAGGAGCGGGGCGTTGATCGGGAAGTCCCGGACGAACCCGAGCACGTACTGGGCGTCGAAGTAGATCCGGGGGGCTTCCCCGTACCCGTACCCGCCCCCCTGCCCGGGCGGCGGGGGCTGGAACAGCGGGGCCCCGTACGGCCCCGGGGTCGGGAACATCGGCCCGGGCGGCGGGCCGAGGGTGGCGGTCGGCCCGAGCCCGAGCGGGTCGCCCTCGGGGCCGACCCGGACCGGCGGCATGATCGTCGGGGCCGGCCCCTGGGCCGGGACCACCTCCCCGACCCGGGCCGCCCCGGGGGCCGGGCCGAGCGGGGCCGGCTCCTGGCCCCAGGCCGCCCCGGCCCCGGCGGCCAGCGCCGCCACCGAACCCAGCAATCCCCTTCGCATGGCGCACTCCTCTTGCCGGCCGTGGCGGGACGAGGCGGCCGCCGCCCCGGTCGGACAACCCGTACCGTCCTGCTGTCCGGGAGAATCGGCACCGCCCGGCCCGCCGCTTGAGTGCGATTCCGGATTGGGGCGGGTGTGCCGGGAATGCCGGGCGTGGGGTGCCGGGCGATCCGGGGGGTTGGGGCTAAGATCACGGGATGCACGACTTCGCCGCCGAGCGCCGGGACGCCCTGGTCCGCCACCTCCGGAAGCACACCTCCGGCGAGGTCCGGTTCGACGACGCCTCCCGCCACCTGTACGCGACCGACGCCAGCCACTACCAGGTCCGCCCGCTCGGGGTCGCCGTCCCCCGCACCCCCGACGACCTCGTCGCCGCCGTCGGGATCGCGGCCGACCTCGGGGTGCCGATCACCGCCCGCGGCGGCGGCACCAGCCTGACCGGCCAGAGCATCGGCCCGGGGCTGGTGATCGACTGCTCGAAGTACCTGAACGCGGTCGGCCCGGTGGACGTGTCCGGCCGGCGGGTGCGGGTCCAGCCGGGGGTGGTGCTCGACCACCTGAACCGGGAGCTGGCCGGGTTCGGGCTGGCGTTCGGGCCGGACGTGGCGACCGCCAGCCGGGCGACCCTCGGCGGGATGATCGGGAACAACTCGGCCGGCGCCCGGTCGGTCGTGTACGGGCAGACGGCGGACCACGTCCGGTCGCTGGACGCGATCCTGTCGGACGGCACCCGGGCGGCGTTCGGCCCGCTGTCGGCGGCGGAGTACGGGCGGAAGCTGGAGCTGCGCACCCGGGAGGGAGACGCCTACCGGGCGGCCGACGCGGCGGTGCGGGAGAACGCGGCCGAGATCGAGCGGCGGACGCCGAAGATCGTGCGGAAGGTGAGCGGGTACAACCTGGCGGGACTCCTGGCGAGCGGGGGGCGTCAGCCCCCTGACCCGACGAGGCATCAGGGGGCTGACGCCCCCCGCTCGCCGCGCTCGCTCGTCCCGCTGCTCGTCGGCTCCGAGGGCACCCTCGCCGTCGTCGCCGAGGCGGAACTGTCCCTCGTCGCCCGGCCGAAGCACCGCGGGCTGCTCGTCCCGCAGTTCGACTCCCTCGCCGCCGCCCTCGACGCCCTCGCGGTGTGCCTGGAACTCGGCCCGTCGGCGGTCGAGCTGATGGACCGGATGCTGATCGACCTGGCCCGCCAGCAGCGGAGCCTGCGGGAGACGATGGCGGCCGTCCGCGGCCGGCCGGAGGCGCTCTTGATGGTCGAGTTCAGCTCGGACGACCCGGCCGACGTGTCGTACCGGGTGCACGACCTGCAGCGGAAGCTCGGGCCGGCGGTCGGGCTGGTGGCGTCCGTCCCGGCGATCGAGGCCGCGACCCGGGACCCGCTGTGGGCGCTGCGCGGGTCGGCGGTGCCGCTGCTGTGGGGGATGCCGGGGGACCGCAAGCCGGTGACGTTCGTGGAGGACTGCGCGGTCGCCCCGGGGCGGCTGCCGGAGTTCGCCGCCCGGATCCGGGACATCTTCCGCCGGCACGGGACGGACGGGGCGTTCTACGGGCACGCGTCGGTCGGGTGCCTGCACATCCGCCCGGTGCTGAACTTCCACGACCCGGCCGACGTGGTCACCATGCGGCGGATCATGGAGGAGGTGACCGACCTGGTGCTGACCTTCGACGGGTCGCTGAGCGGGGAGCACGGGGACGGGCTGGTGCGGAGCGAGTGGAACCGGAAGATGTTCGGCCCGGCGGTGTACGAGGCGTTCCGGCGGGTGAAGCGCGGGTTCGACCCGGGGAACGTGCTGAACCCCGGGAAGGTGGTGGACGGCCCGGCGATGGAGGAGAACTGGCGGGTGCCGCCGGGGCCGGTGCCGGCCGACCCGCCGACCGTCCTCGACTTCTCGAAGCAGGGCGGGTTCTTCCGGAGTGCGGAGGCGTGCAACGGGTCGGGGGTGTGCCGGAAGACGCAGGGCGGGGCGATGTGCCCGAGCTACCGCGCCACGAAGGACGAGCGGGACACGACCCGCGGCCGGGCGAACGCGGTGCGGGTGGCGCTGACGGCCACCCCGTTTAGCCGCGACGCGGAGTCTTCGGAGCGGAGCGCGGCCCCGCCCCTGGCGCAGCGCTGGGTCCACGAGGTGATGGACCTGTGCCTGTCGTGCAAGGCGTGCAAGACGGAGTGCCCGGCGAACGTGGACGTGGGGAAGCTGAAGGCCGAGTTCCTGCAGGCGTACCACGCCACCCGGCCGCGGCCGCTCGGGCACCACCTGGTGAAGAACGTCCACCGGCTGAGCCCGGTGGCGGCCCGGTTCGCCGGGCTGAACAACTGGCTGGCCCGCCGCCCGTTCGTGCGCCGGGCGATGGAGGGGCTGGTCGGGATCGACCGCCGCCGCAGCCTGCCGGAGTGGCACCGGGACCACTTCCGGCGGTGGTTCCGGCGGCGAACCCGGGGCGCGAGCGACGGGGCGACGTCGCGGGGCAAGGTGGTGCTGCTCGACGACTGCTTCACCACGTTCCAGGAGCCGGAGATCGGGAGGGCGGCGGTGACCCTGCTGGAGCGGGCCGGGTACGCGGTCGAGCTGGCCGGGGTGTGCTGCGGGCGGGCGATGCTGTCGAAGGGGTTCCTGACGGACGCCCGGGAGTTGGCGAAGGAGGGGGTGGCGAAGCTCGACCGGTACGCGGCGGCCGGGGTTTCGGTCCTCGGGCTGGAGCCGAGTTGCATCCTGTCGCTGGCGGACGAGTGGCCGGAGCTGGTGCCGGGGGCGGCCGCCCGGCGGGTGGCGGCCGCCGCGGAGCTGGCCGAGGCGTGGCTCGCCCGGCAGGTCGCTGACACCGGGGTGTCACTGGACGTGCCGGCGGGCGGGGGGAGGGTGCTGTTCCACCCGCACTGCCACCAGCGGGCGCTGGTCGGGGCGGCGGGGACGGCGGCGGCGCTGCGGCTGGTGCCGGGGGCGGACGTGACGGTGCTGGACGCCGGGTGCTGCGGGATGGCGGGGGCGTTCGGGTACGAGAAGGAGCACTACGAGGTGAGCGTGGCGGTGGCGAACCTGGCGCTGGTGCCGGCGCTGGCGGCGGCCCCGGGGGCGGCGGTGGTGGCGACCGGGACGTCGTGCCGGCACCAGATCCGCGACCTGACCGGCCGGCGGGCCCTACACCCGCTGGAGCTGCTGGCCGGGGGTTAACCGGGCCGCCGCTCCTGGCCCGGGGGCCGGGGCGGGGGCTTCGTCCCTGGCGGCGGGACGACCGCCGCCCCGTCGAGCTCGACGTACTCCCACCCGAGGACGGCGCCGGGCGGGAGGGGCGTCCGCTCCATTCCCGCGGGGCGCGGCGGCCGGGTGCCGGGCGGCGGGACGACCGCGGCGCCCTCGAAGAAGTACACCGGCTCCACGCCGACCGTCACGGGGTTGTCCGGGGGCACGTCCGCGGCCATGGTCCGCCTCCGTTACACGACGTGCAAGACGCGGTCGCCGAGGGGCGCGCCGTCGCAGTGCAGCTCTACCCAGTATTCCCCGGCGGCCGGGAAAGGGCAACCCGTCAGCCGGACGTTCACGGAGACGACCGTGAGCCGGGTCGGGAACCGGACCCGGTACACCGGGGAGTGGAACGCGACTTGGCCGGTGCCGGCACTCACGACCGCCACCTGGAAGTCGGCGTCGCCGGCCCCGTCCTCGAGCTGGGCAAACACGCACATCCGGCCGAGGACGTAAGGGAGCCCGGCCCCCGGCGGCACCCGCACGGCGTTCATCACCCCCGAGAGGGTGAGCCGCTGGTGCCCCAGGGCAGGGAGGACGTCGTCGCAGACGTAGACCGCCTTGGCAATCGGACGGGTGGTCGCGGCCATCGGTGCCCCCTCCGTTCGCTCCGCCCCGGTCACGGGTTCTCGATCACCCGCACCGGCCCCTTCCGCCACAGCTCCTCCACCACCCGCCGGTACTCCGCCTCCCGCCCCTGCCGGACCAGCTTCTCCCGCACCTCCGCCTGCACCTTCGCGTCGAACGGCCGCGCCCCGGCGTACTCCCGCTCCGCCACCTTCACCACGTGGTACCCGGCCGGCGTCTCCACCACCCCGCTCACCTCCCCGGCCTTCAGCCCCCACACCGCCGCCTCCAGGTCCGCCGGCTGCACCTTCCCCCGCTCCGACCCCACCCCCGCCCCGCCGACTCGGCCGGCCACCCCGTCGTCGTACTGCTTCGACAGCCCCGCGAAGTCCTCCCCGGCCGCCGCCTTCCGCCGCACCATGTCCGCGTGGTCGTACGCGGCCCGCGCGGTCGGGTGCCGGGCGGTGCTGACGAACACGTGCAGCCACTTCACCCGGTCCGGCACCTTGAACTCGTCCGGGTGGGCGTCGTAGTACGCCCGGACGTCCCCGAGCCGCGGCTCCCGCCCCTTGTCCTTGAGCACGCTCCGGACGTACTCGTCGGCCATCGCCTGCCGCTCCATCTGCCGGCGGATCACCTCCTGGGTCAGCCCCTGGGCCTTGAGCACGTCCAGGAACTCGGCCTCGGACCCCACCCCGTACGCCTTCCGGATCGACCGCAGGGTCTGGTCCGCCTGCTGGGCCGCAAACTCCTTCAGCCCGTCGATCGTGGTCGACTTGCCATTCTTCTTCAGCCGGACGTACATCTCGTCCAGGATCAGCTCCCGCTCGATCACCCGCCGCAGCTCGGCCGCGTACATCTCGTCTTCCTTCGCCTTCCGGGCCGCCCCGGTCAGCCCGTTCAGCTCCGGCAGCCGCTGCCGGACCGCCTCGATCACCTCCTGGTCGGTGACGTGGTTGTTCGCCCCGACGTGGGCCACCACCCGGATCTGCGGGACGGCGCCGGCGGCCGGGTCCGCGGCGGTCTGCGGCGGCACGGGCGACCCGGGAACCGGCGGCGGCTCGGTCGGGGCCTGCGGCCGCGCGGTCCCGGGCCGGGCGCCCGGGTTCTTGGCGTAGAACTCGGCCGCGAGCCGGGCCCGCTCGTCCGCGACGTTCTTCCGGGCCTGCCGCCCCTCCTCGTGCTCCCGGGCGGCTCGGTCGGCGGCGTCCTCGGTGTCGGATGGGTACGGGGGCGGGCGGTCGGTCGGCCCGGTACCGGTTCCGTCCGAGGCGCATCCGGCGGCGGCCAGGCCGGCGGCCAGCAGCCACCGGCGCAACGGGTTCGCGGCGTCCATGCCTGCCCCTGACGTGGGAAGCGGTGTGCGTTCGGGCCGGCGGGTATAACGTGGGAACCCGGGCGTGCAAGGCGGAGTACGATTCGCACGCCCCCGGCCGGAGGTGCCCCATGCTTCCCCCCGTCAGCTACGCCGTCCCGACCCTGATAACCCTCCTCGTCGCCCCGCCCGCCCCGCCGCGGGAAGCGGAGCCGGTGTTCCTCGCCAGCCTGAAGCCCGAAGACCCGGTCTCCGGCCTGCGCTTCTCCGCCGACGGCCGGACCCTGACCGGAGTGGTCCGGACGAAGCGGAAAGTGGTCCGCTGGGACCTGGAGACGGGGAAGCCGCGAACGCTGCTGGAGGTGCCCAACGACGGCTCGGTCTTGCGCGAGGCGTACTCACCTGACGGCCGGCTGCTGGTGACGGAGTGGGCCGAGTCGCGCGAGAACCGGATGTGCGTGCGGGTGTGGGACCTGGAGGCCGGCAAAGAAACGGCGGCATACCGGGGGCGGGACCTGTTGTCGCCAGCCCTCTCCCCCGACGGCAAGCTCCTCGCGGTCATCGAGTTCCTCGAGCCGCTGAAGGAGGGGCGGCGGGTCATCAGGCTGCTCGACGCGGCCACCGGCAAGGAGGTGTTCGCCCTCGACGACTGGGAGGGCCGGGTCTACGGGCTCCGCTTCTCCCCGGACGGCAAGACCTTGGCGATCAGCGGCGCGAACTCGGAGTGGGAGCGGGACGGCGACTCCGTCAAGTTCAAGCGGGAGCGGACCGAGGTCCGGCTGTGGGACGTCGCCGCCCGCCGGGTGCGGGCGACCCTGACCGGCTCGGTGGGCTTGATGCACGTGCTGTTTTCCCCGGACGGCAAGACCGTCGCCACCTGGGCCTCGAACGAGCACGGCCCCGCCACCGAGAAGAAGGTCGAGCTGAAGTTGTGGGACGCGGCCACCGGCCGGGAGAAGGCCGACCTCAAGGGGCACCGGCAGACCATCTACTCCGCCGCCTTCTCGCCCGACGGCAAGATCCTGGCCGCCGGCACCGGGAGCCTGAACCTCGCCCCGCTCCTCGGCCCCGCCGGCGCCCCCGCCCGCCCGCCCGCGGGGACCGAGTTGAAGCTGTGGGACGTGGAGAAGGGAACGGAGCGCGCGGACCTGAGCGGGCACGAACACCCGATCTACATCCTGGCGTTCTCTCCGGACGGCCGGGTACTCGCCTCGTCGTGGGGCAACCCGTACGTCCGGCGCGGCGAACTGCGACTCTGGGACGTGGCAGCCGGGAAGCGCCTCCCCGCGCCGGCGTGGGACGCGGACGCGATCGGGTCGCTGGCCTTCTCCCCCGACGGCAAGACCCTGGCCGTCGCCGAAGGGAAGGGCCCCGACTTGAAGAAGGACGGGGGCGAATCGACGGGTTGGGTGAAACTATTCCGGTTGAGCCCCTGACGAGCCGGCGGGGTCGTAGGCACGCCGCGGGCTCCGGAAGGCCGCCGGCCCGCGGCCCGGTCCACCCTACGAAGACTGCGGCGGGTTCAGCACCCCGAGCAGCAGCCGGTACAGCCCCTCCGGGGTGTCCTCGTCGTCCGCCCGCAGCCGCAGGTACACCGACTTCTCGTCCACCACCTTCGCCCGCCCCCGGCTCAGCCCCGCCAGCCGCTTCGCCTTGTCCGCGTTCCGGTACGTGAAGATCAGGTCGCGGCCGTCCCGGTGCACCCCCGACACCTGCCACCTGACGCACAGCAGCCGCACCTCGGTCGTCCGCAGCAGCCACTCCACCGCCTCCGGCGGCGGGCCGTACCGGTCGCGCAGCTCCTGCCGGAAGTCGTCCAGCTTCTTCAGCTCCCGGAGCCGGGCGAGCCGCCGGTACACCTCGATCCGCAGCTTCTGCCCCGGCACGTAGTCCCGCGGCAGGTACGCCGGCCACGGCAGGTCCACGTTCACCTCCACCGCCTGCTTCGGCGGCTGGTGCTTCAGCGCCCGCACCGCGTTCTCCAGCAACTGGCAGTACAGCTCGTACCCGACACTCGCGATGTGCCCGCTCTGCTCCGCCCCGAGGATGTTCCCGGCCCCGCGGATCTCCAGGTCCCGCATCGCGATCTTGAACCCGGCCCCCAACTCCGTGAACTCCTCGATCGCCTTCAGCCGCTTCTGGGCGACCGGCGTCAGCAGCTTGATCGGGTTCACGATCAGGTACGCGTAGGCGCGGTTCTTCTGCCGCCCGACCCGGCCGCGGAGCTGGTGCAGGTCGGCCAGCCCGTAGGTGTCGGCGTCGTCCACGAAGATGGTGTTCGCGTTCGGGATGTCCAGCCCGCTCTCGATGATCGTCGTCGCCACCAGGATGTCCGCCTCCCGCCGGACGAACTTCACCATCGCCGCCTCCAGCTCGTCCGCCGACATCTGCCCGTGGCCGACGACGATCCTCGCCTCCGGGACCATCATCGCCACCTTCGCCGCCACGTCGTGGATGTCGTGGACCCGGTTGTGGACGAAGTACACCTGCCCCTCGCGGTTCATCTCGCGCAGGATCGCGTGGCGGATGAGCTGGTCGTCCCACCGGATGATCCGCGTCTCGACCGGCTGCCGCTCCGGCGGCGGCGTCTCCAGGTTCGAGATCTCGCGAATCCCCAACAGCGAGGCGTGGAGGGTCCGCGGGATCGGGGTGGCGGTCATCGTCAGCACGTGGACGGTCGCCCGGAGCTGCTTCAGCCGCTCCTTGTGCTCGACCCCGAACCGCTGCTCCTCGTCGATCACCACCAGCCCGAGGTCCTTGAACTTCGCGTCCTTCGACAAGAGCCGGTGGGTGCCGACGATCACGTCCACCTCGCCGGCGGCGACGCGCTTCATCGTCTCCTTCTGCTTCGCCGGGCCCTTGAACCGGCTGACCACGTCCACGACGAACGGGTACTCGGCGAACCGCTGGCTGAAGGTGCGGTAGTGCTGCTCGGCCAGCACCGTCGTCGGCACCAGGATCGCCACCTGCTTGCCGTTGTCGACCGCCTTGAACGCGGCCCGGATGGCGACCTCGGTCTTGCCGTACCCGACGTCCCCGCAGATCAGCCGGTCCATCGACCGCGGCTTCTCGACGTCCGCCTTCACCTCGGCGATGGCGGACAACTGGTCCGGCGTCTCCTGGTACGGGAACGCGGCCTCGAACTCGCGCTGCCAGTCGGTGTCGGCCGGGAGCGGGGTGCCGGGCATCGCCTGGCGGACGGCCTGCAACTGGATCATGTCGGCGGCCATGTCCCGGACCGCCTCGCTCACCTTGTCCTTCTTCCGCCCCCACGCCACCCCGCCGAGCTTCGACAGCTCCGGCTCCGCGTGCTGCCCGCCGACGTACTTCTGGACGAGGTCGATGCGGCTCGCGGGGACGTACAGGAAGACGCCGTCCCGGAACTCCAAGATGAGGTTCTCTTCGAGCGCGTCGCCGAGCGGGGGGCGTGAGCCCCCTGTGTCTTCGTCCGCTTCCACAGGGGGCTCACGCCCCCCGCTCGGGGAACTCTTCTCCAGCATCCGCATCCCGCGGAACCGGGCGATCCCGTGGGCGACGTGGACGACGTAGTCCCCGTCGTTCAGGTCGAGGAAGGTGTCGATCGCCCGGGACTCGACCCGCCGGCTCCCCTTCCCCGCCCCCGGGGCCTTCACCCCGGCCGGCAGCGCGTCCTTGTGGAAGATCTCGTGGCTGCCGACCACCACCACCCCGGCGTCGACCAGCCGGAACCCGGCCCGGACGTGCCCGGTCACCAGCTTCAGGCGGTCCGACTCGGCGAGCTTCCCGGCCTTCAGCACGTCCGTCAGCCGGTGACACTCGGCCTCCGACTGGCAGGCGATCAGCACCCGCTGGGTGTCCCCGGTCGCCACCGCGTCCAGTTCGTCCCGGACCCGGTGGACGTTCCCGCTGAACCGCTCGACCGACTCCACCCGCAGGTGCGCCGACGCCTCCACGCTCGGCCGCGGCAGGGCGGTGACGGTCACGCTCGGCAGGCGGACCAGGTTCGCGAACGCCGCCTCCGGGCGGAACAGCCCGGCCGCGTCGGCGACCCGCTCGAAGAAGTGCCTCCCCTGCTCGCGGAGGTCGGCCGGCTCGACCAGCACCACCCACGACCCGGCCGGCAGGTAGTCGGTGACGAACCCCGAGCGGGGGGCGTGAGCCCCCTGAGTTGCCGCCGCGCTCAGGGGGCTCACGCCCCCCGCTCCGCCGGAGTCCGCCGGCACCAGGGTCACCGCCGGCCGCTTGTCGAGGCTGCGCTGGCTGCCGGCGGCGAACGTCCGGATCGACTCCACCTCGTCCCCAAAGAACTCCAGCCGCACCGGGTCGGCGGCGTCCGGCGGGAACACGTCGAGGATGCCGCCGCGGCGGGCGAACTCCCCGGGGTACTCGACCGCGTCCACCCGCTTGTATCCGCCGCCGACCAGCCACTCGGCCAGCTCCGCCGGGTCCACCACTTCACCGGCCGCGAGCTTCCGGCCGCGGGCGGCGAGGTCGGCGCGCTCGGGCACCGGCTGGCACACCGCCGCCATCGTCGCCACCACCACCTTCGGCGGGTCGGCGGTGAGCTGTTGGAGCAGGCGGAGGCGGGACGAGGTGATCGGGTCGAGCTTGCCGGACTTGTTCGGCGGGACCGGCCACGCCTCCCACGCCTCGAGCGCCGCCGGGCGGGCGCCGGCGAAGCCCGCCACGTCCTCGGCCCACGGGGACAGGTCGGACGGGTGCGGCACCACGACCAGGAGCGTGCCCGGGCAGTCGGCGGCCAGGGCCGCGGCGGCCAGCGCGGCGGACGACCCCCACGCCCCGTCGACCGTCCCGCTCTGACCGGCGGCCAGGGCGGCGCGCAGCCCGGCCCACCCGTCCGACGCGGCGACGAGTCCGACCAGGGTGCGCAAGGTGGTGCCGGCCGGCGCGTCCGCCGTGGCGGTGGTCATCAGCGGTTCCTCCGTCGTCCTCCGACCCACCCATTTTACCGGCCGGCGTGGCCGGTCCCAGACCGAGAGGCGGATCAGGCAGAGGGCGTGCCGGGTCGGTGAGACGAGAATGAGGTGGTTGCGAATCAAGCTGCGGACAAAGGAGTTCCGGCCGGGTGACGGGTAGGAATGGTGTTTAATTCCCCGTTGGGGTTGCCGAACATGCCCCTTTGTCGCAAGAGTAACGAGGCTGCGGACGAGTTAATCCGGGTGGACTCAGCGGACGCCACGGCGTCGTCCGGTGGTTCGTGCCCGGATCCTCACGCACCGGAACCGAAAGGAGTACCCCGGCCGCCCGCACCCCCGGCCCGCTCCGAGTCCACACCACGGAGGAACTTGATGTCGCGACTGACTCGCCTACTGGACCGCTTCCCCCTGCCCCACCGCCTCTTCCCCCGCACCGCCCCCGCCCGCCCGACGCCCGCCCCGCACGTCGCCCGCCGCCCCGCCGCCGCCCTCACCGGGACCGACCTGGTCCGGTCGTTCGGCACCGGGGGGCAGAAGTCGTTCGCCCTGAACGGGGTGTCGGCCGAGTTCCGGCAGCGGGAGGTGAACCTGCTGATGGGGCCGAGCGGGTCCGGGAAGTCGACCCTGCTGGCGGTCCTGTCCGGGCTGCTGCGGCCGGACGGCGGGGCGGTCCGGGCGCTGGGCCGGGACGTGTGGCGGATGGGCGAGGACGAGATGGAGCGGTTCCGGCTGCGGCACTGCTCGTACATCTTCCAGGGGTACAACCTGTTCCCGGCGCTCTCCGCCCGGGAGCAGTTGGAGATCGTGCTGAAGTGGGGCGAGGGCTGCTCGTCGCGGGAGGCCCGGAAGCGGGCCGACCACGTCCTCGGGCAGCTCGGGCTGGCGGCCAAGGCCCACCTCCGGCCGATCGAGCTGTCCGGCGGGGAGAAGCAGCGGGTGGCGATCGGGCGGGCGCTGGTGAAGAACCCGACGTTCGTGTTCGCCGACGAGCCGACCGCGGCCCTGGACTGGGAGAACGGCCGGCAGGTGATGCGGCTGCTGGCCGAGAACGCCCGGGAGCGCGGGGCGATGGTGCTGGTGGTGACCCACGACCCGCGGCTGGTGCCGCTGGCCGACCGGGTGTTCGAGCTGACCGACGGGGCGCTGACCCGGGACGGCCGGCCCGACCCCGCGCCGGCCCGGAAGGGGCCGCGGCTGCACCTCCAGCTCCCGCAGGCCGCGACGGCGTGACGGTGACGGAGTCCGAGCCGGAGCGCCAGCGAGGGTCCGAACCGGACCCTCGCTGGCGATCGGGCTCGGACTTACACTAACCCGTGGCTCCCCTCCCACGGGTTCCCCCCACGATGGACAACGTGCTGAAGCTCGGGCTCCCGGCCGGGTCGCTCCAGGAGGCGACCGCGGACCTGTTCCGGAAGGCCGGGTACAAGGTCACCTTCCCGTCCCGCAGCTACTACCCGGCGGTCGACGACCCGGAGATCCACTGCACCCTGATCCGGGCCCAGGAGATGGCCCGGTACGTCCGGGACGGGTCGCTCGACTGCGGGCTGACCGGGCACGACTGGGTGGTCGAGAACGGGGCCGCGGGGGACGTGGTCGAGCTGGCCGAGCTGGTGTTCAGCAAGGTGAGCCGGCGGCCGGTGCGGTGGGTGCTGGCGGTCCCGGACGACTCCCCGGTGCGGGGGCCGAAGGACCTGCAGGGGAAGCGGATCGCGACCGAGGTGGTGACCATCACCCGGCAGTGGCTGGCGTCCCACGGGGTGACGGCCCAGGTGGAGTTCTCGTGGGGGGCGACGGAGGTGAAGCCGCCGCGGCTGGCGGACGCGATCGTGGAGGTGACGGAGACCGGGAGCAGCCTGCGGGCGAACAACCTGCGGGTCGTGTGCGACATCCTGACGAGCACCCCGCGGTTCATCGCCCACCCGGCGGCGGCGGCCGACCCGTGGAAGCGGGAGAAGATGGACGACCTCGTCCTGATGCTGAAGGGGGCGATGGCGGCGGAGGGAAAGGTCGGGCTGATGATGAACGTCCGGAAGGCGGACGTCGGGCGGGTGCTGGCGGTGCTGCCGGCGCTGCAGACCCCGACCGAGTCGCCGCTCGCCGACCCGGACTGGATGGCGCTGAACACGATCATCTCGGAGGACACGGTCCGGCACATCATCCCGCGGCTGAAGGCGGCCGGGGCGTGCGGGATCGTGGAGTACCCGCTGAACAAGATCATCGACTGACCGGCGGGGCCGCGTCTTCGAGCCACCACACCTGCCCGAGCGGCTCCGCCGGGACGACCTCGCAGCGGAGCTGCCGGCCGTCGAACAGGCGCGTCCGGAGGCCGAGCACGACCTGTTTCGGGGCGGCCGGGTCGGCGTCCAGGAACCACGCGTTCGTCCACACCGCCGGGAGCCAGTTGGCGGCGGCGTCGAACGCCCCGAACCGGACGCGGCCGAGGCGGTAGGTGAAGCGTCCGCCGAGGACGGTGACCTGCCGTAGCCCGGCCGCCGGGGGCTGGTCGAGCCAGCGGATCACGTCCCGGAACGGCTGCCAGAGTGGGAACGGGAACAGTGTGATCGGGGCGCCGGTGTCGAGAACCGCATCGGGCGTCCACTCGTTGGGGAGATCGTCCGGGCGGTAGGCATCGATCGCGTCCCGCGGGAGGACGGCCAGCTTGACGAACAGCCGCGGCCGCGGGATGTGGTAGACCGTTCCGGACCGGTCCTCGGGACGGTAGTACGGCGTACCGGGGCTGGACCCGACGCCGCGGACGGACAGGCGGACGCGGGCCATGGGCGGTCTCGTTCAGGACTCGATCGGGGGTTCGACGTAGCTGATGACGATCCGGTTCGGGGAGACGTTGTGCTCGCGCGCGACCCGCTCGCGGAGGGCGAGGTAGTCGGGGCCGTAGCCGAGGAGTTGCTTCCGGACGACCGCGATGTAGTTTCCCGCGTACGGCTCCCAGTGCCACAGGTGGAACTCGTCGTCCACCCACTTCATGTCGGCCAGCACCTCCCACCCCTCCGGGGTGAGCGGCAACTTGTCCGGGTCGTCGTGCGGCGCCGGCGGCCGGGGCGCGGGCTCCTCGGCCCCGGGACGGCCGTTGGTCGCCGGCGGGGCGGCCACGTTCTCGGACTCGTCCATCGTCGGCTCCGGGGTTGGTGTCGCGGGCGGCCGGGATACACCGATCGTACCACCCCTCCGCCCCCGGTCCCAGGGCCGCCCGATGTTCGCCCCCGCCGCCTGCACCGCTTGCGGGAAGCCGTTCCAGGTGCCCGCCGACGCCCTCGGGAAGCCGACCGCCTGCCCGTGGTGCCGGGCCACGGTCCTGGCCCTCCCGGTCGCCCTCCCGGCCGCCCCCGCGGCACCGCCCCCGGCCCCCAGGCCCCTGTCCCTCGACGACGAGCCGGCCGCCCCGCCCCCGGTTCGCCGGTTCCCGTGGTGGGTCGCGGCGGCCGGGGTGCTGGGGCTGGTGCTCGCGGCCGGGGCGACGGTCGGCGTGCTGCGGTACCGGGAGGGGCATCTCACCGGGATGGAGTGGCGGGCGTTCGCCGCCCCGGACGGGTCGTTCACCGCCGACCTGCTCGGCCGCCCGCGGGAGGAGGACGCCGGGGCGGACGAGAAGCGGTTCGTGTCCGCGGGGTGGTACTCGGGGGTCACCACGTGGGTCGGGTGGCGCGACCTCACCGCGGCCGAGAAGGCGCTGGCCGAGGACGAGAAGGCGTGGGAGCACCTGCGGAAGCGGTTCGAGGCCGAGCGGGAGCGGCTGAGGGGCGAGTACGGCGGGACGGTGGTGAAGGACGCGACGACGCGGTTCGCCGACCCGCTCACCCGGGAACTGCGGATCGACTACCCCGGCGGCCGGCTGGTCGAGCGGATGCTGGTGCTGCCGCGCGGGCCGAAGCCGCGGATCTACTTCGTCGGGGTGGCCGGGAAGCTCGGCACGGACGACTCCGCCCCGGCCCGGCTGTTCGAGTCGTTCAGGCCGGCGGAGTAGGCGGCGCCCCCTTCGGGTGGAACTTGCGGTGGATCGCCTTCAGCCGGTCCCGGTCGACGTGGGTGTACAGCTGGGTGGTCCGGATCGAGGCGTGCCCGAGCAGCTCCTGCACGGTCCGCAGGTCGGCCCCGCCGGACAGCAGGTGGGTGGCGAAGCTGTGCCGCAGGGTGTGCGGGCTGGCGGCCGGCGGCAGCCCGGCCCGCCGGCAGTACTTCTTCACCACCGCCCACAGGTCGATCCGGGTGACCGGCCGGCCTGACTTGGACGCGAACAGGTACCCGGCGGCGTCGGCGGGCGGCCGGCCGCCGAGGTACGCCCGGACGGCGTCCACCGCCGGGCCGCCGAGCGGCACCACCCGCTGCTTGCTCCCCTTCCCGGTCGCCCGGCAGAACCCGGCGTCGAGGTACACGTCCGCGGCCCGCAGCCCGACCACCTCGGACGCCCGGCACCCGGTCGCGTACAGCACCTCCAGCAGCGCCCGGTCGCGGAGGAAGAACCGGTCGCCGGCCTGCGGGGCGGCCAGCAGCCGGTCGACCGCGGCCGGCGGCAGCACCTGCGGGATGCGCTCCCACAGCTTCGGCGACCCGAGCAGGTCGAGGGCGGCCGCGTCCGCCCGCCCCTCGAGCCGGAGGAAGCGGTAGAACATCTTGAGCGCCGCGAGGTGCCGGGCGACGCTCGGCGGGGCGAGCTGCTCGTCACGGAGGAACGCGAGGTAGCGGGCGAGGTCTTTGAGCGTCGGGTCGGTGTACCGGTCGTACCGGACGGCAGCGCACCACCGGGCGAACCGGTCGAGGTCCCGGCCGTACGCCTGGACGGTGTTGTCCGCCAGCCCCCGCTCGGCCTGCAGGTAGTGGCGGAACCCCCCGATGTCGGCCTGGAGTTCGGACAGCGGCATGGTCACCTCGCCTCCGACGCCAACGTCGCCAGGACCGGCCGCAGTTGCTTGAAGGCTTCCGCCCGGTGGCTCATCGCCTGCTTCACCTGGGGCGGCAGTTCGCCGAACGTCTTGCCGTGCGCCGGGACCAGGAACAGCGGGTCGTACCCGAACCCGCCGGTGCCGCGCGGGCCGTCGGCGATGACCCCGTGGCACCGCCCCTCGACCGACGCCACCACCGTCCCGGCGGGGTCGGCCAGGACGGCGGTGCTGACGTAGTACGCGGCCCGGTCGTCCCCCCGCAGGGCGGCCATCTCGCGGAGCAGCTTGGCGTTGTTCGCGGCGTCGTCGCCGTGGGCGCCGGCGTACCGGGCGGAGTGGACGCCCGGCGCCCCGCCGAGGGCCGGGACGCACAGCCCGCTGTCCTCACCGAGGACCCAGGTGCCGAGGGCGGGGGCGAGCTGCGTCGCCTTGAGGGTGGCGTTCCCGACGAACGTGTCGGCCGTCTCCTCGACCTCGGGGGCGTGCGGGTACGGGGTGAGGTCGGCGAGGTCGAGGCCGAGGTCGCCGAGGAGGTCGAGCATCTCGGCGAGCTTCTTCTTGTTCCGGCTGCCGAGGACGAGGCGGACCATGCGGCGGTCTCCGGGCGGGTCGGAAGGATTATCCGCCGCCGGGGGAGGGGTGGGAAGTGCGGCGCGGGCGTGACCGGGGGCGCCGGCGGGGGGCGGGGGCGCGTCGTTCCGGCTGCGGGGTCTATTCAGGGGAGCAGGTCGGCGACGCGGACGAACGCGGCCGGGATGGGCCACCCCCGGCGAGAGCGTACCGTCATTCCTTCCCGAGTACGAGGTCGACCACCCAGCACCCGCGGACGTGGACCTGGTGCGGGTCGCGGCAGTGGGCCAGGATGTCGGCGTCGTCGCACCCGGCGTCTTGGAGGGCGTCGGCCAGGATCGGCATCGCGGCGAAGTCCCGGGAGTCGTACGTCCCGCGGGCGAGTGACACCGCGGTGTCCATGCGCCAAGCGGGGTCGAACGCGACCGGCCGGAACGGATTCCCGAAGATGTCGCGTAGCAGTTGCTCCTTCGCGGCGAACTCTGCCTCGTCGCGTCCGGGGCTCCTCGCGATGTGGTAGTCCCACGAGGATCGGTTGAAGTCCTTCGCCCGATTCAGCGAAGTGTTCTGGACGATCAGGTATGAGTCGACCCCCTCGCTCGGCGAGGCCAGGCCCCTCGCCGAAGTGAGTGCGTGCACGACACAGGCGGAAAGTTGGACCTCGGCTCCGGGTGACCCTTCCTCGCGCACGGCGTCCAGATCGCCGAATTCTGGTGCGTTGTTCGCCGCCTGAAGGTCAGCTTCCGCCACCCCCCCGTCGGCATACGCCTCGGACAACTCCACGATCCGCTTGGCCGCATCGACGCGCAACAGGTCCCACACCCGGCGGCAACAGGCGGATGCGAACAGCCGCATCCGCCGGTCGAAGGCCGTCTGTTGGTCGAGATAGTCGAGCACGAACGTCATGCGGAACTCGGCCGTCCACCCGGCTTCGTCCAGCGGCCGATCCTCGCGCACCCACGCCGGCAGTTCGTGCCACCAATCCGGCCCATCCTTTCCCTCTTCCGTCATGGGTCACCTCCCGGCCAGCGCCGCGATCGCGTCCGGGTCGGCCACGCACCCGCCGGCCCAGTCACCGCCGCAGCACGACCGGGCCGGCGGGGTTCTTCAGGTCCCACACGCTGCTCAGGTGCACCTCGGCCCCCGGGCCGAGGCGATCGAGGATCGGGTCCAACTCGGCCGCCTCGTCACACAGGAACCAGTCCGGCGACGTGCCCATGTTCGGGAACCGCACCTCGACCAACACCGGCGGCTTGGCCGCGAACATCGCGGCGGCCGCGGCCCGGGCCGCGTCGGTGTCCGGCAGGAACGACGTACTCATGTCCGGCCCTCACTCGACCAGTTTGGCCGCGGCCGCCAGGTGCGGCGTCGCGTGCTCGTTGAACCACTCGTGAACCGCCCGGCGCCGGACCCACAGCACGACCCGCCGCCACCGCGACGGCCGGGCCTCGACGTGCAGCGCGTTGACGGCGTCGTCCGGGGTGCCGCCGGGCGTCCGGACCAGCCGAAGTCCGAGCCGGCGGAACACGTCCGCCGGGACCTCGGCGATGCCCAACTCGCCCTGCTTCCCGGCCGCGCGGACGGCCGCCAGGATGGCGTCGGTGCCCGGCGGATCGGCCCCGCGGAACAGCGACAGACCGACCTCCCCGGCCCGCAGCCGGAACTCGGTCGGCTTGACCTTCCCCTTCCGCACGACCACCACGCGCAACAACTCTTGGTCGGCCACGGGGCACCCCCATCATACCCCGCGGGCCAGGGCCGCCGCGATCGCGTCCGGGTCGTACACGCACCCGCCCCACACCCCGCCGCTCGCCTGCTGCAGCGCCGCCCACAGCCGCGTGTCCGCCGGCAGCCCCGGGTCCGCCGACAGGTCTGGCCGTGGCAACCGCCGCAGCAACTCCGCCGACCCCCACCCCGGGCCGTACTCCCCGGCCGCGTCGCCGACCAGGTCGATCGTCCCCTCCAGCCTGCCGCGGTCGATCACGATCCGCACCCGGTCGCCGTCCCGCAGCTTCCCGAGCGGGCCGCCGGCCAGCGCCTCCGGCGACACGTGCCCCAGACACGCCCCGGTCGAGACGCCGCTGAACCGGGCGTCCGTCACCACCGCCACCTGCTTCCCCCACGGCAGGTACTTCAGCGCCGACGTGAGCTGGTACGTCTCCTCCATCCCCGACCCGAGCGGGCCGCGGCAGCACAGCACCAGTACGTCCCCGGCGACCAGCCGCCCGTCCTTGATCGCCGCGATCGCGTCCTTCTCCCGGACGAACACCTTCGCCGGCCCGACCTTCCGGTACACCCCGTCCGCGTCCACCACCGACGGGTCGATCGCCGTCGACTTGATCACCGCCCCGTCCGGGGCCAGGTTCCCGCGCGGGAACGTCACCGTGCTCGTCAGCCCGCGCGCCCTCGCCCCCGCCGGCGACATGATGACGGTATCCGGGTCCACCCCGTCGCGCGCCCGCAGCAACTCCCGCAGCCGGGTGCGGCGCTCCGACTTCGCCCACCAGTCGAGCACCGCCCCGACCGTCTCCCCGCTCACCGTCAGGGCGTCGAGCTGCAGCAGCCCCAGCTCGCGGAGATGGAGCATGACCTCCGGGACGCCGCCGGCGAGGAAGACGCGGACCGTCGGGTGCCCGACCGGGCCGTTCGGCAGGGCGTCCACCAGCCGCGGCACCCGCCGGTTGTAGAACGTCCAGTCGTCGATCGTCGGCCGCTTGACGCCGGCGTGGAACGCGACCGCCGGGGTGTGCAGCAGCAGGTTCGTACTGCCGCCGAACGCGGCGAACACCGCCAGCGCGTTCTGGAACGCCGCTTCGGTCAGGACGTGCTTCGTAGTCACGCCGCGGTTCGACATGCCGACCAGCGCCCGGGCGGAGCGGCGGGCCAAGTCGAGCCAGATCGGCTGACCGGACGGGGCGAGCGCCGAGTGCGGCAGCGACAGCCCGAGCGCCTCGCCGACCACCTGCGACGTCGCCGCGGTGCCGAGGAACTGGCAGCCGCCGCCGGGCGACGCACAGGCGTGGCACCCCGCCTCCGCCGCCTGCTCCAGCGTGATCTCGCCGTGGGCGTACCGCGCCCCGATCGTCTGCACCTTGGCCGTGTCCTCGGCCCCGGTATCGCCGGCGAGCATCACCCCGCCGGGCACCAGGATCGTCGGGCGGTCGTGCTGCGACGCCAGGGCCATCATCATCGCCGGCAGCCCCTTGTCGCACGTCGCCACCCCCATCACCCCGGCCCGGGTCGGGTGGCTCCGCATCAGCCGCCGCATCACCTGGCTGGCGTCGTTCCGGTACGGCAGGCTGTCGAACATCCCGGGGGTGCCCTGCGTCCGGCCGTCGCACGGGTCGGTCACCGCGCCGGCGAACGGGACGCACCGCAGCCGCGAGAACTCCTCGGCGGCCGCCTTCACCAAGAGGCCCACCTCCCAGTGCCCGGAGTGGAACCCGAGCGCGACCGGGGTGCCGTCCTCGGCCCGCAGCCCGCCGTGGGTGCTCAGGATGGTGAACTCCTTCCCGCCGAGGAGTTCGGGGTTCCAGCCCATGCCGACGTTCTGCGTCCACCCGAACAGGTCGCCGCTCGGGGCGTGGCGGAGCAGGTCGTCGGTGAGCGGGAGGCGGCCGGCCGGGCCGGGCTTGGCGGAGACGAGGTCGTAGGCGGAGGCGGGGGTGTCGAGCACGTCGGCGGACATGTCGCGGTATCCTGGAGGCGGGTACTCACGCCTTCAGGATACCGCGGGCCGGGCGGGCGTCAGTCCTTCCCGGGCTTCTCGTCGTACCGGCCGGCGAGGTACAGCTTGACCCGCTCCGCGACCCCCGCCTCGTCCCGTGCGTCGACGTCCTTTACCTGCCACGCCCCGTCCTTCCCCTTGGCGAGCATCAGGACCAGGTGCTGACGCCTCCCCTTCTCCTCCCGAATCTCGGCGAACACGACCTCGGTCCGGGTGTCGTTCGCGAGCACCGCCACGACCTTCGTGCCGGTGTACCCCGCCCTCCTAATCTCACCGGCCTTGTTCTCGGACACGGTGCCGGGGACGGTCAGCTTCAGCGCGTCCTCCGTCTTCCCGGCGAGGGCCAGGCGGAGGAACTCGGCGGCCACCGCCGCCGGCGGGGGCTGCTCCTGCGGCGGGGGCACCGGGGCCGCCGGGACGGCGGCGACCCACACCCAGACGGCGACTCCCATGGCTCGGTCCTCCGGACGGGGAAGCGGGCCCCAGAACGACGCCGCCCGGCCCGGCCGCTTCCACCCGCCGGCGTCCGGCATACCATGTTCCGCACCCCATCCCAGGAGCCCCCATGCGCCGCGTCCTCCCCGCGCTCGCCGCCCTCGCCCTCGCCCCGCTCGCCGCCGCCCAGCCGCCCGCCAAGGTCGGCCCGGCGTTCGAGCAGGAGCCGTTCGGCAAGCTGCCCCCGGTCAAGGACAAGAAGGGGAAGGACGAGCAGCGGCTCGTCACCCGGTACACCCTGATCAACCGGAACAACGTCGTCGTCCGCTGCACCGACTACGGGGCGATCGTGACCGAGGTCCGCGTCCCGGACCGGGACGGCAAGTTCGCCGACGTCGTGCTCGGGTTCGACACCCTGGACGGGTACACGAAGGGGCACCCGTTCTTCGGGGCGAACGCCGGGCGGTGCGCGAACCGGATCGCCGGCGGGAAGTTCACCCTCGACGGGAAGGCGTATACGCTGGCCACGAACAACGGCCCGAACCACCTGCACGGCGGGAAGGAGGGGTTCGACAAGAGGCTGTGGAAGAGCGAGCCGTTCATGGGGGCGACCGGCCCGGGGGTGAAGTTCACCTACACCAGCCCGGACGGCGAGGAGGGCTACCCCGGGAACCTGTCGGTCACCATGAGCTACACCCTGACCGACAACAACGAGCTGGTCGTCGACTACCGGGCGACCACCGACAAGCCGACGGTCTGCAACCTGGCGCACCACAGCTACTTCAACCTCGCCGGGCACAACAGCGGCGACGTCCTCGGCCACGAGGCGGAGTTCGCGGCGAAGAACTACACCCCGACGGACGACACGCTGATCCCGACCGGGAAGGTCGACCCGGTGACCGGGACGCCGTTCGACTTCACCAAGCGGAAGGCGATCGGGGCGGACCTGAAGAAGGCGGGCGGGAAGCCGCCGGCGGTCGGGTACGACCTGAACTTCGTGCTGGACAAGGGGCCGACGGCCCGGCCGGAGTTCGCCGCCCGGGTGACGGAGCCGAAGAGCGGGCGGGTGCTGGAGGTGCACACGACGGAGCCGGGGCTGCAGTTCTACACCGGGAACTTCCTGGACGGGTCGAACGTGGGCAAGGGCGGGGCGGCGTACCAGCAGTACGGCGGGTTCTGCCTGGAGGCGCAGAAGTTCCCGGACTCGGTGAACAAGCCGGAGTGGAAGGACAAGTCGAACGTGGTGCTGCGGCCGGGCGAGACGTACAAGCAGACCACAGTGTACACGTTCGGGGTGGCGAAGTAAGCAGGCGCGTAGGGTGCGTCGAGGTCCGCTTCGGACCGACGACGCACCAC